>PVMS01159288.1_pt1 | contig 20712 bp, 18 predicted proteins | sample 1853461 | NCBI WGS metagenome assembly PVMS01 (sample SAMN08582032, study PRJNA380276) | Marine sediment metagenome, whole genome shotgun sequencing project. | isolation source: ocean sediment barecode stripped | collected 2017 | reverse complement strand
TGGGGGAAGGCGTTTGATCAGCAAAAGACGCAAGCTCGCGGAGGATTAAAACTGAAGCAGAACGCTTCGCCGGTTGCACAGTTTCTGCCCAATAATTATGGATTGTATGATATGGGTGGAAATATTTGGGAGTGGGTCAGTGATTGGTATTCGGCGGATTATTATCAATCCATGGAAATGATGTTGGACCCTCGTGGCCCCAATCGCGGTATCATGAAGGTTAGGCGTGGCGGTTCCTGGTCAGACTCTGTGGTCGCGATGCACACCGGATACAGGGATTGGAGTAATCCACATTCCCGTGGATTTAACGATATTGGTTTTCGTTGTTCAATAAACTTGAAGTATAATTTTGATATCAATACGGTGCCCTAGCATTGGTTATTGAATTATGAATAATTTTCATAGGACCACCCATCCAGGTTCATAAAAATTTATGGTTGATGTTGCTAAACAAAATTATATTAATAAACTGATTGAAGAATGTCTTTCCGAAGATGGCGAAGCCCTGGAGTTGAAGGGAAAGTTTGTTGGTGATGAGGGACTTGAATGTCTGGTGAGGGTAGAAGGTATCCTTGAGGATATCGAAAACCTGGACTTGGCAAAAAACTTTATCACCCACAAGGGGATTGTGCATTTAGCACAGTGCAATCGATTCAAGAAGCTGAAACGTTTGTACCTGGGCGATAACACCATTGCTGACAAGGGTGCCATTGCCTTATCCAAAGCGCCATTTTTGGAAAACCTGGCTCACCTTGATCTTAAGTTCAATGATATCTGGAGCCCCGGTGGCATGGCGATCATAAAATCGCGGCAGTTTAAAAAACTCCAGGTGCTGATTTTACAGGAAAATAATATTGGCGATGATGTTACAATTCACCTGGCAAAATCTGCAACCTTTGCCAATTTGCGCAAGTTGAATTTATATAGAACGGATCTTACGGTGAGGGGAATCAAGGTGCTGGCTAAATCCAAAGCCTTGAGTCGGGTGAAACATCTTAACTTGGCGAGAAATTATCTTTTCGATGAATCAGCAAAAGTCCTGGCCAAAACTGAAACTTTGACCAGTGTAGAAACTCTCTTGATGTACGACACCGGCATCAGCGATGAAGGTGTGCGAATATTAATGGAGGCCAAAGCCTTCCAAAAACTAAAAACCCTACGCGTTACCTAGCAGGGATTTTAGTCGAACGACAATCTTTTCAATTTTGAGCATCTCATTTAATTAAGTTTTGCACCATGGCGTACATGGCCCTCAAGCAAGTTCATATATGAACCGTCATTAGTTCTTAATAAGATTGGAACCCGTGACTGGCTTTCTATCTTGCTTCGGTTCAGGTGTTACTAAGTTCAATTTTGATACTGAAGCAACGGATCCTTTCTCCTCAGTAATAATGGCATCCTTTTTAGTTTTAAGGGCTGGTTTATTACGATTTTTCCATTCCTTCCATTGAGACTTGACGATGCCGGAAGCGGTTTTTTTATCGATCCCTTCAATATTTTTTGCTACTTCAGTTAATTCCAAGGTTTTACCAGGAATGATACCGTTCAGATTGCCCGCTATAAAACAATGTTTGTTGGATTGCCAAAGTGCAACGGCTGTACGGCTTTTATCGATTGATTTGTAATCCAGTTTTTCAACTATACCAAATAGGGTATCGCCACTTTGAACCTTGTAGTTTTCAGCAGGTTTTACTTGAGTTGATACTTGAGGTTTCTTATTTTTCGTAGGTATTTCGACCTTTGGGGGCGCTGTAGGGGCTGGAGCAGGTGCCGGAGCTTTGGCGACCACAATTTTTGTAGATTCAATTTTCTTTTGTTTTTTAGTTTCCTCTTTTGCTTCAATCCTATCGTATGCATCTTTGATCCAGACATTTGCACGGGTAATATTACCAAGAGTAGGCGCTAGAGGTAGAGATTCCACCAATCTATATTCATCCTGAATATCCTCTTCTGTGAAAAATTCCCTTTCCCCTGCAAAAGTAGTGTTTGCCATTAAAATCACACCAAATATTCCAACACAAACTGCCAATAGTAATTCTTTTTTCATGGTTTTCCCTCTAAGTAATTAGATTTATGACTTAAATGATATTTCTTTAGGCGCAGTTTTAAGTGACTATAATTACATTGTCTTAGAGTTACATGCAAAAGTCAGGCCAAAGGTAAGTATCTATAAAATAAGTGTTTAGGAGGGAAGGTGAGGAGTGATTATAAAAATATTGATACAAGGTTATGATATTTTAAACTTTTTATCTTTGGCGGAATTGAGCCAGAGAAGCTCAGAAACGGCTGAAATATCATCCGAAAGGCGGTGTTTTGAGAAGGAGTAGATAAGGGGAAGAACATGAGAAGAACTTCAGGAGAAGTTCTTTCCATTCTCAGAGGAGAAAAAAGGAAAGTAATAGAAATAATGTAAAACCCAAAATTAAGAATAGAAATAGCCAGGTTGGGATAAGGTGCATCTCATTCTCATACTCATCTAAGTCTTTGGCTTTAATACGGTATCCGTGATTAGGGGTACGTTGTCCAGCCATGCTGATCTCCTTGAAGTATTCATGCGAATCAACTTCTTCATCCACCTACTTCGCAATATAGGCAGTAAGACTCATAACCGCAATAGGTTCGATCTATTTTTTTTGAGGAGCTCACTGATAAATGGATGATTATCGTAAGATTAAGAAGAGATTAAAACAATTGCGCCCGCTAAATAATATATAAATTATTGTTTTTAATGAAGTTTTGATACTTTGCATCAAGAATAACGGTCATTCAGCCACGGTTCGGCAGTATTTGAATAACCACGTTTTTCCCAGAATCCCAACTCATCTTTTTCATTGAATATAATTTCGCCGATCCATTTGGCTCCCTTCCAGGCATAGAGCTGGGGCGTTATCATGCGTACCGGACCACCATGCTCGCGGAGCAGAGGATGGCCTTCCCATTCGTGAACGAGCAATACATCGTATTTCATCGCCTCCTCGAGTGGAAGATTGGTCGAATAACCATCGAATGCCTTGATATAAACAAACTTGGCTTCCGGCCTGACTCCCGCACGATTGGCAATTTCGCTGAACAGCACGCCACGCCAATGGTTGTCCATCTGGCTCCAGGTGGTCACGCAATGAAAGTCCGACACATCCTCAATTTGTGGCAATTCCATGAAATCATCCCATGTATACATGACCGGATTATTCACTAAACCGGAGATGGTCAGGTTCCAGGTAAACTCATCGATTTCAGGCGTGACTCCTAAATCCAATACCGGCCAGTTGTCTACCTTCCTTTGACCGGGCGGTAATTTAGGGTTGCCATCGCGGTTGAGTTCGCCTTCGCCCATAGGGATTTCGGCGTTCCAATCCCGATTTTCTTCCAGAGCTTTGCGGTATTGAATCAGTTTTTCACGGCCTTTGATGCGTTTCGAGTCGGGATCGTAGAGCATTGGGTTTCCTTTCGACAAAGCCGGTATGTTTATTTCATAGTGTGGATGGCCTGCAACAGGCTATTTCCACAGGGCTTAAAAATAATTAGCCTCTAATAAGTGTCAGCTTTGCAATTAATGGGAAATAGTTATCGAATATGAAGAATATACTTATCTTGAATTTGACACGGATGGGAGACCTTATTCAATCCACTCCACTGCAGGAGGAATGTTTAAAGTTGTCAGAGATCCTGGAAACTGCGGAGCAAAATTTTCCTGGATATCTAATGGCAGATTTTCAGGAGGAAATACTTTCCATTAAAGCCATTGTTCCAGCCAGATAGCAGGCGGCAGTCTTTTGACCTTTGTCTTTCAGGTATTCTTCCATAAACTCCAAAGCCGCACCACCACCGGTAGATACGAAAAAATTCGAAGCGAAATAATTCCATAAAATATAGCTGTCGTCTGCGGCAAAACCGATTGTCAACAAATCCCGGTCACCGTTTTGAGCAGAGTTTTTTCAATCTGTCTCTTGATCATTTTCTTCAGCTCATTGATGCTGACCTTGTTGAGGATGGCCGCAGAATCACCACCGCCAATGACGACAGAAAAATTATCCCGAATCAAAGCTTCGCGGAATAATACTTTCGCTAATTCCAGAGAACCCTCTATAAAAGCATTGTTGGCCGGATGATCATAGGCACCCAGCGGACCATTCCAAAACACATTTTCGATTTCGCCTTGAAATAATATACTCTTTGAAAAGTTTTCAATAGTTTTGGGACCCAGGTCCAATTGCAATTCCTTATTAAAATCCGGTATGGTTTTGACTTCGTAATTTAGTGCGCTGTAATCGTCAACTATTTTGTAGTCGTCAGGCAATATGAGTTGGACATTGTTTTTTTCTGCCAGCTCGATGATTTCCTCAGCCAGTTGCACTTCGCGGATCAGGTTTTGATTTTCTTCCTCATTTTTTTTCAGCAACATTTGCGGAATGTCCTTCAAACCAAATGGACTTACCTGCTCTTTGTGTTGAATGGCGAGTAGAAAACAATTGACCATTTTCCCACCAATAAAGATTCCTCTTACTTTGTTGACTACAAACTCTTTTAAAATGGAAATTTTGTCGGTAATCTTTGCTCCACCTGCAACCACGACTGATTTTTGTGGATTCGCTAAAATTTTATGAGCGAATTTGGTGAGTTTTGTAACTTCCTCATAGAGCAAGTCGCCTGCAACCACCAATTTTCCTTGTTGCCGCATGAGTTGTGGAAGCATTTTTATGCTTTTCGTCACGCGATGACTGCAACCAAAAGCGCAATTGATATAGATATCGGAGATATCAGCCAACTGACGTATGAATTCTTCGCGATAGGGTTCGGTATTGGCTGGGTCGAGCAGATAGCGTAGATTTGGCAAAAATTTGATTCCACCAATTGGAAGACGATTGTTTAAAACAATTTCCAGAGAATGTTTCATGTGGGAATCGATGATTTCCGGAGGAAAAATTGTGTAGGTATTGCCATAACGCATACGAATCAAAGTGTCAAAATGCGAACTGATGAACTGGATATTGAATATTCCATCCCAACCAACGTGATCCTTTTTTTTATGTGGTCGTCCCAAATGTGAACCGATAATGATCCTGCAATCGCCCTCGGTGAGATCGTGGATTTTTTTCAGGGTCAGATCGATGAACCGGCGAATTCGTGTATCATCACCAACGTGATAATGGCCCTTTGGAGTTTTGATGAGCGGGACATTAAAATCGCATCGAATAAATATGGTTTTGTTGATGAGATCGGACGGTTTTAATGAAGATAAGCGGATGATACCAATGTCATCTTTCACAATAATTTGCCTGGGAGTAAATTCCAAATAAGTTGCAAATACTCTTAATTAGGGAGTATTTAATAATTAAGGGTGACGCAAGAGTTACTATTTCAAAATCAGGGGTTACAAAAGGCCGAAAATGCAGGAATTTGTGAAATGACCACACACATTGGCAAATACATGTTCCTGACAGGGTGTACCCTGGAACCTCCAATTATATCTTTCAACCCTTTGTTTTATAAGACCTGGATCAAAAGTAAGATACCAAAAATGTAATATTAACCTCATTATTTACCCATTGAGAAATTATTGCAACCTCAAATCATTATACCAACAGCACTTGATAAGTTTATAATTGAAAAAGGTTTTTTAAAGTATATAGTTAAGATGTTTTATTTGAACTGAAATATGGTTAAAAATTCCGGTTCCAAGAGGGAGAAAGGAATCATAGTTCAGGTAAATTAGGTTATAATCATTGGAGAGTTCATAGTTTTTTCAATAAATAAATAACTGTTATTTGTCCCTGCAGACAAGAATTAAAGGCTTTCCTCCCATACTCTCCCTGGCTTTGTCAAAATGGATAAACCCTTGAAACGTATACACTTAAATAGTCAAAGACAATCTTTGTAATCCACTGAAATTTAGTTTATTATAAGCCCACGGCTTGGTCCTATGGCCGCAACAAAATTCGAGTGAAAAAACATATGCAAAATAAAATAATGCTCATTAACGCAGACCATCCTGAAGAATGCAGGGCGGTGGTGTTAGAGAACGGAATAATAGAAGACCTGATTGTCGAGCATTCCTCTCATGAAAAGATTAAAGGAAATATTTACCTTGGAGTGATCAACCGCGTAGAACCGGCGATTGAAGCGGCATTTGTCGATATTGGCGGCAAAAAATTTGGTTTTCTGCCCTTTAAAGATGTACGCAGAGAATCCTACCTGAATACCGGTGAAAAGAAAGCTAGAGTCCGCATCCAGGATGTTCTGGTTAGAGGACAAATAATCCTGGTTCAGGTCGCTAAAGAAGGCCGGGATATGAAAGGACCTTCATTGACCAACGAGATCAGCCTGCCTGGTAGATTTCTAGTCCTGATGATTGGGCAACAGGCCACAGCTATTTCCCGGAAAATTGAAGATGAAACGGAACGGAAAAAACTCCGCGAAATAATTACCGGGTTCAACCTGCCAGAAAATATGGGTGTGATTATACGTACCGCCGGAGTTGGAAGAACCAAGATTGAGTTACAAAAAGATATGCAGACTCTGGTTAAGATCTGGGAGAATATTGACGAGACTATAAGTAATCCTGAAACCAATGGGCCATCCCTGGCCTATCGCGAACCCAGCCAAGTGGTTCGGGTTCTGCGTGACCACTTTACTGCTGATACAAGCCAAATCATCGTTGATAACAAAGAAGCGTATAAGGAACTGAAAGATTTTGTTAAATTGGTAATGCCTCGAATGCATCGTAGAATTCGCATGCATGATGAGACGCAACCGCTTTTTTCCCAATATAAAGTGGAAGAACAAATCGAGTCGATTTATAACCGGCGCGTCGAGCTTCCCTCTGGCGGTTCGATTGTTTTTGATTCTGGCGAAGCGATGGTGTCAATCGATGTCAACTCGGGTAAGACTACGAGTGCAAGTCAATTGGAAGAAACGGCCACGAATACAAACCTGGAAGCCGCTAGTGAAATAGGTCGACAGTTACGCTTGCGTGATCTCGGTGGATTGGTGGTAATCGATTTTATCGATATGTTTCAGAAAAAGAATAAGAGTCAGGTCGAGCGACAAATGAAGGCGGCGACCAAATTGGATAAGGCCAGAATCAATATCTCAAGGATTTCAAAATTTGGTTTGCTGGAAATGTCCAGGCAGAGGATTTCTCCTCCTGTTAAGGAAGGCGTATTTGAAAACTGTGCCACATGCGAAGGTTCAGGCCATGTGAAGTCCGTGGGATCTATGGCACTCTTAGTGATGCGTAAACTCCGTGAAAGTATTGCTGGCGGAGGAGTGAATCGGATCCAGGGGACCATTTCTACAGTAGTCCTTGAATATTTGTTAAATAACAAAATGGAATACCTGCAAAAATTGCAAGCCGATCAAAATGTGAAAGTTGTATTTAAAGGTCAGGCAGGATTAAAGCCGGCTGACTTTACATTTGTAGTGCTGGAACGTCATAAGGTTGAGGATAACAAGGAGCAGGATAAAGAGGCTGTGGTGGACACGAAGCCGAGAAGTAATACGAGGACAAGGTCAAACTCCCGATCAAGATCAAACTCCATGTCCAGGAATAACCGCTCAAGAAACAACACGAGGACAAATGAGGCTAGTGAAAAAGTAATTGGTAATGAAGAACAGGCTGATGAAAAGAAAACCCTGGAAGTTAATAAAGACGAAGTCAGCAAGGATATTCAAGTTAATGAAGAAGTTAGTAGTGGAGTGGAAACGATAAGCGAAGTCAGTAAAGACGCAATCAATAAAGAAGCGCAAAACGAAAAACCTAAAGGCAGAACCAGGAGCCAGCGTCCCAGAAACACACAAAGGAAACGCTATCCCCGCAAAAGCGGTGGATCCAGATCTGGTGCACCTCAAGGGCGTGTAGAGCAATCATCAACGGAGAATAAGCCTGCAGTTATTTCCGTAAAGGCTGTCGCGTTGCAGCCGGAAGCCGATGTAAGCACTGAATCAAAGCAAGCACCCGCTGCCAAGGTGGCTAAAACGGTTTCCAAGCCGAGAAAAACATCGACGAGAACGAAGGCTAGAAATCCTCGACGGAAAATGCCTGCGAGTGATAAAAAAGATTCAACTCAAGAATTATCAGCAGACATTGCGACTACAGTGGGTGCAGATTCGCAAAAACCATCTCCTGCGGTCGTGGTCGAAAAAGTTGTTCGACGAAAAAGGCCAGTTGATACTGATAATATTTCACCTTCTGCAACAAATGAAGACTGAGGGGGGATAGCGGGTTATTGTGAGGTAGATTTTGCACAACGAAAACCTACGTCCCAGAAACGTTTGTCTGGCGGCAATGCATTGCGATAGGGAATCATGACAAAGGCTTCCAGAAAGCCATGTTTTTGTTTTTGAGTGTTGCCGCCGCGAATTACCTTAAACTGCTCACCATAGTTTTTGTCAGTGGATTTTGAGTTGGGGTAGGGCTGAAACCAACTGGTCGTCCATTCCGCGACATTGCCATTCATATCCGAAACTCCATAGGGGCTGACGTCGGTTTTATAGCTATGGATCGGCACGACCTTTTTGCTGAAATTTGCATACTCCTTGTCGAAGTCATTGCCCCAGACAAATAACCGTTGATCTTTCCCACGCGCGGCTTTCTCCCATTCGAATTCGTTGGGCAGGCGTTTTCCCAACCAAAGGCAATAAGCGTCCGCTTCGTACCAATTGATGCCGCGAATGGGTTCCTGGAAATGGTTCACCTCATACTTTGCAAGGGCCTTGAATTTAATGAACTGTTCATAAGTTACTTCATGGAGATCCATGTAAAACGCATCGAGATTCATTTTTTGCATGGGTTGAGCATTCAGGCTGGAAGTCCGGTCGGTCATGAATTGGGAAGGCGTTTTCGCGGCGGGGTCCACCCCAAGGTAAAAATCTCCTGCGGGGATATACGCCATATCTCCAGGAGGTTCAGAACACGCCGCCAATAGGAAAAGTCCTGCCAGGAAAGGTCGAAGTCGACTCAATTCAGGACCTGAGCAGAGGTTGTTGGTAATGAGTCTGCCGCAGGCGCTGAGGCTACATTATTAGAGGTTGAATCGGCAGTATAAATCGGGAAATCACTCCCCAATTCAGGAGCGAGCACATATTCAATGGTCAAACAGGCGGCATCTTCGCGGGTGCACATCATCGATTTGCATTCGCTTTCCTTTTGCCGACAATAATAGTTCAGGATACGCATTTTCATGTGTTTGCCAGTGGAGGTTCGAATCACATAAACATTTTTTCTGGATTCCACATTATGTGTTCGTGTTCGATAGTTGTACCAATCAGCAATGCCTTTATTAAGGACTTTCCCAAACGATTTGGAATCAACTAAAAACTCTTTTTCTGGTGATTTTCGGATGTCATTGAATTTAACCACGCCCATATTTACCACCCCGACCTGACCGCTTGGATTGGTGATCCCGCTGTTGGTGATAATCTTGGTCCGTTGAAATCCTAAATCCCATTTTAATTTTGCTAATCGAGCTTTCTCTTTTTCTGGATTGGCTACCTTATATGTTTTGCCGGTTGAAAAATTTACCAAGGTCCATGTTTTGCTTGAAGATGCGTTCACTTTGATAACCGGGTTATAAGTCACCAGTTTTGGTATTCTTTTAGGTGGCAGAGGAACCGTTTCAAATTCCTCAATATTATCCAGCATCATGCCGAGCGTGTAGTGAAAGATAATGGTTGCCACGAGCAGCATTCCAAAAATTTTTAAAGTATTTTGCATACGAAATTAGTTTGTTGGCGTCATTAAATTAAACAGATGATACGCGCAAATTGAAAAGTACAGCCTCAGTAATGCTGTGTTTACATTCTTTCAAGCGTCGAAACGAGCGGATAAACCCCCGCGTGACGATCCACAGGTCCTGAGTTTACCCCTTCGAGACACGAAAGCTTAGATCAAATATCATATTTTCGCTATATCTGGTGAGGCACACCCACAATGACGGGGCAAATCAGCTATGTGGTTTTTAAATTGAAAGATATTCTATCACAAGAGTTAACTTCCGTAATCCCTTCTGAATAGATTAAAATTAGCTGAATTATTGGGTTCAATAAGGGTTTTAAGTATATTAAAAACAATGTATTAGATCAATGTATTAAATTTCCACTTTAATGGTCAGCTATGATACGCTGATACTAGAGGACTCGATGTTTTTTAAAGGATATAAAAAGAAAGCACATGGCAGAAGATAGACAATTTCAGTATAAAAAAGTGCAGATTGAAAAATTTCTGAAGGACGAATTTCATAAGAAATTCCGACCGAAGGCCAGGATATCTGTACGCAAAAGGCAACGCTTTATAGAAGATATGACCCGTAAGGTAGGCAAACGGTTTGGTAAAGACGTGATGTTTCTAGTAGATTTTAACCGCAATGGGTTTACCTCGGTACTTTCCCCCGCATACACGGAATCCACAGAAAAAGGTAAAATTTTTCGGTCTTTTATACATCCACAAGTTTACTATACTTCGCATTGTGTGGATCGATTCAGCGAACGCGACAATACCCATGAAAACTGCGTGATTGCGCTCGACGGTTTCATGACCGATGCCTTATTGTCCTACGGGGAAAATGAAGGGCATTTAACTTTTCCAGAAGGCGTATTTGCTTATGAATTGGATAATGACCGTTTGATTGTCAAAACCTTTATTAATTTTGAAATGCTTACGGATGATCAAATAAAGCAATTTTATGGACCAGGGATGATTGCTACATTTCCCAAAGATTTTGTCGCCGAAAATACCAGCGACAGCGATTTTCTGCTCATTGATGAATTCACCCACCCCACGCAGAAACCCCAAAGCTAGGGTGTCTCTACAAAATTAGTTTTTAGATATTCCCGTTAGAATTATTTTTGGAAAATTTGCGGCGGGTATTCATTTCATTTTCGCTCTCACATCAAAATACCTCTTGAATGATTCAGGTTATAAAAGTAAGTAAAACCTACGAGGAAGGCACTCAGGCACTCACTGATGTTTCTTTTTTAGTGGAAAAAGGCGGGTTCAGCTATTTAACGGGTCCAAGTGGTGCAGGCAAATCGACTCTGCTCAAAGTGCTATTTGGATGGGAAAAATTTGATCGCGGGCAAGTCCTGGTTCACGGCATTAATGTTGGCAAGCTTAAACAAAGAAATCGTTATATCCTGAGGCGAAATATTGGTGTGGTGTTTCAGGATTATAAATTGTTGCACCGTAAAACGGTGTTCGAAAATATTGCCTTCGCTCAGGAAATCGTTGGAGCCGACAGAAAAAATATTCGGTACAAAACATGGGAAGCATTGAAAAATGTTGGCCTGACTAAAAAGAAAGATTCCTATCCCTTGCAATTGTCGGGCGGAGAGCAACAGCGGGTAGCGATTGCCAGAGCGCTTGTCAATTCCCCATCCATAATTCTGGCAGATGAACCTACGGGGAATCTGGATCCTGATATTTCTCGGGAAATTATAAAACTGCTTGAAGATGTGAATCGTAAAGGCGTTACCATACTCCTTGCGACCCACAGCCAGGAATTGCTTCAATCAGGAAACAGGCCGATCATTACATTGAACCGGGGGCGGCTGGTTTCTGAACAGGGCCAATTATCCAGAGAATTATGAGAGTTATCAAAACCACAATATCAAATATTCGTTCCAATCGTCAGGTCTTTTGGGTATCGATTGGCACCATCACTATTGTATTCGCGATCATTGGTTTGTTTTTGGTGATTTTTGTGAATTTGAACAGCTTTCTAAAAACCTGGAATGAGCAGGTTCAACTAATAGTGTATCTAGACGATCGCATCACTCAGGGGCAGAGAAATTCACTGGAGACCTTGATGAAGGATAATTTCGAAATAGATAGATTTGATTATGTTTCGAAAGAATCAGCCTGGAAGAATTTTAAAAGCACGTTTTCCGAAAAATCGGATTTTATCAATGGACTGGAGTTTAATCCTCTACCGGCATCGTATAACATTAAGTTTACAGGTGGCGCTGATCGTCTGGAGACCATTAAAACCTTTGCCGATAAAGTCAGCAAACTTCAAGGTGTTGAATCCTTGGACTACGGTGCCAAGTGGATGGCAGGATTTGAAAACTTCATGCTCTTTCTGCGATTCTTTATATTGGCGGTAGGAGGATTGGTGGGTTTGGGTTTGATATTAATCGTGTCCAATACTATTCGTTTGTCATTTATTTCACGCAAGGATGAAGTCGAACTCATGGTATTGATTGGTGCAACCCCCGGTTTTATTAAATTACCATTTCTGTTGGAAGGTATGATTCAGGGGTTATTGGGAGCGACATTTGGTCTTGTTTTGGTAAAAATAGCGCATTTATATATGGAAAGTCATTTTTTGGGAGGCCTGGATACTGTTGCCAGGGGCCTTAGTCTCGACTTTCTTTCTCAGTCTAATGTTCTTTATTTGATAATGGGTGGGGCAGTCATTGGATTTATTGGCAGTGAATTGTCCATCAGCAAAACTCTCCACGGAGAAGTAAATCAGTGAGAACTTCTTTGCGATATTATATTTTTGGTTTTTTTATAATATTACTGTTGAGTGGATTTGTTGACCAGGGTTTATCTCAAACCGTTAATGAAAAGTTAAAGGAAGAACAAAGAGAACTGGAGATATTAAAAAGAAGAATTGTAAAACAGGAAAGAACTATCAATGCCGCAAAACAAAAAGAGTCATCTGTTTTAAAGACCCTGAGTCGTTTGGATGACCGGCTGAAAATGAAGGAAAGAGAACTCAAAATATATAAATGGAATAAAGTGGTCAATGAAAAAAAAATTACAACATTACGAAGCAGTGTCCTGCAAACTGAAAAAAAACAGATCCGGCAAAAGCAATTATTGACCCATAGATTACGCCATATTTATAAAGAGGGCAGTATGTTTCCCCTCAAAGTCATCTTCTCTGCAGATAATTTTCATGACTTGCACCAGAGAGTGAAATACATGGAAAAAATGGCCGAATACGATACTCGCCTTTTCCAGAAATATTCAGGGCAATTATTAAAACTGCAATCAGAAAAAATTGATTTGTTGAAGGCCAGGGATAACCTGGCTCGGCTGGAAGAAAAAGCCCTTAAAAAACAAAATGAATTTCGTGGCGAGAAGAATAATAAAGCAGGTTTTCTCAGAAAATTAAACAAAGAGAAAAACCTCAACGTAATAATGCGTAAGGAAATGATCAATGCCTCGCAAAAACTCAATGGGCTGATTTCTCGCCTACAGGAAAAATTGAATGAGGGAGAGGGCATTGCTATAGCTGACAATAAAGGGTTCCTTAAAAAACCGGTGGGTGGCAAGATACTCAATAAATTCGGTAAAAGAAGAGACAAGCGATATAATACGTTTATTGTTTATAATGGCATTAACATTCGGGCGGCTAAAGGCACCCCCGTACGCGCCATTTATTCAGGTAAAGTTCTTTATGCGGGTTCTTTGGAAGGATACGGTAATTTACTTATTCTTGGACATGGTGAGGAGTATCACAGCCTTTATGGTCACTTGGATGAGATACTTGCAAAAGTTGGTCAATCAATTCGTATTGATCAGATCATTGGCCGCTCGGGTGATACTGGCTCTCTAATGGGTGAAACCTTGTATTTTGAAATCCGTCATAAAGGTAAACCGGTGGAGCCTGTCAGTTGGTTCCAAACTGCTAAACGATAATAATTGGGCCGCCAATCTGGGTATGAAATATTGAGCACTTGGAAGCTCACAATAAATATATAAAAACATTAATTAAATTATACAGATTAACTCCAAAAACCATTAGTGGGAGAAATTATTTTGAATTCTTTAAACAGCAATAATAGTGAGAAATACTCATTTTCCGGCTGGCGCCTGTTTTTGGGGATGTTGACTTTTTCATTGGTCCTGAGCCTGGCAGGTTCAGCCTTTTCCCAGCAAGAGATGGACGCGACGGACGAAAAGCAGAGTAATACTTATGATAAGTTAAAAATATTTTCAGAAATTCTGGCCTTGGTTGAGTCCAATTATGTGGACGATGTCGACGCAGATGACCTTATCAATGGAGCTATCCGTGGCATGGTAAAAGCTCTCGATCCTCATACCAGTTATATGCCACCTAAATCTTATAAGGAAATGTTGGTGGATACGACGGGAAAGTTTGGCGGACTCGGAATTGAAATCAGTATGCGCAAAGGAATTCTCACTGTCGTTTCGCCAATTGAAGACACTCCTGCGGACAAGGCGGGCATCCTGGCTGGCGATAAAATCATTAAGATCGAAGGCGAGTCCACACTGGACATGACCCTGATGGATGCAGTCAATCGCCTTCGAGGAAAATCTGGTGACCCCGTAACCATTACAGTATATCGGGATTCTCTGGAGTCTACATTGGATGTGACTATTGTTCGTGACATTATTAAAGTGCGCAGTATCAAAAGCAAAATGTATCCCAACAAAATCGGCTACGTTAAAATCAGGAGTTTTTCCAAACAAACCAGTTCCGATCTGGACAAGGCTATCAACGAGCTCGAAAGACAAGGCATGACCAAATTCATCCTCGATGTTCGCAACAACCCAGGTGGACTTTTGAATCAGGCCGTCGAAGTCACCGATCGTTTTCTAGATAAGGAAAACCTGATCGTGTACACCAAAGGTCGAATCGAAGAACAAAATATGCGCTTCACTACCCACGATAAAGTGAAAAGGATGGATCATCCGATGATTGTCCTGGTCAACAGTGGTAGTGCCAGTGCATCGGAAATTGTCGCAGGTGCCTTGCAGGATTTGGGGCGTGCGGTAATCGTTGGCACACCAACTTTTGGCAAGGGATCCGTTCAAACAATCATTCCATTAAGTGATGGATCAGCGCTACGTTTGACAACGGCCCGGTATTACACTCCGAGTGGACGGATTATTCAGGAGAATGGCATTGATCCCGACATCATTGTTGAGATGCCAATTCGCAAGCCAAAGGAAGAATCAAAAGCTGAAAAAGAAGCTAAAGCCAATCCCGAGAAAGAAAAACTCCGCCGATACTTACGGGAAAAAGATCTCAAAAAACATTTAAAGGGGAAATCCAGTATTGATGGTGCCGAGCCCGAAGCTGGGTCAAATTCGGACACAAGCAAGGATGAAAAAGAGGATGAGGAGGCTAAAAAGTTGCAGGAGGAATTGGAAAAAGATACGCAACTCAGTAGTGCGATTTCCTTGCTTACCGGTTGGGAAATCATGAACCGTACCTTAAAATCTTCGTCCAGCATTATGGCGTTGTCGAATGGATCGGTCACGATGAACCGCTAAATTTGTAATAATTGTTGATTGTGTGGAGCGCCACCTGCTTTTCATCTGGCAGGTGGTGTTTTTATTGGAACTTATGGGGACCTCTTATAATTCAATATTTTCGCTCAGGCAAATCGCTAGCCCTTATTTCATAAAGGCCGCTTATAGCCAAAGCCAAGAATTTAGAGTTGTCCTTAACCAACTGGTATATTTCTGAATGTTAGTTCTGGGTATTGAAACATCTTGCGACGAGACCGCTGCGGCGATTTTTAGGGATGGTACCGACTTGTTGTCGAATGTGATCTCTGATCAGATTGCAGTGCACTCCAAATATGGTGGGGTGGTGCCGGAACTGGCGGGCCGTGCGCATATCGAACAAATCCACCAAGTCATCCAACAGGCACTTGAGCAGGCTGGGGTGAAATTGTCTGACATTGATTTGATCTCTGTCACCCGTGGTCCCGGGCTGATGGCCTCGCTTTTGGTTGGACTCAATGTGGCTAAGGGAATTTCTTATGCTTCAGGAATCCCCATGATTGCGGTGAACCATTTGGAAGGGCATTTGCTGGCAATATTTTTACAAGAAAATCTTGAGCTTCCTTATTTGGCCTTGGGCGTTTCCGGCGGGCACACGGACTTGTATCATGTGAGCGGCTTTGGCGATTATAAACTTCTTGGGCGCAGTCGGGACGACGCCGCCGGAGAAGCCTTTGATAAGGTCGCGAAAATGTTGGGACTGGGTTATCCGGGAGGACCTATCATCGATAAAATGGCGCAGAAGGGAGACCCGAAAGCCATTGCTTTTCCCAGGGCCTGGCTGGAAAAGGGCTCCTTGGATTTTAGTTTCAGTGGACTCAAAACTTCTGTTCGTTACCTGGTCGATAAAAGGCGCCGGGGGATCAATAAACATTCTGATGAGGACATTGCCGCAAGCTTTCAAGCCGCTGTGGTAGAGGTTCTGGTTAAGAAGTTATTGTTGGCGAAAGAGCAAACGGGTCTGGAAAGAGTTGTCATCACCGGTGGAGTGGCGGCGAACAGTGGTCTGCGAACGGGAATGCAGAATGCGGCCACTCAAAACAAATTTCAGGTTTATTTCCCCGAGCCAATTTTCTGTACTGACAATGCCGCCATGATTGCCTGTGCCGGGTATCACTGTTTCAAGAAGGAGCCGGGTCGCGTTACGAGTCCTCTTGATTTGGATGCGAAGGCCAGTTTCCCCTTATAAAAGGTTAAACCTTAATAATCTAAAATGAAAGTACTGGTCACAGGCGGAGGAGGTTTTTTAGGCACGGGCATAGTCCGGCGTCTACTTGCGAGAGGGGATGACGTTACCGTTCTGGGGCGAAGAAATTATGTTCACTTGGGAAATGAAGTGAATCAATTTCAGGCAGATATTCGAGATAAAGAAACAGTAATGGAGGCGACCAAGGGGCAGGATATTGTTTTTCATGTTGCGGCCGTACCGGGAATCTGGGGTTCTGCAAAGATGTTCAACGGCATTAACATTGATGGAACCCGAAATATTATTGAGGCATGCCGACGCCAAGCGGTGAAAAAATTGATTTATACCAGTTCTCCAAGTGTCATCTATGACGGGACAGATATGGAGAATGTCAACGAGAGCGTTCTCTATCCCAAGAGCTACCAATGTGATTATTCCCGCACCAAGGCTATGGCGGAATTATTAGTGTTAGGCGCAAATGATGTTGATGGATTAGCCACGGTTTCCTTGCGCCCGCATTTGATTTGGGGACCGGAAGATCCTCACCTGGTCCCAAGACTCCTGAATCGTGCCCAAAAGCGCCGATTGGTGCAGGTCGGACCTGGGAAAAATAAAGTCGATATCATCTATATAGACAACGCCGTTGAAGGTCATCTTTTAGCCAGCGATGCTCTGGATTTGCAATCTCCAGTTGCCGGAAAATGTTATTTTCTCAGTGATGGCAATCCTGTAGTTTTATGGGATTGGATCAAGGAGTTACTGCAAAAAATGGAAGTACCGCCGATAAATAAAACCATCAGCTATCAACGGGCTAAACAATTGGGTGGTATTTTAGAATGGGTGTACGGGGCATTGAATATCAAATCGGAACCGCCTATGACGCGGTTTCTTGCTTCGCAACTTGCCACCTCGCATTATTTTGATATTTCCAATGCCAGGAAGGATTTTAATTATGCACCGATTGTGGATCAGGAAGAGGGCATGAACCGGCTCATTCGGTTTCTGATGGCTCACCCAGCATATTGATTTTATGTGCCAGGCAACCCGCACCAAAACCATTGTCGATATTGACTGTGCCAATGCCCGGAGCACAACTGTTGAGCATCGTTAGCAGTGCGGACAAACCATTGAAGGACGCGCCATAACCGACACTGGTGGGTACGGCGATGACTGGCTTGTCCACTAAGCCACCTACCACACTGGGTAAAGCGCCATCCATGCCCGCTACCGCAATGACTACCCGGCCCTGCCGCAAGGGTTCGATATTATCCAGTAGACGATGAATGCCGGCGATGCCAATGTCATAAATTTTATTGACCCGACTGCCAAACGTTTCTGCCGTAATCACGGCTTCTTCGGCGATGGGAATATCCGAGGTCCCGGCGGTCACAACCACGACAGAGCCCACAGCTTTGTTTTTTTTATTTTTCCTGATCACCAGAGTTTGTGCGGTTTCGTTGTACTCAGCTTTGGCAGGAAGTTTGGATTTAATTTTCTTATAAACTTCCGGTGCCAGGCGAGTGGCAAGGATTGTTTGTCCCGCTTTGACCATACTTGAAATAATGGCCAGCAGTTGTTTTGGCGTTTTACCCTGGCTATAAACGACTTCGGGGATGCCGCTCCGTAAATCTCGATGATGATCGAGTCGAGCGAAATCCAGATTTTCATAAGGCAGAGTTTTTAATTTTTCCAGAACTTTGGCAGGGGTAGTTTTTTTCAGATAGAGATTATCTAAGAGAAGTTTTAATTCCTTGGGATTCATTCCAGCCCCTTGATGCCAGAGAACTCAGTTGAAATTTCTACCTTCATCAAATCCTCTAAAGCTTCCTGACAGGGTTTATTCTGATAAATTACCTTGTACGTTTCCTCGATTATCGATGCCTGTATATTCAGTTGATCTTTTAGCATCACCGCCGATTTAACAGTTCGGATTCCTTCTGCAACCATTTTCATATTGCGAGTTATTTCATCCAGGTTTTTCCCCTGACCCAATTGCAGACCAACGGTGCGATTACGGCTGAGGTCCCCCGTACAGGTAAGTACCAAATCTCCGATTCCAGATAATCCTGAAAATGTTTCCGGCCTGGCACCTCTGGCGGTGCCAATTCTTGATATTTCCACCAGCCCGCGATTTATCAAAGCGGCTCTGGCATTATAGCCCAACTGCAATCCATCGGATATTCCAGTGGCGATGGCGATAACATTCTTTAAGGCACCGCCGATTTCTACTCCAATTAAATCGGTAGAAGTAAAAACTTTGAGTCTTGAGTTGGATAAGATTTCACTTATTTTTTCCGCTTTTCCCTGGTCATGACAAGCGGCGACCAAGGCAGAAGGAGCACCTTTCGCGATTTCCAAAGCAAAAGTAGGGCCGGAAATTGTGGCTATGGTTACCGGTTTGGTGACAACTTGTTCGATGATCTGGTGAATGGTACACAGAGTATCATTTTCAATGCCCTTGCTGGCATTGATTAATAGGCAGTTTGGTTCAAGAAAAGGCTCCAGTTGCTTTAGCGATTCTCTGTATACATGCGTGGGGACTACCAGAAAAACTACCTTTATCCCTTTGAGGGCATCTTCAAGGGAGTTTGTTGGGTGGATATTTTCCGGAATTGTTTGTCCGGGAAGAAACACCGTGTTTTCCCTTTGGCTTTTAATGATTTTGCATAGATCTTTTTCATAAACCCAAAGATTGATTTCATAACCATTTTTAGCCAATAACAGGGATAATGCTGTTCCCCAGCTACCGGCGCCAATCACTGCGATTCTATCTTTGTGCATGGATAAGTTAGTTGTCTAAGGAGTGTCAGAAATGATCAATTCGGATCAAATATAATCATGGAATAATTACGTATTATAACGAAAGAGAAGTTTACCACCAATTTTAATTTTGTCCGTCGAGACCTGCACAAAATTTCCTTGTACCCCCTAAGTCTTTATGATTAAATGAAATAGTCCTCCATATACTAATAGGAATTTAAGAGGGTCACTAATAATTCAATATTTTTCTATCGCGGCAACCCGCTGGCCCTTATTTCATAAGGGTCACTCATGGCCAAAAGCAAAAATGTAGAGGTGGCTTTAATTCCTTTTTTATTTATTGATCAGTAATTACCTGTCCCGGAAAAAATGGCCAAAAAAGAAAGATTCAGAAGGAAACAATTGAAAGAGGCAGATCAGTTTCTCACAATGACTGAGCACGCGATGCTGTTTACTACTCAACACAGCAAATCGATCATGGCTGTTTGCGGTGTGGTGGTACTTTTGGTTGTAGCTGTCATGGGGTATCAATACAATAATCAAGTCAATTCTATGAAAATGGAATCATTGTATTTTGATATGACGCAGGTGATTAAGGATAAAAAGGATAAGGATTCTACGCAAGTGGGATCACAATTGGTAAAAATGGTGGAAGAATTCAGTGATGGTTCGCAGAAATTACGAGCCAAACTATTGCTGGCTGATTTCTACCATCGCCATGGCAATTATTCGCAAGCTCTTGACCTTTATAAAACTGTGAAAAGCGCTAGTAAATCTGGAGATTTGCAAAACCAGTTGGCGACTGTTGGCCTGGCCTATGCCTACGAAGATAACAAAGAGTATAAACAGGGCATCGAATTACTCCGAACAATAATTGATAACCCGCAAGGTTTTCCTCTATTTGAAATTTATTTGAGCTTGGCCCGCTGTTATGAGCTGGACAAGGATAATACAAAATCACTCCAGATTCTGCGAGAAATGCAGACTCGGTTTAGCGAAGATCCCCGGTTGAACCACGTTGACCGGCAAATTAAAAAATTATCCGCACAAGTTTGAACCATTTTTTATTAGCGGAACCTCCTATTCAGTCCGATGGGTTTATTACAACGCCAGACCAATAAGATAATATCTGCCGTCGCAATTTTCATAGCGACAATGGCTCTGTTTATTCCACAGGGCACCTATGCTGTCCCTTTTATTTCAGAAGAGACCGAGATTTCCTTAGGGAAAAATGCCGACCTTCAGGTTGTGCAACTCTATGGAATTTATCAGGATAAAAAACTCCAGCTTTATGTCAATGAGATTGGGCAAAAGCTGGTGGCTAATTTGTCGGATAAAATATTCCCCCGATTCCATTTTAAACTAGTTGATAGCCCGGAAATCAACGCATTCGCACTTCCCGGTGGTTATGTCTACGTCACTCGCGGACTCTTAGCGGCGCTGAACAGTGAAGCAGAACTCGCCAACGTCCTTGGTCACGAAATCGCTCACGTGACATTACATC
>PVMS01026232.1_pt1 | contig 20727 bp, 19 predicted proteins | sample 1853461 | NCBI WGS metagenome assembly PVMS01 (sample SAMN08582032, study PRJNA380276) | Marine sediment metagenome, whole genome shotgun sequencing project. | isolation source: ocean sediment barecode stripped | collected 2017 | reverse complement strand
TCCTGTTTCTTTGATCTGTTCTGTTTTGTTTTGCCTTTATATCGGCAATGGCATGCAGAAGAAGGGCCGGTGTGTTGTCACCGCATTTTTTATAAAAACGTGTTAAACTTTTTTGCGTTAACGTCTTTTTTTCATGCGCTGCAAAAAGAAACAACGGTCTCAGATGATTGCGGATAATAAAATCGATGAACTGCTTTTCATGGTTAGAAAATCTAAGTTTCCGGCTGATTTTTTGAGCCAGATCCGCACTTTTCCGGGCATGACCGTAAAAGTGGCTTCTGCCACTGCTGTCCGTGCTTTTTACCAGCGGCTTCCCGATGTCGTGCAAAAGGATCGCGCACTTGATAAGCGCCGGTCTGTTTTTGTCGACATATTGTCGAATTTGGGTAAACGTATCAGGAAAGACTTTTTTCAACTCATTCAACAGGATTTCGAGATGATCATATGCCTTCATGGTATGTTCAAAAACATCGTAAGAATGATGACGGTTCTGGAGGCACCCTTTTAGGGGGGCAAGATCAGGGAGGATTTCGGTTAAGAGCCCGCTGTTGTCCATTTGGAAAAGATAATCGTACGATTTGGACATGCTGAGCATTGAAAAAAGTTCAACACGAATTCGCTCTCCGGCTGAATTGTGTATCAGTTCCGCATCAGTTTTTATCGTCGACGCTGTCTGAGATTCAATTCTGAAATTCAGGTGAGCGCCTATTCTATAGGCACGTATCAGCCTTACAGGATCCTTAATGAAAATTTTTCGTGAAACCATACGAACTTTTTTATCGGCAAGATCATTAAGCCCGCCCAGGCAGTCGATAACTTCCTCTGAATACACATGATATGCCATGGCATTGATGGTAAAATCTCTTTTTTTAAGATCGTCTTCTATGGATGTCCCGTTTAAAGATGTTATATCGAATATCTTGTCACCCGATACCACCCTGATCGTCGTTTGCCCCGGTTTGCCAAGCTTGAAAACGTGCCCTTTGATTCTTTCAGCCATTTTTTCAGCAAAATTTTCTGGATCTCCGGCAACTACAATGTCATAGTCGGTGGGAGTCCGGTGAAGAAGCAGATCCCTGATCGTTCCGCCGACGATGTATGTATCTTTTGTTTCAGGCAAGATGTTTTTATTGAATGGAATCATGAATTAAATCGTCATATGCTCCATCTGTTTGCAACGGGGTTGATTTCATTGAGTTCTTGATTTTCTTGATTATATGTTTATTATCATTATTTTAATTCTGTGTCCATCCGGATACCCATATGGATAAAACAAGAACAATAGTTTTAAGAGTTGCTGTGACAGGCGGTGCCGGATCTGGAAAAACCTCTGTTTGCAACCGATTGAATGAACTGGGGATAAAGATCATAAGCTCCGATGCCATGGCAAGGGAAGCTGTTGCTCCGAACTCGACGGCGCATAAAAAAATCGTGGATTTTTTCGGGGAGACTGTCTTGCTCAGCGATGGAACATTAAATCGCAAAATGCTGCGGCGAATCATCATCAACGATGATGCTGCACGGTTGACTCTGGAGCGAATTGTTCACCCTGAAATATCGAACCTTATGCGGGAAAAGATGGCCTGGGCGGAAAATGAAGGCTGTGATATTGTCGTGGTAGAAGTCCCACTCCTTTTTGAACTGAATATGCAAGAACAGTTCGATTGGATCATTCTTGTAAGCGCCGGTCACGAATTGCGGGTTAAAAGACTTATGGTGCGTGACAACATATCCCGTGATGAGGCTGAAAACCTCATTCATGTCCAGATGCCGGACAAAGACAAAATTGGACGTGCTGATTTTGTACTATCGAATGAAGATTCAAAGGCACAACTGATGGAGGCCGTCGATTTTTTATATGAAAAATCTTTCAAACCGTACAAAAAAAAGAAAAAGCCCTTGACAGCCATATAATCATGATATAATTTTCAGGACAGGAAAATAAAAACATACCCGTTGGATCCCGCCATATGGTGAGAATGCCTAATTCTTCTATTTTAATTCGCTGAAAATCCATATTTTTTCATTAAAGCCAACATGGATCCACTTTGAAAAATTGTTTTGTAAATTCTTCCTGTTAAACAGGGAATAATTGAATCCACAAAATAACGGTTCCAGTGAAAAAGAGAAAAATTCTACTCCGGCTGAAAATCTCTGATTTAACAGGCCAGGCAGAATAAATATGTATATTTTCAAATACCTATACCTATAAAATATAAAAACATAATATTTACTTGGAGGGATAATTTTTAAATGAATATTGTCGAGCTTAAAGAAAAGAAAATCAGCGAGCTGAACCATCTGGCCAAAGCTTTCAAAATTGGCGGCGCTGCCGGGATGAGAAAGCAAGATCTTATTTTTGCCCTGCTTCAGGCAGAAATCGAGAAGACCGGTCTGATATTCGGAGAAGGCACGCTCGAAATTTTGCCGGATGGATTCGGATTTTTGCGCGCACCAAATTATAATTATTTGCCGGGACCTGACGATATTTATGTGTCACCATCGCAGATACGTCGTTTCAATTTAAGAACCGGTGATACGGTATCCGGTCAAATCCGTCAGCCAAAGGAGACGGAAAGATATTTCGCGCTGTTAAAGGTTGAAGCGGTAAATTATGAAGATCCAGAGGTGGCCAGAGAAAAAATCCTTTTTGACAATCTGAGGCCCCTTTATCCTGACAGAAAAATAATGCTCGAAACCGATTCTGACAATTATTCCACGAGAATAATGGACCTTTTGACGCCCATCGGTTTTGGACAGAGAGGATTGATTGTTTCACCTCCCAGATCCGGTAAGACAATGCTTTTACAGTCGATTGCAAATAGTGTCAGCGCCAATCATAAGGATATTATTTTGTTTGTACTGCTCATTGATGAGCGGCCGGAAGAGGTTACGGATATGGAACGATCCGTGAATGGTGAAGTGATCAGTTCCACCTTTGACGAACCTGCCGAAAGGCATGTGCAGGTCGCAGAAATGGTCATAGAGAAAGCCAAGCGCCTAGTGGAGCATAAAAAGGACGTTGTTATCTTATTGGATAGTATAACCAGACTTGCTCGGGCATACAATTCGGTTATCCCTCCCAGTGGAAAAATCCTTTCCGGCGGCGTTGACTCAAATGCGCTTCAACGCCCGAAACGCTTTTTCGGTGCTGCCAGAAACATTGAAGAGGGCGGAAGCCTGACCATTATTGCAACAGCCCTGGTGGATACCGGAAGCCGTATGGATGAGGTTATTTTTGAAGAATTCAAAGGCACCGGCAATATGGAGATTCAACTCGATAGAAGACTTGCCGACAAACGCGTCTTTCCCGCAATTGATATCAAGAAATCCGGTACGCGCAAGGAAGAGCTCCTTCTGGATCATGATACTTTGACACGTGTATGGATTTTAAGAAAGCTACTTTCATCGTTAAATCCTGTAGACAGTCTTGAATTTTTGCTTGATAAAATGAGTGGGACCAAGGATAATCAACATTTTCTAAATTCCATGAATACATAAGAAGGAAATAGGAGGTTTAAAATATATGAAGGCGGACATTCACCCTGGGTATTCAGAGACAACCATAAAGTGCGCATGTGGAAATGTGTTGGAGGCTGGCTCGACAAAAACGGATATACGCGTTGAGATCTGTTCGAAGTGTCATCCTTTTTTTACGGGAAAACAAAAACTTGTGGATACTGCCGGTCGAATTGAGCGTTTCCGCAAGAAATATGAAAAATTTCAGAAAAAATAGACAGCCCATTCACGCATTCTATTAAATCTTCATATATTGAAGCAAGCGATGATGGGCGTTTTATTTTTTACGACCCCATCATTTTTGAAGTGATATTTTTTCGGCAAGGAACATTTACCACTTGTTTTTACATAACATTTTAGGCCGTTGAAAAGATGGAACATTCAGACAATCCGGTTTTTAACGGCTTGATCCTCTCGAGGCGGATAAACCTCGTGCATCGCTGAATATGAGTCATGTTCGATAAATTAACAGGTGTTGAAAGTCGCTTTTTAGAGGTAGAAAAGCTTTTAAGCGATCCTGCGATTGTTCAGGATCTGGGGGCATACCAGAAGTACAGCCGGGAACATTCCGATCTCAACAAGATTGTATCCGTTTTCCGAAAGTATAAACAGACCCTATCGGAACTCAATGACAGCATGGAGCTGTTGAAAGATAAAGATCCGGATATCAAAGAGATGGCCCGTGAGGAAGTCAATGCCCTTACCCTCAAAAAAGAGCGCTTTGAAACCGATCTCAAGAAGCTGCTTTTGCCCAAAGATTCCAATGACAGTAAGAATGTTATCCTTGAAATACGTGCCGGTACAGGTGGAGAAGAGGCCGGACTGTTTGTCAGTGACCTTTTCAGAATGTACAGCCGGTATACTGAAGGCAAGAACTGGAAAGTCGAAGTTTTAAGCCATCACGCCACCGGTGTCGGCGGGTTAAAAGAGATTGTCGCCATGATCCATGGAAAAGGGGCATATAGCTGTTTTAAATATGAAAGTGGTACACATCGTGTTCAACGTGTTCCGGAAACCGAGACACAGGGGCGGATACACACGTCTGCGGTTACCGTTGCGGTTCTGCCCGAAGCCGAGGATGTTGAACTCCATATTGATCCGAGTGAGATTAAAGTCGATGTATTCCGATCCACCGGACCGGGCGGCCAGAGTGTCAACACAACCGATTCAGCCGTACGCCTAACCCACCTGCCAACTGGAATCATTGTTACATGCCAGGACGAAAAATCGCAATTAAAAAACAAAAACAAAGGCATGAAAGTCCTCCGTGCCCGTATTCTTGATCGTATGATCAGGGAGCAGAACGAAAAGAGATCCCAGGAGCGAAGAACCCAGATCGGAGATGGAGATAGAAGTGGAAGAATAAGAACCTATAACTTTCCCCAGGGCAGGGTTACCGACCACCGAATTGGGCTTACCCTATACAAACTGGAACAGATTCTGCAGGGCGAAATAGATGAAATCATAGAAGAGCTTGTAACTTATTATCAGACCCAGGCATTACAGAATGCAGAACCCGGCGAACTTCATTGATCCTGAATGGACCATAATAAAACTCCTCAAGTGGACAACTTCTTATTTTAAATCCCGAGATATAGAAAGCCCAAGAGCAACAGCTGAAATACTTCTTGCGCATGTCTTAGAATTAAAAAGGATAGATTTGTATTTGCGGTACGATCAACCGCTATGTGCAGAAGAATTGTCCCGGTTTAAGGCGTTGATAAAAAGGCGGGTTAAAAGGGAGCCGGTTGCATATATTTTGGGATTCAAAGAATTCTGGTCCATGGATTTTGCAGTTACAAAAGATGTTCTGATTCCAAGACCTGAAACCGAATTTTTGGTTGAGGCTGCATTAAAACTATTGCCGGAAGATTCAATATCCAAACAACACCTGGCACGAAGGCGAATATTGGAGTTGGGGACGGGGTCCGGGGCTGTGATTTTGGCACTTGCATCCATGCGGCCCAGTCATTTTTTCTTTGCATCGGATAGGGCTGTTGCCGCAGCGGTGCTGGCCAAACAAAATGCAGAACGTCACGGTCTCCATCGAGGTGTCAATTTTTTTTGTTCGGACTGGTTTGACGCCTTCGGTAACGGCAAACCGGTGTTTGATGTCATTGTATCAAATCCACCGTATGTTCCGAGTGGGGTGATCGCCGGGCTTCAACCTGAAATTAACCGGTATGAGCCGATTTCGGCCCTTGACGGCGGTGAAGACGGACTTTCAAGCTTAAGATCTATAGTGAATGCCGCTCATCTGCATCTCTGCCGGGAGGGCTCCCTGTTGCTGGAGATCGGCTATGATCAGAAAGATGATGTTCTGAGAATCATCAAACAGTCCGGGAATTATGAAAAAGTCATCTTTATAAAAGATTACAGCGGGTATGATCGTATTGTCCAGATGCAGAAAAAGAGAGCATGATAAAAATATGGCGTTTAAAAAGTAAATAATTTAAAAAAATGTTGCGAGACGACATTTTTTTTGTTAAATATGACAGTTTAATAAATTCGTACGCCTTTGGACCTGTTTCCCGGTGCTCTGCATTGCGGGGTCGGATACAGGAGTGATATGGGCGGTGGAAAAACCGATTAAGAAGGGAGAAAAAATGGCTTATATTACAATGAAAGAACTCCTTGAAGCCGGAGTTCATTTTGGTCATCAGACAAAACGTTGGAATCCGAAGATGAAACCTTATATCTTTGGAGCCAGGAACGGTATCTATATTATCGATCTTCAGAAAACCGTCCGGATGTTCAGAACCGTGTACGATTTTATCATCGAAACGGTGGAAAATGGCAAACCACTGCTTTTTGTGGGTACCAAGAAACAAGCGAGAGAATCGATTTATGAAGAAGCGAATCGATGTGAGATGTTTTATGTTCATAACAGGTGGTTGGGCGGAATGTTGACAAATTTTCAAACCATTAGAAAAAGTATCGACCGCTTGAACTATCTTAACGGCATTGTAAACGATGAATCCATCGATCTTTTTCCCAAAAAAGAGAGGCTTAAATTAAGAAAAGAGCGCCAAAAGCTCGATAACAATCTTGGCGGAATAAGAACCATGAACGGGCTACCAGGGGCGATTTTTGTTGTTGATCCTAAAAATGAAGCCATTGCCGTCCGTGAGGGAAGACGCTTGGGGATCCCTATAATTGCGATTGTGGATACCAATTGCGATCCTGATGAAATCGATTATATTATACCGGGCAATGATGATGCAATCCGTGCAATACGACTTATTACATCCAGAATGGCCGATGCTTGTATCGAAGGCAGAGAGCGTCTGGCTGAAAAACAGCAGGCTGAAGCCGACAAAGAAATAGAAGAGGTGTCTGCTGTGGAAGCTGCCAGCGCGGAGTTGAAACCCGGCGAACGGAAGGTGATTTCAGACGGTTCAGACGGTCCCGTTGTGGAGATAATTAAAAGAACCACACCTGAAACTGAATCTGGTTCTCATGAATCAAAACATTCTGACAGCGAAGAATCCGGGGAAAAAGCTGAAGTGGAAAGAACAGGAGAATAGTGATGTCAACAATTAGTGCGACAATGGTTAAGGAGCTTCGCGAGAAGACCGGCGCCGGAATTATGGATTGTAAAGGAGCACTTGCAGAGTGTGATGGTGATATGAGTAAAGCCGTCGATTTCTTGAGAAAAAAAGGTTTGGCGACGGCTGCAAAACGAGCTGGAAGGACGATGACAGAGGGGCTAATCGAGTTTTATATTCATACGGACAAAAAACTTGGTGTTTTGGTTGAAATTAATTGTGAGACGGATTTTGTTGCGAAAAATGACGATTTCAAGGAATTTGCAAAAAATATTGCAATGCACATTGCAGCCACCAATCCTGTTGGAATCCGACCAGAAGACGTTCCTGAAGAGACCATCAACAAAGAAAAGGAAATCTATCGGGGCCAGGTACTGGAAATGGGCAAACCTGAAAAAATAGCGGACAAAATTGTAGAAGGTAAGATGCAGAAATATTTCAAAGAAAGCTGCCTGATGAATCAGGCTTATGTTCGTGACCCCAATATTACTGTTGCAGACCTTTTAAATGAAATGATTGCAAAAATCGGTGAGAATGTTTCAATCAAACGATTTGCAAGATTCAAGATTGGGGAATTATAGACTTTGGCCATGCCTAGATACAAAAGGATCTTGCTAAAACTTAGCGGTGAAGCGCTGATGGGCGATCAGGGTTTTGGGATAAGTCCTGAGATGATAAAGTACGTGGCTGAAGAGGTTCGTTCTATATTTGATCTCGGGGTTCAAATTGCCATCGTTGTCGGCGGTGGTAATATTTTCAGAGGCATCGCCGCCTCTTCATATGGCATGGATCGGGTTTCTGCCGATCGAATGGGAATGCTGGCCACCGTCATTAACAGCCTTGCGTTACAGGATGCTTTGGAAAAAAATGGGGTTATAACCCGTGTTCAGACAGCTATTTCAATGCATGAAGTGGCGGAACCTTTTATCGTTCGAAAGGCTGTTCGCCATCTGGAAAAGGGACGGGTGGTTATATTTGCAGCAGGTACCGGGAACCCTTACTTTACAACCGATACAGCTGCGGTTCTCAGGGCCCAGGAAATACGTGCTGAGATCCTTTTAAAAGCGACGAAGGTTGACGGACTCTACGATGCAGATCCCGTTGTCATTAAAAGCGCTAAATTTATAAGAAAAATCAGATACATGGAGGTTATCGAAAGGCAACTCCACGTTATGGATATGACAGCGATTTCTCTGGCAATGGATAATAAGCTTCCGCTTATAATCTTTAATTTGACCCATAAGGGGAATATCAAAAAGGTGGTGTGCGGAGAAACGGTGGGAACCCAGATAACCCATTAAAGGAAGACGCCATGATTGAATCGATATATCAAGAAACCAGAGATGGTATGCAAAAGTCGATTGATGCGCTTGGGAATGAATTAAAAAGGATCCGGACAGGACGTGCTTCCCTTTCACTTATGGATGGCCTTCGGGTCGATTATTACGGCACACTGACACCCCTTAACCAGATGGCATCCCTTGCTGTTCCCGAAAGCCGGCTGATTACCATACAACCTTGGGACGTATCCGTTATCAAGGACATTGAAAAGGCTATATTAAAGTCCCATCTTGGTCTCACGCCTTCAAACGACGGCAAGCTGATACGGATTTCCATTCCGCCGCTTACCGGAGAGAGAAGAAAACAGCTTGTAAAAGTCGTATATAAAAAGGGCGAAGAACATCGGGTTGCAGTGCGCAATCAAAGACGTGATGCCAACGATTTGCTGAAAGGCTTGAAGAAGGACGGAGAGATTGCGGAAGATGATGCTTTCAAGGCTCAAGATCAGATACAGAAAATAACAGATGAGTATGTCAAGCTTGTCGATGAAGTCTGTAAAGATAAAGAGAAGGAGATCCTTGAATTCTAATTCACCTTCTGTTGTCAGCATGGATCTTAATCCTGAAAAATTACCTTCCCATGTGGCCATCATTATGGATGGTAACGGTCGATGGGCCAAAAAGCGCCTATTAAATCGGATCAAAGGTCACGAAAAAGGTTCTGAAACCGTTCGAACCATTGTTCGGACCTGCCGGGAAATCGGAATCCCCATTTTGACCCTTTATGCTTTTTCCACCGAAAACTGGCAACGACCCAAATCCGAGGTTGCCGCTCTCATGGCCCTCCTTAGAAGATTCCTCGAATCCGAAAAAACAGAGATGCTGGACAACAATGTTCGACTGAATGCCATCGGACAGACCGAACGATTGCCGGGATATGTCCGGAAGACACTGGATAAGACTATGGAGTTAACAAAAAAAAATGACGGTCTGCGCCTTAATCTCGCACTGAGTTACAGCGGACGGTCTGAGATTATAAGGATGGTCAAACAGATTGCAAAAAAAGTCAGAGACGGTCATATTGATCCGGATTTAATAACCCCTGAACTTATATCCGAGCATCTTTATACCGGTGATATGCCTGATCCCGATCTTCTGATCAGAACCAGCGGCGAAATGCGCATCAGTAATTTTCTACTGTGGCAGATCGCGTATACGGAAATTCATATCACAGATACCTTGTGGCCCGATTTTGGAAAGGATGAATTTGTACAAATTCTGAAAGACTATCAGCGCCGTGAGCGAAGATTCGGTAGAACCGGGTCCTGACGGCATTTTCCAATCTTCGGTACAAAACTTACTAGGGAGTTATTAAAAATTCGACATTAAGCAAACTCCCTTAATTGGCATGCACCCTGTCCGGACGCTTTTAAAGCTTGCTCTAAGCGCCCTGAAAACTTGCTCCGCATATATACGGAGCAAGTTTTCAGGGCGCTTTCCTTCGCTGCGATAGGAATCCTCACATAGGGTGCAATACCGCTCCAGGGAATCCGTTCAATGTCGAGGGGCTGTTAACCCCATTAACAATTCGCTTCGTTCATAATTGAAATGTTGGACTACTGGAATGATCGAATAACGGGTTGTTGACAAAATCCATTTTGACGAGGAAATAAAAAAAATCTTAAAAATGAGATTCTTCTGACAACCGACATTTTGCCTTCCGGTATTCCGTGTGGGAGACAAAAAGACTGTGTCTCAATAAACCACATTGAAATTGGAAGGTTGAAGTGTTTTCATGACGAGGCATTATGCATTTAAAACGATGGATTACAGCGATTGTGCTCATCCCGTTTCTTGTTTTATTAATAAGCATCGGGGGTACATTTCTCCTTGCTGTTGTTATCAATGCCGCTGTCATTATCGCATTTTGGGAATATTTTCAGATTGGCCTGAATACGGCTGAAAGCGAAAAGCTGAACGCCCAAAGCATTTCTATTTTGAGCTTTCAGAGTCTATCTTTTTTCACAGGTTCGGCGGTTATCTGGGCTGCATATTTTCATTCGTTCAAAATGATTCTATGTATTATTAGTTTTAATTTTATCGTTTGCGCCCTGGTCTCTTTTTCAAAGTTTAAATTTGATTCATCTGTTTTGGAGATTGTTTTCAAACAGGTTGTCGGTGTTATCTATATCCCGTTTTTTCTTTCATATCTTGTTTTGATCCGGAACGGGAATGATGGTGTTTCCTGGATATTTTTTCTGTTAATACTCGTCTTTATCGGTGATACCGGTGCATATTATGCAGGCACTTATTTTGGGCGGCACAAACTTTGTCCTGCCGTAAGTCCTAACAAGACCATTGAGGGCTCTGTGGGCGGCCTTGCTGCAAATCTGGTTGCGGGCGCTTTGTTCAAATATTTTTTTATGCCGTCGTTATCATGGGGTTTAAGTCTCCTGTTTTTCTTTTCCATCGGTGTTGCCGGCCAAGTGGGAGATCTGTTCGAATCTGAATTAAAACGGGCGTCACATATAAAGGATTCCGGGACATTATTTCCGGGTCACGGCGGCATTCTTGATCGGATTGATGCCTTGTTGTTTGCTGCACCCGTGGCATATTTTTTCAAGGAATATGTACTAACCGGGTAACCGTTAATCGGTAATTGGCGCTTTTTTAGCTTGTTTTTTTAGCAAGGGCCCTTTACCTGCAATGTTTGAGCACTATGAAAAATCTTTCCATATTGGGGTCGACAGGATCCATCGGGTGTAATGTCCTTAAGATCGTAGAGATGTTTCCAGAGCGGTTTGCAGTCAAGGCACTTGCAGCCAAACGAAACATTTCTTTACTGTCCGGGCAGATCGAAAGCTTCCATCCTGAAATCGCCGTTGTTTATGATGAATCCAGCGCGATTGATCTGCAAAATATGCTCTCCCCGGGAACCGGCGTTGAAATATTGTTCGGAGAAGCCGGCTACAAAGCTGCTGCAGCCTATCAATCCGTTGATATGGTTGTGGTTTCATTCGTGGGGGCATCGGGTCTGATTCCGACTCTGGCAGCCATCGATGCGGGGAAGAACATCGCCCTTGCCAACAAGGAAACCCTTGTTATGGCCGGTGAGATTGTCATAAAACGGGCGGCAATAAATGGGTCAAAGATACTTCCCATCGACAGCGAGCACAGCGCGATTTTTCAATGCATTTCCGGGAATCGACGTGAGGATCTGGATAAGATAATTATTACAGCCTCCGGCGGCCCGTTTTTGAATCTGCCGAGAAATGAGTTTGGGTCCATTAAACCGGAAGCAGCCCTGAATCACCCTACCTGGCGTATGGGCAAAAAAATTAGTGTCGACTCAGCAACACTGATGAACAAGGGGCTTGAGATTATAGAGGCAAAATGTCTTTTCGGTATTTCACAGAAAATGATTGATGTGGTGATTCACCCCCAAAGCGTGATCCACTCCATGGTTTCCTTTAAAGATGGAACGGTAATGGCACAGCTTGGCATTCCCGATATGAAGGGCGCTATTGCATATGCCCTGTCTTATCCGGAACGTCTTGCCCTTGAACAGCCGTTACCGGATTTTGTGAGTATCGGTGCACTTACTTTTGAAGAACCTGATTTGGAGAAGTTCCCTTGTCTTGCTTTGGCATATCAGGCCTGTGAAACAGACGGGACTCTTCCGGCGGTGTTAAATGCCGCAAATGAAGCCGCTGTGGAGGCTTTTTTAAGAAAACGCATCTCTTTTTTGAAAATACCGGAGGTTATCCGGGGAACCATGGAGCAGCATGCTGTAATTACAGACCCGACGCTTCATGATATCCTTCGAGCTGACCAATGGGCAAGAGAACAGGCCCAGGCACTGATACGGAATTTGAACTAACGGCCTCCTTCATGGGAGACCATGGGCAAGCCTGATTATTTATCCAAGGCTGGTTCTTTACTATGTTGGTGTGTTTGTGATATTATAATTAAAGAATTATCCGTATTTTGTGATTAATAAAATAAATAATTTTCTTTTCCGGTTTAACCGGATTCGGAATTCAGAGAATCATAATGAGTGTTAATATATTTGCATTGGTCATCGTACTGGGCGTACTGATATTTTTCCATGAACTGGGTCATTTCCTTGTGGCAAGGGTGCTGGGTGTCGGGGTGGAGACATTTTCACTCGGCTTTGGTCCAAAAATATTCGGCAAAAAGATCGGCATTACCGATTATCGGATTTCCGCCATACCTCTCGGCGGATATGTCAAAATGGTGGGTGAGCAACCGGATGCCGAACTGGACCCCGCTGATATTCCCCTTTCTTTTACGCACAAACATGTCTTTAAACGAATTTTAATTGTTGCCGCCGGGCCTTTTTTTAATATCCTTCTGGCATTGATCATATTCTACGGTATTTTTCAAATATCCGGCCTGTTAATATTAAAACCCTCCATCGGAGAGGTCAATGAAGGTACCCCCGCTTACAGGACGGGATTGAAAAAGGGCGACCTGGTGGTATCCATCGATGGCGTGAATATTTCAAGCTGGGAAGACATGGCGAAGATGATTACCACGAGCAAGGGGAAGACCCTATCCCTATCTGTGCTTCGCGGTAATTCCATGCGTGCAGTAGACGTTACGCCGGAACCCAAAATATTTAAAAATATATTCAACGAGGATATCGAGCGCTATGTCATCGGAGTTACCGCTTCCGGTGATTTTTTTACCAAGGACTTGAACCTTTTTCAGGCCCTTTCGCAGAGCTTCATACAAACCTATCAAATAACAGCCTTGACCATAAAGGGTGTTGTAAAACTTTTCCAGGGTACTGTATCGCCAAAAACATTGGGCGGCCCAATAATGATCGCACAGATGGCAGGTCAGGAGGCCAGGGCAGGGGCGATCAATTTGATCTTTTTCATTGCCCTTATCAGCATAAATCTTGCTATTTTAAATTTTCTTCCCATACCGGTTTTGGACGGCGGACATCTGTTGTTCTTTTTTGTTGAGGCGGTCACCGGACGTCCGGTGAGCATAAAGATACGTGAAATTGCCCAGCAAGCCGGGATATTTGTGCTGATTCTGCTAATGATATATGTATTTTATAATGATATTGCACGGGTGTTCTTAAGCTAATGCCATACCGACTCGAAATTGCACTGAAACCGGATCTTTTTGATGCCGAAGGCCATGGAATTCGCCAGAAGGCGAAAAACTATTTTGGGATCGAGCTTACCCATGTTCGCAGCATTCATATCATCACCATTGATGCGGATCTTTCAGCTGAACAGTTGAAAACCGTTCAAACTGAAACTTTTACAAATCCTGTGACCCAGATTTCCGCCTATGCTCCGCTTCAGATCGATTTTGACTGGACCATCTGGGTGGGCTTTCGTCCGGGGGTCAGAGATAATCCGGGGAGTACCGCCGTTGAGGCGGTGGAAGATATTCTGGGGATAAAATTCGGTTCCGATGAAGCCATCTATACTTCAAAACGGTATTGTCTGAAAGGCTCGGGTCTGACCTTCGAAGGGGCCAATATGGTTGCCGGCGAACTTCTGGCCAATGAAATTGTACAGCAGTGGAAAATTTTTCCTGCTGATGAATGGGACCCCGCAGAGGGGATCGGTATTGTCATCCCTAAAGTTATTCTCGACCATACACCGACGGTTACCACCATTCCTGTCCACAGCGACGCTACCCTGAAAAAAATCAGTGATCAGCGGGGTCTGGCATTGAACCCCGCAGATATCCCCTTTATAAAATCCTATTTCTTGAACGAAACAGTCCAGGCCGAAAGAGCATCAAAAGGGCTGTCAGATCCAACAGATATCGAACTCGAATATATTTCCCAGGCCAGAAGCGATCACTGCAACCACAATACATTTCGGGGATTGTTTCACTACAAGGATCTTGTCACCGGTGAAACGGATATTGTGGACAATCTTTTTAAAACATGTATCGAGACGCCGACCCTGACGTTGAAAGAAAGAAAATCCTGGGTGGTGTCGGTGTTGTGGGATAATGCCGGTGTCGGGCGTTTTGACGACGAGCATTACTACGTCATTACCGGAGAAACCCATAATTCTCCATCCAACATGGAAGCCTATGGCGGGGCCATTACCGGCATCGTGGGGGTTTACCGTGATCCTTTGGGGACGGGCCTTGGATCGAAGCTGGTAATGGGCGGTTACGGTTTTTGTGTCGGTCCCAGAGATTACACCGGGAGCCTAAAACCGCATCTCCATCCGAGACGGCTTTTGGATGGTGTTATCGAAGGCGTGCGGGACGGCGGTAACAAGAGCGGAATTCCAACCACATTCGGCCAGGTTCTTTTTGACCCTGGATACCTGGGGAAATGCCTGGTTTTTGTGACTGCGGTGGGGATTATGCCGGCTCTAGTCAAAGGGTGCCCGGCGGAAAAAAAGAGAACTGCATCCAAAGACCTGGTTATCATGTGTGGCGGCCGGGTCGGCAAGGATGGTATTCATGGGGTTACCGTTTCTTCTGAGACTTTTTCCGAGCACACACCGGCAGGTCATGTTCAGATCGGAGATCCTTATACCCAGAAAAAAATGCACGACTTTATTTTAGATGCCCGGGACGAGGGATTGATACAGTTTATTACAGACAACGGCGGCGGGGGGCTTTCATCGTCAGTGGGTGAATCGGCCCGTTTCAGCAACGGATGCGAAATCCAGCTTGAAAAGGTTCCCTTGAAATATGAAGGGTTGGACCAGTGGGAGATCTGGGTTTCCGAATCCCAGGAAAGAATGACACTAGCGGTGAGGCCTGAAGATCTCCATCGATTTCTGGAACTGTCGGAAATGCATGCGGTGGAGAGCACGGTTATCGGACAATATACTGATTCCGGCAAACTTCATATCACTTATGACGGCCGGACCTGTGCCTATGTCGACATGGATTTGTTGACGTCGGGTTTTCCCCAATGGGAGTTTGATGCCCAATGGCTGGCTCCGGAAAGACGCGGTCTGTTTGAACCGGTTTTAAAGGAGCCCGATGATTACGAGATTTTACTCCGGGACATGCTTTCACGCCCCAATATCTGTTCCAAGGAATGGATCACGAGACAGTATGACCATGAAGTTCAGGGCACCAGCGTCATCAAGCCTCTGGTGGGTTTGGAACGTGATGTCAACAGTGATGCAGCGGTTATCAGACCGGTTCTTGACGCCCAAAAAGGACTTGCTTTTGCACAGGCGCTGCTGCCGGCCTATTCGGCCATAGACGCCTATCATATGACGTATTGTACCGTTGACGAAGCGGTTCGCAGACTGCTTGCCGTGGGTGCGGACCTGGAACATATCGGCGGGGTCGATAATTTCTGCTGGCCCGATATTCAATTTCATCCTCAGGATAATCCGGACGGCAAATTTAAGGCAGCCCAGCTTGTGAGATCATGCCGGGCTTTGCGCAAAATCTGTATGGCGTATGAGATACCGCTTCTTTCAGGCAAAGACAGTATGTATGTCGACGGGCATCTTCCGGGGCGTTACGGTGAAACCCACAAGGTTTCAGCCCCTGAGACCCTTCAATTTTCCACCCTATCGGTGGTCAGAGATGTCACCAAATGTGTGACCATGGACAGCAAGGTGTCCGGGGATCTGGTTTATATCCTTGGTGCGACGCGTAACGAACTTGGCGGGTCCGAATACTATGAGCATTTCGGGTATGTGGGGCTGAATGTTCCCAGGGTGATTCCCGATGAGTTTGTTGTTTTATACAAGGCATTGGGCGATGCCATCGAGAAAGAGATTGTCGCTTCGGCCCACGGCATCTATCGAGGGGGCCTTGGGGTACACCTTGCCATGGTTGCCATGGGGGGTAATCTCGGTATGTCGGTGGATATGGGTCGCGTACCTTCAGAACAGATCCACCGGAATGATTTGATTCTGTTTTCGGAATCCGCCGGCCGCTTCATCATAACCATCGATCCGAAGAACCGGGAGGTTTTTGAAAAAACTTTCACCGGGCTTGCCTGCAGTTGTATCGGGGTTGTAACCGATACCTCCGAATTTGTAATCCAGGGGATTGACGACAGGTGCATTATGAAGATTTCGGTTCAGGATCTTAAGGCCGCCTGGAAAAAGCCGTTCGGAGAATTGATATGAATGATGTAAAGGCCCTCGTGCTCACCGGATACGGTCTGAACTGTGATCATGAGACTGCTTATGCTCTGAAACTTTCCGGTGCCGCTGCTCGCCGTGTTCATATCAACGCGCTGATTGACGGAACCGTCAGCTTGAAGGACTTTCAGATCATGGTATTCGGCGGCGGGTTCAGCTGGGGAGACGATCACGGTGCAGGTGTCGTCCAGGCGGTCCGCATGAAAACCAATCTGGGGGAAAAAATCCTGGAATTTATAGATGCCGGGAATCTGGTCCTCGGCATCTGCAATGGATTCCAGACCCTTGTCAACCTGGGTCTTTTGCCGGGATTTGACCGTAACTACACCCTACGATCCGTTGCTCTGACCTTCAATGACTGCGGAAATTTCAGAGACCAGTGGGTTACCCTGAAGATTGATCCAACATCCCCTTGTATATTTACCGCGGGTCTGGACACTTTGGAACTGCCGGTAAGACACGGTGAAGGAAAATTTTATGCGGACGAATCCACCATAGGGCGTTTGATGGATGAAAATCAGGTGGTGGCCCGATATGCCATGGCCGACGGCAGGCCCGCAGATCTGAAATTTCCTTTTAATCCCAACGGTTCCGTTTATGATATTGCCGGAATCTGTGATCCCAGCGGCCGGATTTTCGGCCTGATGCCCCATCCCGAAGCTTTTAACCACCGGACCAACCACCCCGACTGGACCCGCATCAATGAAACCATAAAACGCGGGGGCGGCAAGGGGGAGGACAGCCCCACCGTCGGCACACGCATTTTTCAAAATGCGGTGGAATATATCCGCAAAAGGTAGATTAAATTATTTAATAGTGCTATTAAATTATTTAATAGTTTTTGTGGCATAGCGTCCTTCCAAAGCCGAAGTTTTCAATTCCAAAACCCTCAAAAATTTATCGATTATTGTTATTTATATCAAGATTATATAGCCACAATTCAGTTTGGCCGGGTCTGTTCTTTTAACGCCCTTAATATGGATAATCTTTTTGGCATGAAAATTGTATAATTATTAAGATCGGAATCTTAAAACCGGCAATCAAACTGGATATATTTTTTAGAATCACTCTGTCAATATGCGAATTGTCAAGAAAAATTCAGGATTTACACTCATCGAACTTATGGTGGTGATTGTCGTAATCGGTATATTCATTGCCATAGGCGTGCCCAATTTTATGAGTTGGCTGCCAAAATATCGTCTGAAAAGTGCAGTCAGAGACCTTTATTCCAACATGCAGCTGGCAAAAATGACGGCTGTTAAGTCCAATCAAAATTGCACTGTTACCTATAGCACCGATCCGGACCAGTATGTTTTAAGCGGTGCTTTAAGCAAAACCGTTGTTCTGGGGGATTACGGCAGTGGTATAAATTTTAACGGTCCGGGGAGTGAAACCTTTGCCGTCGCAACCATAACGTTTAACTCCCGGGGGACGAGCAATGCGGGTTATGCCTACCTGTCAAATTCGGGTAACACGGCCTATTACAAAGTCGGTCCCTTGTCCTCGGGAGTGATTAAATTGCAGAAATGGGTGGGTGGGAGTTCATGGGAATGACGCTGAAACAGACACTGAGATTACCAAGATTTTCAGATCAGGGCATTACCCTCATCGAGCTGATGATTGCCATGACCATATTTTTGCTGGTTCTTGGCGGGATCTATTCGACGTTTCGATCCCAGCATAAATCGTATTTGATACAGGAGGAAATTGCCGCCATGCAGCAGAATATCAGGGCTGCAATGTTTTACATGACCAGGGAAATCCGGATGGCGGGGTGCGATCCCACCGGTAATGCCGGGGCTGGAATTGTTACGGCAAACGCCAATTCTATCAGTTTTACAGAGGACATTCGGGGTGATGCGGACGGCAGTGACCCGGATGGGGCGACCAATGATCCCAATGAAAGCATTGCCTATGCTCTGTCCAACAATAATCTTGTCAGGAATACCGGCGGCGGGAATCAGGTGGTGGCTGAAAATATCGATGCCCTCGATTTTGTATATCTGGACGCGGACGGCAATCAAACGGCAACCCTGGCGGATATTAGATCCGTGGAGATAACCATCGTGGCCCGAACCGGCAGGGGGTTGAGAGCCACCAAGAATAACAACCTGTATTATAACCAGCAAGAGACCCAGATTCTGGGTGCGCAAAATGACAATTTCAGCCGAAAGTCTATGACAACATTTATCAAATGCCGCAATTTGGGTCTATAGGAAGATCGGATGAGATTAGGTCCGGCAGATAATAAAAAGCGGGGAACTGAAATCAGAGCCATGCAAAACAATGCAGGTTTTACCCTCATCGAAGTGGTGATCGCCATTTCTATACTGGCCGTGGGTCTATTGGGTGTTGCCGCCATGCAAACCTCTGCCATTCAGGTGAATTCAGTTGCGGGTCAAATGACCACCCGGATGAACTGGGCCCAGGACAAGCTCGAAGAACTCATGGCCCTCCCGTTTTCCGATCCCTGGCTTGAGGCGACCGGGAGCCCGACTGTTCCGGACTCGGCCGGAAATCCTCATCAGGAAACGACTTCCGACGGACATACCGTAAGCTGGAATGTCACCGATGACAGCCCGGTTTCCAATACAAAACGGATCGTCGTAACGGTGACCGGGAAGGGGAAAACATCCCGACTGACCTGTATGAAAGCGGACTGGTGAGCATGTTTTTAAGTGTCGAAAAAAATATTCCGAACACCGAAAATGGATCCATTACGGTGCTTGCGCTGATCATTCTGGCGCTTTTGACCCTATTGGGGATTTCCGCGACCATGACTTCGAGCATCGAAGTTCAGATTGCCGGAAACGATGATCGTCATAAAATGGCGCTCTATGAAGCCGACGGCGGAACCGAGGTGGGATTTGAAATCCTGGAGCAGAATATTGCCTGCCCCGGCGGCTTTTCCACCTTTAACGAAGGGGTCGGATATCTGGATATCGACACCGATGTCCGGGTGTACACCAAGGATTTCTGGCTCCAGGAGTCTGAACCCACCAGCGACTATCCTTCTGATTCGGAAAGGGATATCAGAATATACAATACAGACACAGGTCCCCGCACCAATTTAAGCATTTTCGGAGCCACCCAGCTGTCCACGGGCAGCGCCATCCAGATGTCCGCCGGATACGAGGGCAAGGGCAAAGGCGCAGGTGCAGGCGGGGCTTATATCGTTTATAGAGTCTATTCCCGGCACATGGGAATCGGCAACAGTCAGGCAGAGATTATGAGTCAATGGAGACATTTGGTCGGCCAGGAAGGGGCTTGTAATTACTGACAGCACAAAGATGATACAAGCGGTTGAAATTATAGAGTTTAAAGTAGATCAAGAATCTATTGAACTTTCATGGAACCATGGCATGTTGTAATTATTGAACAGCCTGGTGAAAGAAGGGAATTAAGTTCTCGATATAGGAGATCTAGGTATGACACGCTTCAAGAGACATATTCCATGGATGGTGTTTATCATTTTGCTGGTGTTCAGCGGATCGGCTCCGCCGAATTTGTACGCTGTTGACTATTGCGGCAGCGGTGTGGCATTGCCGCCGTTTTTGGCCGGCGGCGTGGATCCGAACCTTCTGCTTTTGATCGACAACTCGGGCAGCATGATCGATATGGCATATGTCGAAGACGACAGCCAGTGTTTTGACGACACTTACAATCACAGTACCACCTATGCCGGGTATTTCGAGAAGAACGTTCTGTACGCATACAATTTTTCAGGAAACTATTTCGAAGTCTATTCCATTGCGGCTCACTGGACTGGAAAGGACAGTACCGGCGGTTGGTACAGCAACGGTTATGTATCGATGCTGTTCGATTCCACCCCCGGCCCCACCGCATTTGTGGCATTCGGGAACTTCTTCAACTGGGTCATGGCCTCGAAATTTGACGTTCAAAAAGAGATCCTCACCGGCGGGAAATATGACGGCACCGACAACAGGCTCGTCATGGAATCGAGGGGCTGTCTCGACCGGCGCTATATCAAGCAGGTACAAGTTGACGACAATATAAACGGGGGAACAAAGTATTTGACCCTGGCGGTACGGCCGCCACGCGAGCAAACATTCGATTCGTGGGCAAATGAAACCGCATATGCGGTGGGGGATGTTGTCAACGACGTAGGAGAGTTGTACATTGCAACCTCTGCCGGAACATCGAATGGAACCAGCACCAGCGATGATAACGGCGTGTCTTGGGCGTCTTACACCCTCACACGGTGGACCAACAGCGCCACGTATCCGG
>PVMS01098434.1_pt1 | contig 20736 bp, 20 predicted proteins | sample 1853461 | NCBI WGS metagenome assembly PVMS01 (sample SAMN08582032, study PRJNA380276) | Marine sediment metagenome, whole genome shotgun sequencing project. | isolation source: ocean sediment barecode stripped | collected 2017 | reverse complement strand
CTGGATACCATTTATGCAAAACCGGATTTTTCTGAGGAAGATGGCATCAAGGCCGGAGAGCTCGGAGTTGAATTTGAGGAAATGGGAGGTTGGACCGCCGAAAATGAGGCAGCAAGTTTATTGTCCTCCGTTGGGATAAAGGACGAAATGCACTATGTTTTAATGAAAGATCTGGATGGTAAAGCCAAGGTAAGAGTATTAATAGCCCAGGCTTTATTTGGAACTCCGGATGTATTGATCATGGATGAGCCTACTAACGATTTGGATTTTGAAACCATCGGTTGGTTGGAGCATTTTTTGGCAAATTTTGAAAACACTGTTATCGTAGTTTCGCATGACCGACATTTTCTGGATGCTGTTTGTACGAAAATCTCAGATATTGATTTTGGTAAGATAAATCAATATTCCGGTAATTACTCCTTTTGGTATGAATCCAGTCAATTGGCGGCAAGACAAAGAGCGCAACAAAACAAAAAAGTGAAGATAAGAAAAAGGAACTGGAAGAATTCATTAGAAGATTCTCGGCTAATGTTGCTAAATCAAAACAGGCTACCAGTAGAAAAAAAATGATCGATAAATTGAATATTTCAGATATAAAGCCATCAAGTAGAAGATATCCGGCAATTATTTTTGAACAAGAGAGACAAGCTGGTGATCAAATTTTGCATGTAGAAAATTTATCAAAAACCATCGATGGAGAGGCTGTATTTAAGGGCATTGATATTAATTTGGCCAAAGGAGACAAAGTTATGTTATTATCAAAATATTCTAGAGCTGCTACTGCCTTTTACGAAATAATTACAGGTTCTGACCGACCTGATACCGGCGATTATAAGTGGGGAGTAACAACCACACAGACGTATCTTCCAATTGAAAATGCCGAATATTTTAAAAGTAATCTGAGTTTGGTAGACTGGCTGAGACAATATGCGAAGACGGAAGAAGAAAAAGAGGAAGTAAATCTAAGGGGCTTTTTAGGGAAAATGATATTTAGCGGAGATGAAGCTCTAAAAAGCAGTAATGTTCTGTCAGGTGGAGAAAAAGTTAGATGCATGTTATCTAGAATGATGATGAAAAGAGCGAATGTATTATTAATTGATGAGCCCACAAATCACTTGGATCTTGAATCAATTCAAGCATTTAATAATGCCTTGAAAAAATTTAAAGGAACTGTGATTTTTTCTACCCACGATCATGAATTTGCGCAAACCGTTGCGAATAGAGTTATTGAAATTACTCCAAATGGGGTAATTGACAGATATATGACCTTCGATGAATATTTGGATGATAATAAGATCAAGGAACTTAGAAAAAAGCTTTATTTAAAATAGATACGTTAACATTTCATTAACATAATATTTGATTTTATTGGCATTTTCTCCATTAAACGTTTTTTCTTGGATGAAATTTTTCTACAACTGATTTTAAAAAACGCTTGTCCAGGTGCATGTAGATTTCTGTGGTGGTTATACTTTCGTGACCCAACATTTGTTGTATAGCTCTTAAATCGGCTCCATTTTCTAAGAGATGGGTAACAAAAGAATGCCGAAAAGTATGTGCACTCACTTTTTTGTGTAAACCGGCTTTTTCAACCAAATCTTTTAATATTAAAAAAACCATATTACGGCTTAAATTTTTCCCTCTTCTATTTAAAAAGAGTATATCTTCAAAACCTTTTTGCGCCTTAACTTTTGATCGTATCTGATCTTTGTAGATATTGATTAATTTAATGGTATATAAGTTAATAGGTACGAATCTCTCCTTGTTACCTTTTCCAATCACCCGGATAAAACCCTCTTCAAAAAACAGATCAGATATTTTTAGGTTAACCAATTCACTTACACGGAGTCCGCAGCTGTAAAGAGTCTCCAACATTGCTCGGTTTCTCTCTCCTTCCGGCTTGCTCAAATCAATTTGAGAAATAATCTCTTCTATTTCTTCTTCCGACAATGTATCTGGTAGTTTTCGACCTATTTTGGGAGATTCTAACAACTCCGTTGGATTGTTTTTTCTGTAATCTTCAAAAATCATAAAATCAAAAAAATTACGTAATCCTGATATTTGTCTTGATTGGCTGCTTGCATTGATATTTTTAGCAGTATGGTAAATAAATTGTTGAATCACTTTGTCATCTATGACAGTTGGGTCTTCATTTATATTATACTCTTCTAGATATTTTATTAATTTTTTAACATCATTAGTATAGCCTAAGATTGAATTTTGGGATAAACCCCTTTCAATTTTTAAGTAGTGCTTATAATCATGTACAGCGTTCTTCCAGAGCATAGTTGAACAATAATGAAATCAAAGACAATTTGATGACTGTTTTTGTAAAAATATAGTATTTTTGAAAACAGAACTTATTTTTTAGGTTTAAATTCATGTTTATGAAAATTATAATTATTAATGGTCCAAATTTAAATTTGCTTGGCAAAAGGGAACCTGCTGTTTATGGCAAAATGACGTTCGAAGCTTTTTTTAATAAGATTCAAGAAAAATATTCAGAGGTGGAATTAGAATATTTTCAATCAAATATAGAAGGTGAGCTTATTGATAAGATTCAGGAAGTAGGTTATGTTTATGATGGTATTATTTTAAATGCGGCGGCATACACGCATACATCTGTTGGAATTGGAGACGTAATTAGAGCCATTCAGGTCCCTGTTATAGAGGTGCATATATCTAATGTTTACAGTAGAGAAAAATTCAGACATAAATCTTATATAGCCCCGTATGCCAAAGGAATTATTGCAGGTTTTGGCTTGCTTAGTTACGATCTGGCTATACAATCATTTTTGTTAGAAGCCATTTAATCCTCCTTCGCGTTCCGCTTCGGCGGACGAGAAGATCAGGTTTAATTCCCCGACCCTCTGGGTCGGAAATCAGGATGTTTGCATTGCAAACTCAATTTAATACCTCGTACCCTTGGGTCGAGGTAGTTTATTTTGCAAAATTAGAGCTGGTTAAATATTTGTAATTTCTTTCGAATAAGTATAATAATTACACTTCATTTTTTACATTTACATACTCAAAAAAACAAGATATGATTTTAGTTGCAGACAGTGGCTCCACAAAAACAAATTGGATCGCTATAAAAAAAGGAGGAGAGACCTTCTTTAAAATTGATACAGCCGGTCTGAACCCGGCAGTATTTGCTAAAGAAGTATTGTTCGAAAGAATAACTGGCAATAAGGATCTTTATGACAACAGGAGTAAGGTAGAAAAAATATTTTTCTATGGAGCGGGTTGTGGTACACAAACTTCTAGAGATTTTCTAAAGACCATTTTTAAGAGTATATTCGATAAGGCGGAGATTGAAATTTATGAAGATACAATAGCTGCTGTAAAATCTCTTCAGACAAATGAGCCCGGTATCGTTTGTATTTTAGGAACAGGCTCGAATTGTAGTTATTATGACGGTGAGAACACACATCAGAAAATAGTCTCACTTGGATATATCATAATGGATCTCGCGAGTGGCAATTACTATGGAAAACAACTTTTAAAGGAATATTACTATAATAAAATGCCCCGTGATTTAGCAGAAAAATTTAAAAAGGAATATGATTTAAGTCCCGATGAAATTAAAGAGAACCTTTATAAAAGAAACAACCCGAATACCTATCTGGCTCAATTAGGAAGATTTTTAATTGAGAACAAATCAAGTGATTATGCTCAGAACATTATCAAGGAGGGGTTGAGATTGTTCACAGAGAATCAAATCTTACAATTTGAAGAAAGTAAAAATATACCGATTTATTATGTAGGATCCATCGCTCATTTTTTAAGTGATGAAATAAAAGAAGTTCTAGATGAGTATAATTTGAAATTAGGTAGAATTGTTCGTCACCCTATAATTACTCTGGCACAACATCATGCCTCCAATATCTAGAATGGAAATAGCTATCATATCACATGACGGTAAAAAAGCCGAAATGGTTCAGTTCTTAAATGAACACAAAAGTATTTTGGAATCAAAAAGCATTCAGTTAGTGGCAACAGGAACGACAGGATCTAAAGCCATAAAAGCTGGTTTCAAAGTAGAAGCTTTACTTTCCGGACCTTACGGAGGAGATGCCCAAATTGCAGCACGTGTGGCAGAAGGGAAAATAAAAATGGTGTTGTTCTTTAGAGACCCTTTAGAAAAGCATCCTCATGAACCGGATATTTTTATGTTGATGCGATTATGTGATGTTTATGATATTCCACTGGCTACAAATCCATCAACTGCTGAATTGTTAATTAAGGCGCTCTAATTTTTTCTAAATAGAATGGAAAATAATCGAGGAACACTACCCTCTAGAATTTCTTTGTGATCGTCAAATCTTCCAATTTTAGTCGCATTGTAAATTATTATTCTTTGAGATGTAATAAAATATGAAATGTGATGTCCAATACTTTTTACTTAGTCCCTTCTTGATAAAAACTATTTAGAAGCAATTATGGAAATTTCGATATTCACATTCTTAGGCAATTTTGCAACTTGAACCGTTTCTCTCGCAGGAGCAATGGGATCTTTAAAATAATCGCCATAAACTTTGTTGATAGCTCCGAAATCATCCATATTTAGAATGAAAATTGTTGATTTTATAACATTATCGAATGTCATATCAGCACTAATCAGAATGGCTTTTAGATTTTCCATTACCTGTTTGGTTTCGTTTGCAATTGTATCAAGTATCAATTTGCCCGAGTCAGGTTCTATGGCTATTTGACCTGATGTAAAGAGCAAACCATTAACTAATACCGCTTGGCTATATGGTCCGATCGGTTCAGGGGCATTTTTTGTTTGGATATTTTTTTTCATTAAAATAAGAGGTTTGATAATTAATTTGTGATAAAGTTACTATAATTCTAAAACAATCTTTTATCAGGTACCTTCCGTTGATCGTATTTTAGATCGCTTAACATAGAAGATTTAATTCCTATATAGAAATAATATGTAGCCCGATCTCCAAAAGGTATCCAGTTAAAACTAAATCTCCAACTGTCCAAATCTCTCTCAAATCGCAATTGGGTATATGTTATGCCGTTTTCTCTAAAATCATATCCAGAAGAAATACCAACTCTCCATTTTGGTGAAAATTCTATATTTCCTGATAGTTGAAGCGAATTTGTTGAAATTTTATTTTCAGCTCTGATATTACTGTAGGTAAGAGAATATTGTAATCTGATATCCCAGGGCATAACCGTATGATAAATTTTGGTTTCTTCTACCGCTTCTTTGGCCTCAGCATCCGATTCACTATCCACAATATTTTTACCGAACATACTTTCTTCGCTTTCTATTTCGTTTCTATTTCTGTTTGAGGAACTCGACTTTTTTTTATTCTTTCCGACCTCATCACTTGAAATGGAATAATTAGAGGTCAAATTTGCTCCTGTCAACCGAAATAAACTACCACCATTATCAATGTTAAAAGTATTGATTCTCGTGCCATTGGAATTAAGTGCATATGGATCCATAGTGGCGCGCAGATTTATATTTAATTTATTCTTAAGCAACTGTGTTCCGGTTGTCATTTGAAGGGGACTCCAGCGAAGAGAATCCGAAGCCATATTATAGCTTGTTGAAAAATTCAGGTTATTCAACAGATTAATTTTTTTTGTATCATCTTCGGAGTCTGGGTCATCAGACCGTACCTTGGCTTCAAGAGTATTATTAATTGCAATTCCAATACTGTTATTTAATCCATTGGATGGTCCACCATAAATACCACCTTGAAATGGACTGTATTCTCCAATATCATCAGGATCCGGGCTAATTTGATAGGCATCGAAATAAGTGCTAAAATCTGGTCTGTAACCATAAGAGATAGATGGCCTTACTACATGCCGAATGGCTTCAAGTTTTCCTTTTTTGAAATTAAAAGTACCATAGAAGGTTGTGGATAAAGATGCATTTGTTTGATATTCTCTAAAAGATGCAAAGCCATTTATTGTGTCCGTTACTACCTCACCTTCATCAGGGTCCCATCTTTTTTCAATGCTCTTAAAATACCATACGTCTTTATAGGTTGCATTGGGAGAAACAGTGAAGTACTTTAAAAGTTTAAAACTGGTTCCTAAAGCAACATTATGTTTAATACCTGAACGGGCATCCTTAAACAAATCACTATCAAAAAAATCGTCACTTGCATTCGATATTCTATTTTGAGCAGCCATACTATAGGTAACACCAATTTTTTGAAAAACATTCTTTTTAGGTCCAACCTTCGGAGCAAAGGGATATATTCTATCCATATTCAAATTAAAAGAAGGTAAATTCATATCAATCCTGTTGGTATTCGTATTTTGTGTATGCGTCAAGGATGCATTCATACTAAACGGCGTATTGACAAACTTCTTAAAATAAGAAATAGAGGAGCTGAATGTATTCACCAGATACAGGGGGGAACTGGATTCATTTAAGGATTCTCTAAAAAATTGTGAGTTACCAAAATTCACAGATGCAGAAAATCTGGCGTTAGGGTTAGATTGTGCTGCCTGACTATGATTCCATCGGATAAAAAAGTTTTTGGCCTTGCTGTAATCCGGAAGTCCCCTTTGACCATTAATTATGCTCTCATACCGAAAGCTGAATCCACCTGAAAACCTGTACCTTAAAGCATAATTTGTCTCTAACCGCAAACCCCAGCTACCATTAGTATACACATCTCCTAAAACGGCCAGATCAACATAGTCATTTACATTAAAATAGAACCCTCCATTTTGCAAAAAATAACCTTGATCTCTATTTTCTCCAAATGTTGGTAGTATTATTCCAGATGCCCTACCACGGGTTATTGGTGCATAAAAGAAAGGTAAAATCAGAGGTGTCGGAACATCCTGAACAACTAAATTACTAAATCCCCCAACAATTTTACTGTTGGGCACTACTTTTATATTGGATGTTGAAATATAGTAGTCGGGATTCTCCTTCTCAGAAGTAGTAAATCTGGCCTTGTTAATAAAAAATGTGCTGTCATTTTCTTTTTTTGTCAATTCACCAAATATGATCATTCCTTGTTGTTCCGTTTTGGAATTATATATGATGGCCTTTTCATTCTTAAAATTATAGATCAGAGAATCTTGCACTGATTCCTGATTTCCCTGTTTGAATTCAGGCTTTTGAATATATTCACCCGCCGTATCTATGATTCCTCTGGCGTAAGCCAGATTGTTTTTATAATCAATAATAATTACACCGGCCTTGATCTCTATATCCTGATAAAATAATTCAGCTTCATTATATAGTGTAGCTCTTTGGTTTACAAAATCATTTGACATGTAATCCTTAGCATTGTGTATAATATTATCGTCTAAAAATTCTTTGGGTTTGTTAAGGCTGTCATTAGCAATGGTATCAAGTTTACTAATATTTAAATTCTTACCATCTACAACTTTAAGGCTGTCAATATTAGAATCTAAATTCTTCTCCTTTTTATCTACATCAACTTGAGCATAACTCGAATTACTATAAAAACAAAAAAATAATAAGAATAAAACTATGTATCTTAAATTTGTATACAATGCTATAAATAGTATTTTTGTAAAAAAATTAAATAAATTTTTGATTTACAAACTTACATAAATTTTTAAGTGGATTAAGTTAAAAAATTGAAAAAATAAAGAAGTATACAAATGCAAAAATTCGTTATGAAAAGCAATAAATATTCCCATTTATTTTATCTTCTAAGCGCATTATTTATATTGAATTTCATCCCAAATATAGCTGCTCAGGACAATTTCAAAGTAGTGCTCGATGCTGGGCATGGTGGTAAAGATCCGGGAAAGCACAGCGGTAAATATTATGAAAAGGACATCGCGCTGAATATTGTTCTGTTATTAGGTGAAAAGTTGGATAGTGAAGAGGCGATACAAGTTATTTATACACGAAAAGATGATGTATTTATAGAATTAAAGGAAAGAGGAAACATAGCGAATGATGCGGACGCAAATTTATTTGTTTCGGTGCATTGTAATGCGCATAATACTCAGGCATATGGGACAGAAACATACGCTCTTGGGATACATGCAAATGATCGTAATTTTGAGGTTGCACAACAAGAGAATGCAGTTATATTTTTAGAAGATGATTATCTTGAAAAATATGCGGGTTTTGACCCGAATTCTCCCGAGGCAGTCATTGGTTTGACCTTAATGCAGGAAGAATTTTTGGATGAAAGTTTACTTGTAGCCAGTTATGTGCAAAATAATTTTAGAAATAATTTGAACAGAACGGATCGTGGTGTTAAACAGGCCGGTTTTGTAGTGCTGTTCCAAACCTCTATGCCAAGTATACTGATTGAAACAGGATTTATTACAAATGACAAGGAGGGCGAATTTTTGAATTCGAAAAAAGGGCAGGAAAAAGTAGCTCATGCAATTTTTGATGCGATATTGAACTATAAAAAACATTTGGATGATAATTTTGTAGTGGAAGAGATAATAGAGCCAACACCTATTATCGAGGATCAAAAACAGGATCGAGTCTATGATGGTGTTGACTTTAAAGTTCAAATTGCTTCTGGAAAAAGGAAACTTTCATTGGAGTCGTACAATTTTAAGGGATTAAAAGACGTTGAGAGAGAGAAAATAGGTGGTCATTATAAGTATTATTATAAGAAATCATCTAATTATGACGAAATTTTAGAGTATCAGGATCAGGCAAGAAAAAAAGGATTTAGTTCTGCATTCATTGTGGCGTTCAAAAATAGAGATAGGATTTCAGTATCAGAAATATTAAAATCTTCCCAAAATTGAGAATGATTTTTTTACAAAATGAAATAATTCGGTATATTGCTTTTAAATTTAATAAAATTTGAAAATATCTAGAGAGTTAAGAACAGGTTTTATCGTAATAGTCATTATTGTACTTTTTATTTGGGGATATAATTTCTTGAAAGATCAAAGTGTTTACGACAATACAAGAACATTTTATGTTGAATATTCCAATGTTCATGGGTTGAAAACAAATAGTGCTGTTACTATAAATGGATTAGGTATTGGTAAAGTTTCGAATATCTATTTTCATCCAAATAAAGGGGGGAAGTTAATAGTTCAAATGGATATAACCAATAATGTTGAATTCTCTTCGAATAGTGTTACTGAAATTTACAGCCCGAGCTTAATAAGTCCAAAGGAGATTAAAATAATTATGGCAGCTGATGGAGCTGCCATTGCAAAAAACAAAGATACCCTGGAAGGTGCACTTGAACTAAGTATTCTTGGTACAATTGATGATCAAATCGGTCCACTGAAAACCAAGCTGGAAAGTTTTGTCAGCAATACAGATTCACTGATATTGGATTTTTCAAAGCTGTTGGATGCGGAAAACCAAAGAAACTTGAAATTATCTATCGAAAATTTCAAAAATCTATCTTATAAAGTTGATCAGATTCTGGAAAGCAATAAGGAAAAAGTTGATAGTCTCTTAATTCATACGAATGCCTCGATGCGTAACTTATCCGAGATGACAGATTCCTTGAAGAAAGCAGACTTGGCAGCTACTGTAATTAAGCTACAAACAACTTTGGATTCTTTCAATAGCGTGCTCGATAGTATTCAATCAGGGAAAGGTTCTATAGGGAAATTGATGAACGATGACGCTTTGTATAATAATCTGGAAGCCGCATCTAAAGAATTGGAAGAGTTACTGTATGATTTCAAAATGCATCCTAAGCGATATGTCAACGTTTCTGTTTTTGGAAAAAAGGCGAAAGAATATGAAGAAAAAGCAGAGGAATAGTTAATAAGTTTTAAGAAATAAGCTTCCATAAACCTTCTTATTTATTTAGTTTTACTCGAATTTTAATGGTCGAATTATAGCTAAATAATTACATGATTTACTTGTCAAATATACTTTTTGCTATCCTTCTTGTAGCCGGTTTGGGCTTTTTTATTAGAAATGTAAAAAAGCTAATTAGAAACATCAATTTAGGAAGAGATCTTGATCGATCAGATCGGCCTGACCTGAGATGGAAAAATATGATAAAGATTGCATTGGGACAATCAAAAATGGTTAGACGACCCGTAGCAGGAATTCTTCATATCATTGTCTATTTAGGATTTATTATAATAAATATTGAAGTTCTGGAAATTATTATAGATGGTTTATTCGGATCACATCGCATTTTTTCATTTGCAGGAATCGGCTATAATTTTTTAATTGGATCTTTTGAAATATTGGCCTTTCTGGTATTAGTATCCGTTATTTTATTTTGGATTAGAAGAATGATACTTCGAATTCCAAGATTTTGGAATAAAGAAATGACGTCCTGGCCGAAAAACGATGCATTGAATATTCTATATTTTGAGATGGTGCTAATGACCCTCTTCTTGGTTATGAATGCTGCTGATTTTAGTTTGCAAAAGTTAGGTGCAGAACATTATATACTTGCCGGGAGCTTTCCAATAAGTGGAATGATAGCGAATTGGATGCCCCAAGATATTAGTCTGCTGATCATAATTGAAAGAACAGCATGGTGGTTACATATTATCGGAATATTTATTTTTCTAAACTATTTATATTATTCTAAGCATCTTCATATATTATTGGCCTTTCCAAATACATATTTCGCTAACTTAAACCCTGAGGGTAGATTTGATAATTTAAAAGCTGTTACCAATGAGGTTAAATTAATGCTTGATCCTGATGCGGACCCATATTCATCTGATAGTGAGAGTGATAATACAATTAGTGAAAAATTTGGGGCATCGGATATTTCAGATTTATCCTGGGTTCAATTAATGAACGCATATACGTGTACGGAGTGTGGACGGTGTACTTCAGTTTGCCCAGCGAATCAAACGGGAAAGGAGTTATCTCCCAGGGCAATTATGATGAAAACGAGAGATAGAATAGAAGAAGTGAGTATTTTAATTGATAAGAAAGGAATTGAATCTTTTAAGCGAGATGGAGATGATAGATCTCTGCTCTCAACTATTACTGATGAAGAAATATGGGCTTGTACCAGTTGCAATGCTTGTGTTACAGAATGTCCTGTAAATATAGATCCTTTATCAATAATTACGGATTTGCGCAGATATTTAGTCATGGAAGAATCGAGAGCACCTCAAGAATTAAATATAATGATGACCAATATTGAAAATAACGGTGCACCCTGGCAATACAATCAATTGGATAGATTGAACTGGAAAAACGAATAAAAGAAAATATAATTGAAATATTAAAAGATTGAGTTTTAATAATCATTTAATTATTAAATCTTTAAATTAGCACATATGAATATACCTACAATGGCAGAAATGATGGCAGAAGGAAAGCATCCTGAAATTTTATTTTGGGTTGGTTGTGCCGGGAGTTTTGACGATAGGGCGAAAAAAATTTCAAAAGCTTTTGTCAATATTTTAAATAGTGCAAAGATTGATTTTGCTGTTTTAGGCACGGAAGAGAGTTGTACTGGAGACCCTGCTAAAAGAGCCGGAAATGAGTTTTTATTTCAAATGCAAGCCTTTAGTAATATTGAGATTTTGAATGGATATGGCATTAAGAAAATAGTTACTACTTGCCCGCATTGTTTTAATACTTTAAAGAATGAATATCCGGAGTTGGGGGGTAATTATGAAGTTATGCATCATACAGAATTTTTAATATCTTTGGTTAATGAAGGAAGGATAACCGTGGAGGGAGGAAAATTTGATGGAAAAAGAATTACTTTTCATGATCCTTGCTATTTGGGAAGAGCGAATGATATCTATGAAGCGCCCAGAGAATTGATTAAAAAATTAGATGGAGAATTAGTGGAAATGAAGAGGTGTAAATCAAATGCTTTGTGTTGTGGAGCAGGAGGAGCCCAAATGTTTAAAGATTCTGAAAAGGGGAAAAAAGAAATTAATATTGAGAGAACTGAGGATGCTTTAAAATTGGCACCTGACATCATTGCAACTGGTTGTCCATTTTGTAATACAATGATCACAGATGGAATTAAGAATAAAGAAAAAGAAGACAAAATAAAAGTATTGGATCTAGCAGAATTGGTTGCAAATGCCAACAATTTATAATTTAATAAAACAGTAGTCATGCCTTTTGTACGAGATAAAAATTTGATAAATATTTACGAGGAAATTGATAAAGCAAAAGAGACAATAGAGTCTTTATCCACGAATTTGAAAGAGGAAGAAGAGAGTAATTCAATTCTCAAAAAGCATCGAATAATATTGGGTGTATTTGCCTTGGTATTACTGATCTTATTTTTGTGGTCATTTTTACCAAAGTCGAAACAGTATAAAGAAGAATATTTAATCAAAAATAATTTAAGCTTAGTTAATACAGATACTTTACATAACCTGGAACGAAAAGCGGATCAAGTTGTGGTTTTGGATTCGGCTAGAACTTCATTGGCCGATTTAAGTATTGTATATAGTGTTCAGATTGGCGCCTATGCCAATTTTAGTTCAAATTTAATTTCTGAAGATTTGGCTCATTTACAAGAGTTTGAGGAAGATGGAATAAATAAATATGCCATTGGTAAATTTACTACCTATAAAGAAACAGTCGTGCTGCGTGATGATCTGAGAAAATTAGGTTTTAAAGATTGCTTTATCATTGCTAAGTCTTATGATGTGCCCGTAAATATTAAGGAAGCTTTGGAGTTAAGCAATGAAAAGTGGATAAGAGGTATTACCAATCCATAAAATAAAGAAATTCTATTTTGACAAATATCAAAGCCTGGATTAAAGCAGCACGTCTGCGCACTTTGCCATTATCTCTTTCCGGAATTATAGTTGGATCTTCAATAGCCTATTCAGATGGGGTTTTTAAGATCGGGATATTTATTTTTGCAATGCTTGTGACCGTTGGTTTTCAAGTGATCTCAAATTTCGCCAATGATTATGGAGATGGTGTGAAGGGTACAGATGATAACGATAGAATTGGTCCCGAAAGAACCTTACAGAGTGGAGAAATCAAACCGCAACAAATGCTTAGAGCAATAAAAATAAGCGGCTTGATAACTTTGTCTTTAGCATTATATCTGATTTACATTTCATTTGGTAAAGATAATATCGGCTTTTCTGTTGTTTTTGTTGGATTAGGACTTGCTAGTATCTATGCTGCCGTAAAATATACTATGGGAAAAAATGCATATGGGTATTACGGTTTTGGTGATCTGTTCGTATTTCTATTCTTTGGAATATTGAGTGTTTGTGGTTCCTATTTCTTATATGCTCATAGCTTGGATCTGGATATTTTTTTACCAGGATTTACCGTAGGATTGTTAAGCATAGGGGTTTTGAATTTGAACAATATGCGAGATCGAGAATCAGATATCAAATCGGGTAAAAATACGATCGTAGTGAAAATAGGAGCAGAGTTTGCTAAATATTATCACTATTATTTATTGATTTCAGCTTTTTTATCGGCGCTATTGTACGCTACAATAAATTTCGATTCAATAGTTCAATTTTTATTTATTATAGCCTTTATTCCTATAGGAAAGCATTTATCAACAGTTAATAAGATTGTTGACCCCAGAGATTTGGACCCGGAACTAAAAAAATTAGCTTTGAGTACATTTTTATTCTCCATTTTGTTCGGGTTGGGACAAGTAATATAAATATGATAAATATCATGAATAATAAAAGACAAATTTATCTATTTTTGTAATCACAAAACCAGGCGATGCGAAAATTAATTTTCACACATTTGTTTCTTAATTTATATATATTGGCTTTGATCCAGCCGGCCCTGCCTTTTATAGAATATTTCATTAATTATGATTATATCTCAACGGAGCTTTGTGAGAATAGAGATAAGCCTATATTATCGTGTAATGGAAAATGCTACTTAGAAGATCAAGTTAATGAGAGTAATAATTTATTCGAACATCACGAACAAGTTCCAATGTTGCCAAAAGTTGATTTATCAGCTTATCCTCTTTTTGTATTGTTTAAAACCTCTTTTCAAAAAATTCAATCATTCGTCAAAATTGAAGATAAGATCTACCTAAATCCTAAGGAAACTTTTCAAGAAATCATTTTTTCTATTTTTCATCCACCTCAATAACATTACTTCATCGTTACTTTCACTGTTAAATGCTTGCTGTTCCAGCCACATTTAAGAAGAAAAAACACCTTTTAAACAAAATGTGTCATTGATATATCAATGGTTCAATAGCAACTAATGTTATCTAATTAAATTATATTAAAAATGAAATTTATAAAATACATAATACCTATATTTTTAGCCTTATCAATTATTTCTTGTTCTGATGATGAAGGGGTCGAGGGTCCTGTAAATGAAGTTGAAGATTTACTAAAAGTCCAGGAACTTACCAACAGTACGCATATTATCGAGTTATATACAGAAAGCGGAAAACTCTCTCTCGGGTATAATAATATAACACTGAGAATTACTGAAAAAACTACAGGTGATTTTGTAGAAAATGCCTCAATAACATGGAAACCAATAATGCATATGACAGCAATGATGCATTCTTGTCCCAAATCTGACGTTACCAAAGTAACAAATAAAGAAACTATATATAGTGGTTATATTGTTTTTCAAATGCCGGAAAATGATGATGAAGGTTGGGACTTAACTATCAATTATTCAATTGAGGGTGTTGAATATGAGGTAGAAGCTGATATAAGTGTTCCCAAATCCGCCAAACAAGTTGTAACAGTTTTTACGGGGTCTGACGAGGTGAAATATATTCTTGCATTAGTGGAACCTCAAAACCCGGAAGTAAAGGTCAACGATATGATCGCCGGCTTATACAAAATGGAAAATATGATGAGTTTTCCAATAGTAAAAAATTTCACAGTCAAACTCGACCCCAGAATGCCTAGTATGGATAACCATTCCTCTCCTAATAATGAGGATCTGACATATAACGCATCATCTTCAATGTACGATGGTAAGCTGTCATTGACCATGACCGGTTATTGGAAACTTAATTTAATGTTATACAATACAGAAGCTGAATTATTAAAAGGAGAAGAGGTTACTGACACCAATGAAAGTAGTAGCTTATTTCTAGAATTAGAATTTTAATAATTTAAGATCAATGAACTGCCTTTATATAAGGCAGTTTTCATTATTATCCCTATGAATAAAGTACTATATATTTTTATTATTTTCTTATCGCTTGATGCTATTGCTCAGGAACATTTGAATGATTCTACAAAAATTGTAAATTTAGATGAGGTAATTGTAATAAGCCGAGATGAGCTAAATAATCAAAAACAGGTTAAACCACTTTCTTCGATTGATGAATATTTAGAAAAATCAAGTAAAATTACTATGATAAAGAGAGGTAACTATGCCTGGGAGCCTACCATGAATAATATGGTTTCAGAAAGATTGTCGGTTACCATTGATGGAATGCAAATTTTTGGGGCCTGTACAGATAAAATGGACCCGATAACGTCCTATGTCGATGTTTCCAACTTGTCTGAAGTTCATATAAAGTCTGGTCAACAAGGTTCCGAAAATGGGGCGACGATTGGTGGTGGAATTGATTTAAAACTTCAAAAAAATGGTTTTGACAGGGAGGCATGGAATTTTGGTGTGGATGCAGGGTACGAAACTAATGGTAATTCTAAAATACTCAGTTCAGAATATAATTTTTCAAACGATAAATTTTTTATCAATGCGGATGGAATCTATAGAAAGTCAGATAATTATTATGCAGGAGGAGGGATAGAAGTAATGAATTCTCAATTTAGCAAATACAATATTTCGGCCGTTGCCGGTGTAAAAACCAGTGAGAACGGATCTGTAATTGGATCAATTATATATGATAAAGCAACCGATGTGGGATATCCGGCCTTACCCATGGATGTTTCTTTGGCGGAAGCACTAATAACTTCCATCAGTTATGAGCAGAAGGACATAAATACCTTTATTAATAATTGGGATACGAAAATTTACTATAATACGATCACCCATATAATGGATGATACCAAAAGACCGAACGTGCCAATTCATATGGATATGCCGGGGTGGAGCGATACATTTGGGTTTTATTCAAAACTTTATGCCAAAAAATCTAATCATAACCTTCTATTTAATGCTAATGCATATCATAATAGATTATTAGCTGAGATGACCATGTATCCAAACGATCCTGATGAAAATATTATGTTTATGCTGACCTGGCCTAATGTAAGAACTATATATTCAGGTATTTACGGAGAAGATAATATTAGCTTAAAAGAGAATCAGAGTTTAAAGGTATCGGCGAGATTTGGATTTCAAACAGAACATATCGCATCGGAATTTGGGTTAAATAGTTTACAAATCTTTTATCCGGAATTAGAAGCCACCAATAATAGATTTTTAATGAATTTCGCGGCTCAATATGAGATCTCTGTTCGGAATTTCGACTTCTTATTTAGTACAGGGTATGGCGAGCGGGCACCCTCTGTTTCAGAAAGTTATGGCTTCTATTTGTACAATAGTTTTGATAATTTCGATTATATTGGGAATCCATATCTCAATAATGAAAAATCAATAGAATTAAATACAAGTATTAATTATATTATTAAAAAATTTAAAATTGGAATAGAGGCCTCTTATTTTCATATTTCTGACTATATCATAGGTGAAATTGATCCGCTGTTGACTCCAATGACGATTGGAGCGAATGGTGTGAAGATTTATACATCACTGGATTATGCGACCATATTTATTACCAATCTTAGTGCTTCGTATAATTTTTTACCTACTTTAAATTTATTTGGAGCTATAGCTTATAATTTAGGACAGGATAATAATGGCAACAACTTACCATTGATCAGTCCGTTAAACTATCGGTTGGCACTACATTATAAAAAGAATTTTTTCGATGCGGAGATTAATATGAATGGTGCAGCCCAACAAACAAATTACAGCCCTGAATACGGAGAAAATATGACAGATGCATACACCATATATAATCTAAACGCATCCTATAGATTTTATTTTGGGAGAAATAAATTATACTTGAAAGCGGGGCTCGATAATATATTTGACACCTATTACTCCACTTATGCCGACTGGAATAATATTCCAAGATTGGGTAGAAATATTTTTATAAATTTATCTTATGTTTTAAATTAATTTTCCACAGGTTTTAAATATTTAAACCTTTTTGTTAAGTGCAATTATTTGATTAAATTTAGGTCAAAATCCAAATACGATGAAAATTACTTTCTTAGGACACGCATGTTTAAGTATTGAATTGGCAGGTATAAATATTATTGTTGACCCGTTTGTTACCGGCAATTCCCTTGCAAAAAATATAGATATTAATTCTTTAAATGCGGATTATATATTAATTACTCATGCGCATCAGGATCATATTTTGGATGTTGAATCTATAGCTAAAAGAACTGGAGCTAAGGTTGTTTCCAACTATGAAATTGTAACACACTATGGAAATTTAGGGTTTGATGGACATCCTATGAATCACGGTGGTAGCTGGCAATTTGATTTTGGTCGGTTAACCTATACAAATGCAGTTCATACAAGCTCTTTCCCTGATGGAAGTTATGGCGGACAGCCGGGAGGTTTTATTCTGGAAACAAAGGAAGGGAACGTATATATAGCCGGAGATACTGCCTTGACCATGGATATGAAATTGGTGCCTCTACAAACTAAATTAGATTTAGCAATTTTACCCATTGGAGATAATTTTACGATGGGAATTGAAAGTGCTGTGATTGCAGCTGATTTTATTCAATGTTCGAACATTTTGGGATACCATTATGATACATTTGGATATATTGAAATAGACCATAGCGAGGCAAGAAATAAATTTTCTAAGGCTGGAAAGGAACTTCATTTATTGGAAATAGGTCATGCAATGACTATTTAAACAAACTTCTAATTGGTGTCATGACGACATTTTCATTAATAATACTTGAATAGATCAGGATGAGTTTTATTTTTACAATTAGTTATACTTGAATTGTTTATACAAATAAAGCAATTCAAATTGGCTTTGAAAAGGATGAGTTAGATTGGAATAGACATTTGTTAAACAATTAAATTTTGAATTATGAAGACAAACGTGGTAGGTTGGTTCGAAATTCCTGTTTCAAACATGAACAGAGCCAAAAAGTTTTATGAAAAAGTTTTTGACATTAAAATTCAACTGGAACAATTTGCAGATACGCTTATGGGATGGTTTCCAGTTCCAAAGGATCCGGAGGCAAAAGGAGCTGCTGGTTCCTTAGTGCAGAATGAACAATTCTACAAACCGATGGCAAATGGAACCTTAGTTTATTTTTCTTCTCCAGAAATTACCTTTGAATTAAGTATGGTGGAAGAAGCAGGCGGTGTTATTTTACAGGAAAAAACTTTGATCAAAGAAGATATTGGTTATATGGCGCTTATTTTAGATTCTGAAGGGAACAGAATAGCGCTGCATTCAAAAAATTAGGATTTTATTCTATTGATTTTCAATAATGAATAGTCAAATAATTTTTTGACTGAATAATGAATTCGTAGATATTCGTATACTCTGATATCTATTATCTAGCGAAATCAGACAACGGAGATATCGTATATGAGGTTGTGCAGCATCCCTAAATTATTAATTTTAAATAATTTAAGCTACTTAAAAAACAGAGATCAGTTGTATTTTGTTTTCTTATTCAGAATTTAGACTCCTAATTTAAATCAGTTCAAATTTTGAATATTGGATTGGGAGTAGCAATTAAATATAATTGGCGCTGATGTTACAACTTCAATTACAGATTTATATATGTAGCCCTGCTAGGAATCGAACCTAGATCTAAAGTTTAGGAAACTCTTATTCTATCCGTTGAACTACAGGGCCGGTTATCATAGATTTTTCTATAGAAGCGATTAAATTATTTATAGTTGCATCAATTCTTTTGTAAAATAATTTATTGTATTTCATATTTTTTTTATACTCCATTTTGAAAACTTCAATCTGTGTTTCCGTTCCGTTTCTCTTAATAATAAAATTTGTTATTTCGTATTGATATCTGGCTTTTCTAAATTTAAGATTGACCGTGTAGAAAACATCAGTATATAGTTCAGGATAATCATTTGGTCCCCATAATTCTTTAAATGATCCTTGACAATTAATTTGTTCTGATTTACTATCCGTATAAATTATTTTATTTGGAAATTCTCCCGAATCCAATATCCATTGCTTCGCACGACTAAAAAGTTCAACTTTTGAAGCTCCTTCAACTTCTAATACTTTTGAATAATATACTTTAGCATCTTTAAGTGGCAGAATATCCAATAACTTATCCTGAGCGATACATACAGATGAAAACAATATGACAAAAAGTAAGATCTTATTCATTTTATAGTCTAATATTCTAATTCTTTCGTTCAAAACAAGCTTGTAAATTTAATAAATATTTATTTTATCTCTTCATTTGAAAGCTAACATTAAAATAGAAAATATATATTTGTTTTGTTCGATCAATTAAAGTTATATGAAAGCCGTTTACAACAAGTATATTCTTAATTTCAGACAACCGGGAGGTACTTCACGAGGCGTATTGCATTCCAGGGATACTTATTTTTTAAAAATAATAAGAGACACCAGCGTCGGAATCGGGGAATGTGCTTTGTTTAGAGGATTGAGCGTGGATGATGTTCCTGATTATGAACAAAAGCTGCAATGGGTTTGTGAAAACATAAATTTAGATAAGGAGTTTTTAATTAATGAATTATTGGAGTATCCTTCGATTGCATTTGGATTAGAGCAAGCGCTTTTGTCGTTAAAAAGTAAAAATAGTTTTGAACTTTTCCCTTCTGATTTCACTAAAGGAAAGGACTCAATTCCCATAAATGGATTAATTTGGATGGGTTCAAAATCCTTTATGCAAGAACAGATCAAAGAGAAACTCGCTTTAGGATTTACTACATTAAAATTAAAAATTGGAGCAATTGATTTTAGTACAGAGCTGGATCTATTAAAATCGATTCGAAACGAATTTAATGAGGATGAGATCGAATTAAGAGTGGATGCCAATGGTGCGTTCCACCCGAACGAGGCTTTGGAAAAACTCAAGCTATTATCTGATCTGGATTTGCATTCTATTGAACAACCCATTAAAACAGGTCAATGGACCCATTTAGCCAAGCTGTGTGAGGAATCACCATTAGCCATAGCCCTGGATGAAGAATTAATAGGCATTTTTAATACGATAGATAAAGAAAAATTACTGCAAACAATTCAACCTCAGTTTATTATTTTAAAACCAAGCCTGATAGGAGGTGTTCATGGTACAGATACCTGGATAAAACTGGCGGAAGAAAATTCTATAGCCTGGTGGATAACTTCGGCCTTAGAAAGCAATATAGGATTGAATGCCATTGCACAATACACTTATGAATTACATACAAAAATGCCACAGGGATTGGGTACTGGAGGCTTATTTACCAATAATATCGATTCACCTTTAGCAGTTAAAAATGGAAGTCTGTATTATCTGAAAGATGATCGGAAATATTGCTGGGGCGATTATCAATCTCTTTTTAATAACCTTAGTTAGACCTAAAGAACACATTTGCAGAAATTATAGAAATAGTGAGATTTGAAAGATAAAACAGGAAGGACTAACAGGTTAATTCGATTGTTTTATCTATTAAAGATTGCTGTTTATATGGTTTCCCTCCGGGCTTTACAAGGTTCCACCTATATTGCTGCATATTTTCTTGAATTAACCCTTTTACCTGCAAAAATCTGAATGATCTAGACAAAACCTTGAAAAGCTGCAAAAATTATTTAGGTCTAACTAAGGTTATTAAAAAGAGAT
>PVMS01009481.1_pt1 | contig 20747 bp, 15 predicted proteins | sample 1853461 | NCBI WGS metagenome assembly PVMS01 (sample SAMN08582032, study PRJNA380276) | Marine sediment metagenome, whole genome shotgun sequencing project. | isolation source: ocean sediment barecode stripped | collected 2017 | reverse complement strand
CTATAGGCCTGGCCATGATATTGAAGGGTAATCACAGCCAGGATATTCTGAAGAATCATGACAAATCCGGCAATAATGGCGGCTCTCACAAAACCGCTGTCCCCAAGATAATAGAAGGCCACTGCCAAGCCGATATATCCCAAATTCCCATGAAAGGAAGATTGAATAAAGGTCCCCTGTGAGGACCGGACCAGATTCATGGCCCGTGAAGCCATCCATGCAACAGTGGTGATCAGTAAGATAGCAAAAAGGGAGATCATGATCACTGACAAATTAAACTGAGTCCGCAAGGTGGCCTTGGAAATGGAATTGAATATCATGGCAGGTATAGCAAAATAGTAGACCAGCCGATTGGCCTGACCTAAAAAATCAGAGGTGAAAAATCCACGCTGTTTTGCAACCAGCCCCAGAAAAATGACAATAAATATAGGAACAATGGTGGATACTATATTCATAGGGATTTTAAAAAATTAGATGAATTATTTTTTTCCATATGTACAAGGGTCGCAATTTATTTAGTAGACTCCTGTTGCTGTGCTATCATTTTTTTTTATAATGAAATTTCTCTTTCAAATTCAAAGCTGTGCTGATTTCAATATAAGATGCCCCCTGTTTGACACCAAAACTTCCGGCAAGGACAATAATAAGATCTTCCGGTTTGATCAATTTTCTATCTAAAAGTTTGATTATGGAAGGCTTCAAAGATACAGTTTTTGTAATATCAAGAGGAATATAGTCTGCAAAAACACCAAAAGACAAAGATAATTGCCTCATCACCTGTTTATCATAGACCTGTGCATAGATTGGATTATCACATCTGTAGGCTGCAAGAGCTCTAATAGATTTCCCTGTAAGAGAATCTGCAACAATACCCTTTGCTTCCAGTCTTAATGAAGCTTTAACAGCAGCCTTGGCAAGATAAGCAGTAATTTTGTCATCACTGGAATAAGGAGCATTTATAAAACTGCTCCTTTTCTTCTCTACTTCCTCTGCAATATTTGCCATGGTCCTGACTGCCACCTCAGGATATTTCCCATTTGCAGTCTCTCCTGAAAGCATCAGTGCATCTGCACGATCCAGGCATGCATTGGCAACATCTGACACCTCGGCTCTAGTGGGTCTGGGTGATCCAATCATGGAATGCAGCATCTGCGTGGCAACAATTACAGGTTTTCTTTTTTCAATACATATTTTAACGATCTGTTTTTGAATCAAAGGAATCTGTTCCGTTGGAATTTCAACTGCCAGATCACCTCTTGCAATCATAATTCCATAGGCATGATCAAGAATTTCAATTATATTTTCAACCCCTTGTGAGTTCTCTATTTTTGCAATAATTTTAATAGGAGATTTTTTTGTATCTAAAATCTTTTGGACGGCTATTACATCATCTTTGTTTCTTACAAAAGAATGGGCAATAAAATCAAGATCATTGGCAGCAGCAAATTTTATGAAACCAATATCCTTTTCACTTAAGGCAGGAAGTTTAACATGGACAGATGGGATATTGATACTTTTTCTGGCATTAATAAGCCCATCATTTTCCACATGGCATATTAAATACTCATCATCTTTTTCCATTACAGCGAGTGCTATGTAACCGTCATCAATCAAGATTGAACTTCCCATGGGAACATCTCTGACAAAATGTTCATGGGAGACGCAGACCACGTCACCCTGAGATTTTTCACCCGGCGCACCTTTCATTCGAATGATATCGCCATATTTTACCACCAGGGGTTCATCATTATCACAAGTTCTGATTTCTGGGCCTTTGGTATCCAGGAGAATCCCTATCTTTTTAGATACCTGTCTTGTATTTTTAATAACCTGCATGGCATCATCATGGGTCATATGGGCGGTATTAAGCCTGACAACATTTATACCCGCCCAGTAAAGACCTTTGATAAAGTCAGGTGAACAATTTAAACTGGAGATGGTTGCAACTATTTTAGTTTTTCTGAGCATGAATAAAGCCTCCTTTAGAGCAGATATTGATGATAAAATTTTCAAGTGCTGTTTTTATATCAAAAGATGATGACTTCATTTTATAATCCATGTCACTTAAAAAAATCAGTGCCTGGTTTAACTCTTTTTGTGAAAAATTTTCTGATTTCTGAAATATTTGGAACACAGGATATGCATTCTTAGGATTTGGAGCAAGCAAAAGTTCATTTTGCTTAGATTCTTTTTTAGAATTTTGAATTAAAAAAGATTCATTGAGTTCTTTTATCTCTCTTTTAGTTTTTTTATCATATTCAACGATTTTTGGGAGAATATTTTGTTTAAAGGCATTAAAACCCATTTTTTTTATGCCAATAGTTTTATTGCGGCTGATTTGCTGCGTACAGCATTTTACCAATATTAATTTTCTTATCTGGTTTTCCAAAGATCTTAAAAGCTGTAAAATATGAAAGCCCTTATTAAGAAGGGAATTAAAATAAAAAAGTATTTTTTTTGTATCTTTTTCCATTAAAGCATTGGTCAAATTGAAAATTGGATCTGTTTTATCACGACTTACAACACTATTTACATCTGCATTTGTTATATTTGGATTTTTGCCGGCATAAACAATGAGTTTTTCCAGGTTCCTGGCAAAAAGTTCAAGATCAAATCCGGTTAAGTCAACAAGAGAAATAAAAGCCATGGGTTCTAAGTTTTTGTCTGCTTTTGATAGAACTTGGCGGGCAATGGTTTGCAATACAGCTCTCTGCTCATCAATATCAGCTTTTCTTGAACCAGAGGCAACCTGGCAGTCAATAACTAAGGCTTTATCTTTTATCTCTTTAAATATTTTTTTTCTTTTATCAACAAGATTTGTTGTAAGAATCAGGTAGTGGTTTTCAGGAATGCCTTTTTCAATAAAATTCATGAAATGATCAAGTTCTGACTGTGAAAAAACAATCTCATTGGTTTTTGTTTTTGATTGAAAAAGAGGAATATTTTTTACTAATATAACTTTTCGTGACAGAGAAAAAGAGAAGGTGGATACCTGTTCTATGATTTCGCCCATTGAAACAGAACCGCCTTCAAGGGTTTCCATGGCAAATTTGTCAAGGTTACTGCCGAGAAGAAACTCTGACATACTCTCAAGAGCCTTTTTTAACAGATATTGTTCCCCATGAATAAAAATAAGGTTAGGAAATGCTTTGGTATCAGCTGAACTTAAAAAATGCTTTACTTTATTATGTTTAATGGTTTGATTTTGAGCCATGGGGAGATCTTGAAAGTTTAATTAAGATAACAAAGGCAATTAAAGAGACCATAAATCCTATACCCTGAGACATGGAGATAAAATCAAAGATAAAATCTCCTCTATAGTCTCCCCGGAAAAATTCAATAATAGAACGGAAGAGTGAATAGAGTATGATATAAATTAAAAACACCATGCCATCAAATTTTTTGCGCTTTTGCAGCCACAAAAGAGTAAAAAAGAGTATCAGATTTGATATCATTGAATAGATCTGGGTGGGGTGTAAAAAAACATTAAGGGGAGCAAGCGAATCAGAATCGGTAAATTTAATGGCAATGGGCAGGTCACAAACTTTTCCATAGCAGCATCCTGCAAAGAGGCAGCCTATCCTTCCAACGGCATGACCCAGTGCAATACCAGGGGCAATAATATCGGCAGTTTGGAAGATTCTAAGATTTTTTTTCTTGAAATAGATAACACAGGCTATTACAGCTGCAATAAATCCGCCAAAAAAGACAAGTCCCCCGTTCCATATATGAAAAATACCCACAAGGTTGTCTCTATATGAATTAAAATTAATAATAACATATAAAAGTCTTGCTCCAATAAGGGCAGATATAAGAATAACAAAAAAGATATCTGTGATTATTTCCGCAGATATGCCATGGGGCTTTGCATTGATTTTTGAAACCTGCATGGCAGTTAAAAACCCGAGAGCCATAAAAAGCCCATAGGTGTAAAGATTAAAACTGCCTATATTAATTAGTATTGGATGCATAAATTATAATGTTAAAAATCCGGGATTTTTTTAAATATAATATGGTAGATAAAAATTCCCATGCCAATGGTTATTGCACTGTCTGCCATATTAAATGCCGGCCAGTGGTAAGTTCCCATGTAAAAGTCAAGGAAGTCAACAACCTTTCCATATATAAACCTGTCAATTAGATTTCCAACTGCACCACCAAATATGAGTGCAAGCCCAATTGATAAAAAAATATAATTTTCTGCGCTTTTTTTATAAAACCACAAAATCAACAAAGCAACAATTGAAGATACAAAGAGAAAGACAAATTTCCTTACTCCGGGAGGGCTTGAGGCAAAAAAACCAAAGGCTCCTCCAGGGTTTAAAATATGGGTGATATTAAAGAAATTTTTAATCACAATAATATTATCATACAAAGCAATATTTATTTTGATAATATATTTTGTCAATTGATCAGCAAAAATTATAGATCCGCTGATTAAAATTAACCTTGTCCAGATATTTTGGCCCATCAGGTTCAATTTACAATATCTTTTTTAAAGCCTTAATGCATCTTTCACATGCAGTGGGATGATCGTTATTACTGCCTATTGTTTCATCAAAACGCCAGCATCTTTCACATTTTACGCCTGCGGCTTTATACACCATGATAGCAAGGCCTTTTATCTCTTTTCCCTGATATGCTGCATCATCTATGGTATCCACAAGTACAGCTTTTGATACTATGAAAATATCATTAAGGTTTTTTGCTGAATTTTCCAATAACACCTTTAAATCGGTATCTGGCAGTTTGATTTCAAGGAAAGCATCAAGGGGATGTCCGATTAATTTATTTTTCCTTGCTTCTTCAAGGGCTTTTGTAACTTCAGCTCTTAAGCTTCTGATACTTTCCCAGGTTTGAGCAAGGTCATCATCTTTCCATTGATCATCAAGTTCAACCATGAGTTCAAGATGGATACTCTCTTTTTTATCATTACCATGGGGCATGTGTTGATAAATTTCATCTGCTGTAAAAGGCAGAATGGGAGCCATGATTTTTACAATACTGTTCAGAATAATATACATTACACTCTGGGCATCACGTCGTAATATATCATCTTCAGGATAAGTATAGAGTCTGTCTTTTATAATATCCAGATAAAAAGAGGAGAGGTCAACGGTGCAGAAGTTATGAAGAGTATGATAAATTTTATGAAACTCATATTTCTCATAGGAATCAAGGGATCGTTTGACCACATAATGAAGCCTGTGCAGGATAAACCTGTCAAGACCAGACATATTTTTAACATCTCTTAAATCCTTAGTAACGTCAAAATTATTAAAATTACCCAGCATAAACCTGCAAGTATTTCTTATGCGGCGGTATGCATCTGAGAGCTGTTTTATAATATTGTTGGATATGGAGACATCACCGGTATAATCTGCCGAAGCCACCCAAAGCCTTAATACATCAGCCCCATATTGTTTTATAACTGTATCAGGAGCCACAACATTGCCCACAGACTTGGACATTTTATGACCTTTTTCATCCACAACAAAACCATGGGTGAGAACAGATTTGTAAGGAGCTTTGCCAGTTCTTCCAACAGAGGTCAGCAAAGAGGAGTGAAACCAGCCCCTGTGCTGATCACTTCCCTCAAGATACATGTCAGCAGGTCTGTATAGATTATCTCTCTCCTCGAGAACTGCAGCATGACTGACTCCTGAATCAAACCACACATCAAGGATATTATTGTCTTTCTCAAAATTCTTTGATCCGCATTTTTTACACTCTGCATTTTCAGGCATTAAGAATTTTGCATCTTTTTCAAACCAGATATCAGAGGAGTGTTCTTTAAATAATCCATGAATTTTATCCACAGACTCCCTTGTTACATAAACTTCAGAACACTCTTTGCAATGGAATACAGGGATTGGCACTCCCCATGAGCGCTGTCTTGAAAGACACCAGTCAGGTCTGTTTTCAATCATGGAATAAATTCTCTCTTGGCCCCATGACGGAATCCACTTTACATTCTTAATTTCATCAAGGGTCTTTTGTCGAAGAGCAAGTTTATCCATTGAGATAAACCATTGTGGTGTTGCCCTGAAAATTACCGGTTTTTTGCATCTCCAGCAATGGGGGTAGGAGTGAGAGATGTTTTCATTTTTAAGCAGTAAATTCAGGTCATTTAATTTTTCATTAATCAAGGCATTTGCCTTAAAAATAAATTGACCGCCAAAATGTTCAACCTCTTTTGTAAACACACCATTGTCTGCAACAGGTGAATAACACTCAAGGCCATATTTTTTTCCAACAATATGATCATCTGCACCATGCCCGGGAGCTGTGTGAACACAACCGGTGCCAGCTTCAAGGGTTACATGGCTGCCAAGCATAATCAAAGAATCCCTCTCATAAATAGGGTGTTTGCACTTTTTGTTTTCAAGCTCTGTGGAAGTAAATTCTTTTATAATTGAGTAATTTTCAATACCAAACTCTTTCATAACCTGCTCAGTTAATTCCTTTGCAAGAATCAAAATTCCCTGGTTATCAGTTCTTACTGCATTGTAAATAAAGTCAGGATGAAGGCATATTCCAAGATTGGCAGGGATTGTCCAGGGAGTTGTGGTCCATATTACAACAAAGATTTTATCATTAATATCACCCAGGATATCTGACCCGATTATATCAGAAAGGTCATCCTTTACAGGAAATTTTACATAAATAGAGGGAGAAGTGTGGTCATGGTATTCAATTTCTGCCTCTGCAAGTGCTGTTTTACAATTGAAGCACCAGTGAATTGGTTTTTTCCCCAGAAACATATCACCTGCCAGAGCGAACTCTCCACATTCTCTGGCTATTATAGCCTCATAGGGATAATTCATGGTTAAATAAGGTCTGTCCCACTCGCCCATCACTCCAAATCGTTTAAATTCTTTACTTTGAATCTCCACAAATTTTGCAGCATAGGCGCGGCACTCTTTTCTCACTTCAACACTTGTCATCTCCCTCTTTTTTTTGCCAAGTTTTTTATCCACATTATGTTCAATGGGAAGACCGTGACAATCCCAGCCTGGAATATACGGCGCATTAAATCCCGCCATCTGCTTGGATCTGACAATTATATCCTTTAAAATTTTATTAATAGCATGCCCCATGTGCAGATAACCATTTGCATAGGGAGGGCCGTCATGGAGTATAAAACCCGGTCTGTCTTTTGATTGTTCCCTTAATTTCTCATAAATTTTCTTCTCTTCCCACTCTTTTAACAGTTTGGGTTCCCGCTGTGGTAGATTAGCCCTCATTGCAAAATTTGTTGAAGGCAGGTTTAAGGTTTTTTTATAATCCATATTTAATTTCCCGGTCCTTGGATGTTCTGTTTATATTTTTTTATCAATATTTAAACTTTTCTTTTTAAAGCTAAACAGCCAAAAAGTCAAGAATTAACAAGCTTTTGGATATTTATTTTTCCTATATTCCTAAAATTATATTTCTGGATGCGCCAGGATATTTGCAATGGGTCTCGATTTATTATAGAATTGTTTCAAATTCGCATTGACCAGAATAATAGAGGAAAAGTGAGCTCATGTTTAAACTTTGTAAAAATTGTGGACAGCAATGGGCAACAAGGGAAGATTTTTTAAATGACACTGATATTACTCTCGTGGGATAACAGTAGAATTCTTATTTTGCTGAGATAATGTAATAATATATCGGTCAGATTTTTCAAAAGGAAGCATATAATGAAATGTTGTAACATTAAAATTTTCTAAAAGTTCAGGAGTAATCTCTTTTTTTGCCTGTTTTCCTTTCATGGCATAAATCGTACCTTTTTTATTTAGAAATGGAGAGGCAAGTTCAACAAAATTTGAAAGTTCAGTAAAAGCTCGTGATATTACAGCATCAAACCCGGCTTTATATAAATCTTTGTCATGCAGGTCTTGAGCTCTTGAATGGATGGCATCTATCCCTTTTAAACCCAGCAGACGTATTACATGTTTTAAAAAACTAATTTTTTTTCGAGAAGAATCTATTAAAACAACATTTAATAAAGGGTTCATGATTTTAAGAGGAATTCCCGGGAACCCTCCTCCCGAACCAAGATCAATAATAGAGTTTTTATTTTTAATAAAAGATGCTGCAGCAAGGGAATCAATAAAATGTTTTTCTGCAATTTTTAAAGGTTGTTTAATGGCGGTGAGATTTATTTTTTTATTCCACATCATCAACTCTTTTGCATGAATAGTAAGCAATTGCACCTGATCATCAGAAAATTTGATTTTCAGAGTTTTTAATCCGTTTTGTAAATGATATTGAAATTTAATCAATAGTTTTTGCTTGACAAATTGAAAGGTTAAAGATAAAATAATTGTTTTTATTAGTTTTAAGTTATAAACTTAAGTCGGAATCACAATAACAAAATCACAATAATTTAACAATATAAAAAAACAGGGTTAAGCCTTTGTCAATAATTGTGTTTAAACAAATTGTTCTAAACAATGGCAAATTTATGTTCACCTTGATATTCAAAGGAATTATTTGAAAAATGATCAGAGATTTAGAAAGAGTAAGAAATATTGGAATCAGTGCCCATATTGATTCTGGTAAAACCACACTGACTGAAAGAATTCTTTTTTACACTGACAAAATCCATAAAATCAATGAGGTTAGAGGCAAAGACGGTACCGGTGCCATCATGGATTCCATGGAACTTGAAAGAGAGAGAGGTATTACCATTGCATCGGCTGCAACCTATTGTGAATGGGATAGACACAATATTAATATTATTGACACTCCAGGGCATGTTGACTTTACAGTTGAGGTTGAACGCTCCTTACGGGTTTTAGACGGAGTTATATTGATTCTTTGTGCTGTATCAGGTGTTCAGTCACAGTCCATTACTGTTGACCAGCAGATGAAACGATATAAAGTTCCATGTATGGCTTTTGTAAACAAGTGTGACAGATCAGGAGCTGATCCAATAAGGGTAAGCCGACAGCTTAAAGATAAACTTGGACATAATTCTGTTATGATGCAGCTTCCCATTGGCCTTGAAGATAAACATCAGGGTGTTATTGATCTTGTTTCCATGAAAGCTTTATATTTTGAGGGTGATAATGGTGAAAACGTTGTTGAAAAAGATATACCTCAGGATATGCTTGAAAATGCACAAATAGCAAGAGAAGAGATGATTGATGAAGTCTCTCTTTTCTCTGAAGAGCTTACCGATGCGATTCTCGAAGAGAAGGAGATAGGTGAAGATCTTATCATGCAGGCAGTCAGGACAGGAACCATAGCAAGAGAGATGACTCCTGTTTTCCTTGGCTCTGCTTACAAAAATAAAGCTGTTCAGCCACTTCTCAAAGCAGTAATAAGCTATCTGCCTTCCCCTCTTGATATTGAGAATGAAGCAATTGATCTTGATAATAATGAAGAGACAGTAATTCTTGAAAGCCGCTTTGACAAACCAACCGTTGCACTCGCCTTTAAGCTTGAAGACGGGCAGTATGGCCAATTGACTTATATCAGGGTTTATCAGGGATGTATTAACAAGGGAGACACCCTGGTTAACTCAAGGGATGGGAGAAAAATCAAGGCAGGACGTCTAATAAGGATGCACTCTGCCCAGATGGAAGAGGTGGATGCAATTCCTGCAGGTCATATTGGTGCCATGTTTGGAATCGATTGTGCGTCAGGCGATACCTTTGTATCTCCTAAAATCAATTATTCCATGCTTGCCATGCATGTCATGGAACCTGTTATTTCGCTATCCATTATACCAAAGGATAACAAATCTCAAATCAATATGTCCAAAGCTTTAAACAGGTTTACAAAGGAAGATCCCACATTTAAAACCTATGTTGACCATGAAACCGGTGATACTATTATTCAGGGCATGGGCGAGCTTCACCTTGAAGTTTATGTTGAAAGGATGAAAAGGGAATACCAGGCTGAAGTTGATACAGGCCAGCCAAGAGTTGCCTACAGAGAAACCATAACAAAAAAAGCTGTCTTTAATTATACCCATAAAAAACAGACAGGTGGTGCAGGACAATTTGGCCGCATAGCCGGATTTATGGAGCCCTGTGATGATGAGTTTGAATTTGTAAATAAAATCACAGGAGGTAGAATTCCAACCAATTATATTCCAGCCTGTGAAAAGGGTTTTAAAGCCTGCATGGATAAAGGGCCAAAACTTGAATTCCCTGTAACCGGCCTCAGAATTATAATAGATGATGGAGCATTCCATGCTGTTGACTCCTCTGAAATGGCATTCAAGGCTGCTGCAAGGGGGGCCTTTCGTGAAGGTTATTCCAAGGCAAAACCCGTTATAAAAGAACCTATTATGAAGGTTGTAATTGAAACTCCAAATGAATTTCAAGGTGCCTGCATGGGTCTTATCAACCAGAGACGTGGTATTATCCAGGGATCCCAGGAAGAGGGGGTCATGTCTGTTATTGAATCTGAAGTACCATTGTCTGATATGTTTGGCTTTTCAACAGTGCTTCGATCTGGCACACAGGGTAAGGCACAGTTTACAATGGAATTTTCAAATTACAAGCAGGTACCAGTATCTGTGGCAGAAGAGATTTCCAGAAAAAAACTAGAAGAGAAACAAAAAAGTTAACAAAATATAGAAGAAGAGAGGAAACATGCTAAAAAAAGATCTTATTCTAAAAAGTCCGGTTTCTCAAACCATTGGGTTTGAAAACATCTTGGACGGTAAGTTCGGAGCAGTTCTTTCAAGGGCAGGGGTGGGAAAGACAAGTTTTTTAGTGCAGATTGCACTTACACAGCTTTTAAACGATAATAAAATACTCCATGTAAGCCTTGATGACCATATGGAAAAAATAAATCTGCGATACTCAGATGGATATAAAAATCTTGTCAACTATATTGGATACGTTGATCCTCAAAAGGCTGTCAGGCTCTGGGATGATGTCAAATCCAATGAAGTTGGAATAAGTTATAATGAAACAACTTTTGATATTGAAAAAATCCGTGATTATCTTAAAAGTTTTAAAAAATCAGATATTGCATTACCAACCATCATGATCATTGACGGGTTGAATTTTGATAAAGATGTTACAAAGATATTTGAAAAACTTGAAAAACTCAACCAGGAATTTTCTATCTTTACCTGGGTTTCCATGAAAAGCCATAGAGATGAAGAGCTTTGTGAAGATGGATTTCCAGTCCAGCTTGAGACCTATAAAGATAGATTTGACAAGGCAATTTTTTTACAGCCTGTTAAAAATAAAATAGAAGCTATCATTTTAAAAGATGGAGACAGAACAGATCAGAAATATAAGCTTGATCCATCCACTATGATGATTCTTGACGAATAGATACTGTTTGAATGGCTCGTAGAGGAGCAAAGTTCCTCTACGAGCCATTCAAATACAGCTTTTGTTCAACTCTCATTCCCCACAGCTTGTCGGACGGTTGGCCCTGGAGCAAAACGCTAACAAAACTGACGAACAAAATTTGCAATAGATTTATAAACTCTGTCAACCCCCTGCCCTGTCATAATTCCATGGCATTCATAATCAAAAATATAATACTCTTTAATATCACTGCCAAGACGATTAAAGAGTTTAAGTGTTCCTGCAGGATCAACCACTGGATCTTTTCTTGATTGAACAACAAGGGTGGGCGTGTCTATTGTTTTTAATTTTGGCTCAATGTGTTCCATGAGTTTTGCAAGCTCATGAATACCTGCAATGGGGTTTCTTGAATAATTTATATGGGGATTTTCAGGATGATTTTCAATAAATTCTCTGGCGATTGATCCAAGATGAATCTTTTTTATCAAATTGTTCCATGCATCAATGGCAGGAATAAAATAAGATCCGAGATCTTTCAGTCTCATGGGGGGCGCAACAGCAAAAACAGCGCTGATATCATCCACTCTTGTAGATAACTCCAGGGCAAGGCCTGCACCGGTGGAAAATCCGCCCACAATGATTTTTTCGCAAGAATGCCTTAAAATAACAAAACCCTCTTCAACCGATTCTATCCATTGTTCAAATTTTGTATTAGCAAGATCTTCCGGAGCTGTGCCGTGACCCTTGAGCCTTGGAACATAAACTGTAAAAGATTTTTCATGCAGATAATGTGCAAAGGTTTTCATCTCTTCAGGAGCTGCCATATAGCCGTGGATTAATAAAATACCTGGTGATTTTTCATTTTGTTTTAAAAACAGTGGCCTTCCAACCCTTTTTTTCTTTGATTCTTCTTGAATATAGTTATCACTGTAATCTTTTGTAAAATCAATCTGGATTTTTTCTAAAATTTTGTCTGTTACATCCTGTTTAATCTCTTCAAAAGATTTTTGCGCAACTTTTTTCAAATAATTTTCAACCTCTTTTAAAGGCTCTACCTCATTAGCCATTACAAGAACAGGATTATCCATTCTAATGGTATGAAAATCAGATTTTGCAATAAATCTTGTCTGATCCTTAAATATTTTGTTGTCTTTGATTTCAATAACATTGGTATCTTGAGCAATGGTGAAAAAATCTTCAAACCTTTTAAAACAATCATTGGTTAAAAGGTGAATCTGGTTTGCCATAAAATTATTAGAGACAAAATATTTTTTATTGAATACAAGCCACTGAATTGCAAAATACACCTTGCACCTGAATTCATAAATATCAATTCCATGTTTTCTATAGGGGAAATGTTTGAGAATAGATGCCATGACATGATCATAATTAAGACATGTCATGGCATACACAGCTGACATATATTTTTTCATGATAGTAATGGCGGATTCTCTTATAATCTGCTTTGAGCAAAGGTCATTGTCAAATTTTATTTTACGTTTTACTGTCAGCATACTTTCAATATAGGAGTTATTTAGATATGGATGGATTGTAACAGGCTTGCCAAACCTGATATTTATATCAACATTTGAAAACAGTTTACTGCCTTCTGCCAATAATTCATCCATCACCCTTTTAGAAGGGTTGCTCATTATAGTTCCTGCAATTTTGCTTAAAATATTTTCCTTTGAATTTGCAGGGTAGTAGGTAATATTTATAGGAACTATATAAGTATTCTGCTCTAGAACTTCATCAATATTTTTTATGTCAAATTCTTTGATAAGCCTTTCAAATTCAGGCGGTTCCAGTTTTTTCATTCTTTTTAAACGTTCACGATAAAATTCACAGCGAAGAGCAAGAATTGCTGCGCCCGTATGAGGCCGGGATACTGCCTTGTCATCTCTTAGTATAAAATGATCATTTTTAATAACTTTTTTGCTTTTAACCATCATGCCTTCAGGAAAAATAATCCAGTAGACATTGCCTGATAATAGAGTTTTAAGTATTACTTCATCCCTGTGAGGATCCTCAGTTGATACTGCTCCAAGATTACTTAGCAGGCCTTGGAACATCGGCACATTAAAAAGCTCGGCTGCAGCAAGGGACCAGGCCTGTTTTTTTGTGATATTATAAATATGATAAGGAAGAAAGATGGTTTCTATTCTTGTAAAATGGTTGGCAGTAAAAATTATTGATCCTTCAGGAATATTTTCTTTTCCTGAAATCCTTGTATTTGCCTTTGATAACCCTGAAAAAGATTTAAGAGTATAATTTGATAGTTCATATGCAAATCTATTCATAAGTAAAATTCCTTCTGACAAATGCCAATGATAAAGAGGAAAACAGCATTGTTTATCTGTTGAATTTATTATATAAACAAATATTAATTATATAAATCTTGACCTTGTAAACAATAATACATAATTTTGTTTCTTGTCAAAGAAAATAATTTGCACAAAATAAAATTTTGGAGGAAAAAATTGTATTCTAAAATTGTGATTTTAAACTTTCCAACAGTGGTGGCTCAAAAAGCACTGGTTTGTCAGTTAACAAAAAAATATGATCTTATATTTAATATCTTAAGCGCAAAAATATCCAACAAAAAAGAGGGATATATGGTCATTGAACTTACTTCAGGTTCAAAAGCTGCTTTTAATAAAGGGGTTCAATACTTAAAAGACCAGGGAGTTTCCATCTCCTATCCTGAACATCAGATTTATAAAGATGAAGAGATCTGTACCCATTGTGGAGCCTGTATTGCAGTCTGTCCAACCGATGCTCTTTATATTAAACGCCCGGAGATGGAAATTATTTTCAATAAGGACAAATGCAGTGTATGTGAACTTTGTATTCTGACCTGTCCTACAAGAGCAATGGGATTGTTCTCAACTCAAAAGGCTGTGGCATAATGAAAATTTTTCAAACTTATGAGCTGCTGAAAAATTATATATTCTGTAACGCTATCTCCCACTAAAAAAGCTGCATGATGAATAAAAACAGAGTTATTGCTGTTGCACTAAGCGGAGGAGTTGACTCGCTTACTGCAGGATATATCTTAAAAAATAGATACAAAGATGTTTTTGGTATTCATTTTACAACCGGGTATGAAAAAGAGCCTGTTGATCTATCCTTAATTGAAAAGCAACTGGGATTCCCTGTTACAAGCATAGATCTTTCAAGCGAATTTGAAAAAAAAGTTATTCAATACTTTATCCATACCTATCTTCAGGGTAAAACCCCAAATCCCTGTATGATCTGCAACAAAGAGATAAAATTTGGTGATTTGTTAAAACATGCTCAAAACATGGGAGCAGATTATCTTGCCACAGGTCATTATGCCACTGTTGTAAATCAGATTTCATCGGAGGGCGATTGTTATCTTGAAAAAGGAGAAGACCCGCTTAAAGACCAGAGCTATTTTCTTGCCATGCTATCCAAAGCCCAGCTTGGAAAAATTGTTTTCCCCCTGGCAAAAATGAGCAAAAAGAGTGTCAAACAGTTTGCAGAATCAAAAAATTTAAAACCAATACATAAAAAAGAGAGCCAGGATATATGTTTTATACATGACAATGATTTTGGAAAATTTATTTTAAAAAAAGAGGCTGTCATTCCCAAAACAGGTGATATCAAAGATATTGACAATAAAATTGTAGGGCATCATCAAGGACTGCATAAATTTACAATTGGTCAGAGACGGGGTATTAATTGTCCTGCAAAAGAGCCATATTATGTTCAAAATATTGATATAAAAAATAATATCCTTAAAGTCTGTTTTAAAAAAGATCTGTTTAAACAGACTTTAACAGTTTCCGATATTATCTGGAATGGCAGTAAAAATTTACAGCTTTCAGAAAAAACAATGGTTGTCCGGGATATTATAACAAAAATTAGATACAGCCATAGAGGTGCTTTGTCAACATTGTCTTTAAATAAAACCTGTGGAGAGGTTATCTTTGATGAACCTCAAAATGCAATTACTCCAGGACAGGCAGCCGTGTTTTATAAAGACACAAGGGTTATTGGAGCTGGAATTATTCAATGAAGAAATTTTATATTCAAACTCTGGGCTGTAAAGTCAATCAGTATGAAAGCGACGGTATTGCATCAGATCTTGAAAAAAAAGGTTGGGTAAAAGGCAATAAGAGTAAAGAATCAGATGTTTTTATTGTCAATACCTGTGCTGTAACATCAAAGGCAAGTATGCAGTCAAGACAGCTTGTTCGTAAAATTATAAGAGAAAACCCTAATGCAAAGGTTATTGTCACAGGATGCCATGTACAGACTAATCCTGACGAAATTAAAAAAATTGATCATATAAACCAGATTGTCTCTCATAAAGATAAGACAAAAATTGCTGAAAATATAGAATTTATTGGTGATAATAAAGCTTCTCTTAGGTTTAAAGAGACAGATTACAGCAGCACAAACAGATTTATGGGATTTGATCATGCTGTTAAAGGATCAATGACAAGGGCATATCTTAAGATACAAGATGGTTGTAATGCCTTTTGTACATATTGTATTGTTCCCCATGCAAGGGGATCTTCTGTGAGTATGCCCCAAAAAGAGATTCTTGAGCATCTAAAAGAGTTAAACGATGCAGGATATAAAGAGGTAATCATCACAGGAATCCATACAGGAATGTATGGTCTTGATTTTAAAAAGAAATCATCACTTTTACAGCTGCTTGAAAAAATAAACATGGAAAAACCGGTTCATAGAATAAGGTTGAGCTCCATTGAACCAGGTGAAATCACTGAGGGTATTATCAATCTTGCCACAAATGGAAATATTTTATGTGATCATTTCCATATCCCACTGCAATCGGGTGATGATGATATCTTACAAAAGATGAAAAGACCATATGATGCCGGTTTATTTGAAGATATTATCCACAAAATCCATAAGAAAAGCCCGGGTGCTGGAATTGGCGTGGATACATTGATAGGATTTCCAGGAGAGAGTGACCAACAATTTCAAAATACTTATAATCTTATTGCAAAACTCCCCATATCCTATCTTCATGTTTTCCCGTTTTCTGCAAGAAAAGGCACTCCTGCCTTTAATTATGACAATAAAGTTGATCCGGAGATTATAAAACAGCGATGTGCAAAAATGCGTGAACTTGGCAAGAGAAAAAAACAAGCATTCATAAAAGCAAATATTAATAAAAAACTGGAGGGACTTGTACTAAATCAAACAGATAGCAAAACAGGAATGCTAAAGGCAATAACTTCAAATTATTTAACTGTTTTTTTAAAAAAACAGCCTGATCTTAAAGGAAAAATTCTTAATCTTGAATATGATAAGTGTTATAATAATATGTTAATTACTGGAAAAATAACTAAATAGAGAGAATGGAGATTTCATAATGGAAGATGTATACAAAAAACTTGCTGTTCATCTTGATAATACACCAAGCGGTTATCCTGAAACTGAATCAGGAGTTGAGCTTAGAATTTTAAAACAGCTTTTTACAAAAGAAGAGGCAGAACTTGCTTTATCACTTGTTTTAATGCTCGAACCAGTGGAAGCAATTGCTAAAAGAGCCAATAAAGACCCGAAAAAAATTGAACCCATGCTTATTGAGATGGGTGTAAAAGGATTGCTCCTCCATGTAAATCGAGAAGGTGTTAATACTTTTATGCTTCTGCATTTTGTTGTGGGCATATGGGAATATCAGGTCAATCGGCTTACCAAAGAGTTGATTGAAGATTTTAATGAATATGCCCCATATCTTATAAAAGATCAGTATAAGCAAAAAACCCAGCAGTTAAGAGTAGTACCGGTTGGAAAAGCTGTGAACACTGAATTGAATATTATGGATTATGAAGAGGTTGCAAATATAATCAAATCCCAGTCAAAAATACTCGTGGCTCCCTGTATATGCAGAAAGGAACATGAAATCATGGACAAGGGATGCGGTAAATTAATGGAGTCTTGTCTGGTATTTGGTTCTGGTGCATATATCTATGAAAGCCGCGGGATTGGCAGGACAATATCCCATGAAGAGGCATTTGATATTGCAAAAAAAGCAGTAAAGCAAGGTCTTGTGCCCCAGCCCTCCAATGCAAAAAAACCTGTAAACATCTGTTTTTGCTGCAGTTGCTGCTGTCAGATTCTGAAAAATATCAAAGAGCTTGAAGAACCTGCAAAAGTTGTCAGCTCAAATTTCCAGGCTGTTGTTGATCATGATGAATGTACAGGGTGTCAGGCGTGTGAAGAGATATGCCCCATGGATGCCATTGAAATGGAAAAAGAAGATATGGTGGCAATGGTCAATCTTGACAGGTGCATAGGGTGTGGCCTCTGTGTCACAGTATGCGAGTTTGATGCCATCTCCCTTACAGATAAGAAAGAAACAGAGAAAATAGAACCTCCGGCAAAACTGATGGATACTTATATGAAGATAGCTCAGGAAAAAGGTCTTTTTTAAGAGATTAAATTCCTCTCTCTTTTTTTATGTTCTCATAGGCTTCCTGGATTTCTCTGAATTTAGTATTGGCAAATTTAATAAATTCTTCGGGAAGTCCCTTGGCTTCGATTTTGTCAGGATGATATTCATTGACAAGTTTTCTGTATTGTTTTTTTATCTCTTCATTGGTCGAGCTTTCATCACATTTTAAAACAGCGTAATATTTATTGGCAGTTTTAACATATTGTGATTTAAGCCTTTCATAGTCATAAGTTGAATAGTTAAAAATTTTTGCAGCAGTTAAAAGTATGTGCTCTTCTTCTTTTGAAATAGAACCATCTGCAGCAGAGACCCGCAGCAATACATCCATCATAAGCTCAATAATATTGGGCTGGGTTCTGAAAACTGAATAAAACTGCATGGCAAATGCATCAAAACTTTCATTGGAATTGACAGCCTGTTTGAAAATATTCTGTGCTGTCTGCTGGGAGTTGAAATCAAGCTGAAGGTCATGTTGCATGAACATATTGACGGCATTGATCTCTTTATCTGTTACTTGACCATCTACTTTGCATATTTTTGCAAGCATGGAGAAAGCAGCTGTAAAAAAAATAAGCTGGGACTGTTCATTGGAAGATAGTGTCTGACTTGCCCCCATTCCTGCTCCTGGTCTTGATGACAGATATGCCTGCTCTTTTTTATCCACAAATGTATGCCCGAATGCAGCTCCTGCAACGGCACCAATGGGTCCACCTAAAGCAAACCCTATTGTTCCTCCAACCATTTTACCAAACCAGCTCATCTCTCTTCCTTTCAAAAAAATTCTAAACCCTTGTGTCATTTATAAACATTATATATAAACATAAAAGTTTTTTACGTCAAACTATTAATCTATTTTAAATTATGAATTTTCAAGCAATAAGTGGAAACTCGTAATTAAAAATTGAAAATTACTTATTAAATCATATGCTGCTTAGAAAAATTATTGGAATAATTATCATAGTGCTGAATATTGCCGGACTGGGATTCATACTCTATATGGCTGGTATAATGTTGAAAAATCATTTTTTTTCTAAAAGACAAACTATTGCAGTCAAAAATAGAAGCACTAAAAAAAACAGACCTGATATTTCAAATGATGATATTATAGCTGATGAAGAGGATCTACTAAAGGATATGGATTTATCAGATCTTGATACTCTCAACCTTGATGATTTTGAATAAGGAGATTTTAGATGAATTATCGACATCTGTTTTTATTTGGATTCTAATAATAAATTTTATGTTTGCAGACAGCAGGCAGATTGTCAATAATTTAAGTTTCAGCAATTAGACGCTTTTTTTTTAAGCCAGGGTTTATTTCTCCTGGGCGGTTCTTTGATTGGAGCACATCTGACTTCAATACTCTCACTGCCTGCAATTTTTGATATCTCATCGAAAAAATCAGGATCACTGCAGGTTTTATATTCATCACCAAGCTTCACCATTACAGGAATTTTTCCATTGATTTTAATTTTCAAACAGGTGGTTGAATCACCAGGATATTTTTGTAGAGTGGTTTTGATTTTTTTAAGTGTATCTGAGGAGTGGTTTTGATCATCAATGTTAATTAATATACCACTGGTCCACTCTTTACCAGCCTGTTCAATGGGAACAATCCTTTCAGCAATTAATTTTACACTATTCTCTTTTTTCTGAACTTTGGCTTCTACTATGACAATAAGTTCATCGGACAGAATAACATGATTTTTAGCATACAACTCAGGAAATACCACAATCTCAATTGAACCAGACTGATCTTCAATGGCACAAAATGCCATCATATCACCTTTTTTAGTCTTGTGGAGCTTGAGGATCTTTATGGCTCCTGCCATGCGAATCATTTTCCCATCAACAATATCTTTAATACTCACACTGTTTACAGTGGTATACTGCTGAATAATTTTTTCATATTTATCAAGTGGATGGCCTGATATATAAAATCCGAGAGACTCCTTTTCATAAATTAAGAGTTGATTTTCATCCCACTCATCAATATCAGGTAGTTTCGGGATGCTCACCGGAATTCCAGCACCCATATTTGTATCTGCAAACAAATCAAGCTGGGAATCTGCCTTCTCTTTTTGTATTCTTGATCCATGATCCAGGGCATCTTCAAGAACGACCATTAACTGTGAACGCATGGCTTTAGTTGAATCAAATGCTCCACACTTTATCAAGGCTTCAAGGGTTTTCTTATTAACTTTGCCGGTATTGACCTGTTCACAAAAATCATAGACACTTTCAAATTTTCCATTTTTATCTCTTGACTCAATAATTGAATCAATGGCTGCCGCACCAACATTTTTTACTGCGGCAAGACCAAATCTTATACATCCGTCAGATACATTAAAGTTGGCATCACTTTCATTGACATCCGGCGGCAGAACTTTGATCTTATGGCTCCTGCACTCATCCATATATTTAATAACTGCATCTGAATTGTTTTTTTCGCTGGTCATCAGAGCTGCAATGAACTCAAGGGTGAAATTTGCCTTTAAATAGGCAGTTTGAAAGGCAATGAGGGCATATGCAGCACTATGTGATTTATTAAAGCCATAACCACCAAATTTTTCCATTAAATCAAATAACTCGGCAGCTTTCTTGGGGTCATGGTTATTTTCGGCGGCTCCTTTTAAAAACAGCTCTCTGTTTTTTTCCATCATGGCAACTATTTTTTTACCCATGGCCTTTCTAAGTCCGTCTGCATCAGCCATGGAATAATTGGCAATCACAGAAGCAATCTTCATGACCTGTTCCTGGTAAAGAATAACTCCATAGGTCTCTTTTAATACAGGTTCAAGTTCATCAAAAAGATAAACCACCTCTTCGAGTCCATGTTTTCTGTCCACATATGAGTTTGCCATGCCACTGTCAAGTGGGCCTGGTCTATATAATGCTACAAGGGCAACTATATCGGAAAAACTAGCAGGTTTAAGTCTTGAAATCAGATCCTTCATACCACTGCTTTCAAGATGGAATACACCAGTGGTATCAGCCTTTTGCAGCATTTCACAAGTTTT
>PVMS01061519.1_pt1 | contig 20767 bp, 22 predicted proteins | sample 1853461 | NCBI WGS metagenome assembly PVMS01 (sample SAMN08582032, study PRJNA380276) | Marine sediment metagenome, whole genome shotgun sequencing project. | isolation source: ocean sediment barecode stripped | collected 2017 | reverse complement strand
GGAGTTCGGCCAGCAATGCAGCTGATGCTGACCGGCCAACCTATTAACGTTAAGAAAGGTCGGGCAATCGGTTTAATCGACCGCATTGTCGCGATGGATAATTGGCGCCAGGCGGCAAAGGAATTGATTGCATCGGCCATGCCCAAGCAGCGAGCACCTTTCGTTGAGCGACTCCTGAGTTTTGGTCCAGTGCGCCCTTTTATCAAGACGGTGCTGGTGAAGCAGGTTGCAGGTAAGGCTCGCAAAGAACACTACCCTGCCCCATACGCGATAATTGCTCTGTGGAACCGCTTCGGCGGAACTGGCGATGCAGCCTACGAGGCTGAAGCCAGGTCGATCGCCGAATTGATGTGCACCAGCACATCCAGAAATCTTGTTCGCGTATTCTTTTTGCAGAACAGACTCAAAGGGCAAGGGAACAAGCCGTCAGCAAGAGTTTCGCACGTGCATGTGGTTGGAGCCGGCGTGATGGGCGGTGACATCGCATCATGGTGTGCTTTACGTGGGCTCACAGTCACATTGCAGGATCGTGAGGACAAGTATATTCAGCCCGCACTTGATCGCGCGCAAAAACTGTTCACAAAGCGAGTACGAGACGATGCCAAGCGGGAAGAAACCATTCGTCGATTGACCGCGGACGTCAACGGCGATGGAGTTGCCGGTGCGGACCTGGTTATTGAGGCGATTTTTGAGAACCTTGAGGCGAAGCAGGATCTGTATCGCTCGCTGGAATCCAAGATGAAGCCTGGTGCCCTTCTCGCAACGAATACATCCAGCATTCGGCTGGAGGATCTACGCACCAATCTTCGTGAGCCACAGCGATTCATCGGTTTGCATTTCTTCAATCCGGTTGCGCTAATGCCACTCGTGGAAGTTATTCGATGCAAGGATACCGAGCAGGACGCGCTGGATGTTGGATTTGGATTTGTGAAGGGAATTGGTAAGTTGCCGCTTGAGTGCGCGAGCGCACCGGGCTTTGTCGTCAACCGAATTCTCGCACCGTACATGGCCGAAGCAATGCATCTTGCTGAGGAAGGTGTGCCGCTGGTTGATATCGACCGGGCAGCCGAGAATTTCGGTATGCCGATGGGCCCCGTAGAACTTGTTGACAGTGTTGGCATTGATGTCGCTCTGCATGTTTCCAGAGTATTGGGTGCCGCATTGAATCGGCCAGTGCCGGATGCCCTCGCCGTGATGGTCGACAACGGCCAGCTTGGGCGAAAATCGGGCCAGGGATTTTATCGTTGGGTGGATGGCAAAGCAGACAAGCCGGCAAACAGTGGTGCCGACATTGCCGAAGATGTTCAGGATAGACTCGTACTTTCGATGGTCAATGAGGCCGTTGCCTGCCTTGCTGATGGCGTTGTGAGTGAGGCCGACTTGCTGGATGCAGGGGTCATATTCGGTACCGGATTCGCTCCATTTCGCGGCGGACCGATCAATTACGCCCGAGAACGTGGCCTGGAAGCGACGATCGCGCGGCTGAATCAGCTGGTCAACGCATATGGCGAGCGATTTGCCCCGCATGACGGTTGGTCAAAGCTATAATCGACGCGAGTCCTGTTACGCGGCAACAAACTGTGCGCCGTTTCACGCTGCGCACTCAATGCAGTACCGGAAGTTGTTGAATTAAAGGTAGAATACGCAACCATTGGGAATATCTGGCCAACGCCAAGAACAAAGCGCCGGCTTCCTATGATGCCAATGACTATAACCAGCGAGAATTCGAGCATTTACAGGATGAATAATGACCAGTGAGCAGCTAACTACAGATCTGCTCAAGAACTTTTCACCACTTGATGGTCTGAAACGAGACAATCTCGCTGCCCTTGCGCGCAAGGTGCAGTTGCGGGAATTGTCGCCGGGTCAGGTGCTGTTTAAGGAAGGTGATACTGAAAAGCGCACGTTCTATGTTGTTTCGGGCATTCTTGAACTGATTGACCAGGGCAAAGTGATCGGGACCGTCGAAGGTGGCAGCGATTTAGCAAAGAATCCCGTTGCGCCTGTTTTTCCGCGCCGTGTTTCTGCGCGAGCTCGCGACCGCGTTCAATTCATATCAATCGACAGCGATCTTCTGGATGTCATGCTTACCTGGGACCAGACCGGCACTTACGAGGTCTCGGAACTGCAGGGCAAGAGCAACGATGGCGGCGACGACTGGATGACGATGCTGCTGAAAACCAAAGCGTTTCACAAGATTCCGCCGGCCAATATCCAGGCAATTTTTATGCGCATGCAACAGATCAACTATCGATCTGGTGACGTCATCCTGAAACAAGGTTCCGAAGGAGACTACTTCTACGTTCTGACTCGTGGCGCTGCCGTAGTTACGCGGGAAACCCCGCTGAGTAAAGATGGTATTAAGCTAGCCGAGTTGCAGGTTGGGGACACATTCGGCGAAGAAGCACTGATATCAGATGCGAAACGCAATGCCACGGTGACAATGTCCAAGGAGGGCTCTGTCATGCGCTTGGGCAAAGACGACTTTAAGCGCTTGTTGAACGAACCTATGCTCGATTGGGTGACCAATGAGGAGGCAGACCAGATCGTCAAGGAAGGCGGTCAGTGGCTCGACGTGCGATTGCCGAGCGAGTTTGAGAATAAGCACCTTGATAACGCCGTCAATATTCCGCTGTATTTCATACGGCTGAAAATAAATACGTTGGATACGGCCAAGAAGTATGTCCTTTGTTGCGATACCGGGCGTCGCAGCTCAGCCGGTGCCTACATTCTCAGCGAGCGAGGCTATCAGGCTTACGTATTACGGGGTGGGATCAACAAGGACCAGGTTTAGCCCGAACATTTCATGAGTGCCGGCACATTCGATTATGTGGGTCGGTTTATCGCCGGCAAGGGCGCCGGCACATTAGATTATTTGGGTCGGTTTATCGCCGGCAAGGGCGCCGGCGACATTACATTGTATGGGTCGGTTTATCGCCGCCGAGAGCGCCGGCGAGATAATTCTCGATTTTCTTTTGCGTATTCCCCTGGTCCTGGTCACTAAACTGCACGCCGATACCGGCGGTGCGCTTGCCTTGGGCACCTTTGGGCGTCATCCAGATAACGGTTCCTGCGACGGGTATTTTTTCGTCCTCGCCCATCAAGTTGAGCAGCATGAAGACTTCGTCACCGAGCCGATACGAGCTATTTGTCGGTATGAACAGGCCACCATTGATCACATACGGCATGTAGGCCAGATACAACGCGCTCTTATCCTTGATCGTTAGCGTCAATAGTCCCGGTTTGCTCATCTTTTCACCTTGTTGCCTGCTGTAACCACTCGCTCTCAAATTGTGGTTCTTTCCCACAATTGACAAGACCTTCAGACCAATCGATTAGCAGGGCTTCCAAGGTTAACTGGACATTGTACGAACCCGCACCCTGCCCGCGCAGTCGATTGATTATGTCTAAATAACAGAACCGATTTCGTGTGTCCATACGCCGGAGCACAGATTCATCAATCGCAAGCCCTGCAAGTCCTAATCGGCTACCTGAGGCTGATTGAATGGCTATTTGCAGCTGCCTGGCGAGCCAATCCAGTACGAACGACGGCTCGATCTTGCTCCATCGCGCAGCAACCTCAATGGGTGATGCGCGACCAGCCGCTACAGCAGCAAAGTCCCGGGCCATGCCGCTACTCGTGTCAATCTGATCAACTGCCGCTACAGCCCCCAGCGGCGCGCCACCGGCGACTCGTAACGCTTCGGGCCAGGCACTGTTGTGTTGCATACGCTCCAGCCAGGCAAGCCCCTCGGCTTCTGACGGCGGCGCGAAATCGATTCGCTGACAACGGCTGAATATTGTTGCTGGCAAGTGACCTGTGCGATCGGCGATCAAGATGATCAAAGTGTCGCCAGGCGGTTCCTCCAGCGTTTTCAGAAGGCTGTTTGCCGCATTGGTGGTCATGGCATTCGCCGGCTCAATGACAGCTGTTTTACCCTCGCCGGTATAGCTTGTAAGGTTCAAATCGCTCACAAGCCCTCGTATTTGCTCAATTCCGATGGCTTCCTTGCCATCCGGTGCCTCTATCCACCGTACGTCCGGATGTTCCGGTCGTTGCACCGGATACTGCGGCAGATCGAATGCCGGGGTTAAATCTATCCGCTGTGCAACCATCCAGGCCGCAGCCGCTCGCTTGCCAACACCGGGCGGACCGGCAAGCAGTACCGCATGTGGCACGCGATTGTGCTGTATCCGGCCGAGCCAGGATTGTGCGAACTCAGAGTGCCAGTTAATATCCATAAATCAATAAGTTATGATAATTAGTTAATCTGTTTTATCGCTAAACAATGCATGTGTGGCCGACTCTACTTCGACACGCACATCGGCGCGGTCCTGGGTCGCATCGATCACCACGAAACGATGTGGTTCAGCAAGTGCCAATTGGAGATAGCAGTCGCGCACGCGACCAAAAAACTCCTCTCGCTCTACTTCTATGCGATCTGGCGTACTGCGAGCATCTGCCCTGCGCCTGCTGGTTGCAACCGGGGCATCCAGCAAAATGGTCAAGTCGGGTTTCAGATCGCCTAATACCCAACTGGCAATCTGGTTGATGTCGTCAAGCGGAATCCCTCTGCCGCCGCCCTGGTAGGCTCTGCTCGCATCGACAAATCGGTCGCACACCACCCAGGTCCCAGCGCTCAGAGCCGGGCGTATGACATTCTCAACCAGCAGTGCTCGCGAAGAAAACATCAGTAATAGCTCGGCAATATCCGGTAGCGGCTCATCACCGTGATCCAGCAAGAGCTTGCGAATATCCTCGGCCATCGGTGTGCCGCCCGGCTCACGGCTCTCAACGACATCATGGCCCTGACCCTTAACAAGTTGCACGATGAATTCAAGGTTGGTCGATTTGCCAACACCTTCGATTCCTTCGACGGTTATGAATTTGCCACGCTGCATCCTATTTTCCCTGTTGCCGTTTCTGTCTCATCCGCCGCAGATATTCCGCTACCGCATCGTTGTGCGCGTCAATTGTTTCTGAGAATTTGTGGCTACCGTCGCCGAGTCCGGTTGCGACGAAGAAGAGCTCCTTGCCATCGGCCGGGTGTAGCGCCGCGTGAATGGCTGCTCGGCCCGCCATAGCAATCGGTGTTGGCGGTAATCCGCGTCGAGTATAAGTATTGTATGGTGTGTCGGTACGCAGGTCCTTGCGTGTCAAATTACCGTTAAATGCCGGCCCAATGCCATAAATGACAGTTGGGTCAGTTTCCAAGCGCATGCGCTGCTGCATTCGCCGACTGAATACACCGGAGATCTTCTCGCGCTCGTCGGCGCGTGCCGTCTCTTTTTCAATGATAGACGCTAGAATCAAAGCTTCATAAGGCGTCTTGACCTGAATGTTTTCGGCTTGCTCGCCCCATTCTTCGAGCAGCGTCTTGTTCATCAGTGAGTATGCTTGCTTGAGCAATGCGCGAGCACTTGAGTGCCGAGGTACGTGGTAGGTTTCAGGAAGAAACAGACCCTCCGGATGCATCGCGCTGGTGCCCAGTTCCTGCAGAAGCGCGGGCCAGTCCTCATCCGTCATGGTTGCGTCGATTTGCGCATGAGTGTGCAAGGCCTGCAGCAATTCACGATAATTCCATCCCTCGACAATCGTAAATGAATACAACTGCACATCGCCACTCACCAATTGTTCCAATAACGTGATCGGTGTTGCGCCCGAGGTAATTAAATAATCGCCAGCCTGAATTGTGCTGGCCTGATCGGTCCACCGGGCATAGATGCGAAACAGAAACGAGCTACTTAGAATGCCGCGTCGCTCCAACTCATCGCTGACGAGTCTGAATGACGAACCCGATCCGATTTCCAGCTCGGCACCCGCTGGCACCACGGTTACAGGCGAATTGAGAAATCGCTGCATGCTCGTAGCGCCAATAGTGGTAGCGACTAGCAGCGACACGACGATGCCACTCAGGAGTAATTTTCTACGCTTCAATTTGTGCCCTCCATCGCACCGCACGCTGCGACTTTATCCGTCACAGGAAGACGCATGACTGGCCGTTGTATGTTCAGGATTGGCACGAGACACATAGTAGCGCAGGAAAGCGGCAATCCTCGGCGCAGTTAGTCGATTGCTCGAAAAATCAAGCTTCCATTCGTACCGCCAAATCCAAAGGAATTCGACATTGCTGTATGTATTTTTGCATCTCGCGCCTCGTTCGGCACATAGTCGAGATCACATTCAGAATCCTGATTATCCAGATTGATCGTTGGCGGAAGTACCTGCTCGCGAATGGCCTGGATGCAAAAAATCGCTTCTACTACGCCAGCAGCCCCAAGCAAGTGCCCGGTTGTCGATTTAGTCGAACTAACGGCGACCCGATCCGCTGCTGCGCCAAATGCTCGCCGAATGCCTATCGATTCGCCAATGTCTCCGGCCGGAGTCGATGTTCCGTGTGCGTTAACATATTGAATATCACTCGGATCAATACCGGCATCCTTAATTGCTGCAACCATTGCACGCCGCGCACCGTCTCCATCCGCAGGCGGTAGAGTAATATGGTATGCGTCGCCGCTCATGCCAAAACCGATCATCTCGGCGTAAATAGTCGCGCCGCGGGCTTTCGCATGCTCCAGTTCTTCGAGAACAACGCATCCTGCGCCATTGCTCAATACGAAGCCGTCACGATCGACATCAAATGGTCGGCTCGCTGCCGTTGGGTCATCATTACGTGTGGACATTGCTCGCGCTGAGCAGAAACCACCCATTGCCAGTGCGGTTGTTGAGTGTTCAGACCCACCTGCCAGCATGACTTCAGCATCGCCGTGGGCAATGCACCGAGCTGCCAACCCAATGCAATGTGATGACGTTGCGCAGGCCGTCACGATCGAAATATTCGGCCCTTTAATGTGTCGCATGATGCTCACATTGCCGGACGTCATATTGATGATGCTGCCAGGAATAAAGAACGGCGAAATGCGACGGACCCCGCCCGCGAGCATCTTGTTGTGGTTGTCTTCAATGGTCTTGATGCCGCCGATGCCAGCCCCCATGGCAATACCGATGGAAGGACCATTTTCTTCGGTGACTTCGAGACCAGAATCTTTCAACGCATTGATGCTTGCAGCAATACCGTAATGCATAAACGGATCAATTTTTCGCGCATTTTTGGGCGTTAGATAGTCATTAACCTCAAAGTCTATGACCTGACCGCCGATTCTGGTCGTCAATGCGCTGGTATCAAATTCGTCTATCAGCGTTATTCCAGACACGCCATCACGTACGTTTTTCCAGGCATCATCAACCTGGCTGCCTACCGGTGAGATGATTCCCATACCAGTAATAACAACGTGTCGTTTATTCAAGGTAATCCCGTTTTATGTGGCAGAGCTGCCGTAACAAGATGGTCAAAAATGAGCGCACTGCAATTCGAATGAATTACAGTGCGCCCGGGTTCCTATTTCTTGCCGCCGCGAGCGGTTATGAAATCTATTGCTAGTTGAACCGTGGTAATTTTCTCAGCATCTTCGTCAGGGATTTCAGTTTCGAATTCCTCTTCGAGAGCCATTACCAACTCGACTGTATCGAGCGAATCGGCGCCCAAATCATCGACAAATGAAGCATCGTTAGTTACCTCGTCTTCCTTAACGCCGAGTTGCTCTGCAACGATACCTTTAACTTGTTCTTCGATACTGCTCATAGTGATTGCTTCTCCTGAGAAGACTCTGCATAAATGTTGCTCGGTGGGACCGAAAACCGTTTATTACGACTGTTCAGAACCGTTAGATACCTGAATCAAGCGCATTACTTCGCTTCAAATTACCCCTTAATAATACATAAGTTCTTGATATTTCAAGATACTGTCTGTCCGTGGCACGGTATTGTATGTGAATCATCGGTGGCAATCCACACGGTTTGGCAACGAATACAGACACAATTCAGTCCATCAACATGCCGCCATTCACATGCAGGGTCTCGCCGGTGACATATGCCCCTGATTTTGCCGCCAGGAACACCACCGCATTGGCAATATCTTCGGCGTCGCCAAGGCGGCTTAGCGGTATGTCCGAGAGCATTGCCGTACGCTGTTCCTCAGGTAAAACCCGGGTCATATCGGTATCGATAAAACCCGGCGCGATGACATTAACGGTAATGTTACGCGAGCCTACTTCACGCGCCAGCGATTTTGAAAATCCAATGATTCCCGCCTTTGCCGCCGCGTAATTCGATTGTCCGGCATTGCCCATAATTCCGATGACCGACGCTATATTAATGATGCGACCTTTTTTTTGTTTCATCATTCCGCGCATGCAGGCCTTACAAACGCGGTAAATGCCCGTCAGATTCGTTTGGATGACGTCGTCCCATTCGTCTTGCTTCATGCGCATCAACAGGTTGTCCCTGGTGATGCCTGCGTTGTTCACGACAATTGTTGGCGCGCCTTCGTTCGATTGCATGTTGTCGAATGCGGCTTTGACCGAATCGGCATCGGTCGTATTCAATGCGATCCCTCGGCCGCCGCTACCCAGTGTCTCGGAATTCGCTCCGCACCGGCGTCCGTGGTTGCTGTGCCAATGACGGTGGCCCCGGCAGCGGCCAATGCGGCAGCAATCGCTGCCCCGATGCCGCGTGATGCTCCGGTCACGAGTGCGACTTCTTCTGCAAGCGCGTCTGAACTAAACGAGGTACTCATGCGTTGTGTCCTTGTTGATTATTACTACAAACAGTGTGTACGGTTACATGTCAGTCCTGCAAAGCCTTAGCCAGTCCCTCACCTGAATCTATAACTGCGACCGGCTTGGTTTTATCAATTCGGCGCACAAGACCAGCAAGCACCTTGCCTGGGCCGCACTCGATAATTCTTGTCGCACCTGATGCGACCATTGCGTGCACTGTATTGACCCACTGCACCGGGCTATACACCTGCCGAGACAACCGCGTCCGAATGTCATCAGCATCGGTATACGGCGTCGCGTCCGTTGCGTTTATGACAGTAATGTCTGGTGTGCTGAAGTTCGCCTGTACGAGCGCCTCTGCCAGAGTCTCGCCAGCACCTCTCATCAGCGAAGAATGCGATGGTACGCTCACCGGCAACAAGATCGCGCGTCGCGCTCCGACCTCCTCAGCTCTCTCGATGGCCCGCTCGACTGCAGCTTTGTGTCCGGCGATAACCACTTGCCCCGGTGTATTGAAATTAACGGCTTCGGCTACGCCTATGCTCGACGCATCTTCGCAGACGCTTAGTATTGCGTCATCATCCAATCCAAGAATAGCAGCCATAGCGCCTTCACCTGCCGGCACAGCAGCCTGCATTAACTCGGAACGGCGCCGAACTACCCGCATCGCATCCCCAAAGCTGACCGCGCCGCTGCAGACCAGCGCCGTGTACTCGCCCAAGCTATGACCTGCCATCTGGGCAGGATCACTGCCCCCTACCGCTTTCCAGACGCGCCAGGAAGCGTATCCCGCCGCCAACATGGCGGGCTGCGTGACTACGGTTTCTGCAAGCCGTTCGGGTGGACCATCCTGCACCAGTCGCCACAAGTCATAGCCAAGAATCTCACTCGCCTCGGCATAACATTCCTGCACAATGCTGTGCTCTTCGGCCAGCCCTGCTTGCATTCCTTGTGACTGGGACCCTTGCCCCGGGAAGACCATAGCGATTGTCAATGTGCTCTCCGATCGGTATTGAATGGGTGGCCGCGCATTATATCGATGCCGACGGCCGGACTCTAACCTGATTGCACTAGTGGCGCCGAAACCTCAACATCAGTGCCGCGCAAAGGGCACCACCGATAGCCCCGTAGAGGTGTGCCATAACGACCACAGAACCGCCTGAGGATGCCTCAGAGCCGGGCAATGGCCCTGCAATTTGTTCATAGGCCAGTTTGGCTGCGACCAGGACAGCCAACAGCAACGCGGTCAGGCGATCCCGATGCCAGCTGGCGACGATGCCGGCGGCCAGGATGCCGTGCAAAAGCCCGGACAGCCCAACGTACCAGCTCAAATGAGGTTCAAACAGCCAAAATCCCAGGTCAATGGCGGCTATTGACACAACGCCGACAAGCAGCCATTGCAGCGTAGAAAGCCGGTTGCCGACGAGGTACCAAACCAGCAGTAATCCCGTGGCATTGAGGGCGGCATGTGATAATCCCAGGTGCACGAAATGCCCTGTCAGCAAGCGCCAGTATTGACCGCCGAATATCAAATTCCGATCAAATCGGAACCATTCACGGGCAGCATCGTCACCCAGCTCCAGAGCAGCAGATACCGCCACAACGATAATGGGCAGCAGCCAGGCCTGAAACCTGGCCGACATTTGGTGACTCGAGTCGTCTTTGCGTAACCCCATGTTTGCTATACTGACGTTTAATTCATTAACCAGTCAATTTCGGCGGATCGCTGCGGCGCCCGCCACTCCGGAGCTAGCACTGTGAGCCAGAACATCAGGCAGTGGCGAGGTAGCATGCGCCAACGCGGATTTACCCTTATCGAGATCATGGTTGTCGTGATCATTATCGGAATTCTTGCCGCAATCGTTGCGCCAAATGTTATTGGTCGTGTCGATGATGCGCAGATCACCAAAGCCAAGGCCGAGATTTCAAATATCGAGAATGCGATGAAATTCTACCGCCTCGATAATTTCAACTACCCGACCACAGAGCAAGGTCTCGACGCACTGGTTAACAAGCCCGCTGATCCGAATATCAGGAACTGGAAATCAGGCGGATATCTGGATCGCCTGCCAGCAGATCCGTGGGGCAATCCGTACATTTATCTTAGCCCTGGCAATCAGGGTGAGATCGATATATACACGCTTGGTCGTAATGGACAACCCGGTGGTGAAGGCGTTGATGCCGATATTGGCAATTGGGATCTGCAGTAAGGCTCAACTGCTGCGGCGAAGCATCACAGCCTGATGAAACAGTCGAACAGAACATTCCCTCACACGAACAGCGGCTTTTCGCTAATCGAGATACTGGTCGTGGTCGTAATCATCGGCATCGTGTCGTCTATTACTCTGATGTCGCTGGGTGTGCTCGGTGATGATAGAGAACTTCGTACTGAAGCTCGGCGAATGCAAACTTTACTGGAAATTGCTCAAGATGAAGCCGTCTTGCAAGGTCGCGAGTTCGGACTTGAGATCATGCTCGATTCATTTCGCTTCGTAGAATTTGACCCTTATGCCAATCAATGGCACGCGATTGTAGGCGATGCCACGATGCGCCTGCGGCAACTCCCTGAGGATGTCGAATTCGATTTGTTACTTGATGACAGACATGTCGAATTGGAATTGGACCCGGCCGAATTTGATACCGATGATGAGCAAACGGATCGGGGCCCGCGCGAAACCTACACTCCACACCTTTTTATATTCTCAAGCGGCGACATGTCACCCTTCGAATTGCACATCACGCGGCGCTACGATCAGGAACAGATCATATTGCGCAGAGACCTCATTGGCGAATATGAAATTGTCGCTAATGACGAATAAACATGCTGCAAGAGTGAACCACCGCTTCGGCGTGAAGCGCAGCGGCTTCACCCTGATTGAAGTTATGGTCGCCCTGGCAATCGTTGCGTTCTCGCTAACCACACTAGCGGCAAGCATGGGGCAAATGATCAGCACCGCAAATTCAATGCGTGAACGCACCTATGCCAGCTGGATTGCACAAAACAAGATCGCCGAGATGCGACTATCCAATACCGTTCCGGAGGTTAGTGCGCAAAGCGGCGGTGTTGACTATGCCAATACAAGTTGGGATTGGCGTGCAGTCGTATCTGAAACCGGTGTCGAGAACTTATTTCGTGTCGATGTATCCGTAACCCATGCCGACAGCGAGGATCAGATTCTGACGGTGACCGGGTTCATCGGCGAGCCGACCATACCGGGGCAAGCTAATCGCTCCTGGAGTCGTGGGCCGGAAGGCACCGGAGCCAGGCAATGAGTACGCGACGACAAACGGCGTTTACGTTAATCGAAATGCTGGTCGCATTAGCTGTGTTCGGCATCATGTCCATGCTGGCTTATTTAACTCTCGGTCAGACGCTGTCGAATGCCGACTTGCTAACCGATAGAATGGAGCGCTTACAAGCGGTACAACGTTCAGTTCGATATTTGAGCAGCGATCTGATGCAAACTGCACCACGTCCGGTTCGGCTCGAACTAGGTGATAGTTTCAGCCCCGCATTGCGAACAACCCTGGGTTCGGAGTTCGCCCTTGAACTGACCCACGGCGGCTGGGGAAATCCGGCGGGGCTGCCTCGAGGTACACAACAACGCACGGCTTACAGACTCGAAGGCGATGAATTAGTCCGTTATCACTGGACAACACTGGATCGCGCATTCGGCAATGAACCGGTAGCGACCATTTTGCTGGACCGGGTCGAAAGCTTGGTGTTTCGTTATCTTGACGTGACTGGAGAATGGAGCAACACATGGCCTCCCCAAACTGCGCAAGGTTCAAATTCGCTACGCTCCCGGCCGCGTGCCGTAGAAATCTTGTTGACCTTGAGTGACGAGGGAGAAATTACCCGAGTCGTGGAGGTTGCGCCGTGATTCAAAAGCGCAACAAGCGCGGCGTCGCTCTGATCACAGCGATGTTGATTACGGCGCTGGCCGCCTCGGTTGCAGCGGGACTTGCATGGGACAATTCGCTTGATATGCGCCGCACAATGTTGATGCTGTATCGCGATCAGGCGATTCAGGTCGCATTTGGCGCAGAAAGCTGGGTGCAGGGAATTCTGCGTGACGACCTTGCCGACTCACAAACCGATCATCTCGGGGAGATATGGGCAACTGAGCTGCCGGGTCTTCCCATCGAAGGGGGCGAATTATTCGGCAAGGTCGAAGACCTTCAGGGAAAATTTAACGTCAATAATCTTATCGATCAGGACGGCAAGATACATCAGGAGTCGTTGGAGCAATTTCGTCGATTACTTTTGGCGCTGGGTCTTGACCCGCGATTTGCAGGAATAACTGCCGATTGGATTGACTCAAATCAGGAAGCGGAATTTCCGGATGGCGCCGAAGATCCGATCTATTCGACCAGAACTCCAGCGTATCGAACCGCCAACCAAATGTTATCCAGCGTAAGTGAGCTATCTGCAATAGCAGACATGGATAAAGAGTCTCTAGACACCTTACTACCACATATTGTTGCCCTGCCCGGGCGAACTGCAATTAATGTGAACACTGCGACAGGGCCCGTTCTGCAGTCTCTGGGTGAAAACATATCGCCATCTGACGTTGAAGGGCTATTATCAAGCCGGGAGGATGGCGGTTTCACTAATATCGAAACGGTATTCTCATCACTTGTGACACCGGACTTGATAACGCAGCTGGCCGAATCCAGCAATTTTTTTCAATTGAAGGTCATCGTGCGGATTGATAACGTGCTAATTACTTATTACAGCGTATTGGAGCGTGGGCCGCGTGGCGACGTTACACCCATCTTGCGCAGTCTTGGATCAAATTAGTTATGGCAGAATTCCTGGTCATTCGACTCCCCGCAGACGCCAGGCAATTTGCAACATGGATTGCTGTTGACGACAGCGGTACGCGACGCAGCCCGCCAGTATCCGGTGCGCTTGAAGAGGCACATAAGGATATCGGTGAACGAACTGTTGTTGTTCTGGTTCCGGCTGCAGCGGCGTTGACGACGACAGTGGATATTCCGGTGCGCGGTGGCGCCCGCTTGCTGGCCGCGTTGCCTTTCGCGCTTGAGGAACAACTCGCCGAAGACGTAGATACTCTGCACTTTGCGGCGGGAGCGAGACGCAAGAGCGGATTCCTGCCTGTTGCTGTGGTTTCCCATGCGCAAATGAATGAGTGGCTGGACCGGCTTGGAGGCGCAGGAATCCGCGCATCGAAAATGATCCCTGAAAATTATGGGCTTGCACGCATCCCTGGCACTCTGAGTGTCCTCGCCGCAGAAGACCAGGTCATGTTCAATGATGGCTCTGATGTCGAGTTTCTGATGCAGGGCGTCAAACCCAGTGACGCATTGGCCGCAGCAGGCGTGTTCGACGAAATCGAAAATAGTGACGAAAAAGAAGTAAGTGAGTCAGGTTCGGCCGGACACTTACTGGTGTACTGCGAGGCCGCCGACGAACAGCGATTTGAGGCTGACTGGGCTGTACTGAGACATGAACTCTTAAGTGTCGACATTAACCTGCTGCCCGACGGTGTGTTAGCACGCCTTGCCGTAACCGTAGTAACCGGAGCCGGAATTAATCTTCTGCAAGGTCGTTATGGCGCGAAAACCGACCTGGGTGCCATGCTTAGACCGTGGCGATATGCAGCATTGTTGTTGGTCGCCCTGGGCGTGGTAGGTTTAGGTGGAAAAGCGACCGACAATTATCGCTTGCAACAGGAAGTGGCGTCCCTGCAGGAACAATTCAGCCTGGAGTACCGCGAAATTCGTCCTAACGATACACAGGTTATTGTCGATCCGATGGCAATGGTGAATTCGATCCGGCGCAGCCTTGGTGCACCGGAGGCGCCGCAAGCATTTCTACCGTCGATGCAGCAGTTAGGCGTCGCGTTGGCTGAAAATGAAAGTGCCAAAATTGAAGCGATCAGCTACCGCGCGGGCGTGGTCGACATTCGCTTAACGGCTCCTGACGTTGCGACATTGGACCGTATTCAAAAAATCATCAGCCGATCCGGACGCTTCAGTGCATCGATACAATCAACCGACCAAATCGGTGAACTGGTGAACAGCAGGATTCAGATTCGGGAGGTGGGCGCGTGAGAGACTGGTTCGATTCCCTGGATTCTCGCGAACGGACATTCGTCAGCATCGGTGCCGCTGTTGTACTGATCGCGCTATTTTATGGGTTGATCTGGCAACCACTCGATAGAGGCCAAATGACCTTGCGCAACAGTATCGGTATTTGGGAACGATCATTGGCTGAGCTCCGCCCTCTCAGAGGCGCCGCTCAAGTCTCTGCTACGCAATCCGTAGCAGCAAATGCCGGCAGTCAGCAAACACCGGTAGTGATTGTTGATCAGACATTGCGTGCCCGCGGACTGGATCGATCATTAAAACGAAGTCAGCCGACAACCAGCAACGGTATTCGGGTGGAATTTGAAAATGTTGCGTTTGACGGTCTGATTCTTTGGCTTGGTGATCTGAGTACGCAACACGCAATGCATGTGCAGGCCGGCAGCTTTTCTGCTTCATCTCAATCCGGCCCCGGTCGCATCAACGCTACACTGACGATAGAGCGTTCACCTTGATTCGCAACAGGACTCGCCTGTTGTTGGCGGGCATTCTAACGCTGCTCGTTGGTTTGCTTATTCTCTTCCCCGCGCGTGTTGCATACAACTGGGTGGCTCCGGCAGGCATTAAGCTGAGCGGGCTAAGCGGTACGGTCTGGAGCGGCAGTGCTGCCGAAATATCGGCTGCAGGAGTCTATGCACGTGATCTACAGTGGCGAATGAAGCCACTTGCACTATTTACCGGCAGAGTCGCTTACGCATTCAAGGCCAGCCCAACCTCTGGCTTCGTTGATGGCAACGTTGCGGTGGGCCTTGGCGGTGCCATCATATTGACCGACCTGAACGGCGCATTATCACTCCAGTCGATCGAGCAAGTACTCGGCATTCCCGGGATACGAGGGGACGTAAGCATTAGAATTGAAAGTCTGCACCTGATTGACGGTTTTCCAGTTTCGGCCAGCGGGGTTCTTGAGGTCGCCAACCTGAGAGCGCCGAGAATTGATCGTTCATCTATTGGTGGCTATCGAGCGGAACTGTTTACTCAGGAGTCTGGCGTCGGCGCGAGTATTGAGGACACCGATGGAGTGATTGATGTCGCGGGTAGCCTGCAGTTATCTGCAGATCGCAGTTATCAATTTGTCGCACAACTTGCAGCCAAAGAAGGAACCTCGGCAGGGATACGGCAGCAGCTTCAGTTTCTTGGTTCTGCAAACGATCGGGGACAGCACGAGTTACGCCTCGAAGGCCGCTTGTGACGTTGTTCGGTCACACAGTGACTTCCATGAAATGCTGCAACAACGGGAAATAGAGTGCGCAACGTACGTCAACGCCAGCAAACTCGCGATATAGAGAAGCATACTTGGCCAATTGCGGCCGATAGCGATCCGACTCCGCTTGCAGGAAAGCAGTCAGGTCCCCTCCTTCGTGCGAGCTGGTCTTGTAATCGATAATCCAGTGCGTTCCATCGGCATCAACTCGCACTCGATCGAGAACTACCGATTCGACACGATCTGCGATTACGCCACTTAGACGCAGCTCGGCAAACCCTTCACCAGCCAGAATCCAACGGCCTTTCTCATCCTGTAGAACTCGCTGCAATGCTGTTTCGACCCTCTCGGATATCTGTGGCGCCGAATCCTCGTTAACACCCATCTCCCGTAGCCAACGCGCGGTGATCGGTCGTAGCTCTTCGATCCTGTTTGCCTCGAGTTGGATTTTGTGTTCCGTTGCCATCTGTAGCCAGCGATGCACCAAAGTGCCAGCCAGTCGGGCTGCCGCACCCACCCAGTAGAACTCAACCTGGCGTCCTTCACTGGTCTCCTGGGCGTTCTCGGCCATGCCCGGCAGCGGCATTGTCTTCGGTAATGTCCATGCGGATTCCAGTCGACGCAGTACCGGCTGCTGCAGGCTTTCGATTTCGGCATCCTTCGCGAAACACGGCTGTGCAGCGAACGATCTCTCAAATTCGTCGCTGATCGACGACCACAGCAGACTTAAAAGGCTTCGAGATGTGGCCGGCCGAAATTCTGTTGCATCTTTGTTGAGCTCGACATGGCCGATCAGATGCAGTGATTTTCGTGCACGCGTACATGCGACGTACAGCAAACGTCCTTGCTCGTGCTTGTCTTTAGTCGATTGCATGAGTTCTATGTATCGATGCAACGGGTCATTTTCGAGCTCTGCTCGCGGGCCGACCGGGCTCATGATCTTTTGTTCGTCGCCATGTTCGTCCGGGATATCTACCCAACTAAGGACCTTGCGTTCACTGCTGCCAGGCAGCCGGCCAAGACCGAATAGAATTACGTGATCAAACTGCAGGCCCTTGGCCCGGTGCATCGTCATGACCTGAACCCTGGCATTCGAATCGCTTGAAACGCGCTCCTGATCGAGAATCGATTCCAACTCGGCGACATCTGTGAGAGAACCTGCGACTTCAATTTTCTCCAGTACATCAAGATAACGATAAATATTCTCGACCTGGCCATGGTCGGCCAGCAATGCCGGCCCGCCGAGAACCATCCACCCTCTCTCGACTCGATCACGCAACGTTTCCACGCGGCCAGCGACGATCAGCAAAGCAAGCTTTTGGCGCGCTGCCACTACTGATCGGCGGCCAGTCTCGGAAAGGCCGATGAGCCGTTCTTCATCGTTGATCAGTTCCCAAACAGTAGCGCGAGAATCACCAACGACCAGCGTATGTAGATCTGTCCAGTCCAGCCCGACCCACGGAGAACGCATTAATGCCAACCACGCCAGACGATCGCCCAAATGTACCAGCGCGCGCGTCAGGGCAAGAATATCGATGATCTCTGGCAAGTCGGTTAAACGATCTATCTCGACGGCTTTGTACGAGACACCTGCCTGGCGAAGCTGTGCGAGTAACAGCGGCAATTGCGTTCGACCACGAACCAGTATGGCCACTTCATCATCGGGACTGGCGTCAAGCACTTGCTCGACAACCCGCCGGCCGGTTTCTGCTTCTACCGACTTGCTACTGCCAAACAGCGGGTGAACAACGCAACACCCCTGCCCGGCCAGCCTTGGAACCGGTACCGCGGCAGAATACGATACGGCACCTTCCGCCGGGTCATCATGCGCGGCCAAGACTGCTGGGAAAACATCGTTGAACCAATTAACGAGATGTTCGCCGGAACGAAAATTTCTACGCAAGATGAGTGACTCCAGCGTGACTTCGCCGATACCGTTTTTTCTCGCCAGCAGAAACTGGCCAACTTCAGCATTGCGGAATCGATAAATCGATTGCATTGGATCACCCACACAAAACAAGGTACGTCCGTCGCCTTCCTGCCAGCCCCCTGTCAATGCCGCCAACATTCGATATTGGGCGCTCGAAGTATCTTGCATTTCATCGACCAACAAATGGCGCAGCTGGTAATCGAACAACAATGCCGTGTCGCCCGGCGCATCTGAACTACCCAGTGCGGACCCGGCGCACAGTGCTATTTCGATGTGGTCAGTTACGTTTCGTTCGCTGAAGAGTCGCTTTAGCTCAGTCACGGCTAACGGCAGTAATTGGAACAGCGCGACCAGCACCTGCCATTGCTCATCGCCATAACGAACTGGCGGCAACAGGCGCACACCGTGCAACAAAGCCCGGCAGTGCTCCTGCTCACGCAGTGACTCAAGGAGATCGAGCATGGCTGCTTTTTGGCCATCATCACCGGGTGGGAAGCCCTGGTTCTTATTCACCGTCTTGCGCCAACTCCCGCCTTTGGTTATCAGGAATTCGGCCAATGCACGCCACTGCACCAGCGCATTTTCATCGCTCGCTGGCAGTCCTCCTATGTCCAACAAGGAACTCATCGCGTCGCCGTCTTTGCCTGCTGCCTCAAGTTCCAGCGCTGCGTATGTCGTGAGACCCAGAAGTTCTGTTATGACATCCTTCGGGAAAGCCTCGTGGACCTGTTGCAAGTGTTGAGTGACTATTCCTTGCAGGCTGGTTTCAAAAATACCGCGAAGCACAGCGATATCATCGTCCGAACCAAGTCCTCCACCGATAAACGGCAGCCACTGATCCCGGGTACGCAGCATTCCGACCAGGTATGCAATGTACAGCCATGTATTGTTATCGACGTGTGCCAGAACCTGCCTGGTCGCCTCATGCAAAGGCCCTGACTCGGCCAGCTGGTCCAGGGTCAGGGTTGCCGCATTTCGATACAGTGAGTTCATCTCGGTGTCAGCAAGAATCGCGCTTCCCCGCGCACCACCGATAGCCGTTAGCGGTTGTGAACGTGCGATCGAAGCGTTAAGGGAGTCAACCGTCTGCACACGCATACGTCGCGGATTGGCGACCAGGTTCCAGGATAGCTTCTGGTCCCGGTCGAGAACGGATCTGGCCAGATCAAAAGTAATTTTTTCATGTTCTTCGAGCGGCTGTGCGCCGGATTCTGCAAGCTCCAATGCCCGGATGACGCGCAACCGCATCTCTGCAGCGGCTTTTCTTGTAAATGTAATCGCAAGTACTTCCTCCGGGTTTTCGACACTGGCCAGCAAATTCAGGTATCGCTGGATCAATAGTTCTGTTTTTCCGGATCCGGCCGGCGCTTGTACAATGAATGATCGACTGATATCCAACGCATCGCGACGCGCTTGCTTGTCGCTTGACAGCAAATCAGCATTATCTGTCATGCCGTAACTCTTCGACGCGGCTCAACAAGCTGAGCGGTCGTGCGGCGTCGCTGCCCTGCACCATATTAATTCGCACGTCGCCGCGCTGAATTTGCGCTGCCGCATCCTTAACTCGGGATTTCCAGCGAAGCAGATCTTCGTCCCAGGAATCCGTTGACGTAAACGATCTGCCCGCCCCATCTAAATCTATCGAACGACTGTCAATATTGATAAGTCCAAGACCGGCTACTTCTTGATTGACCGCGCATGCATAGACCACAAGCTGTATCTGTAGTGGTTCGCGTTGACCATCGAGAAAGCGTTTTTTCACGCCTGTTTTGTAGTCCAGAATTATCAACGAATCATCGTCGAGCCGGTCCTGTCTGTCGATTCGCAACTTGAGCCGGATGCCACTCAAAGCAACATCAATTGCTTGTTCGACCCTGGCAATCGCAAAGCTCTCACGTCCAATATCGACGGCAACCAGTCCTTGCAATAACTTATGTGCGCGCCGTCGTTCCAGCAAGAGTAGTTCCTGTAAAACCGGATCGACGAAACGTTCATGCCGCGCAAAGGCCGATCGCACGGCGTTATCGATCCGGTTCTGACGTTCGTCATCCTGCCACGCCACTATTTCAGATTGTGACGGAAGATCTCCATACAAATAATCCAAAGCGTCGTGAATCAGATTGCCGCGCAAGCTCGCGGAAAGACCATTGGAAATACTCTGCAAACTCCTTACGCTGAGGCGACCCGCCACGAATGCCGAGATCGGATCATTAAGCTGTCGCTGAATTGTTGTCGCACCACCAGACACCAGTTCATCGGCAGCAACAACAGGGACGCGATCTTCGTTTACATGGACGGTATTACTCATGGAACGTAGAGTCTCCGCGTGCCACGCCGGATCCGGCGGCGGGAGTGTGCTGCTGGCATGGCTATCGCGCAACAGAGAAGTGAACGTTTGTTCAACGTCCGCGTCGGTTTTGGGATAACTCAAGGCGATGCACGGAGCGCTCTGAATTATTCTCTCCAGCACGCGTTGCGCATACTCCATCGTGTCCTGCGGTTCCGCGTCCGGCATGCCGTGCCGACGTTGCAGCTCTCGCGATACCAGAGCTAAAGGCCGTCCCACCGGGGGCCAATGCTCGCTGGTCAGCCCACATACCCAGATACGGTCAAACTGCAACCCTGCGGCTTCGAGGGGTCCCATGAGATGAACGATTGCGCCGTCACCTTCTGCTTGGAACACTGTCTCGCTGGCCATCGTGTTCAATCGACCCAAAGCGTCACTGAAAGTCATGCTTGCGCTGATGATTTCGAGGCGGGCCAGTTCATTAAGCAAATCGCGCCAGCGATTGACAAGTTGAAATTCAACGCTGTTCAGAGTTGCCTCACCGGGCCAGTTAAGACTGCGCAACAGCTCGTCAATGAATACCGCCCAGGACGAGGGAGAACCCCTGCGTGGC
>PVMS01112050.1_pt1 | contig 20773 bp, 17 predicted proteins | sample 1853461 | NCBI WGS metagenome assembly PVMS01 (sample SAMN08582032, study PRJNA380276) | Marine sediment metagenome, whole genome shotgun sequencing project. | isolation source: ocean sediment barecode stripped | collected 2017 | reverse complement strand
CACCTCAGCATTATCAAAGAAGTTAACTCCCGAATCATAAGCAGCAACCATACAGGCTTCAGCTAACTCTTCGTCCATTTGGTTTCCGAAGGAGACCCAAGAACCTAATGACAGGGCGCTAACCTTTAATCCCGATTGACCGAGTCGTCTATACTCCATGTTTAGTTCTCCTATTACCCAGGTGGCTGTAGTTGGTAAATTTGGCATTGTACGGGCATCGAAATAGTGTACCCGAAATGGAGCGAACTGAGCAAAGCTAATCTTCTGCAGACGAGTGGAACTTCAAATTTAGCATTCTTTTCGGTTGCCTAAATCTGGGGGAAGAGGCTTCTGTCGATGGTTAATGCTGGTTGCCGCCAATATGGGTGTCTGATAAAGTACGCGCTCGCCTGTTTGAAGGAAAATTCCGGCCAATTACATGACCTTACGAAGCGAAGAAAAAGGAAAGACTCTTGAACCGTAGGCTCGAGGTATACCGTCGATTGCTCGTATACCTGAAGCCCTACTGGAAGCAGGTAGCAGTGGGCTATACGTCAATGCTACTTGCGGTCTTGCTGAATCTGATAATTCCCCAGATTCTCAGGGTAGCGGTGGACGTTGGTCTCGCCGAAGAGCAACTCATTGCTCTTGTGGCGGCCGGCGCCTTGATTCTGGTCATAGGATTCGTCCGGGGATTTGCAGGATTTGGCCAACGATATAATGGGGAGTGGCTTACACATCGAGTGGCCTACGATTTGCGTAACCGATATTACGACAGGGTGCAGCGGCTCTCCTTTTCCTTTCACAATCGCTCCCAAACCGGTGATCTCATGAGTCGGGCAACGAGCGATATCTCAGAAACTGAGCGATTTACCGGAATAGGATTGATGGATCTGATCGCCACGGTGATGCTTCTGATCGGGGTGACGGTGGCCATGTTTTTACTAAACGCTAGGTTAGCTGCCATCGCCTTAATACCATTGCCTGTACTTCTCGCGGCTACGATACGATTTGGCGGAAACATCAGACCGAAATTCAAACGCATCCAGGAGCAATTGGCCGTACTTTCAACCACGATGCAGGAAAGTCTGACCGGAATTCGAGTGGTAAAAGCATTCGCAAGAGAGCCGCACGAAATCGAGAAGTTCGATCGCGATAACCGTAACTGGTTCAAACGCCGCTATACCGTAATAAAAATGTGGGCGAACAATTGGCCGTTTTTTAACTTTACTTTATCGGTTAGCATATTCTTGCTTCTCTGGTTCGGTGGGCCGATGGCCATGGACGGGATGGTAACATCCGGCACTTTGTTTGCCATGATCACTTACGTCCTCATGTTAAACGGACCAGTGCAACGCATGGGATTCCTGGTAAATCTGGCTGCCACGGCTGGTGCGAGTGCAGGGCGAGTATTCGAGATTATTGACACGCCCAACGAGGTAATAGAGAAACCAGACGCCAAAACTATAAGCGATGGTCGTGGAGAGATTGTGTTCGAAAATGTTGGATTCGCCTATCAGATCGGCCGGCCGATTCTCTCTGGCGTCTCCTTTCGGGTTCTACCGGGCCAGACCTTCGCCTTAATGGGCCCCACAGGCGCGGGAAAATCAACGATAACGAACCTGGTTCCACGATTCTATGACGCCACTGAAGGGAAAATTCTGGTGGATGGGCTTGACATTCGCGACTGGCGTGTCGCCGAATTGCGGCGAAACGTGGGCATCGTCATGCAAGATTCTTTCTTGTTCAGTTCCACAATCGCCGAGAATATAGCCTACGGAAAGTTTGATTCATCCAGGGCAGAAATCGTCGAGGCAGCAACGGCAGCCCGAGCGCACGAATTTATCTCAGACTTTCCTGATAGTTATGACACAGTAGTTGGTGAAAGAGGCGTCACCTTGAGCGGTGGCCAAAAACAGCGCATCGCTATTGCGCGGGCACTCCTGACTGATCCGCGGATCCTGATCTTGGATGACTCTACCAGCAGCGTCGACACAGAGACCGAACACCTGATCCAGCAAGCTTTGGCCGTATTAATGGAGGGCCGGACAACATTCGTCATTGCTCAGCGACTGCTCACTCTAAAAAATGCTGACAGAATCCTGGTTATCGATCACGGTCAGATCGTTCAGCGGGGGACCCATGATGAGCTGCTGGACGCCGACGGCCTGTACCGCGAAATATATGACCTTCAACTCAGAGATCAGGAGGAATTCTCGGCACTGCAGTTGTCACAATAGACACCGATGATTAATTCGAGCGATACATTTGGGCGATATCTTAATCCGAGGATGATGGATTTATCGCGAATTCCGCTTCGCTGGCGAAAAAGATAATGGCAAAAAACAGCGAAAGCCAACAAAACGAATCTGAACAGAGCCGGCGTCACGGTCTAAATCCCTACGTCGACTTCGAACAGCAGGAGCGTCTGGCTCGGGAAGAACGAATCAAAGATTTGTTGCCGGATGAGGACGAGGATACTCTCGGCAAGGCGTATGACTCGGACCTAGCTCGTCGCCTCTTTGAATTCAACAGGCCTTACTTGGGAAGACTTGTAACAGCCATTATATTGATGACTGTATCGTCGCTCCTGAGTGTTTCTGGTCCCTTGATCATAGCTAAGGCCATAGATGATGGAATCCGAGCGGAGGACATAGACCAACTGCGGCTGTGGTCGATACTTTTCCTAGTCGTAGCGCTTGGAGAGTGGCTTACGAATCGAGGTCGAATATCGATCATGGCCTATGTTGGCACCTCAATCGTGAGAGACATCAGAGCCGAGCTTTTCAGACACCTACATAGTCTTTCCCTAAATTTTTACAATAATTACAGCGTTGGACGTCTGATGAGCCGATTAATTAGCGACGTCGGCGTCTTGCAGGATTTCATTACCTGGTCGATTACGGGCCTCTTTCGTTCGGGATTTATTCTGATTGGTATTATCTTGGCGATGATCAGCCTGAACTGGCGGTTGGCACTTATCACCTTTTCCGTATTGCCTCTGATGGCCATACTCACTAACTATTGGCGCGTTCGAGTTCGACCGGCATACCGTGCTTCGCGGCAGCGATTGTCCCTTATCAATGGCTATCTGAATGAGTCAATATCCGGTATCAGGGTGACGAAAAGCTTCACTCGAGAGGATGTTAATTTCAGGCATTTTGATGACATTAACCTCTCGTTTTTTGATGCCAATATAGAAGCAACCCGGATATCCGCATTATTCTTTCCTGGCGTTGATTTCATTGGTTCAATTGCCACCGCACTAGTTGTGGCAATTGGTGGTTGGTTAGTACTGGAAGATTCGATTACAGCAGGGACGCTGGTAGCTTTTGTGCTATTCGTCGAACGATTCTTCGATCCGATTCGTGAACTTGCTCAACGATATAATACTTTCCAGTCGACCATGGCCTCGAGTGAGCGAATATTCAATCTACTTGACACAGAGCCCGATCTGACCGACACACCAGAAGCTAAGGCAATGCCGTCTATCATAGGTAGTGTGACTTTCAGTCATGTTGATTTCAGCTACAAGGATGGACAACCAGTTCTCCATGATATTTCCCTGTCCGTGGAGCCGGGCGAACGAATTGCGCTTGTTGGCGAAACTGGAGCGGGCAAGAGTACAATCATCCGCTTGCTAGCCCGATTCTTCGACGTCACAAAAGGCGCCATCTCGATCGATGGAGTTGATCTGCGCCAGGTTACGAAAGCAAGCCTTCGATCTCAACTTGGGATTGTCCTTCAAGACACGTTCCTTTTCGGTGGGTCAATTGCCGATAACATTCGCTACGGTCGACTAGATGCGACTGACGATGAGGTAATAGAAGCGGCTAAAGCGGTCGGTGCAGACGCATTTATCACGAGGCTGCAAAATGGATATGACACTGAAGTAGGGGAAGGTGGTGTCAACCTCAGCGTGGGACAGCGACAGATAATATCATTCGCAAGAGCGCTGCTCGCCGACCCGCGAATATTGATCCTTGACGAAGCCACCAGCAGCGTTGATACGACCACTGAGAAACAAATCCAGATGGCGATTGATAGTTTAATGAAAGGCCGGACCAGTTTTATTATCGCCCACCGGCTAAGTACCGTTGTGAATTCAGATATAATCGTTGTACTTGACAAAGGGCGCGTTGTCGAAAGCGGAAATCATGAAGAACTGCTCTCAAAGAAAGGCCGATATTTTGACTTATACACAATGCAATGGGCTCAGACAGAACCGCTCATTAGCGCCAATTAGAGGAATCGACACAATCTACCCATCGCATGCCGTCTACAGGCGATTGACCGTAGAATAGAACACAAAGAGTAATCGCATTTCAACGCAAGAATGGATTGCTACTAGATCTCAGATTAGGTTGTCCAAATGAAAAGTAAAATCACTCATGTTATTAAACGAAGCGGCGCGGTTGTGCCCTTCAACAAGGAACGCATCGCTAACGCCATCTATAGGGCAGCCGTAACGGTTGGAGGTCGTGATCGCCAGCAGGCGGAAAGCTTAGCTGACCAGGTAGTCGATCTCTTGGAAAAAGATGAAACAGCGGGATTTACGCCCCACATCGAGGAGATCCAGGATGCCGTTGAGAAAGTGCTAATTGAAAATGGGCATGCAAAGGTATCGAAAGAATATATATTGTACCGGAACGAGCGGAACAGTCGCCGGCAGGAGGCGATTCAGAAGACATCGCACCCTTCGAGCAACATTCCATGGGCAAAGGTATGGCACGTATTAGATTGGGCAGTCCGGCATGACTTGCATACGGTGGAAGCTCTAAACAGGCGAGTCGAAAGAGGCGAATTTCCGCATATTGTTCACGAATCTGAGTCTGCCTATGAGGATGACGTACTAGTTGCCGCGGAGCAGATCGCAGGCCGGCGACATGAATTGAAAACCGTAATTATTTGTGGCCCGTCTTCATCCGGGAAGACTACAACCACTGTTAAACTCGAGCAGCTCCTCGGGCGTGAGGGACTTAAGTTCGTAACCCTTAATGTTGATAATTACTTCTTTGACTTGGAGGTACATCCTAAAGACGAGTTTGGAGACTTTGACTTTGAGACGCCCCAATCCCTTGACCTCGAGCTAATCAACGAGCACATGCGGCACCTGATTAGAGGTCAGGAGGTAATGATTCCTTATTACGACTTTAAGAGTAGTCGTCGCCATCCTGAACGTACGCCGATGCGTCTCGAAGAGGATGAAATTCTTCTCATCGATAGCCTGCATGGTCTTTACCCAGAGATGAGTGAAGGGATAGCCGACGAAATAAAGTTTAAACTATATTTGGAGCCACTCCTGCAGATGAAATCGTCTACAGGGTATATTCGCTGGACTGATCTACGGCTGATACGCCGCATGCTACGCGATGCCCGGCATAGAGCCTACAAACCCCGCCAGACTCTCGAACATTGGCACTATGTCCGATCCAGTGAACTGCGAAATATCATCCCATATATCGGCACAACCGACTTCGTCATAAATAGCGCTATGCCCTATGAGTTGTGCTTGTACCGTCCAAAGTTGTTGGATTCATTCAGAAGGTGGGTAGATGATTACCGGGAGAATCCATTAAGAAGCGATGCATTCAAACGTGCCGCCCGGGTTAGCCAGTTACTGAGTGAAGTTGAGCCAGTTGAGGATGATTCGGCCGTCCCCAGGGAATCGGTCCTTCGAGAGTTCATAGGAGGAAGTAGTCTCAGCTATTAACGCTCGAAATTAGACCAGGCCTTAAACTGCGACCGCAATCTCTCAACGAAATGGCGCTGGCTGCACTTTAGTCGCCGAATGAAATACCCAGATCGCGGGCCGTTAACACAGTGTCACCATCCAACGGGACATTCTTCAATCGTCTGGTGGCTTCATCCAGATGGACATGTCTGACCGTGGGTGGATCCAGGGCAACCATAATTTCTGTCTTCCCTTTTTCTAGAGCCCGCACCGCGGCTGAACCGAATCGCAGCGATATGAGCCGGTCAAACGCTGTCGGTGAACCACCTCGAAGCAAATGACCCAGGACAACTGATCTTGCCTCTTGACCGGTCAGCTCGTTTAATTCAGTAGCGACATAACGACCGATTCCCCCAAGCTTCTCCGCGGCGCCAAAAGATCCTTTCCTTGACACTCGAGCTCCTCCCTTCGGATGAGCACCCTCAGCGACGACGACGATCGAATACTTATGGCCTGCCCGAGTTCTTGCCTCAACCTTTTTGGCGACCTTTGCGATGTCATAAGGTATCTCTGGGATAAGAATTGCGTCTGCTGTTCCTGAAATCCCGGCGTGAAGGGCAATCCACCCGGCGTATCGTCCCATCACCTCGACAACCATAATCCGTCTATGGGCCTCGGCCGTAGTATGCAGGCGATCTAGGCATTCGGTGGCAAAAGAAACCGCTGTGTTAAAACCGAATGTCCGGACGGTTCCACTCAGGTCATTGTCGATCGTCTTTGGTACGCCGACAATTCGAAGGCCTTTTTGGCACAAACCGAGGGCAATGGCCATCGAACCATCTCCGCCGATTGCGATAAGTGCATCGATCTCATGTTTTCGAACGGCATCGATCAATTCCTGGGAGCGATCTACTGTCTCGATGTCTCCCCCGGCAGTTTGTGTTGGATAATTGAATGGATCACCGCGGTTTGTAGACCCCAGTATTGTTCCTCCAAGATGGGTGATACCTCGAACTGTCTCTCTTTCGAGTTTTATTACTCCGCCTTGCGGATAGAGATGAGGTTCTATGAGCCCGTTATAGCCATCGCGTATTCCCAGGCATTCCCAGCCGCGACTACGGGCTGCTATAACGATAGCCCGAATAACTGCATTTAAGCCAGGCGCGTCACCGCCACCGGTCGTTATAGCAATTCGCTTTATCGACATTTCATGCTTCTCCAGATTCTGGACCACAATCAGTGGCCGAACAGGGACCTCCAACTGGTCGGATTCTAGTATACTATCGATTATCAAACCAAGGCCTATTAGCCGGTGACAGCAAGCCATTTGAATGAATCAAACTGATAATATATAGCAGAATGAAGACGAACCAGGAACCTGAAGAGATAGGATATCCATCTGACGCCGGCTGGCGTCGATGGTGGTATCGCCTACTCAGATTCGGATTCCATTTGTTATACAACGAGATGGCCTGGTCGTATGACTCGGTAAGCTGGCTAGTATCTCTGGGACGGTGGCGAGAGTGGCAATATGCGGCGCTACCATTTATCGGCGGTCCGAGGGTGCTCGAGCTCGCCCACGGGCCGGGTCATATGTTAATCGCGTTGAACCGCCAGGGATATAAGGTATTTGGTGTAGACCGTTCGAAGAGCATGGGGCGGCTTGCTCGCCGAAAAGTGCACAAGTCGGGAGCTGCGGCCTTCCTTACTCGCGGAGAGGCCCGAGCGCTGCCCTATGCTGAAGAAAGTTTTGACTCAATACTCAGCACTTTTCCAACCGACTTCATCGTCTACGAAGCAACCATCATTTCGATCAATTCGATCCTCAAACCTGGCGGACGCCTGGTGATAGTGCCCGAAGCACGACTTAAACGTGGCGGCCCGATTCGCCGATTCTTAGAGTGGCTCTACGCAATTACCGGACAACGTATTGAGCCGGCTGATGAAAGCTGGCTGGCTCAGGTCTGGCTTAAGGCCGAAAAACGACTGTTATCGGCCGGTTATGTGATAGATATCAGGCAGGTTGATCTAGATCACAGTGAAGTAACGGTCATCATAGCGACTAAGCCTTCAGACCATGATCGCCCAGCCGCCAACATTATTCTTAAGTAGATACCAATCGTTTCAGATTGGGCTCGTTTAGCCAAAGCTACAAACTGTGGCTAAGCCACACACTGTGGGTAAGCCACGCTCCGTGGCAGCCGGTTTTCGCAGGTTAGCCGGCGTTGGATGAATAAGGCTCCCCTGGTACAATCTCGGCATGAGCGAAGAAGAATTAACTAACGAAATAGATCAAACCAATCCTATCATTGAAGAAGAACGCGCCCCCCTGTCTGAAATAATTTTGATGTTCGTCGTCGCGGGAACGATTCTCGTGCTCGATCTGGTCACCAAGTTGCTTATCGAGAGTAATCTGCTGGTTAACGAGAGTATCATACCGATCGAGTCGATAGCATCTTTCTTTAAGATCACCCATGTCAGAAACACCGGAGCGGCGTTTGGCCTATTTCCCGGTGGCAGTCAAGTGATTATAGTTGTGGCCATAATCGTCTCGGTAGCAATCATCATCTATAACCTGAGGCTGCCAGCCCACCACACCTTATATCGCGTCGCTCTTGGACTACAGCTAGGTGGCGCGCTTGGAAACCTCCTGAGTAGGATCCGAATCGGCCATGTTACTGATTTTCTGGACTTTGGTCCCTGGCCTGTATCAAACATCGCCGATATTTCGATCGTGTGTGGGGTGATTCTATTGGGATATTTGATGCTCTTCGAGCAGAAAGCGGAGAAGCAGGAAGAGGAGGAAACCGCACCCGCAGAGTCGCCTGAATCCCAGCAGACGGAGTCGGGTGAAGATTCCTCAATGCTTTGGAATGATTGACGGGTCTGATGAGGGGCAGGTAATAAACCTTACCCTGACAAAAGAGGGGGAGCGACTCGATAAAGCCCTGGCGCAGGAACTCCCTGAGTTTTCACGAACACAGTGCCAGCGTCTCATCCGAGACGGCCGGATTACAGTAAACGGAAAGATAGTTAAATCTAGTTACCGGCTAGAAGGGGGGAGAGCGAATCTCGGTATCGGTACCCGAAGTCGCAGCTAGCGATTTGGTCGCAGAAGCCATTCCTCTGGACATACGATATGAAGACCAGGATATCGTTGTAGTGAATAAGCCGGCAGGCATGGTCGTGCATCCATCCATTGGGCATGAGCGAGGAACGTTAGTGAACGCTCTCCTGGCTCACTACCCCGACATATCGGGAATTGGGGGAGAGAAGCGACCAGGAATCGTCCACCGGCTTGACAAAGAGACCTCGGGCTTGATCGTCGTGGCCAAGAACGATCAAGCTTTGCGTACCCTCCAAGAACAATTTAAGAATCGCACGGTGAAGAAGCGCTATCATGCCCTGGTCGAAGGTTATTTCCGGTATAAGGAGGTCATCATTGATGGACCAATCGGCCGCGATCCCAAGAATCGTAGAAGGATGGCGGTTATATCTGGTGATACATCGGCCAGTGCGCGAGATGCAAAAACGCATGTTAAGATTATTCAGCACTATCGCAGCGCCCTGAACGAAGATTACTCCTATGTCGAGTGCAGTCCCGTAACCGGACGAACACATCAGATTCGTGTGCACCTGGCCTTTGCTGAGTACCCGGTGGTTGGCGATCTCGTTTATGGACGGCGGCGGCAACATCTGGAATTATCCCGTCATTTTCTACACGCTTCTAAGTTAACCTTGGAATTGCCTTCTAATGGAGTCGTGACAGCTTTCCACGCCCCTCTACCTGACGAGTTAAGATCTGTTCTTGATCGATTGGAAGCCGTATCCTAAGCGGTACAAGCAGGACTCGTTACAAGTGGACTTGTATTGAGCGGACTCGGTACGAGCGGACTCGTTACAAGCGGACTTGTATTGAGCGGACTCGTTACGAGCGGACTCGTTACGAGCGGACTCGTTACGAGCGGACTCGGTACGAGCGGACTCGTATTAACCAAGGCTACTACTAAGTCAGGCCTGTATTAGGTCAGGCCAACTCGCCGGGCTATTCTCTGATCAGACCGTGGCGTTTTTACGTGCTCTATCTAATGAACACAAATATCATGCTCTGCGGCAAAATCGTCAGCCAACGAATTAGCTTAATGCCTGTTACTGTACAGTTGGGAGTCGATCGCGTAGTCTCCTCAAGTCCCCAGCAGTCGGTTGCAAAATGGCGGTTTGTCATCTATTATCACTCCTGTTTCCAGGCACACAATGCCAAGTCTCCATGATGCCAGGGAGAAGTTAATATCCGAGACCGATAGGAAAATGACACCTAGCAGCCGATGTAAATTCGAATGGATATATCTGTTTGATTACTAGGCTGGGGCAAATTTTGTTGAGCACACCATTTTATGGATTCCAGGCGCCTAACTTATGCCGTATTGGTCGGGATTATTCTATTGACCATACCATGCTATTGTCTCGGTGTTGTTGCCTACAATCTAGATCGAGACAGTTTGCCTACCCTTCCGGTCTCTCGCACCCCATTAGCGACAGTAGAAGCCGTTGAGGTGACAGTCATTCCAGGTCCATCATTTACCTCTACGGTTAGTAGAACTCCAAGAGCAGCGACGGCTACATTACCGTCGACGCCAGGTCAATTTATCACCAACACCCCATTCCCAACTTTCACGCCATCGGCGACGCCGAGTGCAACCCCAACGGAGACACCGACGCTAACCCCAACGCCGACGGAGACAGGCACGACCACCGTAACGTCTACTCCGACGAACACCCCAACTGATACGCCGAGCACTACGCCAACTGAAACAGCAACCAGTTCAATCACACCTTCAACTACACCGACACTTACACCCACTCCATCGGAGACGCCGACACTGACGCCTTCCTCCACGGAAACGAAACTTCCGGAGGTTACAGCCTCGGCGACACCGACAGAGACCCCTACGGCAACATCTACCATTGCCTCTATAAATCGAAAATTAGATCCATAGCATTTAGTTTAACGAAGCACAGCGATGAAAACCTTTGACGTTTTGAAAAGCATTAGTGAAGCACCAGGTCCGTCGGGATACGAAAAGCGGGTTCGTGATCTCGTGCTGGACTTGTGGGAGCCTCTTTCCGACGAGATGACTGTCGATCGTGTCGGCAGCCTCGTCGCGGTAAAGAGAGGCCAAGGGCCGGAACCAAGATCAAGAGTCCTGCTGGCTGCCCACATGGACGAGATTGGTCTGATGGTCACCAAGATAGAATCCTACCCGCAATCCGGAAGTGGATTCCTAAGGGTGATAAATGTTGGCGGTGTCGACAATCGGCAACTCATCGGCCAGAGGGTCGTCGTGCATGGGTCCATGACGGGATCAGATGACCTCGTCGGCGTTATAGGGGCGCTTCCTGGACGGATGCGGTCACCCGGTGAGGAAAACCGCAATCATAAGATAAGTAATGTCGTTGTTGATGTGGGTTTACCCATAGAAGAGCTCAAAAACAAAGTATCTGTGGGAGATTTCATCACGTTTAGCCAGCAGCTGCGTAAGCTAGAAAATAAGCGAGTCACGGGCAAAGCGCTCGATAACCGGGTTTCGCTTGTTGTCCTCACCAGGTGCCTGCAGAGATTACAGAATTCGAAACACGATTGGGATGTGATAGCTGTAGCAACAGCGCAGGAAGAGACAGCCTTACTAGGCGCTTTCACAAGTGGTTATGCTCAGCGGGCTGATGTTGCCATCGCCGTAGATGTAACGTTTGCAAAGGGTCCTGGTGTAACTCAGGATGCGAGCTTTGTCCTGGGAGAGGGTCCAGCGATTTCTATTGGTCCAAACGTCCACCCGGGAGTCAATAAGGCTCTTCACAGCGCCGCTGATAGATTGGAAATGAAGGTGCATGTCGAACCGCACGCTCGGATGAGCGGCACCGATGCCATCGGACTGCAGATAGCGCGCCAGGGGATTCCAACCGGCCTAGTTTCCATCCCTCTTCGATACATGCATACCACAGTGGAAACCGTGTCCTTGGTCGACATCAAGCGCGCCGCCAGATTAATTGCCGAATTTATTGTCTCTTTGGATGATTCTTTTCTTTCAAATATTGCGGATGAGCTAATGCCCGGCAAATAGATGGGCAGATCAAGATGCGGCTAATGGCAATGTCATGAGCAGATAATCTAACCATGAACGAATTATTGAAGCAGTTGACAGAATCCGTAGGCGTTTCCGGGTTTGAGACAGAGGTGCGCCTGCTAATACGTGACCTGATTATTGACCAGGTGGATGAGTGGCGAGTCGATCCGGTAGGAAACTTGATAGCACTTCGACGCGGGACTGGTGAATCCAATCTTAGGATCATGGTCGACGCCCATATGGATGAAGTCGGGCTAATGGTGACCGGTGTTGACAACTATGCAACCTACAAGTTCGCCACGATAGGCGGTGTCGATAGCAGGTCGCTCATCGGCAAAGTACTGGCGGTTGGCTCGAGGAAGTTTACAGGGGTCATTGGGGTCAAGCCTATTCACCTGATTTCACGGTCCCAACTAAACAGACCTACAAAGGTAGAAAACCTCCGGATCGACATTGGGGCAAAGTCGAAAGAGGAAGCGAGCAGAAAGGTTAAGATCGGAGAAACGGCGACATTTGCCACCAACTACGAAGAATTAGGCCAGGTTGCGATCGGGAAAGCTTTTGATGACCGGGCGGGCTGCGCGGCTCTGATTGAGCTACTAAGGCGAGAACGCTTCTCATTCGACCTAATCGCATCTTTTACCGCGCAGGAGGAGGTTGGCTTACGCGGAGCAAAGGTGGCAGCCTTTGGCGTGAAACCAGACGCTGCCTTCGTTCTTGAGTGCACTCCTGCTTATGATCTTCCAATCAAACGAGAGGTGAGCCCCAACGTCGTGCTAGGCAAGGGTCCTGCTATTTTTGTGATGGATGCAGGCACAATCCAAGATCCAAGACTGGTATCCTTGTTAACCCAGACAGCTGATCGAGAAGGCATCGCTTACCAGATCAGGCAGCCAGGAGGAGGCGGTACGAATACAGCAGCTATTCAAAGGACTGGGGGAGGTATCCCCGCCGCAACAATCGCCACGCCTGCCCGGTATATTCACGGTCCAGTTTCGATGATTAACTTGGACGATTTCGATGGTTGTGTGAGCCTGGTCGAGGCAACGCTACGTTTCCTAACACGTGATGCGATAAACCGACAGAATTAAGGAAGATATATGGACGAGCTAATTAAGAAACTTGTTGAAGCGTATGGCCCATCAGGATTTGAGGATGACGTAAGGCAGATTATTAAGACGGAGATAGGCTCAATTGCCGACGAATTGACTGTAGACACGCTTGGAAATCTGATCGCTTTAAAGAAGGGAAATGGCAAAGGCCAGACGGTTATGGTTGCGGCCCACATGGATGAGATTGGCGTAATGGTTACACACATAACAGAGGAGGGATTCCTGCGCTTTACAAACATAGGCGGAGTGCGCCCTCAGACATTGATGGGATCCAGGGTTCAATTCTCGGATGGTACAGTTGGCGTCATCGCCAGCGAGAAGATGACTTCCTGGAAAGAGCTGCACGGATTGGACAAGCATTACATAGACATCGGCGCGAGGAGTAAAGAGAGCTGTCCGGTTCAAGTTGGTTGGGCCGCGAATTTTGTGAGGCCGTTCACTGATATCGGTGGACGGTATATTGCTAAGAGCATGGACGACCGAATCGGCTGTGCTGTTGGAATAGAGGCCATGAGGCGCCTCAGCGAGATGCCAGACAGGCCAAATGATGTTTACTTTGTCTTCAGCGTTCAAGAGGAAGTCGGCACAAGAGGTGCACAGACAGCCGCCTACGCGCTTGATGCAGACGTAGGAATTGCGTTGGACGTGACAATGACGGGAGATACGCCAGAAGCGTCGACTATGGCAGTAGCCCTAGGAGATGGACCCGCAATCAAAGTAAAGGATTCTGGGATGATCTCACACACAGGACTGGTGCACTTGATGAGATCCAGAGCTGAGGAGATCGAGATCAACTATCAAATGGAAGTGTTGGAGCGGGGTTCTACGGACGCTCGCTCAATTCAGATTGCGGGTAGCGGAAGTGCCGCGGGTTGTATCTCTATCCCTTGCCGCTATGTTCACACTCAGAGTGAGACCTTAGACGCAAATGACGTCGAGCACACGGTCCAACTCTTAGTAGCCATACTATCACAGCCTATCGAACTCTAACCAGAGCCTGCTGTCGAATTCCAAACAACCGAACACCCAACCAGCACAGAGTAAGAGTGGGGATGAGCTGCGTCCCTGGAATCAGCGCTTCAACGGTCGCCACGCCTCTTAGTGCCTTCAGGCCCAGCCAATCTAACAGCGCCCAGCTAATCGGTGCAGCCAGAAAGTCCAATCCCAAATCCAGAAGGTCAATGGCGAACACGACGACAAAGGGGGTGTAAAGCAGGGTTTCCGAGAAAGTAGCGTCTTGAGGTATGTCAAGATTTCGTACCTTACGTACCGCGATAATCATTAACAAGGCTCCAACAACAGAAGCAACAGTCAATACTGCTAGTATCACCAACCCGAAAACTCGGAAATCTTCTATATTCATTGCGCTCTCAATATGATAAGACCTGCCAAATAAAAATGACCACGATTAATAGGCCACCGATCATCTGAATAACCATTGATATTCCCCAACCGGCAATCCCCCCAACACTGGCTTTAAGAGCAATATTCCAATCTCTATATTTGTGGTATTGGCCAAGCAGTATACCTGACGCGTAGCCAAGAATTCCCCCGATAAGACTGCCGATAATTGGGAACATTGGTGTTAAGACGAGGAAACCTATTACACTACCAACGAGTCCAAACAGAAGGGCACGGCGAGATGCACCGCTTCTTTTTGAACCCATCAACGGCATCCAGATTTCAGCCGTGCCCGCAATCAAGGCGATCGCTGTTATGGTCGTAAAACTTAGCCAATCGATGGCTGCAAAACCCTCTAGAATGGCGTATCCCAGAGCAGCGAGCCAGATCAATGCTATGCCTGGGATTAACGGCAAGACAATACCGAATAGTCCAATGAACATCGAGGCAACCGTGATGCCAAAGACGAGTGCCTCGAGTAAAGTACCCATGATCGTATAACTCTCCAATACCTCTTCTTCATCTGTTATACGTTAAATGGTTCAAATAAGTTGCTAAACAGACTGGACCGGGAAGCCAACAGCGTTCTCGAAACGAAAAACGGCGTATTTCTCCCCAACCCCTCCCCATGTATAATGTCAGTATGTTGTTAATCCTGACGCATGAAAATGCTGATTTTGACGCAGTTGCATCCCAGATCGCCGCACGGATACTCTATCCGGAAGGAATACCTCTCTTATCCTGGCGTGTTAATCGCAATGTGCTCCAGTACCTGAACCTCTACTGGGATGCATTTGATTTCGTACGTCCGGGTGACTGGAAACGGCGTCGTGTTAACCGGATCCTTCTGGTAGATACTCTGGCACTTCCTAGTGTTCGCGGCGTGCGACCTGACAAGGTTCAGGTCCAGGTTATTGATCATCATGAACCTATGGATGAGATCGACGAGACATGGACTTATCACGTCGAGACAGTTGGAGCAACCACAACCTTAGCTGTGGAAATGCTACAAGATGCGGGCCTAAACCTTACCGTAAACGAAGCGACTTTGCTCCTTCTTGGTATTCACGAAGACACCGGCTCCCTGGTCTACGATACGGCGACAGCCCGGGACGTGCGGGCGGCCGCCTGGTTAATGGAGCAAGGTGCTCAGCTCGCCGTGCTGCGACGTTTTCTAAACATCCCGCTATCTGCTGGGCAACAGCGGCTCTATGACAGTCTTCATGATTCAGTCCAGTGGATAACGTTAGAAGGCCAGACCGTAGCAGTTGCTGCAGCTTACGCGCCCGATGGATTTGAAGATGAGATCTCGGCCGTAGCCCATCGTTTCCGCGATGCCTTGACTCTCGACGGATTGCTTATTCTCGTCCAGCTCAAATACAACCGCATCCAGCTGGTTGGTCGCAGCGGTACAAACCACTTCGATGTATCAATCATCGCCAGGTCCCTTGGCGGTGGGGGCCATAGCCGTGCGGCCGCGGCGACAATTATGGACAGACAACTTGACGAAGTTCTCGACCAGGTTCTAGCCCTTATCCCGGATGCAGTTCGGCCGATGGCCAAAGTGGACCAGATCATGTCCTACGGCGTCCAAACCTTGTCCGAAACTGCATCAGTGGCTGAGGCTGCTGAGTTGATGCGGAAGTTTGGACATGAAGGCTATCCCGTAGTTGACCAAGATTCGGGCGAGATCGTTGGCCTGATTACCCGCAGAATCGTCGACCGGGCAGAGGGTCATAAGTTGGCGGACCTGAGAGTTCGACAAGTGATGAAGGTTGGAAGGGTGATTGTGAAGCCATCCGACTCGGTTGAAAGAGTGCAGAGATTGATGATTGAGGAGGGGTGGGGGCAGATTCCAGTTGTTGAAGGAGACGACGAAAAGTCTGGAAACAATTTGATCGGAATAGTAACGCGCACAGATCTGATTAATCTCCTAGCAGAGGACGGGCAACAGAAACCGGAACCGAATCTACGGTCCCTCATGGCGGACAATTTGCCTACCGCCCTTTGGGCAATGGTAAAGATCGTGTCCGACGTTGCCAATGATATGGACATGCCGCTCTACTTCGTCGGCGGACTCGTTCGCGATCTTCTCCTGGACAAGAAGGCCACAGATATCGACATGGTCGTCGAAGGTGACGCTCTTGAGCTGGTTGGAAGACTCTATAATATGCATGGGGGAGGGACTCGAAGTCATGCCCAATTCGGCACGGCCAAGTGGATGATCTCGAAAGATATCTGGCGCCAAATCTCGACAACCCCGTTGCCAGACGATCTGCCAAAAGCCATCGATTTTGTGACCGCCCGAACTGAGTTTTACACAAAACCATCAGCCCTGCCCAAGGTTGAGAGAGGATCGATTAAGCTTGATCTACACCGTCGAGATTTCACGATAAACACCCTGGCCATCCGGCTGGACGGTCTACATCTTGGCGAATTACTCGATTTTTATGGTGGTCGTCGCGATCTTGACCTGGGTCTAATTCGTGTTCTGCATAGTCTGAGCTTTATTGACGACCCAACCCGGATACTTCGCGCCGTTCGACTTGAGCAACGCCTCGGTTTCATGATTGAGGATCGAACAGCTGAGCTTATTGCCGCAGCTTTGCCGATGCTAAATAGGGTAACGGGTGAGCGGATTAGAAACGAGCTGGAGATGTGCTTGTTGGAGAACGAACCCGTGCCAATCTTTAGACGCCTGGCCGAATTCGGCGTACTGGCCCAGATACACCCTGCCTTGACCTGGCGTAAACAAACGGCCGAGGCATTTAATCGGGCAAGAGTGGTGCTTGGGCATTCGACCTGGTCCGATGTCAGCGTTGGTGATGCCCAGTCATTTGTATATTTCGCCCTCTTGCTGCTCTCACTCTCCGCAACAGTCCAGCAAGAAGTGATGTCCAGGCTGCGAGTTAGACGTTCGACCTGCGATGATATCGAGGCCGCGGATAACCTACTCGCCGAGCTCGCCCCTTTATCAACAACCTCCAAGCCAAGCCAGGTAGTACGTATCCTTCGACCGTATCGAGCACGGGTGTTGCTAGTTGCCCGAATTATCCTTGGACCCGAATCACCTACTGGACTTATGATTGACCAATACCAAATGGAATGGCGATCAGTGCGCACGATACTTAAGGGCCGCGACTTGATTTCGATGGGAATGTCGCCGGGTCCGGAGATTGGGCGCCTTCTGGATCAGCTCCTTTCTGCGCGTCTAGACGGTGAAATAAGCGACCAGGATGAAGAGCGTGCCCTTGTTGCCGAGACGATCGCCGGTCATTTGGAATAACGGGCAATGTGTTCATGCCAAAGGAGACATTGGATCGCCGGATTATTGTAATCGACCTTTTAGGCAGGGCCAGATCAAAGTGAACGCCTGCTTCCAGGTCGGTACTCCGCTGGCCATTCTTGTCCTAAAAACTCGAGATAGCTCCACCTGATTCGGTTGGCGATTGCCAATCGCCCTCCGCAAGATAGCCCACGGTTTCATCCTTTGTTCCGTCCATGACGATTGTTAGACGCCGGCCGTGGGTAGTTCTTGATACATCTATTAGCTTCAGATAATCGGCGAGATCGCTATGCTGGGGTGATACATCGGACAGCACATTTTCGCTCTCTTCGAAAAACTCCCATTTGAAAGTGCTCCTGGGATCTTCTAGATGAAGGGGCAAGGCGTATATACCTGTCTCGACCAGATCCTGATAAAAGTGGGTGCCGTATGAAAGCGCCGGCACGCTTCCTTCAGAGGCGACAGCCATTTCGATAAGAGCTTTCGTGTTGAAAATATCCGCGTAACTTACTCGGACTCCAAGATCAATATTCGCACTTCCCCATCGACCCGGTCCAATCATAACAAAGGATTCGTCCTCTAGAAGCCTGTTCAGCTCCCCGATGGCTTGCCCCAGCTGTATCTTGGTTTCCTGATCGGGAATCAAGCGAAATTTTTTGGGATCGACATACACTATGTATCTAACGCCTTCTACCCGACCGTCGGGAACCAGCTGGTAAGAGGTGAACAGGATATCGTCCTCCAGCAAATCAGACGGTAATCGAACGACAACCTCTGATTCCCGCAGGCTTAGCGGACGGCATTGGAGGATATTCAGCCGGAATTCAGTATCTGGAGAAGGGTGCTGCAGCTCCACCGTAAATTCAAAGTCTACTGGACGTTCGTATCCTTTTTCCAGTCGCATTAGCACGGTTCGCATGAGCTTTACGAATTTTCGGTTCTTGGTCAGGTAATCGAATGTGACGATCATCTTTGTGGCATCAGTGCCACGACCGGCGGAGACCAAATCATGTACGTATTCTCCTTCATCCACGGAGACAACAAACTTTAGGTCCTGATATCCGTCTACCATCAGTGATTCGAGTACTGGACGAATGGGCATGGTTTTAAATGTGTTCTTCTCGAGGTCGAGCAAATCGACAAACCGTTGGGAGTACTGCCGGATAGCTTTTGCCGTAGTCTCCGGTTTAAGTTGAGGATGGCTGAGTGCTACCAGGCGCGCATAGTCATTACTGACGCGGTCGACGGCTCTGGTTCCCAACCCCCAAACCATTCTCAGAAATCCATCTTCTCGTCGGATTTTAGGATTCCAACGCAAGGTGTTCTGGCTAAAACCAACACCGGCGACAGTTGGCATGAAGTATCGTCCAATCTGCCTTCCTTCAACCCTTTGCAAGAGAATGGCCATCCTTTCGTCGTAGTCAATCAGATGATTCTTTTTTCGATACAAGATAGCATCTGGGCTCAGGGTACTGGCATATACTCGACGGATAGCATTAAGCAAATTTTTCAGGTTCTCTTCCGGGCGGCTCTGATTAGGGCAGAAATAGCTATCGTACTTTCCAGCAAACGAGAAGCCGAAATTATCCTCCAACAGACTGGAAGATCTAACTATTAGGGGGCTCTGTCCGATGAGGTCAAGAAGATCACTGAGCTGATCCACAATTCTCTCCGGAAACTTCCCTTCGAGATGTGTCTCGATTACCCTGGGATAATCGGCGCGGATCTCCTCTAGCGGCCGATATTTCTGGTTCATAAGATAATCCAGATTATTAATCAGCCGAAACTCGTAGATCACCTCAGTGCCGATGAAATAAGACTCGGGAATATCGATTAAGTGGCTTACATCAGGTCCGAATTCAGGATCTTTCTTCTGGAGAATCTTCCAGGCGAGTAACATTCCGGCTGACTTCCCTCCGATTTTTCCCCGGCCGATGCGCCGATCGTGGATCCGGCGCAGATCTGCGATATCGAAAGTTCGACGGGCGACACCGATATACGGAAGCTGATCGCTGATCATCCCCTTGATCAAGACAGCTTTTATCTCCTCAAGGTGATGACTAAATTTCTCCCTTTCTGGCGGAGGCATCGCTTCATAAGCCAGACCCTGTCTAAAGAGGAGTTCCCAGGGAGCCAGTTCTGGATTGAACGATAATTCGACGTTTAGCGACGTTCCTGGCTGATCGCTCAGAACTTCCGCTACCAGTTGCTCGAAGAGTGTCGTCGGCAAGTTGAAACCGAAATAGAAATCGGTCTGAAAGTCGCGGATTTTTGCCCTGCGCTCTTGCCATACACCAGCCGGCTCTTGTCCGAATGGATCGTAGACGCCTTCCCTTCTCTGCGATTCGACAGCTTTTTGATCGATCTCTCTCTCAAAATCCTCTCGACTTATTACCCCGCGCCGAAAGATCTCCTCGCGCATCCGGGCCCGGATCTTCTCGGCCAATATTGGATATTGAGCCAATTTGATATATATGTCGATTGTTGAGGTCTTACTTCGTAGCGGCCCTTCCATCAGGTATATTATTCCTTAGTGGGTGGAATCCGTCGCCTAGAATCTGTCAGCGCAAGGATTATATTATGACATCGATTTTCTCAAAGATTATCAAGGGAGAATTACCAGCGGATATAGTCTACCAGGATGACTTGGTGACCGCATTCCGTGATCTCTATCCCGCGGCACCAGTTCACATACTGATCGTGTCAAATAAAGAGATTGCAACGGCCGACGAACTGATTGAGAGTGATGAAGTTATGGCCGGGCGGATGATATTAGTCGCCGCGAAATTGGCCCGCCAAGAAGGAATAGCCAGAAGCGGATATCGCCTGATCGTGAACTGCAACAGAGATGGTGGTCAGGAGATTTTTCATCTTCACCTGCATCTTATCGGTGGTAAAATGCTTGGCCCAATGGTAAATCGAACGTGATTGCATTATACTGATGTTACTCAAGGAGGCAGTCGGATTCAATCCTGCATTGAACTTGCGCAGATATCCACGGGGATGGCCGGCTCTATCAACAAGGAGGAAATATGTCTTTACTGAAAGCTTTTCGACGTGCACCCGGGAGTCTGATCCCAATAACGATCGTTCTGCTAATGCTATTGATTGTTGTCGTGGGCGTTTCAGCCGATGACAAGGCAGGGAGCACAAATAGCGGTTCCGCTGTAGGTTTTACACCGATCACAGGTTCGCCGTT
>PVMS01041737.1_pt1 | contig 20778 bp, 18 predicted proteins | sample 1853461 | NCBI WGS metagenome assembly PVMS01 (sample SAMN08582032, study PRJNA380276) | Marine sediment metagenome, whole genome shotgun sequencing project. | isolation source: ocean sediment barecode stripped | collected 2017 | reverse complement strand
TCTATCGAAGGAGATTTCAATTGATTCGCATAACAAAAATAGCAGCCGCAGTATTCATCGGCCTGATTGGCCTGCTTGTATTCCTGGGTAACCTGGTCAATCTCGAATCAGCGTTCGGGTTTGTATCGTTTGTCATTGCAGGGAACGAGCAACCTTATTACAAGATAATCGGGCCGGTCGTAACCTCCGGCTGGCTGACCTGGGTTGCTCTTTTCGTCATTATGGCATTGGAACTGGCCATAGGAATCCTCGGGTTGTTTGGCGCATTTCGGATGATTCAACAACGCGGCGGAACGTCGGATGAATTCAACCATTCAAAGTCACCTGCGGTGCTGGCGGGCATCACAGGAATGCTGCTGTGGTACGGCTTTTTCATCGTGATAGGCGAAGGATATTTCCAGATGTGGCAGACGGAACTCGGCCTTGGGTCAGTGGCGGGCGCGTTCCGATACGGCACTGTCTGCGCAGTCCTGATGTTCTTCATATCGTCCAGGAACGATTAGTTACTCTCGACGATCAAATAGACAACGGTGCTGTTACCAACGTTGAGCACTTCATGCCAGGCAATTCCTTCGCTGGTAAAGCTGCTTCCTGTGGGCAGATCGACTTCTCGTACGCCGGTGTCGTCGGTGATTCGCATGCGCCCACCCTCGATCGCGTAACCGAAGTACGGTGCATGATAATGGCGTTCGTGACCTACACCGGGCGGAAACGTGCAGCGTAAAATTCGTTGGTCGGAACCTTCGTGCAGTCGCTCGCATACCGGCTCACCCTGCCACCCGGCCTTCAATGGATCCGGCAGTGATGGGGCGGTAGCGCAGCTGGCCAGGAATGCCGATACGACGATCGCACAGAAAGAGTATCTGCAACGTTGACGATTACCAATTTTCACTAAGCCGCCCCATAAGAATTGAACTGACAAGACAGCCATTGTATCAACGTGCAGGCACTTGAAAGTAGTAGCCAGGTGGTAGCATAGCGATAACCGGAAAACGTTCTAAAGCTGACGGGAAGAACCACGTGGCAGATGCGCGAATCGAGAAGGGGCGGGTTGCAGATCTTTACCGGAAGATTGCCCCGTCCTACGATCTGTGGGCCTGGTTGACGGAAAGCAAAGCCCGAAATCGTTGCCTGGATTTGGCCGCCATCAAGGATGGAGAGCAGGTGCTGGAGGTGGCAGTAGGAACGGGTCTCGCGTTCGAGAGGATTCTGGAGGCCAATCCGTCGGGCCGCAATGAAGGTATCGATCTCACCGAGGCGATGCTGATCCGCGCCGAGAAAAAAGCAGCCAAATCAGGTTTGGACAACTATCGCCTGAGAGTTGGTGATGCTTATGACCTGGCTTTTCCCGATGACAGTTTCGACGTTCTCATCAACAACTACATGTTCGATTTGTTGCCACAGCAAGATTTCCGCACCGTACTTGAGGAGTTCAAGAGAGTACTTCGCCCCGGCGGGCGGCTGGTGATGATCAGCATGACCAAAGGAGAGCGTTGGTACAATGGGCTCTGGGAGCGAATCTACCGTATAAATCCGGCATTGCTCGGTGGCTGTCGAGGTGTCTTGCTTCTCCCCCAATTAGAGGCGTGTGGATTTGGGCAAACCAGGCGAGAATATGTCAGCCAGTTGACTTTTCCATCCGAGATTGTGTGTGGAGTGGTCGTACAAACTGAGGCTTAAGTTTCTGCGCGAATGAAAGAAGCATTATTCCTGCTGTCGGCGGAAACAGAATCACAGGTCCGCAGGGATCATCGAGCAAACGATATCTCTAAAAGAAACAACGGCCCCCGAATTGCCGGCTGCTCGGCGCTGATTATTGAATGAGATTTCAGCAAATCCTTGGCAATTCTCTTCGCAAATCGTTTTTCCGTGATGGCTAATATCATATTTGCCCCCCGAACTCATTCGATAAAATTGTTCCTCAATCAAGCGTTCGCTTGAAATACGCCTTCAGTCTTTGCCACGCGTCCAGCGCCGGCTCGGTGTTGGTTTCCGGGTCGCGGTCAACGTGCAGCCAGAAGCCGTGATTGACATGATCGTAAATATGCACATCATTTTCGATGCCGGCTGCGCGCAGTGCCTCGACGAACGCATTCACCTGATCGACCGGAATACCGGAATCGTTGCGTGCAAAGGTGCCGTAAATATCATGATGAATGTTTTTCATTTGCTCCGGGTCATCGAGCAAGCGGCCGTAGAAAATTGCAGTCGCGTCGTGTGCGTCGCTGCCTAAAGCAAATGACAGTGCGACACCGCCACCGTAGCACCAGCCGACGGCGCCAACTTTTCCGGTAGTGTCCGTTCGGTTTTCGAGAAAGGTAACGGCTGCCTGGAGATTGCGGATGATCTCGTCCGGGTCTGCCAGTGTTTCTTTCATCAGTGCGAGGTTTTCATCGCGTGTGGATCCGGTTCGCCCGCTGTAGAGATCGGCCGCAAGTGCAACGTAGCCTTCGGCGGCAAATGCGTCTGCCGTTTCCCTTACACGTTTTGAAAGGCCACCCCACTCGTGGATCAGGATGATTGCGCCGTGGGGTCCTGTTGATTCAGGAACAGCAAGGTATCCATTGGTGTCTTTATTTGCCGCGTAGTAGGGTGCGTCGGAGCCTAGCAGCGGTCCGGCATCGCCGAGTATGGCCGCTGGCAACTCATCGTCGGCGGTGGGTGAATAGGGCACGTCCGCCGCTGCGGATGTGGCGAACATCAGGGTTGCAAGACCAGCAATGAATTTCATTCCCCTCTCCAACGATACTGTGGTGACCAGGCTCTGAGCGTGTCGAAGGAAACTATCAGCTTGTCATTGCTTCTTGCAACTGCTCCCGTAAAGGCAATCTGCGGATTCGGACGCCGCTTGCTGCAAAAATAGCGTTGGTCAGCGCTGGTGCCGCGGTCGGGAGTCCGATTTCACCTACGCCCGTCGGTATATCGTCGTACGGCAGAATGTGTGACTCAAAACGGCTCGGCACAGTGGCGATGCGCATCAGGGGATAGTCGTTGAAATTGCTTTGCTGGATCTGTCCGTCTTTTACCGTAATTTCCAGGCCAAGGGCCGTGCTGAGTCCGTCAATCGTGGCGCCCTGCAGCTGAGCTTCAACTGCCTGGGGACGGACTGCGAAACCGCAATCAATCGCGGCCAGAATGCGTTCGATGTTCAGCTTCCCTTGGGGGTCGACCGATACTTCCATGGCATGTGCGGCATAGCCACCAAACGTGAAGTGAGCGGCGAGGCCAACACCGAGTCCTGCCGGCCTTTGTTTACCGTAGTCGATGCGTTCGGAGACGAATTCAAGCAACCGAACGAGTCGGCCCGGGTTGAACGTGGGCCCGCCGTGGTTGCTGTAATCCAACTCCCGCGCTTCGCCGAGCATATCGATGCGAAGTTGTAGCGGGTCTTTGCCGGTTTCATGAGCCAGTTCATCGAGAAAGCTTTGAATGACAAAGGCATTCGCGGTGTGTGCCGGAGCGCGCCACGATCCCCTGGGTATGCCGATCGCATTGTGGAAGTACTCGAGGCGGAAATTGTCGACGAATCGTCTGGGGAAGTCGTCTGAATACAATTCGGCTTCCCACAGTTTGTCATCGGCCATGTCGGGGCGGCGGTAGTATTTGCTCGCGCTCGCCAGTCGCTGCGTCCAGGCTGTCACTTCGTTGTTGCTATTCAGGCCGGCGCGGATTTCATGCATACCTGCGGGACGATAAAAGTCATTCTTTATATCGTCCTCTCGCGTCCACTGCAGTTTGATCGGCCAGCCGGTCTGCTTGGAAATCATGGCGGCTTCGGCGACGTAGTCGTTGGTCAGCCGGCGCCCACACCCGCCGCCGACTCGAGTCATGTCCACCCGGATATCCAGGCGTGGCAAGCCGGTCACGGCCGCTGCCGCTCTTGATGCGCCGCTCGGCATCTGTGTCGGTGCGATGATATGACAGGAGTCTTTTTTCACATGCGCGTAGCAGTTTTGTGGTTCAAGCGGAGCATGCGAGACGAACGGTACCTGGTACTGGTGTTTGACGACTTTGTCTGCGTTTGCTATGGCTTCGTCAAAGTTGCCGTCATCGACCACCACCTGGCCCTTCGACTTCAGCATCTCTCGGTTTTGCTGCCAGAATGTTTCGCTATTGTCATTCGCGTTCGGCCCGGCGTCCCAAACGACTTGCAGAGCATCTCGTCCCTTGATCGCCGCCCAGGTCGAGGTTGCAACCACTGCAATGCCGTTGGCAAGGATGACGTAGGGCGCTCCGGGCTCCGGACCTTTGAGATCGAAGACATCAAGCACGCCATTTACTTTGCGCGTCTCGGTGTCGTCGAATGACTTCACGCTACCGTTCAGGTAAGGAGAACGGGCGACCACGGCGTAGCGCATATCCGTTTCCTGGGTGTCGATGCCGTAGCGTGTCTTGCCGGTAATGATGTCGAAATTATCCACCGTGTCATGGTGTCTGCCGATGATTCGGTAGTCCCGTTTGTCTTTTAATGGCGGGCTTTCTTCCGGTACCGGCAGTCGTGCTGCTTCGGCGACCAGGTCACCATAGGGAATTTCACCACCGCGTGCGTCGCAGACAACAAAGCCCGGTTTTGTGCGGCAACTGCTTGCCGGCACACTCAGTCTCGCTGCGGCCGCCTGAATTAGCTGCCGGCGTGCCGTCGCGCCGACCTCGCGCATGAAATCCCAGTTCTCGGTCAGGCCGGTACTCCCACCGACGCCTTGTCCGCCATACTTCCAGGCCATGCCTTCTTCGGTCTGGATGATGCCGAGAGGCATTTGCCGAACGCTTACCCTGGACCATTCGATATCCAGCTCTTCAGCGATCAACATCGGCAATGCGGTGCGCACACCCTGGCCGATTTCGGGTTGATTGCTGCCGATGATGACGTGTCCGTCGGCTTGTATTTCAATGAAGAAGCCTATGTTGCGTTCATCGTCGGACAACTCATCCGCTGACGGGCGGCTCTCTGGCCAACCCAAAACGAAACTGCCTGCGATCGTGGTGCCGGCAACCAGGAATTGCCGGCGCGTGACCGTGCTCATTTCTCCACCCCGGACAGTTCCGCTGCGCGGTGAATGGCCTTTCGAATACGCACATAGGTGCCGCAACGGCATATATTGGTCATGTTGCTGTCGATATCCTCATCCGTTGGCTTCGGGTACTTTTTCAGGAAATCCACTGTGGCCATTATCTGGCCAGCCTGGCAGTAACCGCATTGGGGAACATTGAACTCCAGCCAGGCCTTTTGGACAGGATGCAGCTCGTCACTGGCCGGGGCGAGACCCTCTATCGTGGTGACTGATTTCCCGTCAATGGCCGCAGCGGTAGTGACGCAGGAACGCTGGGCCTTGCCATCGACGTGTACGGTACAGGCACCGCATTGGCCAATACCGCAACCGAACTTGGTGCCGGTCAGTTTGACATGATCACGTAGTACCCAGAGGAGGGGTGTGTCGTCGTCGCCGTCAAATGTGACCGGTTTGGCATTCACTGTGAACGAAATCATTTGATGGTCTCCTGGCGCACGTCAGCGGATATTGTAATGAATTACCGGTGCCATCCGACGCGTCGCCGGGCCCTGTCGTCGTGTATTAAGCACGTTTCGTCTAAGGCGGCTGTTCCGACTGAGCATACAAGAAGGATCGCCGCCGATCGTGCCGATTCCGTGACCAAAAACTCTAGGTATTTGCCGCAAAAGGTGGCGTACAGCACGGATTGGTGAAATGCCGAATGAGCATTAGTGTTTCAGTTGGGAAGTACTTTTTTGAACGCACTGCAGCGACGATGGACGGGCAAGACCATGAGCAAGAAACAGCGATTACTGGTTATTCTGGAACCAGACAATCACCCGCAAGAACTTGTCGAACGAGCCGGCTTGCTCGCCGGGCCTGGCGGTTACGACATCACGCTACTCTGGTGCAACCCCGAGACGAGCCCCCTCGGTACGCCATTTCTCGTGTCAAACGAAGCGCGCGACATTGGTCTGGCAATTCTGGCGGCCCAGGCGGAGATTGTTGGGGAACTCGCGCAACCGCTACGTGATAAAGGGTTCTCCGTGGACGCGGAGGTCCTGGAGGACCGTCCGGTCGCAGACGGCATTCTTCGTTATGTGGATGAACTAAAGCCCGCCTATTTGCTTAAGGGTACCGAGTTTCACCCTGCAGCCGCACGCTCGATTTTTGTGGACACAGACTGGCAGCTGTTACGTAGCTGCCCGTGCCCACTGTGGCTGATAAAACCCGTGAAGATGGGAAGCCAGCCAGTAATCATCGCTGCAGTTGATCCTGTGCACAGTCATGACAAACCGGCGGCACTTGACCAGGTAATCGTCAACTTTGCACAGCGAATAGCGGGCACCACGGACGGTGAAGTTCACCTGTTGCATACCTACGAATGGCTAAAGGGTGTCGGCGCCGCTGCTACGAAAACGTTTAAACCAATCAAGATATCGGTCGAAGACATAGAAGAGAGGATGCACGACGAGCATCAGCAAAGGCTTGAAACGCTGGCTGCCGCAAACGATATCGATGCCGGGCATACCCACCTGCTTCCTGGTGCCGCACGCGAACTGATACCCGGATTTGCGATAGAGCAGAAGGCAGACCTCGTTGTTATGGGTGTGCTGGCACGATGGGGTTTGAAGCGTGCGATCATCGGCAGTACTGCAGAACGAATCCTCGACAAGTTGCCGTGCGATATTTTGATCGTTCGTGGAGATAGCTAGGTGAGATAGTCGGAATCTGAACTTACAAGCTTTTCCTCATGTGATTTCGAGGATGTTACCGCGGAAACATCGAAGGCCAGCTGTCACCACCAGCGGACGCTCCTACGATTGAGGGTCATTTGCGGAAGTTTCCAATCTTGTTATGGATTGTCTATTTCTGCATGAGCTCTTTCATTTTCTCCAATTGCTGATCCGCATCAATCAACTGGCCATCGTGATAAAACATGATCAGCTCCAGGGGGACCTTGTTCCAGGCCAGCTGGGCCACGTTATCCGGGCTGATACTGTGCCTGCCCAGGGTCTTTACGGTTGGCCAGTCGATGGAGGGATAAGACACATAAGCGAGTTCGGAGCACACGATTTTATCTGTAGTATCAACGTCAAAATTGAAGTCGTATTCCTTCCCCAATTGGCGAAAGGCCATAACTAGAGCCTCCCTGGTCAATTCTTCTTTGGACTCTTCGCCAAATATGGGTCGCAGAATGGCAACATCATCAACATTTAAAAAATGTTCCAACGTGTTCAACTGAACCCCGTTTCTCAACGCTTCAATTACCTGGTGTTCATTCTTTGAATCCGGGTCTGATCCTGCGCTGATTTGGTCTGCGTATCGCTTGATTTGCAAGTTGTCCCAGACTCCAACATCAATAAGCTCTGCTTTTGTTCCCGTCCAGATGGCGACATGTCCGAAATGGCCGGGGATCAACTTGTCGGTAAGCCGGAACGGTGTTTTTTCCAGCAGAATGTCCAGCGGTTGTAGTATGGATTGTATATTTAGCCTGACCTTTTCATCGCCATACAATTTCCCTTTTCTGGATTCATACATACCAATCGTGTTGCCAAACAAACCGCTGACCAGATCCAGGCCATCCGACGATGCTTCGGATACCAGGTCCGCGGTAATCCTTTCAAATGCGACGAACTTGTTGGAGGCGATTTCTCCTATTCTTATCTTCTTTGCGTAATTGTAAGACGGGCTTGATTCTATTAGTTGCGTCAAATAGGCAAAGTCGGAATCTTCGTCGGCGCCCTCGATAGACGATTTCTCGTTCTCGTAAAATGCAATGGCTCTCCTTGCCCTGTGCCGTACCTCAATTGAATTTGCAGCCAAAGTCGCTTCAGCCAGCTTGTTGGCGATCAGGCCGAATCCCATGTCCGGATCGTTTATGACTTTCCTGAGTCGAGCGTCCTGTTCGAACAGCACGATTCCCAACAGATAATTATCATAAAGCGTAAGCGCGGCACTCAACGAAAGCATCAGTGCCTTCAGCCGCAGCTTCGGATCGATGTTGTATTTTTGTAAGGTCGAGTCTTCGGCATCTACAGCGCATTCATATTCATTGGCGATTTCATACAAGTGTTCGCGAACCTCCAGGTAAAACTCTGTGCCGCTTTTCAGCGTTACCAGGTCCCTGCTGGCCAGTGGTTGGTCTTTATTCACCCGCAAGCGGTTCGAAACTTCCAGCATCACTGACCTTGCTACCAGGCTCTGTTCAACCAGTAGTTGAAGTTTGTCTAATTCAGTTTTGAAAACGAGCTCGGGAACGGCGCCATTTTCGATCTTCTGAGCAATCGCCACAAAACAGGCGCTTTCTCTTGCGGCCTGGTTGTTCGAAATCCGAACATAGGTGTAAACGGAGTACAGGCTGGCAACGATTAACAGCCCGATCCCAACCTTCTTGAGTTGAATCCTGTTTATGTTTGACATTTCAAAGTCCCCCTAAGATCAATTACCGCCAGCAAGCCAAAGACGCCTGTACGTCCCAACAAATCAAACACTTGGGATGATCATGCAGGATAGTCAGCTGTTTGCGGTAATTCCCGGACATGGTAGCCAAAAGGAGGAACTTTTTGGAAAGCGGGCCAGATTACAGGTACGGCATCACATCCACTGCCACCCGATGCATGTCATCAGCAAGGAAGTCACGCAGAATCGCGGTGTGGCCCTGACCGCCAATGACAAGCACTCGCTCCCCCGGCTGAGCGAATTGCTGGATATTGGCATACATTCGAAAATTCCTGTGCCACCAGCTGGCCGCTGCATCTGCGCCGACATAATTATCCGGGGCACCGACGTGATTTGTTATCAGATAGGTGTACTTGTTAAGCCTGTCCTGAGACGGGTCGTTTGTGCGTCGCAATAATTCCGCCAATGTCAGTGTGTCATGAGCATTCTGTGAGTCCTCTGAATACTCCGCCACCAACGAATCCATTGCCTGCTGTGCTTTTTTGTCGTGCAGGGGCATGTACTCGAACAGTGGTTCGGCATCCCAACCGATTTCCTGTTCGTCGAATGTAAAGACAGTATCGAGGCCTGCATGATCTGCAATGCGAAATCCAAGCTGGTATATCTCGTCTTGACGGAATCGAGGCCGGGGCTCGAGAAGTGAAATACGCCGAACAACATGACCTGTGCGGATTCACTCTCATCCGCAATTGTTATTCCGGATAAAAGCAGCAATAGCAGGGCGGCGATCGATTGGTGTGTGTTTCGCATCTTCGTGTGGCCTCATTGTCCAGGTGACTTCAGTGTACATACGCTGATATCCGGTTTGATGCAGCTCACGGGCTACTGGTTTAACTAAGCAAATCTTGCTCAATAGCGGGACAAGAGCGTATGGTTCGGTTGCAGGTAAGAGAGGCGTCACATGAATCCTTTAGTTATATTGAGAACTCACAGCAGGAGATAGAAAAATGGGAAGTACTCATCAGGCAATAGACTTGGACGCATCACCGGATAATGTTTGGCAGGCCATTCGGGATTTCCATAACATGAGTTGGGCGCCCAACGTCATCTCGAACCTTGAGAAAGTCGGAGATAAGGCGGGAGACGAAATTGGAGCCGGTCGTGTTCTTAACGGTATGTTTCATGAAACGCTGATAACCCTGGATGACGATGCGAAGACCTTTACCTATAGCATCGATGACGGTCCTTCGCCGGTTTCGAAAGATGACGTCAAAAACTATGTAGGAAGCGTTTCTGTACACGCAGCGGGGCAGGGTGACGGAACGCACGTGGAGTGGTCATCTGCCTGGCAGGACAATGACGACGCGGCAGCGGATTTTTGTCATGGAATTTATGTTGCGCTGTTACAGGATCTGAAAAAGACGCTTGATTGACTTGTTATCGCGGCTGGAAGCCGCGATCGTCGAACCCACCTACATAATGCAGGCGCTTGCAATCTGCGCCGCGAGCTTCGCATTGCTCAATACCAGTTGGATGTTGGTATCGAGGCTGCTGCCTCCGGTTTGCTCGGCAATTCTTGCGAGAAGAAACGGCGTTGTGTCTTTCCCCGTAATCCCGTCCCGGTTCATTTGGTCGATCGCTTCCTCGATCACCATGTCAATTTCATCCGGTTCGAGTGAATACGCTTCTGGCACCGGGTTGGCGATGACCAGCCCTCCGTCGATGTTCATTTCCCATCGGGCATTCATCGCAGCGGCTGCTTCCTCCGCGCTATCGATTCGGTAGTCGACCGGGAAGCCGCTGTCCCGGGTGTAAAAAGCAGGCAATGTGTCGGTTTGATATCCGACCACTGGCACGCCATGCGTCTCGAGGTATTCGAGTGTTCGTCCGATATCGAGGACCGACTTGATGCCCGCGCAGACAACGGCCACGTTGGTGCGAGAGAGTTCTTCGAGATCGGCGGAGATGTCCATGGTTGCTTCAACACCCCGGTGTACGCCGCCGATGCCACCGGTTGCGAATATTCGGATTCCGGCCATCGCGGCGATGATCATTGTGGCCGCCACCGTCGTAGCTCCATCGTCCTGGCGGGCCACCAGGAAGGAAATATCGCGGCGACTGGCCTTAATAACTTCTTTACCTTTCAATCCTAAGTAATTGATTTGTTGCTCATTTAGCCCAACCTTCAATCGCCCCTTGAGGATGGCGATGGTGGCAGGAATCGCGCCATGCTCCCGCACCGCCTGTTCAACAAGCAGCGCTGTTTCGACGTTTCCCGGGTGCGGCATGCCATGGCAGATGATTGTGGATTCCAGCGCAACCACCGGGTGGTTAGCCTGCAGTGCTTCGATAACTTCCGGTGCAATGTCCAGCCATTCATTTGTGGGTCTATTTGGCATGATGATTCTCAGTGATTCGGTTCACGGCGGCGAGCGAGAGGTTGGGGCTGTTGGTCAACTCGTGCGCCAGCGCAACACTTGCCGCAGCCAGGCCGAACTGCACCGTTTTTTCAAGCGGCCAGTCGTTCAGCCAGGAAAAAGCGAGGCCCGCTAGAAACGCATCACCTGCACCACCGGCATTCCTTAACCTGCGCCTGTGGGTGGGTGGTTTTGTGATGCCCTGTTGGTGAGGGGTGCTGTAAAACACACCCCGGTTACCGAGCGTAATGAACAGTCGTTGTACACCTCTTTCGTGAAACCAGGCAGCAAGTCTCGGCAATTGTTTGCTGGTGGCGGCTTTTATACCGGCGATCGCTTCCGCTTCGATCAAGGCGGGTTTTAAGGTGTGCACGACCGCCAGGTACGGTTTTATCCTGAGCGCTTTCGTCGTTGACACGGTGTCGACAAATAACGTTCTGTCGCCGAACGTGTCCGCGAGCCAGGCGATAGCGTCATCGCAAAGGTTGGTGTCGATAACAATCACGGTCGCTTGTTTCAGCATGGCTTCATGCTCGCGCAGTCGCTTCGAATCAAGCGCACCAATGATCGTCATGTCCGAAATTGCGACGTGCATATCGCGGGAATGATCGAGCACCGCTAAATACGTGGATGTCGGCGCAGAATCCAATTGCACGACGTGGCGCATATCGATGCCAGCGCCACGACCCTGTTGCAGCAGCATCTGCCCGTGCTGATCATTGCCGATGGCGGAAACGAGGCGGCAATCGGCACCCAGGCGGGCGAGGTTTTCGGCGACATTGCGAGCTACACCACCGGGAGATGTGGTCACTGTCCCCGGATTGGAGTCGTTCATGCGGAGTTTGCTCGTGGGCGCGCCATGGATATCGATATTGGCGCCACCGATCACGGCTATGTAGGGCGCATCGCTAAAGACGTAGCCGCGTCCTTTTATAACTCCCTTTGTTGTCAGGTTCATGATGTGCCCGGCAACAGATGAGCGGCTGATGCCGAGCGTTTTCGCGATGCCGCTCTGGGACATCAGGGGGTCGGATTGGATCAGTCCAAGTATTTGTCGTTCGCGTTTGGTCATCAGTAAACAAAAGTTTGTACATGAAACAAGTGTTTGGATAGTAGCGTCTCCCCGGCAAGGTGTCGACAGAAAATGATACTGTCCCAGCCTTCAGTCACGAGCTGCTGTCGCCACCCGCGAAGCGGCCAAATCGCGAGATTATTCATGATGAAATTCAACGCAGGCGCAATCCTGCTGGTGGGTATATTTTCGATCCAGGTGCAGCCAGCCAACGCAGTGGAAGATGCTGTGGCCCTTGAACGTGCACACCACGTTCTGGAGGTCGCGCCGGTTTTTGACGGCCATAATGACCTGCCCTGGGTAATCAGTGAGAAATTCGGCGGCGACGTCGAAGGCTACGATGTATCCGTTCGAGCGCAGTTCGATACCGACATTCCACGCCTGCGTGAAGGTGGCGTCGGGACGCAATTCTGGTCGGTCTACGTACCGAGTTCGCTGTCACCGGTGGCGGCGATGCGGGCCCAGCTTGAGCAGATTGATATCGCCAGGCGCATGATCAGCCTGTACCCGGAAGAGTTGGCATTGGCCACGAGTGTTGCGGATATTGAAGCGGCTCGCGAACAAGGGCGCATTGCTTCGCTTCTTGGTATTGAAGGTGGCCATACCATCGTCAATTCGCTCGGCGCGCTGCGTAGCTATTTCGACCTCGGCGTGCGTTACATGACGCTGACGCATTTTCACGGCAACGATTGGGCGGATTCTGCCACGGATACGACTCGGCACGAGGGACTCACAGCTTTCGGTAAAGAAGTCGTTCGCGAGATGAACCGCATGGGGATGATCGTCGACCTTTCACATGTATCGGTAGGCACCATGAACGATGCCCTGGATGTGACGGAGGCCCCGGTGATGTTTTCCCATTCATCCGCGCGGGATGTGACCGCGCATGCTCGCAATGTCCCTGACAGCGTGTTGAAGCGTGTCGCTGACAATGGTGGTGTTGTCATGGTGACGTTTATCCCGGAGTTTGTTAACGAAACACGGCGTGAGTGGGCAGATGGCATGATCCCGATTCTAAAAACGCTGACAACGGATGCTGAGTGGGAGGAGGCAGGGCGCGCCTACCGTGCAGTCAATGGGCCGCCACCAGCGGCGACACTATCCGATGTTGCGGATCATATTGAGCACGTCGCCCAAGTCGCCGGCCACGACCATGTCGGTATCGGCGGCGATTTTTATGGTGGGTTGGAAGACGACCTGGTAGTTGGGCTTGAGGACGTTTCCAAATACCCGGACCTGATAGCAGAGCTCGTAAGCCGTGGCTGGAGTGACGAGAACCTGGCGAAATTAAGCCGTGGAAATATGATCCGTGTTTTTTCCGCAGTGGAAGACGTGAGTGGCGAGTTGAAGAAGTCGCGAGTGCCGTCGCTGAAGAAGTTTGAGGAAATGGATCAAGAACCGTAGCAGCGGCATCTTGCCGCGAAAATCAATGAATCGCGGCAGGATGCCGCTGCTACGGCTCCGGTAGGATCACCAGCGGCGCACAGCCCCGGTATCAATGTGAACGAAGTCTGACTCCACGTAATAACCAACGCCGCCGCGCTGCATCGCGATAGCAGCGTCTCTCAGCCTGGTGAGCTTCACATCGTCGAGTCGCACATCGATTGCTTTTCCAAGCAGGTGTTGACTCTTTTTCGCGACGCCACTGTCACCGCTGCGAGTGCGTAGCATTTCGTTCGTATCGGGTGACCGGTAAGCGGAGATTACTTCGTAGCGACCGGTACTGCCCAATGACTCGCGAATATCATAGATAAGATCAAGGAGCTCAGTGTCGATGGCAATGCTGTCATGCGATCGGAAGTCAGACAGGAACCTGTTGATGTCGCTCAGGGCGCTATCGATGTAATGGCCGTCCCGGGCATAAGTAACGTCGAGGCCCAAGCGAGTATGAGTGTGATAGAACGACAACTGCTTCTCATTGCTGGCAGCGGCTCTCCGGGCAGGCAACAGCAAACCGGACACAGACGCCCCTGACAGCATCTTCAGGGCCGTGCGTCGGTCAATGTTCTTAATAGCACTCATATGGTCACTATTATACTCAGATCCGTTTTCAGAAAATGAGAATAAATCGCTTGTATTGATGACAACAAATCTAATCAACTTTTCCCATAAATGGCAGTACTTGAGTTAAATAAACCAAATATTACTGAACGAATAAACCCCGAAGAAACTGCTATATTTGGGGAGTAACATTGGATCACTGCAAAACAATTCGAAGAGGTTGTGATTGTGCCGGTCGGGGGAGGTAATCATCGCACCTGGTCATTTGGCGGCTTTACGCTGGACGCCGACCGGGGGTCGTTGTCGCGCGACGGAGTTGACGTAAAGCTCCGCCCGCAGTCGTTCGCTGTTCTTTCGTACCTGGTGCAACACCATGGTGTGCTCGTTACGAAACAGGAATTGCTTGATGCAATCTGGGGCAGGAAAGCGGTAACCGATGATTCGCTTACTCACTGCCTGATCGATATCAGGAAAGCACTGGGCGACGACGCGCGCCAAAAAATTCGAACCATTCCTCGTCGTGGATTCATATTCGAAATTGACATCGAAGAGTCGCCGTCGGACGGCATGGTGGCTGCCGCTTCTGTGGGCCGCTGGCGACTGGTTGCAACTGTTGCAACTATTGTCGGGATACTGGGCATTGGATATGGCGTGCTGGAGCACAGCATTGAATCGCCAGGAGTGTCCGATCAATCGACTGATGAGTTGCCAAAGTCAATTGCAGTACTGCCGTTTGCGGACATGAGCGAGTCCCAGGATCAGGCTTACTTCGCAGCCGGGATGTCAGAGGAGATCATCAACCTGCTGGCGCAGATCGATGACTTACAGGTTGTCGCGCGTACATCCTCGTTTCTTGTCGCGGATCAGGGTCTGGATGTGCCTGAAATCGCGAAGCGGCTAAAGGTAACGTATGTGCTCGAAGGAAGCGTGCGCAAATCCGGAGATCGCATTCGCATTACCGCTCAGCTGATCAATGGCGCAAGCATGATGCACCTGTGGTCAAGGACATACGATCGTGAATCTGCAAACGCGATCGATGTGCAAGCCGATATTGCCACCGCGGTAGCGGGTGTACTGGAAGCGACGCTGATGGGCAACGCCAGGGCGATCGAACAGTCGCCTGCGTACGACTTATATTTGCAAGCCCGGTTTATTTATAATCGGCGTGGGCCGAATGACGTTCGTACAGCGGAGTCATATTATCAGCAAGCCATTGCACTCGACCCCGATTTTGCGCCTGCATGGGCGGGCCTTGCGGGTGTGTACAGGATCCTGGTTTTTGAGGGCAAAATCGAATTTGAAAGCGGACTGGGATTGCTACGTGAAGCAGCGGAAACCGCCGTAATGCTTGATCCGGGGTATGCTGAGGCGGCGCTGCGACTGAGCCAGGCTCACTATATGGCGGGCGACCAGGAATCGGCCCAGAGAATTTTCTTGCAGGCATTGCATGATCACCCGAACGATACACTTGCGCTGGGTTTCGCGGCAGGTAGTGCGGGAAAAAGCGGTGACTTCGAGACGGCAATCGAATTGCAACGTCGCGCGACAGTCGCCGACCCTTTGAATGCCATTAATCACAACAACCTCGCTTCTTACTTGTCTGCTGCGGGTTACTACGACGAAGCGATCAAATCCAACCGCCGCAAGTTTCAACTGAACCCCAAATCTTTGATCGAAGCAGGCGAGCAGCTGGCACATTTGTATATTTTGCAAGGTCGGTATGAGGAAGCGCTGGAAATTATTCAGCGATGTCCTGCAAGCCCGGCGAAGGACCAGGGGTTGGCGTTGGTTTACCACGCGATGGGACGATCAGCAGAAGCGCGTCTGGCTTTGGATCGTCTGACAGCTGCAAGAAGTCCAGATGCCGATATGCGCCTGGCAGAGATTTACGCGCACTACGGAGATTACGAATCGTCATTTCGACGGCTGGAAATGTTGCTGAAAGCCGTCAATGCCCGTTCCGAGCGATTCCTGGAGGCCGAATACATGTCGCGTATTCGCTATTCGCCATTCCTCCGACCATTGCGTACAGACGATCGCTGGTCGTACTGGCGCGTGGATGGTTAGACCACTAGTTCACGGGAAACGCTTTCAGCACTTCTCTTGTTAGATCCCAACGATTGAATCCCTGCCGGCCGAAATCGAGGCCGCGGCGAACGATCACTACATCGTGTGAAGGGACAACGATCACATATTGACCGCGATTGCCGGAGGTTGAATACGCGTCTTTCGGTACGTCAGCTCGGTCGTCGGGCACGAGCCACCACTGGCCGCCATAGAAGTTTCCCCTCTCAGCTGTTGCCGGAGCTGGCGTGCGTACAAATCGAATCCAGTCCTCGGAGATCAAACGCTCGCCGTCCCAAACTCCGTTTTGTGCATACAGGAGACCGAAGCGTGCGAGATCCCTGGCGTTCGTATACACCTGGCTACTGAAAATGAACTCGCCAAAGCGGTCGGTGCTTGCCAATGTGTTGCGCATACCGATACGATCGAAAAGAGCGCGCCTGGGGAACTCATGATAGGTATTTGCGTCGCCCAGGGCATTTTCCATTGCCTGGACGGCCAGGAGGGTGTCGTAATTCTCGTAGTCCCAGTAAGTGCCGGGTTGCCGGATCAGTGCCCGGCTTCGCGAGCCTTTCACGGAACTGGCGCCTGCCCAGTAAGCGAGTCCGGAGCCCGTTGCATACTCCATTTTTTCATTGTCTACCGGATACAGTCCGCTCGACATATTCAACAGGTGTCTTAGTGTGATCGCGTTACGTGGATCGTCTTGCGGCGAGGCTACCGCCGGTAACCACTCGATATTGATCGGCGCATCAAGTGCCAGGCGCCCTTCATCAACGAGCATGCCGATCAAAGTGGCCGCGATACTTTTTGCGGTGGACCAGGTGCGTGTTCGGGTACTAACGTCAACACCGTCGGCATAGCGTTCATGAACGATTTGACCTTTATATAGGACAACAAGACTCAGTGTCACTTGCTCGGGTGACTCACGATCAAATGCCCAGTTGGATGCGGCAGAGAGTGCGTTCGAGTCGATGCCCTCGGGGAGCGTTTCGTTCGTAAGGAGGTCACCGTTGGGCCAGGCAATCGAATCAGGGTCGCCTTGCATGGCGGGCGTAGACAATTGCGGCAGCGAATCAATGTCGCCAAATGTCTGGTCGGGGGCCATGATGACGCAACCGATGCCTTCGCGAAACGCTGCACGCATGGTTGGGCTGGACTCGACGCCACCGACGGCGACCGCCTGTCGGGCCCGATCGATACTAAAGTCGCCGCCATCTGCGGTTCCTACTGGCGTCGGCAAATAGGCGAGTTCCTGTCTGAACACCTGCTCAAGCGTGCGCCCGGACGTAAACAGGCCGTTGCACATGAGAATGGCCTGGACACCATTGCGGATCATGATGCGATTGGCGGCGAAGTAGTCAAAGCTGTCCACCTGCCCGGCCTGGGCGGGTGGCAGGAACAGGCCGGGGAGAGCCAGAAATAACAAGAATCGTTTCATGCAGGAATGCTGCTGGATTTCTTATGTGAAGTCACCTGAAATGTGAACTACCGCGCAATTTGCAGTGTGATATGCGGCGCTATGTTCCGGCCTGGAGTTGCGTATCATCCTTACTTCGCCCATAAAAAAGGTCGGGCTCTTGCCGTTAACACGAGTCGCCGTCGACACAAAAAACCTACGCGAAGGCATGTATGTTGCCGAACTTGATCGTCCCTGGCTGGATACGCCTTTTGTATTCCAGGGTTTCGAGATCAAAGGCCGTAATGAGATCCAGCAACTTCAATCGAGTTGCTCGTACGTCTATGTCGATATCGATCGTGGCCGGTTGACGGAAGTAGAAATTCGCTCGCTGTTGAGCAGCGATTTCGGAAAAACAATGCCTGTTACGTCCAGGGTCAGTCGAGAAGCCCCTGCCAAAGGACTGTTAAGCCGGATTCGGGCACGCCTGGGGCTAAATAATCCGGTCAATGGCCGCAGGGCGAAGGATGCAAAGCCGTACGAAATTACCTCAACGGTGCGACGTGAAGCACCGCGCGCAAAAGAAGCCTATGAGCACACGTTGTCCCGATACAAGGCGATTCTCGATCGGGCGCGTGGTTTTGGCGAAGTCAGCGTCGACAAGGTCAGTCACGCGGTTAAACCGACTATCGAAAGTATCCTGCGTAATCCGGATGCCATGGCCTGGACAATATTCTCGAAGAAAAGAAGCGGGCGGAACTACAGTCGTGCGGTTGCTACGTCGGTCTGGTCGGTCATGTTTGGCCGTCACCTGGGCTTCGACAGAGCGGGGCTTCAAGACCTGGCCATGGGTGGTCTTCTGCTGGACATTGGCAATATTGGAATTCCGGGCAGCATCATCAACGCTGAGGGCTCCATAACGATTGTGGAGTTCGAAAAAGTAGCCGAGCACGTGCAAATCGGATTGGAGATACTGACAAAGTCGGGGCGCTTCTCCGACAACGTGCTGGACATGGTTCAATATCATCATGAACGTGCCGATGGTTCCGGTTATCCGAAAAAGAAAGTCGGTCACCACATTCCGGTTTACGGTCGTATCGCCGCCGTCGCAGATTGCTACGATGCGATGACAACAAAGACACTGTATTCGCCCGCGCTGGCAGCCTACGACTCGGCCCGCGAACTAAACGACATGTGCGGCAAAGAGTTTCAGGCAGAGGTTGTCGGTCAATTCCTGCAGATGATCGGCATGTTCCCAACAGGAAGTGTGGTCGAGTTCAGCGATGGCATAGTGGGTGTGGTGCTGGAGCAAAATCGCCAGAACCCGTTGCGTCCCAAGGTAATGCTGCTCAAAGACAGCAATGGTGAACCGTTTGATCAGCCGCAGATTATGGATATGCAAAAGCTGTCTGATGGCGATCGTGGTTCGAAAGCCGTCAGTATCACGAAAGGCCACGAACACGGTGCCTTCGGTATCGACCCCTTGAATTATTTCGCCTAAAATGATGCGTATCAGCGCCTGCAATCCGACAGGCGGTCATTAACGGTGATTAATCATGTTCGGGAATCCTTCGCTCATTACACGCATTGCCGTCGGCAAAGGCATTGGTTTTGCATTCGGCCTGGTCGGCCTGATTTTCCTGCCATATTTTCTTCCTGACGTTGGCTGGATGCCACGACTGGGGATCTTGTTCTGGTACACCACCGTCGGTGCCATTATCGGCATGTTTGGCGTGATGACCTGGCATCCTGTCCTTCGCCTGCCGATGCCCTGGTGGTTTCGTGCACCGTTCCTGGGCGCCTGGATGAATTTCGTACTGGTGTTTTTCGCGCATGAGTTGATGGCAGAAATGATGGTCGCCGTTTTCGGTGAAGGCGGCGCGCTGCAGTCGCCGTTCTGGTTTGTTGCAGAAGGTGCGTTGATTGGGCTCGTAATAGGCTACTTCGCGACGAAGCTGGGTGGGGAAGGCGCAGCGACAGTCCAGAAATAATTCGAGGACTATTGCCAGAATTCAGTGTAAGGATCGCGCGGTTCCAGCCCCAGTATTTCTCGCTCTGCGTTCGTCTTGCCGATCATGGCCGACTCGAGGGTGACCAGTCGTGGGTCATCGCCCAGTAACGCAAACTGGGGAAAGGCTTTCGCGATTGGCGCCGCTGTAAGCATCCCTCGCTCAAACGCCGCCTCAAGTCGCGTAATCGCGCTCTCGTTTTGACCGGCAAGTGCCAGGTAAATTGCTTCGTCAAGAGTATCGCCGATACGGCGCAGGTCATCATTCTGACCTTTGAATGCGAACGAAGACGTTCGCCCGGCAACCTTCAGTCCCTTGACCGCGGCGAGGGCGTTAAGGATTTCCTCGGTGATGCCGTCGGAGAAGAACTCCTGTTCTGCGTCTGAACTCATATTGACGAACGGCAGAACGGCGATGGATTTTTCAACCACCTGTTGTTCATCCAGCTCAGGTTGGCCGGAATACCGGTCAAACAGCAACAGTGTAACTGCCAAAAACAGCACGCCGATGATGATGTAATTGAGTTTTCGCCCCGTCACATTGGTGATAGACACGGATCGATCGACGTCTTTTTCTTTCTTGATGCCTTCGGGCGTTAAATCGAAGGCCCACGCGAAAATAAGCGCTGGTACGAATCCAATGGCCAGAATGACGAAAAAAAGTTTTTGGGCCCAGTCGGGCAGGTCGAGGATGGGCGATATAACATCGGTAATCTGCAGTAATGCCCAGGTCGCAATACCATAGGCGATGCCGACGCGAAATACATTCCGCCGCTTGAGTTCAGCAAACAGGCTCAATAGTCTGCGCCTTTATACCGTGGCTCCAAATCGAACGGTCTTTCCATGGCCGTGCTCCCCCTTGTTCGCGGCAGTTCATACCAATTCCGGCGCGAATTAGGGGACAGACCCGTGTTTTTCGGTCAGAATTCGCGAATGCGAATACTCTCACTATCTTGCCTGTTCCTCGTCTTCCTCGCGGCTTGCGGTGGCGCTGACAGGCAAACGGCAGGGGAGCCAGCACCATTACTAAGTACCAGTGCGCCGGCCTCGCTGCATATCCTTGTTATCGGCGGCACCAGTGGCGTTGGACTCGAGACCGTCAAACTTGCACTGAATCGGGGTCACCAGTTGACAGCGATGGCGCGTCACCCGGAACGGTTGGTTCTTGTTCATGATCAGTTGGCAATAGTTCAAGGTGACGTTCTGGACGCGGCTTCAGTGGTGACGGCGATGACCGGTCATGATGTCGTCGTGTTCACTATTAGCATCGGCCCGACACGGAAACCTGTCACCGTATTTTCGCGGGGCGCGAGCAACATCCTCGAAGCAATGCAAAAACTCGGCGTACCGCGATTGATCGCTGTTACTGGTATCGGTGCAGGCGACAGTCGCGGGCACGGGTCGTTTACGTATGACCATTTCAT
>PVMS01051787.1_pt1 | contig 20780 bp, 19 predicted proteins | sample 1853461 | NCBI WGS metagenome assembly PVMS01 (sample SAMN08582032, study PRJNA380276) | Marine sediment metagenome, whole genome shotgun sequencing project. | isolation source: ocean sediment barecode stripped | collected 2017 | reverse complement strand
TGCGATGTCTGCCGAAGGGTTCCGTCTTGATGTGACTTAGCGGAACGATAGTGGGGAAGAGGGGTAGTGGGTCGCGAGTCGCGGGTCGCGAGTCTCGGGTGGTAGTACGTGATACGTGATACGTGATACGGCGAGCGAAGCGAGCTCGGCTAGCCGTCCCCGCCACTGTCATCCGGCGCGACGGTGGGGTCCGGTGTGGTCGGCTCCGGCGCGACGGTGGGGTCCGGTGTGGTCGGCTCCGGTGCGACAGTGGTGGTCGGCTCCGGTGGCGGTGCTTCCGTGGTCGGCGGCAGGGTTGTGTCCGGCGGCAGGGTTGTGTCCGGTGGGGCCTCCGTCGCCGGGGGGGTGGTGGTTGGGGGTGGGAGGTCCTCTTCGGGGATCTTCGTGCAGCGGGCTGAACCGGGGGCGGTCGAACGGGAGGGGATTTGGTACTTCCTGACCGTGCCGCGGTAGCGGTGGGTGTAGGGTTCGCGTTCGACCGTCCCGTCGGGGTAGGTGATGACCCGGGTGACCGTGACGCTCCATCCATCGGAGCCCCTCTGGACCAGTTTCTCGGTGCCGGGAGCAAGCCTCGGGTTGGCTTCGTAGACGACGACCGGCTCGGTCGGGTTGGACCGATCGGAGCGTTCGGAAGCGCACTTGCGCCCTCCGTTGTTCCCGAAGAACTTCACGGTGATCGAGGTGGAGGTGTACCCGGTTCGCACGATGACCGGGGCGTCCGAGTCGTTGCGGAACTTCACATCGGGATGCTCGAAGCCGAGCGTCGCCTCCCGCCCTTCCGGGTAGCGGGAGAAGTAGATGCTGTGCGGCGCGTGTTCGACGTCCTCGTAGCAGCCGAAGAAGACCGCGTTGTACAAGGTGGTGGCGAACTGGCTCACGCCGCCGCCGATGTTGGCCGGGTGGTCGCAGCAATAGACCTCGCCGTTGATGATCGCTCCGTCGGCGACATAGCCCTTGGCCTCCGTGCGCCGGCCGACGATGGCGTTGATCGAGAAGGTCTCGCCGGGCCACACGATGGTTTCGTCCACCGTCCGTGCCATCTGCTGGATGTTCGTCACCCGCGGTTGCCCGGCGGGGTGTTTGGTCGTGAAATCGGAAACCCGACCCAGCGGGCCCCAGGCCTCGATCTCCTCTTCGGTCCACTCGGGTTGTTCACCCTCCCCGACGGGAAGGTTCCCCGTCCGCCCGGCAAGCGCGGAACGGTAGAGGGCGGGCGTCACGTCGGCTGCCTCGACGGCGGTCCCGGCCTCACCCGGGATCACGGTCACCCCGTTCGTGGCGATGTTGGTTTCGATGACGACTTGGGTCGGCTCGGTCTCGAGTTCCGGACGCTGCGGTTCGAGGAAGGAATCCACCACCTCTTCGTCGAGCACGACATCGATGCGAGCCGGCGATTCGGTGATCACGTCGACCCGGACTGCCGCGGCCATGTCGGCAGGCTGCATCACGAACTCGAGGTCGTGCTTCTCGTTCCGGAGTTTCACCGGCTTCGCGATGAGTGTCTCGACGGTTTCGACTGCCTCATCGACGTCCTCTTCGGTGAGATCCGAGGCGATGTCCAGGAGAGGCAGTTCCTGGGTCGTTCGCTCGGTTGCCAGGAGGGTTGTCTCGACGATGCCGTGCGACGCGTCGCGGTCGAGCGCGAGGCCGTCGCGCGGGTACTCGTACTCAACGCTGCCCGACACCACCATGACCGCGCCCTCGAACGCAGGTTCGGTCACGGCATCTGCTTCCCACCGGGTGAGGTTCTCGTCGATGGCATCCCCGTCGACGGTGACCTCGAGGGGGATGTCGATCGCTTCGCCGAAGCTGCGCATCCACGGCGCGAACCCCGAGACCAGGCCGCCTTGTCGCTGCTGGAGCGCCTCCGCGACAGATTCTTCCGTGGTGACCTGCAGCCCCACAGCGACCGGGTCGAGTTCGTAGGTCTGGCCGTTGACGATGAAGACGGCAGGCTGTTCGAGTTGATCCTCGTACGCGCCGACGGCGACCAAGGCCTCGTCCGCCGACATTCCGGACACGTCGATGCCGGCAACCGACACGTTGCGGGCGATCGTGCCCTCGTTCGCAGAAACGTCGACGACGTAGACCGCGATCGGGAGCAGCAGGATGAGGAGGGGAACAGCGACGAAGAGCGCTATTCGGATGGGCTTGGTCATTGGATCCTGGCGTAGAAGTCGGTTTTCGATTATAGGTTCGAGGGCAGATAACGACCCCAACGGAGTCTCATCCGGCCTGGCGAACGAAGGACGTACCACGGGAGGAATCGCCATCCTTTGGCATGAGACGTTCGCGACATACCATCGGGTTCCATGATCTCGTTTCCCGCGATCCCCGACGGAGAGCCGCTCACCGTATCGGCCACGCTCTACCGCGCCTACCTCGCCTGCCCGGAGCAGGCTCTCGGCAGGCTCCGAGGCGAATACCCGGCCGAATCCGTGCCCGGCTTCCGTGGGAGCCTCGCCCATCGGATCTTCGCCCGGCACCTGGTCGCGGGTCCGATTCCCGAGCAGGAACTCGTCCAGGCCTGCCGGGAAGAGATCGGAACTGCGCTCAATCCCAAGCTCGAAGCGCTCGGGCTCAACAAGCCGTCGGCCCTGGCGCCCATCATGGCCGAGGTGGGCGACCTCTACGCCCGATTCAAGCGGTTCCCCACCGACGGATTCCGCGCCGCAGAAGTCGACATCGAGAAGGACGTCGGCGGATCCGTGACGCTCCGGGGCAGGGTCGACGCGATCTTCGACGATCCCGACTGGGGCGTCCGGATCGTCGACTGGAAGACGGGGTCCAACCTCGGAGATGCGGGACACCAACTCGACTTCTACGCGATGGCTTGGACCATCGAACAGGGACGGATGCCCGGCCGGGTCGAAGCAGTGTCGGTCCAGACCGGTGAACGAGTCGGCATCGAACCCACCGAGGACGCTGTTACGGCGACCACGGTCGAGGTCGCGGCGATGGTCGCCGAACTGAGGCACGGATTCGAAGCGCAACGGAACCTCGAACGGCGCGGCGGCCCGATGTGTCGCTTCTGCCCGCTCCTCGACCGATGCGCCGAAGGACAGTCTGCGGTCGCCGTCACCGGCGCCTGAGCCGGCGCAGCGGTGCCCCCGTGCGATACTCGCCGTCATGGAAAGGACCCTCGTGGCGCTGCACGCCCACCCCGACGATGAGAGCAGCAAAGGGGCCGGTGCGGTTGCCGGGTACCACGATGACGGCGTGCGTTGTGTCCTCATCACCGCCACGGGCGGCGAGGCGGGCGACGTGCTGAACCCGGCGCTGGACCGGCCCGAGGTCGCGGAGCGGCTCGCGGAGATACGCAGCCGGGAACTCGCGGCTGCGGCTGCGATCATCGGATATGACGACGTCGTTCTCCTCGGATACCGGGATTCCGGCATGCCCGGAAGCGCCGACAACTCGCACGAGGACGCGTTCGTCAACGCGGACTTCGACGCCGTGCTCAAGCAGGTCGTGCAAGTGGTGCGCAGTGAGCGACCCGACGTGTTCCTCGGCTACGACGCCCACGAGCGCTACCCGCACCCCGATCACATCAGGGTGCACCAGATCTCGCTCGCGGTGTGGCATGCCGCGGCCGACCCGCAGCGGTTCCCGGACGCCGGGCCGCCGTGGGCGATCCCGAAGATGTACGCGCCGGCCTGGACGGTGCGGCGAATGCAAGCGCTCCACCATGCGATGGAGGAGAGCGGTCGGGAGTCGCCGTACGCCCGATGGATGGAAGGCCTGGATCGGGACGAAGAGGACGAGCGGCGACTCACCGCCGTCGATGTCGGTCGTTCCATCGAGCGGGCGCGAGCCGCCTTGCGTGCGCACGAGACCCAGGTCGATCCGAACGGTTTCTGGTTCAAGGTCCCTGCCGCCGTCGTGCGCGCTGCGTATCCGTACGAAGACTTCGAGCTGCTCGCGACCAGGGTGGGGTGGGACGAGCACGAGACCGATCTCTTCGCCGGGATCGACCGACCGACCGATCGCGCACCGGGCTGAAACGTTCGCTGGCAGGGCCCTGAGCCGCCCGTCGGGTCGCAGTGTGTTGTAATACCTGCTGTGACGATGTCGACCACCGCAGATCGCCTCGCTTCTCTCCTCGGTCTCTTCGAGGGAGCCGATGTGGCGCGCACGCGCCGACTCATCGATGTGGTTCGGGATCGAGATCCGGAAACGGACGCGGTCGTTGTTGCTCTCGTCGGATCGTCGGGCGTGGGCAAGTCCTACCTGGTGAACGCCTGGGTGCGATCTGACGTTGCCCCATCGGGAGTCTTCCGCCCGACGACGAGCGAACCGCTGGTCGTGGGAGGCAGCGCCGACGACCACCGTCTCCGCGCGTTCCCGAAGGCCACGCTCGATTCGGCTCCACCGTCCGGCGTCGTTCTCGTCGACACGCCGCCGTGGGAGCACGATCCCGACGCTGTCGATGCCGTGCTCCACGTGTCGGATGTCGCCATCCTGGTCGTGTCGCCGTCCCGATACGCCGATGCGTCAACGGCGGATGTTGCTACTCGGGTCACGGCGCGCGGTGTCGCGCTCGCGGTGGCGATCAACCGGGTCCCCTCCGGCGGCGAGTCGATCGTGGCGGCCGCTTCCGGGGCCGGGTGGGAGGTTCCCATCGTCGTCCCCGAAGAAGCCGGCACCGGGGCTTCGATCGGGTCCCTCACGGCGTTCCTGGCCGAGACGATGTTGCGAAGGGCCGAGATCTTCGAACAGCGACGCGTCGGAGCGGTGCCCGAGATCGTGGAGGCAGTCGCAGGGATCGCCGCGGGCGCCGACGAGCGGCGCCGCGCCGAGGCGGAACTCCTCGAATCGGCCCGGTCGCAGCTCTCCTCGATTGGGATCGACGGATCCCGAGTCTCGATCGTTGCCGATCGAGTCTGGCCCGAAGCCGAGACACGGCTCGCCGCGGCGGTCGACGCCGCCGTCGCCGCGGCGATCACGCGATTCCGGGAACAGCACGAGGGGGAGGAGAGTGCGCTGGGGCGCATCGACGGTGCTGCCGCGGCGATCCGAACGACCGACCCGGGCGCGTTCGACACGTGGGAACTCGCGGTGACCGTCGATGCGGTAGACGCGATCCGGCCGCGACTCTTCCGGCGTTTCTGGCGAGCGTCGGTCGCCGACGAGATGTGGCGTCTCGCGCTCGATCTCGATCGCCCGCCGTCGCGGCGCACGCGAAGGGCGCTCGGCTCACGGCTCTCGTTCATCCGCGAGTTCGCCCACGACGGAATCGACGATGTCCTGAAAGAGGCGGCAACGGCGAGGGCGACAGAGTTCCTCGACGCGCTCGCGGCTCGCACGATCGAACCGGGAGATCGGCTCCGAGAGGCCGCTGCCGACCTCGCCGCTGCCGTTGCGGCCATCGGCGACGGGCCTCCATCGGCGACAGCAGGAGGCATCGGAACCGGGGGAGCATCGGATGACTGAGCTTCTCGAGACGCTCGACCTTCTCGACCTCACCATCGCCCGCGCCTCGGGTATCGCTTCTTCCGACGACATCGAGCAGGCCGCGCAAGTCGCCAAGCTCCTCCGGATGAGGCAAGACTTCCTCGGTGACCACCTGGTCATCGCGCTCGCCGGAGGAACGGGGGCGGGCAAGTCGAGCTTGTTGAACGCGATCGCCGCCACCCAGGTCGCCTCGACGAGCGAATTGCGCCCCCACACCGACGAGCCGCTCGCCTGGGCCCCCGAGGAAGCGTGGGGTCCCATCGGGCCGATGCTCGACGAGCTGGGGATCGGCCGGAGGGCGGTCAACGAGACCCTGCCGGGGGTGGTGCTCGTCGACCTCCCCGATCTCGACAGCATCGCGGCATGGCACCGCCGCACGGTCGAACATCTGCTACCCCGCGTCGACGCGGTCGTATGGGTGTTCGACCCGATCAAGTACCACGACCCCGTCGTACACCAAGAGTTCCTGCGGGCGCTGGCCGGCTACGGGGACCAGTTCACGTTCGTGTTGAACAAGATCGACCGGCTCGGAGCCGAGGCGGAGGCCGTTCGCGCCGACCTCGTCGCCATCCTCACCGACGATGGTTTCCCGGATCCCGAGGTCTTCGCGACGGTTGCCGTGGAAGACCCCAGGCTGCAGAGAGGCATCGAGCCGTTGCGACGGTTCCTCGGTGAACGGCTCGACGCGAAGCGGACCGCCGTGGCCAAGATCGCCGAGGACATCCGCGGGGCCGCCCGCGCCCTGGCCTCCGGGCCCCGGCTCTGGAGCGGCGCCGGCATCTCCTATCCGGACGTCCTCGTTGAAACGCGCCGGTCCGCCGAAGACGCCGGAGCACGGTGGCAGGCGATCGTCGAGCACATCGCTCCGCTCGTCGGGCCCGAGACGGGCTCGCGACTCCGAGATGCCGTGGCGACCTCAGCGCCCGACGAAGTCGAGCACGCCGTCACCGCGATCCTGTGGGACCGGGCCCTCCTCGGTGCGACCATCGCGTCGCTCGCGGTCAGTGCTCGAACGGTCCACGCCGACCTCAGAGGAACGCCGTGATCGGGATCGCTCTCGCCGCCGTCGAGCTGGACATCGATCCCGAGGTCCGAGCCCGCGTCCTCCAGTCGCTGGTCACGCTGCTCGTCGCGCTCGTGGTCTGGCTGGTCATCAGGGCGGCGATCCATCGCGGGATGAGACATCTCGACCGCCGCTACTCCCAGTCAGAGGATGTGCGCGACCAGGCCCGCGGCCAGCGCCTCGCCACCCTGGTGAAGACGGCACTCATGGCTTCCGCCCTCGCCGTTGTTGTGGTGACCGTGCTCATCCTCATGGGGATCTGGGGGATCCCGGTCGCCCCGATCCTCGCGGTCGGTTCCGTCATCGGCATTGCCATCGGGTTCGGCGCCCGCGATTTCGTCAGGGATGTCATCGCCGGGATCCTCGTTCTCGCCGAGGACCAGTACTCGGTGGGCGACGTGGTGCGCATCGCCGGGGTCACCGGTACCGTCGAAGAGATCCGGATCCGGACGGTCGTCCTGCGCGACCTCGACGCGAGCGTTCATCACATCCAGCACGGTGCGGTCGACGTCACGACGAACCTCACCCACGACTTCAGCCGGATCGTGGTGGACATCTCCATCGCTGCGGAAGGTTCGCTCGACGGAGCTCTGGGAGTCGTCGAGGATGAACTGGAGCGGTTCTCGAACGACGAGGAGTGGGCGTCGATTTTCGTCGAACCCCCGCAGCTGCTGGGTGTGAACGAGCTCGCCGACTCCGGTATCGACGTTCGGGTCCTGCTGACCACCACCCCGGACGATCGGTGGAGAGTCAAACGCGAGTTCCTGCGTCGGATCAAGAACCGCTTCGACGCCGAGGGGATCGAGATCGCGTAATGAGCTGGTTCTGGCGGACATATGGCCACTATGTGGGCCGTATGTCCGCCAGAATGGGCTCGCCGGGGCCGAAATCAGTCTTCGAGCTCGGCCGGGTCGCGGAGCACGCGTAAGGCGTCGCGGACGGGGGTCACCGTGATCCGATCGGCGGTGCCGAGCAGCTCTCCATCTGCCTGGTAGAGAGCCGGCGGTTCGGCCTCGACGACCAGGTCGCGAACGTCCCGCCACAGGTGGGTGCCGAGGCGTTCCGGGATCGGTCTGCGGAGAACGGCCCGCGCGAAGATCTCCGAGGCCCGATGCACCTCGAGGTCGTCCGCTACGAACGCGGCCATCCCGGGCTCGGGATCGCGCGTGATGTGGAGGGGCACCGGTCCGAAGTAGGTGTACGGGTGATGAACCTGGAGCAAAACGGCGACACCGTCGACCCGTTCCCCGGCACGCGCCACACTGAGGTTCGCAGGACGCGTCCGCCAGTCTCCGAGGAGCCTCGAAAGCGCACTCGAGGCGTAGTGGGCGCCTCCGAGCCGGACCTTGGAATGCGGACGTCGTTCGGCGAGCTGGACGACGTCGGCGTCGTATCCGATCCCCACGGCGAACGTGGCGTACTCGGAGCGTGTGCCGGTGGGGCTTCTGGCGGTGATGCGAGCGAGTCGGGTGTCGACCGCGGGAAGAGCGGCGAGTCGGGCCGCCGCGCGTTTGGGCTTCCGGGGGAGCCCGAAGATCCGATTGAGCACGTTCGTGGTGCCCGCCGGGATGATCGCGAGTGCCGTCGCAGAGCAGGCCAAGCCGTTGGCGACGTGGTGGACCACACCGTCGCCGCCCATCGCGGCAACGACATCGAAGCCCTCGACGGCGGCTGCAGCGGAGCGCACCCGGGTGGCATCCGGACCGTTCGGCCACTCCGGTGCGACGTCGAACTCTTCGGACAGGATCGATACGACTTCACGGAACAGACCACCGGTGAATCCGGAGGCCGAGGGGTTGGCGAGGAGGAGGAGGCGTCGCATCGGCTCGGAGGCTACCGCCGGTTGGACTACCCTGTGATCGTGAGGTACCGAGATCGTGCCGACGCCGGATCCCGCCTCGCCGATGCCATCGTGGCTCAGGGTGTGATCGCAGCGGATGACGTGCCGCTCGTCCTCGGCGTCCCCCGCGGCGGAGTACCCGTCGCCGTCGTCGTCGCCGACCGGCTCGGGGCCGACGTCGACGTGCTCGTGGCTCACAAACTCGGCGCTCCGGGCAATCCCGAGTTCGCCATCGGCGCTGTTGCCGAGGACGGCACCTACGTCGTCGACCGCGGGTTCCTGGGCCGGCTCGGCGTGCGAGATGAATACGTGGAGGCAGAGCGCGAACGCCAGGCAGCCGAGGTCCAGCGACGGGCCGCGAGCTATCGAAAGGGACGACCGGCTATCCCGATCAGCGCCCGGCTCTGCATCGTCGTCGACGACGGTGTCGCCACCGGTTCCACCCTCCAGGCCGCGATCTCGCTCGTCAAACGCCGCGATGCCGCGCGGGTGATCGTGGCGGTTCCCGTCGGGCCCCCCGAGTCGATCCAGCGCCTCGCCGAGACCGCCGACGCCGTCGTGTGCCCCCTTCAGCCCGAGCCGTTTTTCGCCGTCGGCGGTTGGTACGATCGCTTCGACCAGGTTTCGGATGCTGAGGTCATGCGTTTCCTCGAAGAAAGTGCCTGAGCGTCGGCGAATGCGGTCTCATGGCCCTGGCGGAGCGCAGCGGTTCGCTTAGCCTGTTGCCGAAGCCGAAGAGGGCACATCCCGATCCGGAACACGACCATCGTCAGGAGGACAGGGTGCTCGATCCCTACTCGCCGGAGGCTTACTCCGATTTCACCGACCCGAAGAACCAGGCCGCGTACGCGGCCGCCCTTGCTCGAGTCGAGTCGGAACTCGGCACACATGCTCCACTCCTGATCGGCGGCGATCGCGTCCAGACCCGCGCCGTGATCGAAAGTGTTGATCCCTCGCGCCCCGATCGTGTCGTCGGCACCGCGTCGTCGGCCGCACCCGACCATGCCGAACAGGCACTCGACGCCGCCTGGACGGCCTTTCCCGGGTGGTCGGCCCGGACCGCCGAAGAACGCGCCGGCCTCATCCATCGAGTGGGTGACATCATCGCGTCGCGGCGCTACGACTTCGCCGCGTGGCAGACGTTCGAAGCCGGCAAGAACTACGGCGAGGCCGAGGCGGACGTCGCCGAGGCGATCGATTTCTGCCGCTACTACGCCCACCAGGCCCTGCGGATGGCCGAACCGGTCGCCGTCCACGACTTTCCCGGCGAGGTGAACGAGTCGTGGTTCATCCCCCTCGGAGCCGGCGTGGTGATCCCGCCGTGGAACTTCCCTCTCGCCATCCTGGTCGGCATGACCCTCGGTCCGGTTGCCGCCGGCAACACGGTTGTGCTCAAACCTGCTTCGAACACACCGCTCGTCGGGTGGGGTTTCATGGAGGTGCTCGAGGAAGCCGGCATGCCTGCGGGCGTCGTGAACTACCTGCCCGGCCCCGGCGCTACGGTCGGTGACACCCTCGTGGATCATCCCCGAACCAGGTTCATCAACTTCACCGGATCGAAGCAGGTCGGTTTGCGGATCGCCGAACGGTCGGCGAAGGTCCAGCCGGGGCAGATCTGGCTGAAACGGGCCTTCCTGGAGATGGGCGGCAAGGACGCCCTCCTCGTCGACGACACCGCGGACCTCGATGCCGCCGCCGACGACGTGGTGCGCTCTGCCTACGGCTTCCAGGGACAGAAGTGCTCGGCGTGCTCGCGGCTCATCGTCTTCAACTCGGTGCACGACACGTTCGTCGAAAAGGTGGTCGAGCGGGCCGCGGCTCTCCCGGTGGGTCGCCCGGAGGACGACGTGGCAGTGGGCCCCGTGATCTCGGCCGCGCAGCATCGCTCGATCCTCGACGAGGTCGACCGGGGCAAGGCCGAAGGCACGCTGGTGATGGGGGGCCGACCCATCGAGAAGGACGGCGGCTACTACATCGAGCCGACGATCTTCACCGATGTCGCTCCTGAGGCGCGTCTCGCCCAACACGAGATCTTCGGACCGGTGTTGAGCGTGCTGCGCGTCTCCGATTTCGACGAGGCGCTCGACGTCGCCAACGGCACGGAATACGGCCTCACCGGCGGCCTTCATTCCCAGGACGAGAGGAGGATCGAGCGGGTGCGGCGCGAGTTCGCGGTCGGCAACCTGTACGTGAACCGCAAGATCACGGGGGCGCTCGTGGGCATTCAGCCGTTCGGCGGGTTCAAGATGTCCGGCTCCAACGCCAAAGCCGGCGGGCCGGGCTACCTGCGGCTGTTCATGGAGATGAAGACGTACTCGCGCCGGATCGGTTGAATCCCGAAGCGACTCAACCGTCGGCCGTGTACACCCAGCGCGCCACGACGTTCCCGAGCGGATCCTGGAGGATCACGGTGTCTCCACCGTTCGACCAGACGGCGGAATCCGAGCACCAATACCGGGCTCCGTCACCGTCCGAGCCGCATCCGGTGATGATGCGCAGCGTTCCGCCCGGGTTCAACGAGGTACCGGTCGGGATGGTGTACCGGTTGCTCGCCGATTCGTCCCGGATGGTCCAGTTGTCCATCGCAACGGTCGTGTAGCTCTCGTTGACGATCTCGATCCACTCGTTCCCGAGGTCGTTGTCATCTTCTCCCGGCGGGTCGTAGGCGAGTTCGCCGATGCGGAGCTGGGGGCGATCGGGGGCCACGCCGCCGTCGAGAGGAGGACAGACGAACGTCGCCCACATCCCCTTCCCGGACGCGTAGGCACGATTCTCGAGGCCCTTGAACGCGGCCTCGTGCTCGTGGCCGTTCCGGCGCGCGACCGCTGCACCGACGGCGACGAGTTCCCCGTTGACGAGCACGGGTACCTCCGATCCGTCGAGGAGCAGGTATCGAAGCAGGCGGTCGTTGTCGTCGAGCTCCTCTTCGCCTGGTGCGAGCAGCACCTGTTGGCCGGCGACCAGCGCGGCGAGTTCGGCCCGGGCTTCACTCCCGTAGCAGGCGTCACCTTCGGGAGCGTTGATCCCGATCAACCGGACCTCCACGACCTCACCGTTGATGTTGACCTGAAGTGAATCGCCGTCGGTGACGGATTCGACGACCCCGGTTTCGGTGTCTTCGACGGGGGGGAGGGTCACCGCGGAGGTCGGGACCGCGGCAGGTTCGGTGGTGGTCGTCGAAACCGGGTCTGCCACTCCGGTATCGGGACTCGGGGTGCACGCGGAGACGGCCAGGATGAGGCCGGCGATCGGTATGAGGAGGTGTCCCTGCATGGCCGGTTACGGTACCGCCCATCTGAGATTGCCGACGTCTTTGCACCGGGCCGGTGTGACCAATCCCGCACGGACCGATACCCTCGCGGTCATGCGGATTATCGTGATCGAGGACGAGGCCGACCTGGCATCTGCTCTGGCCAAGGGCCTGCGCCGGGAAGGTTACGCGGTCGACATCGCCGGCGAAGGAGCAGAAGCGCTCGATCGGATGGTGTACACGCCCTATGACCTCGTGCTCCTGGATCTGAACCTTCCCGGGATCGACGGCCTCGAGGTCTGCCGTCGCATCCGGGCTCAGGCCGACCCGCAGCCCCGGGTGCTCATGCTCACCGCACGCGACGGCCTCGACGATCGGGTGGTCGGCCTCGATGAAGGTGCCGACGACTACATGGTCAAACCGTTCGATTTTCCCGAGCTCCTCGCGCGTGTGCGCGCCCTGGTGCGCAGGGATCGGTCGGGAAGCGCCGTGATCGTGGTCCAGGCGATCCGGCTCGATGCGGCACGTCACGAGGCCTCGTACGGCGGTACGGCTCTCGAGCTCACCGCGAAGGAGTTCGCCCTCCTGCGCTACTTCATGTTGCACCCCGGTGAGGTGATCACCCCGGAACGGTTGCTCGACCACGTGTGGGACGAGCATGCCGACCCGTTCACCAACACGGTGCGGGTTACCGTCTCGAACCTGCGGCGCAGACTGCGTGTCGCGGGCGGCTCGGATGTGATCGAGACCGTCGTGGGGTCGGGGTACCGCCTCCAGGACACGCCGTGAACATCCCCGCGTTCCTGAGTTCGATCCGATTCCGACTCGCCTTCACCTACTCGGTGCTCGTGTTCGCGCTCGCGGTTGCCGCTGTGGGCATCGTCAACGTGGCGTTGTCGAGATCGCTCCGGGATCCGGCGGTGACCTCGGGAACACACCTCACGACGATCATCGATCCGGCGACGGGGCGTTCGTTCACCGTCGAACGCGACGTCGAGGTCCGATTCGTCACGCTCGAGGAACTCGTGACCGCCCGTGCGATCGACGATCTGCGCCGGGTATCGCTGTGGGCGCTCATCGCCATGTTCCCTGCGAGTGTCGCCATCGGTTGGTTCGTCGCCAACCGGGCGCTGCGCCCGATCGGCCACATCACGGCCGTGGCCAAGGAGATACAACGCACCGACGACCTGAACCGCCGCATCGGCCTCGAGGGGCCCGACGACGAGTTGATGGATCTCGCCGACACGTTCGACGGGATGCTCGACCGGATCGAAGATGGGATGCGTTCCCGGCAGGCCTTCGTCCAGGACATCTCGCACGAGCTGCGCAATCCGCTCGCGGTGATGGCGACGAACCTCGACGTGGTCCTGGCCGACGACGATGCGGACGTCGCCGAGTACCGGATCACCGCCGAGATCGTGCGCCGCACGGTCGACCGTACGGCTCGGACCGTCGACGACCTGGTGATCTTCGCTCGCGACGAGGTTCCCGACTCGAAACGCTCCGCGGTGGACCTCGACGAGGTCCTCGACGACGTGCTCGCGGAGCACCGGGGGGCGATGGAGGAACGGCGGCTCACAGTGGAACGCTGCGGTGCGGGCGCGACGGTGAGCGCGGACCGGCGCGGGGTGAAACGGGCCGTGGGGAACCTCGTCAACAACGCGGTCCGGTTGGCCCGGCCCGGAACCTCGCTCCGATGCGGATCTGGGCGGGTCGGCGAGTGGATCTGGGTCGGGGTGGAGGACCAGGGTCCCGGCATCGACCCCAGGGACCACGAGCAGGTGTTCCGCCGATTCTGGTCGGCCGACGGATCGAGCATCGGAGGAGAAGACCGATCGGGCCTCGGCCTCGCCATCGTCCGCCAGGTAGCGGAATCCCACGGAGGCCTGGTCACCCTGCGCTCCGAACTCGGGACCGGCGCCGAATTCGTGATCTGGCTACCCGCCTCGCCAACCGCGAACCGGGACACCGTGACCGCCGACGGCGTTCATCCGAGAATCGCAGCGATGTCCCAGACCTGAGTCGCGGGTTCTTCGAGGTACTGGCGACCGACCACGGAACCAAGAGGTCGCCAGTACTTGATACAGCCGGCCGCCAGGCCGGCTCTACTTGATACTCCGGCCGTAGGCCGGCTCGTACTTGATACCGCGAGCGAAGCGAGCCCCTTAACGCCTCATTTACGTATCGGAGCGTAGGTTGGGGACGGTCGACCTGAGGAGGAACCAGCAGCATGACTCTCGACACCGAACCTCACCTCGAGCCGGGCCGTACCTGGCGCGATCTGCCCGCCGAGCCGCCACAGGGCGATCCTCTCCTCCCGGTCGTGACTGAGCCCGGCGGTCCGGATCTTCCTCCTGCGGAGGTCGTCGCCGCGCCGCGCTGGCCCTGGTTCCTGGGTGCCGGCGTGTTCGCGCTGATGCTGTTCGGGTTGCTGATGTGGTCGCCGTGGTCCCAACCCTCGTCCGCCGAGACCGTTTCCGACACGACCCCGACCACCATCGCCCCCGGATCCGGGAACACCACCGAAACGACTCCGGAAGCCGATCCTCCCGCACCCGTCGCACCGCTCGCTCCCGGTGAAGAACCCATCGCCGACCTAGCGGAGGCACTCCTGCCGTCCGTCGTCCAGGTCGAACGACCCGGCGGCGTCGGTTCGGGTTTCATCTACGACGAATCGGGGCTCATCTTCACCGCCGCTCACGTTGTCGACGGAGCGATCCAGGTCACGGTTCACCTCAACGACGGGCGATCGGTCGAGGGGACGGTGCTTGGTCGTGATGCGGCGCAGGACGTGGCCGTCATCTCGATCGAAGCCGAAGATCTGGTTCCTGCTCCCTTGAGCACCGGTGAGGAGATCCGGATCGGCCAGACGGCCGTCGCCGTGGGCAGCCCGTTCGGTCTCGAACGGACGGTCACCGCGGGGATCATCTCGGCGTTGGACCGGTCGCTCGAGATCGGGGGTCGAAGCATCGAGGGCCTCATCCAGACCGATGCTGCGATCAACCAGGGCAACTCGGGCGGACCGCTCGCCGCCACCTCGGGCAGGGTCATCGGCATCAACATCGCCATCGCCACCGCCTCGGGGGGATCGAACGGTGTCGGTTTCGCCGTGCCGATCGACCGCGCGTTGAGCATCGCAGAAGACCTCGTCGCCGGGGGCGGGGATCCGGCACCCACCCCGGGATCGAACCCCCTCGGTGACCTGTTCGGGCAGGGCGACCTGTTCGGTGACCTGTTCGGTCAGGGGTCGCCCCTCGACGAACAAACGATGAGCGACCTCCTCGATGGCCTCCTCGAGGGTGTTCTTCCCCCGGAGATGCAGGACCTTCTCGGCCTCCTCGGCGGCGTCGACGGCCTGGGAGATCTCGGCGACCTCGGCGGCCTGCTTGGGGGCGACCAGGGTTCCGCTCTCATCGAGCCCGGGGGCCTGCCTCCGGGTTACCGGGTCTCCGGCACCAACTCCACGGCCAGTGGTGATACCGCCCAGCAGGTGCTCACGATCGATGGACCCGAGGGTTCCATCACGATCCGGGCAACGCAAGGGCCGCCGGCGAAGACCATCCTCGATGGCGCATCCGGAGAGGTCATCACGGTACGGGGAACGCCGGGAAGGATCGACGACGGCGGCGCCGCGATCCGTCTCGTGTGGTTGGAGCGCGACGATCTCGCGGTCGAGATCATCGCACCAGCCGCGCTCGGCGCGGAAGCAGTGCAACAGATCGCCGAGAACCTGGAGGTGGTGGGATGATCGGCGAGTTCTCGCTGCGCTCCACCCAGCTGGAGCAGGCCCTGTTCGAGATGAGGAAGGTGGTGGTCGGCCAGGACCGCGTCCTGGAGCGCTTGCTGGTTGCGCTGCTCGTCGGCGGTCACACCCTGCTCGAAGGGGTACCCGGCCTGGGCAAGACGATCATCCTGCGGACGATGGCTCGGGTACTCGGTGGCGACTTCAGCCGAATCCAATTCACCCCGGACCTCCTCCCTTCGGATATCGTCGGCACCCGGATCTACCGGGCTTCGCAAGAACGCTTCGACGTCGAGACCGGTCCCGTCCTGGCCAACTTCGTGCTGGCCGACGAGATCAACCGGGCCCCGGCGAAGGTGCAGGCGGCGATGCTGGAGGTCATGGCCGAGCGCCAGGTCACGATCGGCGATCGCACCTTCCCGGCGCCCGTCCCCTTCCTCGTGATGGCGACGCAGAACCCGATCGAATCGGAAGGCGTGTATCCACTCCCCGAGGCACAGCGGGACCGGTTCCTCATGCGGGTGCCGGTCGGCTACCCGACCCCGGACGAGGAGAAGGAGATCGTTCGGCGTGCCGGGACCGATCCCGAGGAGGCTTCGCCGATCCTCGATCCCGAGGACGTCGTTGGGATGCAGAAGGTCACGACCAGCATCTACGTCGATCCTGCCGTCACCGACTACGCGGTTCGGCTCGTGTTCGCCACGCGGGACGCCAATCAGGCAGGCCTGAGCAGCCTGGATGGCTACATCGAATACGGCGCGAGCCCGAGGGCCTCGCTGGCGTTGGTCGCCGCCGGCAAAGCGATGGCCCTCCTCCGCGGCCGGGGTTACGTGGTTCCTCAGGACGTCTACGACGTCGCCTACGACGTGCTCAACCACCGCCTCGTCCTGTCGTACGAAGCTCTGGCGGAAGGGGTCACGGTCGATGACATCCTCGTCGAGTTGCTCTCGACGATGCCGGCTCCGCGCCTCACGGTGCGAGAAGACGAGCTACCCGGATCGTGATCGGCCTCACCGACCAGCACGTAGCCCTTCGGCAGATCGAACTCGAGGTGGTTCGCCGCCTCGACGGGATCCTCCACGGCGACTACGAAGGGTTGATCCCGGGTCATGGAACGGAACTGAGCGAAGCCAGGGTGTACGTACCCGGCGACGACGTGCGGCGCATCGATTGGAACGTCACCGCCCGCACCACCGAACCCCACGTCAGGGACACCATCGCCGACCGGGAACTGGAAACGACCATCGTCGCCGATCTCTCGGGTTCGATGTCGTTCGGCACCACCGGCTCCGAGAAACGCGACCTCGCCGTTGCCGCCTCCGCGGCGGTGGGTTACCTGGTGCAGCGTGGCGGCAATCGGATCGGCGCCATCATGCTGGAGGGAGCCAGCAGTCGCCGGGTTCCAGCGCGGACCGGTCGGAGGCACCTCCAGGGGCTGCTGTTCCGCATGATCGAGGCGCCGCGGGACGCCGGGGCGTGCGACCTGTCCGACGGTTTGCGCGAGGCCGGTTTCGTGGCCCGCCGGCGCGGGCTCGTCGCCGTGGTGTCCGACTTCCTCGATCCGGGCGAATGGCAGAAACCGCTCGCGGTTCTCTCCGAACGCCACGATGTTCTCTGCGTCGAGATCCTCGACCCTCGCGAGCTCGAACTCCCCAACGTGGGCACCGTCACCGTGATCGACACCGAGACCGGCAAGAAGCGGTGGGTGAACACGTCGTCGGAGAAGGTGCGATCGCGGTTCGCTACCGCCGCGGGCGACCAGCGGGCGTCGATCCGGGGGCGTATCCGCGCCACCGGCGCCGACCACGTCGTGCTGAGGACCGACCGTGACTGGGTCGCCGACCTCGTGCGTCACATCTCGCGGCGACGGCGCGGCCGGACCACGGGGAGACGGCCGTGAGCTTCCTGGCTCCCGACCGCCTCTGGCTGCTCCTGATCCCGGCCGTCGGCCTCATCGGTTACCTGGTTGCCTTGCGCCGGAAGCCGAAATACGCCCTGCGGTTCAGCGACGTCGAACTTCTCGAGAAGGTCGCTCCGGATCGCCCCGGATGGAGGCGCCACTTCGCTGCCCTCGCGGTCATCGCCGCCACATCCCTGCTCCTGTTCGCTTTCGCCCGACCCGTCATGGCGGTCCAGGTACCCCGTGATCAAGCGAGTGTGGTGCTCGCCGTCGACGTGTCGCTGTCGATGGACGCCGACGACGTGGATCCCGTGCGGATCGACGCGGCGAAAACCGCGGCCCTCAACTTCGTGGAACTGGCGCCGGAAGATCTCCGTATCGGCCTCGTCGCCTTCGCCGGCGTCGCGATCCCGGCCGTGGCACCGACGACGGATCGGGATACCTTGAGTGCGGCAATCGAACGGCTCTCGCTCGCAGAGGGAACCGCGATCGGTGAGGCGATCTACACCTCGATCGACCTGGTGGATGTCGAGCGGGGCGCAGCAGGCGAAGACGTCCCGGTGGCGATCGTCGTGCTCTCCGACGGCGAAACGACCGTCGGCAGAAGCGAACTCGAAGCGGCCACCGCTGCGGCTGAGGCGAACCTTCCCGTGTCCACGATCGCGTTCGGAACGCCGGAGGGCAGCATCGTCTACGACGGGGAAGTGGTGCCGGTGCCGGCCAACGAGGGCGCGTTGCGCGAGGTGGCCGAAACGACCGGTGGTCGGTTCTTCGAGGCGGCGTCCGTGGGAGAGCTCCAGCAGATCCTCGATGACGTCGGGTCCGAGATCGGCCTCGAGACCGAAGAGCAGGAACTGTGGGAGGGCTTCCTCTTCGGCGGTATCGCGGTACTCGTCGTTGCCGCCGGCACCTCGTTGCTGTGGTTCTCGAGGATGCCCTGATCCGCCGGCCTCGCGCCCCGCTCACCTCCCGGTCCTCGCCGTTCAACGTCTAACGTCGCCTGCAGCGATCGAAAGGAGCGAACGGTGAAGCTCTTCGACCTGAGCGACAACGTCGCCGTGGTGACCGGCGGGAACGGCGGCATCGGCCTCGGGATGGCCGAGGGCCTCGTCGCCGCGGGGGCCGCGGTGGCGATCTGGGGCACGAACCCGGGCAAGAACGCGGCGGCGGCCGAGCGTCTCGCGGCGATGGGCGGCAACGTCGAGGCGTTCGTGTGCGACGTGGGTGACGAGACCGCCGTTGTGGAGGCGTTCGCCGCCACGCTCCACCGTTTCGGGAAGGTCGACGCCTGTTTCGCCAATGCCGGGGTGAGCCCGATGGGGATCCGGTTCGACGACATGGACCTCGACGAGTGGCGTCGGATCACGGCGATCAACCTCGATGGGGCTTTCCTCACCTTCCGCACCGCGGTGCGACACATGCTGGAGCGGGGTGAGGGTGGCTCGCTCATCGCGACCAGCAGTCTCGCCTCGGTACTGGGCATGGCCCGCGGAGAGCACTACGCCGCGGCCAAGGCGGGCCTTTCCGCGATGGTCCGGAGCCTCGCAGTGGAATACGGGCGATACGGGATCCGGGCGAACGCGGTTCTTCCGGGATGGGTGGAGACGGCGATGACCGCCGGGTGGATGTCGAGTGACCGGTTCCAGGCCACCGTCCTGCCGCGGGTGCCGGCGGGACGATGGGGCACGCCGGAGGACTTCGCCGGGATCGCGGTGTACCTCGCTTCGGACGCGTCCCGCTACCACTCGGGTGACACCATCGTCGTCGACGGCGCGTACCGCGTCTTCTGAGCCCCGTCAGGAGGATCAGGTCGCGATCGGACCGCCGAGTGACACGTACAGCGACAGCAGCGCCAGGGTCACGACGATCGATGTGCCCATCGCGACGGTCCATGCCCACCAGCGGCGGCGGGTCGGACCTGCGATCGCCCGCCGGCGCATCACCAGGTACGGCACGAGGAACACGAGCGCATGCGCGACGAACAGAAGTGGGAACGCCCAGACGAAGACGAGGGGGCTGGCGACGAGGAAGACGAGCCCGCCTTCGACGATCACGCCGATGATGCCCCAGCTCCCGAGCACGTCGCGGGCACGGAATGAATAGCGTCCGAGCAGGATCGCCCAGGCGACGAGTGCGGGGCCGAGCACCGCGATGTTCACGGACCACAACTCGACGGTGGTCGGGCCGAACGCGAGTCCGGTTCCCTGCCATTGGGCGATGGCCGCGAGGGTCTCTTCGACGAGGACGGCGACCAACCCGATGCCTACGAACACGACCGGCCGTGGCCCGGGAAGCCCGTCGACGAAGGTCGCGATCCGGGAGCGGAAGTGGACGACCGCCCAGCCGCCCAAGCCGGCCCAGGTCCCGTAGTAGAACGTGAGCCACGGGTCGAACAGCGGGGAGATCAGGAGGCTCACGCCGAACCAGATGGCGAGGGGACGGACCCACCTGGTTGCCCGCAGGTCCCGGATCGGATCGTTCCCCAGATGGTGTTCGTCGCCCGGTGTCGTCCCGGGCGACCCCGAGCTCACGCCGGGCCGGCGTCGACCCGGCGTTGGAGACGCCGCATCCCGCCGAGCCACCGTTCGTAGTCGTCGGCCTTGTTGGCGAAGTAGTCGGCGACCTCAGGATGGGGGAGGATGAGGAACCGTTCGTCACGGATCCCTGCGACGACGGTCGCGGCCACCTCTTCGGTCGAGATCGACGTTGCCACGGCCATGTCGTGGAACCCTGCTCCGACCTCGGTGAGCGCATCGAGCATCTCGGTCTTAACGAACTGTGGGCACAGCGCCGAAACCCGGATACCGGCATCTCCGTAGGTCACCGAGAGCCACTCGGCGAGGGCGACCACGGCATGTTTGGTGACGCTGTAGGGGGCGGCGCCGAGGTTCGTGAGGAGACCGGCCGCCGAGGCCGTGTGGAGCAGGTACCCCTCGCCCCGGGCGAGCATCGAAGGCAACACCGCCCGCACCGCGTAGACGTGGGACATGACGTTGACATCCCAGGCACGCTGCCACGCATCATTGGGAGCGTCGACGCTTCCTCCCGTCGGGATGCCCGCGTTGAGGCACAGGACATCCACGGGCCCGTAGGTCTCCTCGGTGACCTCGACCATCGACCGGACGTCGGCCTCGGAGGCCACGTCGGTGCGCATCGCGATCCCGCCGACCTCGGCTGCGACGGTCGCGGCCTGGATGTTCATTGTTTCCAGCAGCTCGCCGAGCGTGCCGGGCAGCTTGTGATCCGAAAACCGCTTTTGTTTGCCGTTTATTATTAAACTATTCGTCATTTAATTCTCCGGGCCGAGGGGGCCTTGTTACTAATTGCCGGTGATTGTACCACATAAATAGTGAAAAGGCAAGAAATTTGGCTGTTTGAGCCAAAGGCGTAGATAGTATGTCTTATGAGTCAGTATTTTTTCCTGAACCTTGCTGTTTATCGGGACGGGCAAATACGCCTCTAACGAAGTCATGGCCGGCGCAATCGAGGCATCCGGAACACAAATGGTTACCGTCGCATTGCGAAGGGTCG
>PVMS01110767.1_pt1 | contig 20782 bp, 12 predicted proteins | sample 1853461 | NCBI WGS metagenome assembly PVMS01 (sample SAMN08582032, study PRJNA380276) | Marine sediment metagenome, whole genome shotgun sequencing project. | isolation source: ocean sediment barecode stripped | collected 2017 | reverse complement strand
GAGGGATAATCGAGAAGAAGGGAATATGGCCACAATAGAGATAACCAAAAATCAGTGCACTCAGGCCAGACATAACAGGATTTGAGCTACCTAGCAAAAAAAACACCCCCGGTAGCAACGATGGCGTCACTGACCGGAGGTGAATTGAAAAACTAAAAATGACGGTTAATTCAAACTCGCCAGTATGTTATTGAACGTTGCACTAGGACGCATGGCGGCTTTCACTTTTTCGGGATCTGCGTGATAATATCCACCGAGATCCATGGCCTTGCCTTTTGATGCATTCAGCTCGCCGATGATGGCATCCTGCTTGGCTTCCAGCTCTTGCGCTACAGGCGTGAACTTTGCTTTCAAGTCTGCATCATCGTCTTGCGCGGCTAACTCCTGCGCCCAATATAGGGTCAAGTAAAGATGCGTTCCTGCGTTATCCAATTGACCCACTTCCCGACCAGGAGATTTTTTGTTATCCATCAACTTGCCGGAAGCCCGTTCCAGCGTTTCCGCCAGCACTTTCGCTTTGGCATTATTGGTTGAGCGGCCACAATGCGCTAAGGATTCTGACAGCGCCAAAAACTCGCCGAGGGATTCCCATCTTAAGTGGCCTTCCTTCACAAACTGCTGAACATGTTTAGGGGCAGATCCACCCGCTCCAGTCTCGAAGAGGCCACCACCTTTAATCAGCGGTACGATCGACAACATTTTCGCACTCGTGCCCAGCTCAAGGATCGGGAACAAGTCGGTCAGATAATCACGAAGCACGTTGCCGGTCGCAGAGATAGTGTCCTGCCCCGCTTTGGCGCGTTTCAGCGCGTGATTCATCGCATCCACCGGCGCCATGGTCTGGATGTCCAGCCCATTGGTATCATGATCTTTCAAATAGACCTTTAACTTTGCAATTATTTGAGCATCATGAGCCCTATTTTCATCCAGCCAGAATACAACCGGAGTCGCAGAAAGTCGCGCCCTAGTGACCGCCAGCTTGACCCAATCCTGAATCGGAATATCCTTCACCTGACAGGATCGAAAAATATCACCTTGCTCGACAGCCAATTCATGCAAGACCTGCCCTGCCCCATCGATAACCCGGATAGAACCATTGCCAGGCGCTTCAAATGTTTTGTCATGTGAGCCATACTCCTCAGCTTTTTGCGCCATGAGACCGACATTAGGAACCGTACCCATCGTGGTCGGATCGAACGCGCCATTCTCCCGGCAGAAATCGATTGCCGATTGATAGATACCGGCATAACTGCTGTCCGGGATCATCGCCAGAGTGTCGTGCTCATTGCCATCAGGACCCCACATTTTTCCGGAGTTACGGATCGCCGCGGCCATGGATGCATCAACGATGATATCGCTGGGAACATGCAGATTGGTGATACCTTTATCCGAATTCACCATTGCGAGATCAGGACCGTTTTTAATGCACGCCTGAATGTCCGCATCGATTTCTTCTTGCTGGGATTTCGGCAGATCCCCAATTTTCGCATAAACATCGCCCAGTCCGTTATTTGGATTGACTCCCAATTTCTTGAACAACTCGGCATGCTTCTCAAAAACATCGGCAAAATAAACCGTAACCGCATGGCCAAAGATGATTGGATCGGAGACCTTCATCATCGTGGCTTTCATGTGCAGGGACAACAAAACGCCTTGGCTTTTCGCCGCCGCCATTTGGTCCTTAACAAACTGGCGTAGAGCCTTACAACTCATGGCAGTCGCATCGACCACATCGCCTACGTCCATAACCATTTTTTCTTTTAATACCGTGGTATTTCCGTCTGCGCCGACAAACTCGATCCGGCCGGTTCCAGCCGACTGCTCGGTAATGACTGAAGATTTTTCATTGGCGCAAAAATCTCCCTCCGGCATGTTACCGACATTGGTTTTGGAGTCCTTGGCCCACTTGCCCATTTTATGGGGATTACTTTTCGCGTAATTTTTAACCGAGACTGCGGCTCGGCGATCGGAGTTGCCTTGCCTCAATACAGGGTTGACTGCGCTTCCCTTGACCTTATCAAATTTAGCCTTGATGGATTTTTCTTCATCATTTTTAGGTGACTCGGGGTAGTCTGGAATATTAAAACCTTGAGATTGCAATTCTGCGACAGCGGCTTGAATCTGAGGTAGAGACGCACTGATATTCGGTAGCTTGATGATATTAGCACTCGGATCCATTACGATTTCACCCAGCAAAGCCAGGTCATCGGTTTGCCTTTGATCCACAGTAAGTCTATCGGGGAATTGCGCAATTATTCTGCCCGCAAGTGAAATATCTTTTGTCCCCACATTAATACCCGCGACTTGCGTAAACGCCTGGATGATGGGGAGAAATGATCCGCTTGCAAGTTCAGGTGCTTCATCAACTTTCGTGTAAATAATATCTGGCTGTTCTGACATCGTTTCTACCCCTGTAAGTTTGCTTCAAAATTGAATAAAATAACACAACCCCCGAAAACCAAAATAATCGATAAAAACAAGCTAACTGTCAACCTTTATTTAGCCTTTTTCCACAATTATTTGGACACTTAAATACGGAGGTCGGGCCAGAAATTTGCTTATAATATGAAAGCAAATTATTTACACAGTTCGCACTGGCAAAGACTGCGTAACAATTCGTGAGTATATAAACCGGTATCGTGACCGTCGTTCCAGAAAATCTGCAGGGCATAAAGCCCCACCGATTTCAGATTGAGAGGTTTAATAGTGTCTTGAATGGAACCCGGAGCAATGCGTTTTTCCCCGGTCCACTCATCGATACAATGAGCGCAAGGACAGCCCTCACGCAATTTTTTGACGTGGTAAACCGATTCATGACCATCGCTCCAGGTAATACCAAGCGTGGTGGGATCGATTTGTTTGATATTTTTTGGCGAAGGATTGTGAGATTTTAATTTCGATTCTTCTGCCATATCAATTTTTCCACTCCATTTCAAAATTAGCGTCGACTTTTGATTCCTTCGCCTGATTAATACTGAGTTGTGCCGCTACTTGCCCGGCCAGGCTTTTATAAGCTATGCTTGCTGGAGATTCCGGATCGCTCAGCATAATCGGCACTCCTGAATCGCCTCCCACCACAACTTCCGGTATGAGTGGCACTTCGCCCAGGAGCGGCACCTTAAAGTTATCCGCCAGGGTTTGCCCGCCGCCACGTTTGAAAATATTGTGCTGTTTATCACAGCCGTCACAAATAAAATAGCTCATGTTCTCGACGATACCCAGAATCGGCACTTTCACCTGGTCAAACATTTTCACGCCTTTATCAGCATCGATGAGGCTTACCTGCTGAGGCGTTGTGACCACCACTGCGCCGGACAACGGGGCTTTTTGCGTCAGAGTCAATTGGACGTCACCGGTGCCTGGAGGCATGTCGATGATGAGATAATCCAACTCTCCCCATTGCACCTTCTGTAAAAACTGTTGGATGATTCCACCTAGCATTGGGCCTCTCAGCATCAGAGGTTGCCCCTCTTTTGTGAGAAAGGCCGCTGAAATTACTTTCAGACCATATTTTTCATGCGGAAAAAATTCACCATTCTCTCCAGCTTTTGGAGAAACGATGGGCATGCCGAGCATCTGCGGAATGCTTGGTCCATAAATATCAGCATCCATCAACCCAACCTTAGCGCCGGACAACTGGAGCGCAATTGCCAGATTGGTGGCAATGGTAGATTTCCCCACTCCGCCCTTGCCACTGGCCACAGCTACGATATTTTTAACTCCAGGTAAAACCGGTTGTTCGGTCTGAGCCGCGCGCACCACAGCGGTCATGTTCACCGCAACACTTTTGACTCCCTCAATGCCGCCCACCTTGGTGGAACATTCAGTTTTTAGTTGTTCCTTCACAGGGCAGGCCGGAGTGGTCAATTCCACATCAAACTTCACATCACCGTTTTCGATGACCATATTTTTGATAAATCCCAGGCTGACAATATCCTTGTGCAGGTCGGGATCCTGAACGGTTTTCAATTGGGCCATTACTTTTACTTGCAGATCCTGATCAGACATAAAAGACTCCTCGGAATATTCCGTTGGTTTTTTTAAAATATTTTAGGCGGTAAAGATAACCTGTTTTCTTTAGGATGGATACTGCCGTAATTAAGGTTTGTATGGGGCCTCTAATAATTAATATTTTCTACCCATCCGCAATAGAGGCCGCCAAGCCAATTATTTTTACTTGCGTTTTTGCAATTCAGTTCAATATATCGTTGAAATTAGTGTAAGTTATGGTACAAATAGTGGTTGTTAGTCCATATTTAGTCTTTACTATTTTCCAACTATACAACAATTAAACTAAAGATTGACCTTTCGAACACGTCCTTAACACCTTAAATAAAATCGCAGACACCATCGGTCAAGCTTGTAAAGTCATTATTTTACCGAAAACATTTTTATGGGGGGATCTTAAAAATTGAAATTTACCGCGCTTAAACACATTTCCCCCTAAAGCTCAAAAGTAACTTGGTACCAATCAAAATATTTAAGGATACCCTTGAGTCCTCCTAAAGTGAAAATTTCCAACGACAACCCTCTTTTCCTGATGAAGGAAGCCGAATAGACACCTGTAAGTTTTAGTATTATTTCCAGGTCCCAATGCGAGTCTAAATCATTATGAGTAGTGCAAAAGAAAAAGTTTCATTTATCCAGTCAGAACTGGAAAGCCGGTTTCTCACATACGCACTTTCAACCATTGTATCCCGGTCACTTCCAGACGTTCGCGACGGTTTAAAACCCATTCACCGCCGGATCCTGTTTGCAATGGATCAAATGGGAGTCAGTTTCGCGGCCAAATATGTCAAGTCCGCAAAGATCATCGGTGAAGTGCTGGGTAAATACCACCCGCATGGAGACGCGTCCACATACGAATCGATGGTGCGCATGGCCCAGGATTTTTCCATGCGATACCCTCTGGTTGATGGCAAAGGTAATTTCGGTTCGCTCGATGGGGATCCTCCTGCGGCTTACAGATATACCGAGGGCAAATTAACGCCCATCACTTCTTACCTGTTACGCGATCTAAAAAAGCAAACCGTCGATTTCCGTTCGACTTATGACAACACTTTAAAAGAACCTGTGGTCCTTCCTGCACAGTTGCCCAACCTTTTAATCAACGGTGCTTCCGGAATTGCCGTTGGTATGGCCTGTTCCTTTCCCAGCCATAATATAGGGGAAGTGATTTCTGCTCTAATCGCGTTGATAGATAATCCGGATTTAACCCTGGCAAAAATGATGAAGTCGCTGAAAGGGCCTGATTTTCCAACAGGTGGTATTATTTTAACATCAAAGGCTGACATCCAAAAGGCTTATGAAACAGGCTCAGGCGCTGTCAAAATGCGTGGTGAATGGAAACTGGAAGACCTTCCTCGTTCCAAGCAACAGATCATCCTTACTTCCATTCCCTATGGAGTGAACAAGGCAAAGATGATCGAAAGAATCGCTGAGATCATCATTGCCAAAAAAGTCACCGCGCTTCAGGATGTCCGCGACGAAAGTGATGAGAAAATCCGTGTTGTCCTGGAAATAAAGGCCAATTCCGATGCGGAAAAAGTCATGGCCTATATTTTCAAACACACCGACTTCGAATGCAATTTTCAGATGAACTTCACCTGTCTCAAGCCCAATGGCGAGCCCGACAGACTTTCTCTGATGCAGATTTGCCGATACTTCCTCGATTTCCGCAATGAGGTCGTGACCCGCCGCTTGAATTACGAACTTTCCCTGTTGGAAAAACGCCTGCATATTTTAGCGGCGTTTGTCATCATCTTCAATAATCTGGATAAGGCGCTGAAACTGATCCGGTCGTCCAAATCCAGAGAAGAAGCCCACGAAAAATTAAAAAAAGCATTCAAGCTTGATGATGAGCAAACAGCCGGCATTTTGGAAATTCCTTTATACCGTTTGGTGGGTCTGGAAATCGACAAGCTATTGGCCGAGCAAAAGGAAAAACTTAAAGAAAAAAATAGAATCCAAAGCATTCTAAAATCTTCCAAAAAAATATGGAAGGTAGTCCGCGATGAGTTGAGTGAGATTTCGGAGAAGTTCAAAGACAAAAGAAAAACGTCATTGAAGGCTGTTGAAATTATTGATTACAACCCTGAGGATTTCATAGAACACGAAGATGTTTTCCTGGTATTGAGTAAAAACGGGTGGTTGAGAAAATTAAAAAGCCTTGGCGATGGCAAAAATTTAAAGTTCAAAGAAAACGATGAATTACTAATAATTCTGAAATGCAATACTAGAGACCTGGTAGCATTTTTCACTTCATTTGGGATAGTTTACGTACAAAAATCTTACAATCTACCTTTCACAAGAGGTGGTTTCGGGGAACCCATTCAAAGTCTCTTCAAATTCGGTGATGGGGAGAAAGTCATTCACCTTCTCTCGCTGGAATCCGAAGAAAAAAACGATTCGGAAAATGATACCAATAAAAATGAGAGCCCTGCCCTGCAGACTTCTTTTGAATTTGAAGAAACCAATCGCGATATCGAAGCCCATCTCATGGTCGCCAGCACCTCAGGATTCGGTTTTAAATTCCCCATCACCAACCTGTCCGAAACCACACGTACGGGTAGAAAGATAATGTCTTTGAAAAATGAGGATCGCATGGTCGGCATTTCATTGGCAGACAAAGACCATATTTTCTTCGCTTCCGCCAACGGTAAAGGACTCGTTATTGCCGAGAATCAAATTTCCGTTTTAACGGGCACAGGCATGGGCTCCCGGCTAATGAAACTCCCCGACACAACACTCGTCGGATTTAAATTTGTATCCCTGAAAGAAAGAGTCACTTTGGTTCACGATGATAACCGTGAAAAATTGCTCAGCATTTCCAAACTACCGGTCTACAACCGTGGAAGCATGGGAGTCATCATTTCCAAACGCAAACAACTAACAAGAATCAAGTAAGAGGACTTGTAATAATTTAATATTTTTACTCCCGGCAACTCGCTGCCCCTTATTTCACAAGGGGCACTCATAGCCAATAACAATTTTCAGGGGGTGCCCTTAAGGCAATTTTGAATGGCAACTTATAAAGCAGATGATATCCAGGTTCTGGAAGGATTAGAGCCTGTTCGTAAACGTCCAGGAATGTATATCGGCTCCACCTCCTCCACTGGTTTGCACCAACTATTTTGGGAGATACTAGATAACTCGGTGGATGAAGCTCTCAATGGGCACGCCAATTTCATCGAATGCATCCTGCATAGTGATGGCGGCGTAACGGTCAAAGATAACGGCCGAGGAATTCCAATCGACCAATTCAGGAAAACCAAGAAAAGTGCAATGGAAATCCTTTTCACCACCCTTCATTCGGGAGGCAAGTTCGACCAAGGCAATTATAAAGTTTCAGGAGGCCTGCATGGCGTTGGCATGGCCGTGGTCTGCGCCCTCTCAGAAGAGCTGGTCGCTATTTCACGACGAGACGGATTCGAATGGACTCAGACTTATTCGCGTGGCAAACCCACGAGTAAACTTAAAAAGGGTAAAGCCAGTAAAAATTATGGCACCACAATCTATTTCAAAGCCGATCCCAAAATATTTCCGAAAACTGGTTTCAATGCAAAATGGGTTCAGGAACGCGCCGAATCCAAAGCCTTTCTCAACAAAGGATTAAAGATCACCGTCCAGGACGGTAGAGAAAAACAGACCTATATGTATCCCGAAGGTATTCGCGATTACATCCGCAAGTTGGTCGCAAAACACCCAGCCATGATGGATCAGCCTTTTTATATCGAGAAGGACGATAAAAATTTGCGCGTGGAGACGGCCTTTGTCTGGACGGCACAAACCGACTCGAAGATTCTGTCCTATGCCAATTCGATTCGCACCGTAGACGGCGGCACGCATGAGAGCGGCTTTCGTAACGGGATCACTAAAGCCATTCGGACCTACATCGATCGAAGAAACCTTTTACCCAAAGGCGTCAATAGTATTACAGGCGATGATGTCAAGGAAGGGTTGGTGGCGATCGTCAATGTGTACCTGCAGGGCGAGGTAGAATTTCAAGGCCAAACCAAAGGCCGCTTGAATTCAGATATCACATCGCAGGTGGAATCCGTTGTCAAACATTCGTTGGAACATTATCTACACGACCATCAAACTCAAGGTGATTTAATCGCCAACCGAATCGTTCTGTCGGCCCAGGCAAGAATTGCCTCCCGTCAGGCTAAGGAGTCGGTCCGCAGGAAAACCAATATTTCTCACCGCCTGAACCTGCCAGGAAAACTTTCAGATTGCGCCACGGTAGATAAAGATGATGCCGAACTATTTATTTGCGAGGGCGACTCAGCTGGCGGCTCCAGCAAGCAGGCGCGTGACCGCAAAACCCAGGCAATTCTGCCCATCCGCGGAAAAATTTTGAATGTAGAAACAGCCACTGCGACAAAAATTCTCAATAACAACGAAATTCAAAACATCATTTCCGCGATCGGCACAGGCATTGAACCCAGGTTCGATTACCAGAAACTGCGCTACGGAAAAATTATCATCATGACCGATGCGGATGTGGATGGCGCTCATATCTGTACGCTTCTTTTGACATTTTTCTACCGCTATACCCCCGAGCTGATTCGTAAAGGCCATCTGTTTATAGCCCAACCACCTTTGTATCGCATCGATTCCGGAAAAAAGTTATTTTATGCCCTGGACGACCAGGAAAAAGATAAAATCATCAGGGACCTCAACGGCAAAAAGTATGAAATCGGTCGATTCAAAGGACTCGGGGAAATGCCCGCATCAGATTTAAAGAAAACCACTATGGCACGCGCCTCCCGCTCCCTGGTCCGGGTTGAAATCGGCAATCACGAGGAGACCGACCTTGCCTTTTCGCAACTGATGGGGAAAGACGCCGAACCACGCTTTATATTTATAAAGAAAAAAGCTACTTTTGTAGAAAACCTGGACGTTTAAGCCTTAGGGACAACCTAATTTTCTTCGCTTTTATTTGGTCCTTCCCTACCTCATCACTCCCAAAAAATAATTTCCGCTGGTCTAAAGCCATTGAAAAAACCTGCTTAAGGTTTACAGTGAGATATAAATGTAATTTTTTAACATCCGTATTGTTATAACCCTTATAAAATCAATATTTCCTTAAAATTGCTCCGATTAAATACACTTGTATTTTCCGGCGTAAAAATGTAAAATTAGTAGGTATGCAAACGGGAAGTTTCCTCTTATTTTCAATAAGTTAATATGGCCTTTTTCTCAAAATTAATGCGCTCCGCTGAACCTAGTGAAGAAGCCTTCGAGGTTGAAGAGGGACAGGTCGACGGGAAAAATGCTAAAACCCATAATCCAACAACTCCGGCGCAAGACAAAACCAGCGAGAATAGTGGTCAGGCTATAGCCTCGGAAGCAGTAGCTCCCAATACTGTCGCGACAAATGGGACACATACTACAGCTGTTGTCACTCCATATCCCCCCCCCCCAACCCACAGAACATTCTGGGAAGTTAAAGCAGCTCATTGAAAAAATACTCTTCAGCAATCGTATTAGCGATGCATTGGATAATTCCACCGAGGACATAAAAAAACTTTTCTCCTGTAAAGCTGTCAGCGTTTATAGTGTTGATCGTTTAAAAAGACAAATCGCTTCGAGAAATCATAAAAAACAGAGTTTAGAGGAAATCCGCCTGGACATCGCCCCTGGCAGCTTAGCTGGATATGTTGCCGCCACAGGCAAAGCGCTCAACATCCAGAATGTCTACGATAAAAAAGAACTTCAACAATATCACCCACAACTCACTTTTGATCCGAAATGGGACCAACTGTTTAAGTTTAAGTCAAGGTCGGTATTGACCATAGCCCTGCCGCACGAAAAGCGGGTCATGGGTGTGCTGCAACTGCTAAACAGGATCGATGGCAAAGCCTTTAATGCCGAAGATGTTCGATTGGCTAAAGAATTATCTGTCACGCTCGGTCATGCCATGTCCAAGCTGGAATTGGAAGACATCCAGGAGAAAATTCAAGCCACATCACAGGCTATCCATTCGGCAGAATCTATTGACCAAATTTTATTGGACTTACAAAATCCGATCCTGCAACTGTTTGATGCCAATCTGGTTACCATTTATTCTATCAACAATCGAAAGAATGAAATATTTTCAAAAATAAAATCAGGCAATACTATCAATGAAATTCGCGTATCAATTTCTCCTGCAAGTATCTCAGGCTGTGTCGCATTAGAGAAACGGTCTGTCAATATCAAGGACGTCTATAATCAAAACGAATTAAAGGATTACCACCCGGAATTAACATTCGATGATTCCTGGGATAAAAAATCTGGCATTAGAACCAAAACCATGCTGGTCCACCCTTTAATCCATGAAGATAATGTCATGGGTGTATTGCAACTAGTGAATAAAAATCATGGGTGTTTCTCGTTATCGGATGAAACAAATGCCATGATCGTTTCGCAAAACCTAGCACTGGCATTTTATAATCAGCGAAAAACTTATAATAGAAAGCCCACCAAATTCGGTTACATGATCGAAAGCGGGTGCCTGTCTCCTGAAGAGTTGAATGATGCAATCACTAAAGCACGGAATTCTCAACGCAACATTGAAGAGATTTTTCTCGATGAGTTAAAGCTCAAGCGCAAAGATATTGGCAGGTCACTGGAAGCCTATTACAAAACACCTTACTCAGGATTCAACAGTGCAGAGGTTTTGCCTGAAACTGTATTTGCGGGACTCAATAAAAATTATCTGGCAAAAAACAACTGGGTGCCATTGGAAAGCAACACTCAGCGGGTAGTCATTCTGATTGACGACCCTTTTAATATGGACAAAACGCGGAATATTAAAATGATTTTCGCGAAAAAAGAAGTGGAGTTCAAAGTCGGCCTAACAGCAGATATAAACGATTTTCTGAACATGGCCATGACGTCCCATGACAGTTTGGAAAATGAGGTTCCTGCTGAAGAAATATCTTCATTGCTTATCACTTTGGAAGATGAAGCTTCTACCTCAGTATCCTTTACAGATACATCAATAAACCATGAAGAACCCAACGCCATCAGTGAAACAGACAGCACCATTGTTCGGCTTGTTAATAAGATAATGACCGATGCGTACGATCAGGGGATTTCCGACATCCATATCGAGCCCGGGCTAGGCAAAAAGGACATCAGAGTTCGTTTTAGAAAAGACGGTATTTGTAGCACTTATCAGCAAATACCTTATCTCTACAAACAAGCTGTCGTTTCCCGAATCAAGATCATGGCCAAATTGGATATCGCCGAACGACGATTGCCGCAAGATGGCAAGATCAAAATGAAATACGGAAATAAATCAATCGAATACCGAGTGGCCATCTGCCCCACTGTCGGCGGAAATGAGGATGCTGTCCTGCGTATCCTGGCGGCCAGCGAGCCTATTCCTTTGGAAAAAATGATGTTTAGCCCACGCAATCTAGAGCTCATTAAGGCCAACGTGGAAACCCCCTACGGGTTAATCCTGACCGTCGGGCCCACCGGCTCCGGGAAAACAACCACGTTGCATTCCTGTTTAGGTCATATCAATACCCCAGAGAAAAAAATCTGGACGGCAGAGGACCCTGTAGAAATTACTCAAGACGGACTGCGTCAGGTGCAAATGCACAGCAAGATTGGTCTCGACTTCGCCAGGACAATGAGATCCTTTCTGCGTGGCGACCCGGATGTCATCATGGTCGGGGAAATGCGTGATTCTGAAACTGCGGCCATCGGATTGGAAGCATCACTTACAGGTCACTTGGTGTTCAGCACTCTGCACACCAATTCGGCGCCGGAAACCATTGTTCGTCTACTCGACATGGGAATGAATCCTTTAAATTTTGCTGATGCCCTGTTATTGGTGGTGGCGCAAAGACTGGTGCGAACTCTATGTAATGACTGTAAGAAAAAATATCAACCAACCAAGGAAGAATTCAAAACACTGGTGACGCAATACGGGGAAGAAGATTTTAAAAAACTTGGAATTAAATATAGTGGCAGCTTAAAGCTCTACAAGCCTGAAGGTTGCGATAAATGCAACGACTCTGGTTATGCGGGAAGAATTGCCTTGCACGAAGTTCTGGAAGGAACACAGGAATTAAAACGGTTGATCCTCACAAAGGCATTGGTGAATGAACTCAGAACGCAATCCCTCAAGGATGGAATGACCACATTAAAACAGGATGGAATCAACAAAATCTTTTTAGGCCATACCGATTTGAAACAGGTATTGTCCGTGTGCTCAATGTGATATGGATTTATTTTCCAACAATTATGATTAATAGAATTTGTTTTTAATTGATCAATGCCTGTATGCTGAAGGTTTGATCCATTTTCAACGGTCCTTAAGAAAATTTCTCTAACACAATAATATGGAAACTACTCAAAAAGACGTGAATAAATCAATCCCAAATTCAAATCGCGATACAAGGCTTGTAGCTATTCTTGAAAGGATAAAATCCTCCAGGAATATGGAACAATTACTTCCTCAACTGTTGCAGGATTTAAAACAACTATTTGAAAGTGCCGAGGTAGTGCTATTGGGTCTCGACCGCACCAAAAGATCCTTACATAGTGTTGGCTTAGCCTCTATGCCAAACTATGAGGTGGATATATCTGTCAGTACTCTGGCAGGCTATGTCGCGGCAACGGGAAAAGCTGTCAATTTCACAGACCCAGATTTCCGCATGGAATTACTAAAAAAACATCCAAAACTTTCTCCTCTTTCCTCATTGGATGGTAAAAACAAAACCAATACGAAAAGTATTATGGTCATTCCACTACCTTACAATGGCAAGCTGATTGGGGTCATGGAAGTTTTTAATAAAACCACTAGCAATACATTTGATGAGGCAGACTTCAAAAATGCTCGGGATATTTCCCCAGCTTTGGGATGTGTACTCAATAAACAAGACGAAAGTGGTCCTATTTCCACATGTGACTTGGATCGGGTAACAGGACTACCGCCAAAAACGGAAATCAAACCCATAGAGAATCTGTTGACATCAAAAGAGATTTTAAGCTCACAGAAAAACTTTTCGCCAGAAGAAAAACTTCACACTCTTTCGTTGGCTTTGCATGCAGCAAAAAATACAGATGAAATCCTGCTGGAGCTCAAAGATTTTATCCTGGATCTGTTTGACGCCAGAATCATCACTATTTATGCCGTTGACTCTGACCGAAACGAAATTTACTCAAAAATCAAATCAGGCGACCGAATCGATGAGATTCGAGTTCCTCTGGCAATTGAAAGCATCGCAGGATGGGTCGCTCTTGAGCAGAAAAAAGTGAACATTACTAATGTCCACGACTCGGAAGAATTAAAAAAATATCATCCTGAACTCAAATTCGATAATACCTGGGATCAAATTTCCGGCTATACCACCGTTTCAATGCTGGCCTATCCTATGATTACTGAAGGTAAATTGATGGGAGTTCTCCAGCTAATCAACAAATGCGACGGCAGTAGTTTTACTGCTCAGGACGAAAACTTTGCCAAGGTCATCTCTGAGGTAATCGCACTGGCATTTCTGAACCAGGAAAAATACGTTCAGCAGAAACCAACTAAATTCAGCGACTTGGTGCAAAATGGTTTCATCTCAGAAGAAGAGCTGGGCCATGCTATCACCAAGGCGAGAAAAAACCGCGTGGATGTGGAGACTGTTCTTCTAGAGGATCTTGGCCTACAACGTAAAGACATCGGAAAGTCCATGTCAGAATTTTTCAATCTTCCATATTATGGTTACAGCGATTCGATTATTCTTCCCAAAGAGGTGTTGTCCGGGCTTAATAAAAGTTTTCTAGCAAAAAACTATTGGCTTCCATTACAACACGATGGGACCAAGGTCGTTATCCTTACCAATAATCCATCCGACCCAGACAAGTACCAAAACATAAAACTTATCTTCCCCAAAAAGGAGGTCGAATTCAAGATCGGCCTAAAAGCTGACATTGTTGATTTCTTAAATTCCATAACAGGTGAATTCCTGACCGAATCTCAAAGTGCTCCAGAAGCAATGTCCTCGCTTCTAAGCACTCTGCAAACGGAACAAGATTTAGCGATACTGGACAATGTAGAGGAGCTTGATGATGGCTCCAACTTCATTAAAGAAACTGACAGCGCCATTGTACGACTCGTCAATAAAGTGTTGATCGATGCTTATCACAGAGGGATATCCGACATTCACTTTGAACCGGGAATTGGTAAGGAAAACGTTGTCATCCGGTTCAGAAAAGATGGGGAATGCAGTATTTATGAAGAAATTCCCGCAACCTACAAGCAGGCTATTATTTCCCGTATAAAAATTATGGCAAAACTGGACATCGCCGAAAGGCGAATGCCTCAGGACGGTAAAATAAAAATGAAGTACGGGAGAATGACCATCGAATACCGCGTTGCCACCTGCCCAACAGTTGGCGGCAATGAAGATGCGGTTCTCAGGATACTTGCCGCAAGCAAACCGCTTCCACTGGAAGTGATGAGCCTGAGCCCGAGAAACCTAGAGCTTATCAAAGAAAAAGTCAAAAAACCTTATGGGCTGATCTTGACTGTGGGACCCACCGGCTCTGGTAAAACCACCATGCTTCACTCCTGTTTGGGTTATATCAATACGCCCAATAAAAAGATATGGACGGCTGAAGATCCCGTGGAAATTACCCAAAAGGGTTTGCGCCAAGTGCAAATGCATAACAAAATCGGATTGGATTTTTCTCGCGCAATGAGAGCTTTTTTACGTGGCGACCCAGATGTCATTATGGTGGGTGAAATGCGCGATACGGAAACCGCCTCCATTGGACTGGAAGCTTCCCTAACGGGACATCTGGTTTTCAGCACGCTACACACGAACTCGGCACCGGAAACTATCGTTCGTTTACTGGATATGGGAATGAATCCATTAAACTTTGCCGATGCAATGCTGTTAGTAATTGCTCAAAGACTGGTACGCACATTATGCAAGGACTGCCGTGAGGAATATAATCCATCAAAAGACGAGTTCGATTTATTGGTCGAGGAATATGGCGAAGCGGAATTTAAGAAGCTGGATATAACTTATGATAATAATCTGAAATTAAAAAAAGCAGTTGGATGCAATAAATGTATCGAATCTGGTTATTCAGGACGAATGGCTCTACATGAATTACTGGATGGCACGCAAACAATGAAACGAATGATTATGAAAAGAGAGCCCGCTGAAGAGCTGCGCCTCCAGGCTATGGCGGATGGAATGACCACACTAAAACAGGATGGAATTATTAAAATTTTTCAAGGTCACTGCGACTTGAAACAGGTGCTTTCAGTGTGTTCTGTTTAAAACACTATTCTACATCTGCCACCGAAGTTGTAAAGAAACATCCAAGTAATTGTTTGTGCTTCTTAAGAAGAGGATATGCAATGAGCCCGCAGGGTTGACACATTTCACAGGTCTTCTGACTATTGCAGTTCAATTAATGCTCCCTTTATCTACCAAGCAAACCATGTCCCCCAAGCTAGGCTTTGGAGCATAAGCACAAAATTCTCAATGATTAGAGATAACCATAAAGGTCACCATGACTTCATCGGATAATAATATTGATTCCAACGATTCCATTGAAGATGCCATCGATCTGGAAACTTTGGCGGCCCAAGCCCAAAATCTTACCTTGGACAAGGAGGAGCTTGAATCTCTATACGAAAATCTAAAAATTTTCTTTGAATGCGAAGTCATCTCCCTATTCGCATATGACAATTCCAAAAGGGAGTTGTATACCCGAAGTTTGGAATCCCCTCTGATAGAAGAAATCCGACTGGAAATATCATTAAAAAATATTGCAGGCTTCGTTGCTGCAACTGGAAATGCGGTCAATATAAAAAATGTCCGTTCCCGAAATGAGCTCTCCAAATATAATAGAGAGCTTGTCTATGATTCCAGTTGGGACGAAAAACTTAAATTTACCACACGCAGCATGATTGCAGTTCCCCTGCCACATAGAAATCAATTGGTAGGTATAATGGAGCTCATAAATAAAGTTGATGGCAAAGCATTTACGGAAGAAGATTTCACGCAAGCCAAGGCCATTGCTCCCATGATGGGTTATGCTCTGGCCCGCCTGGACGAACAGGAACAATCCCATAGCAAAAAGTCCTCCAACAGAAAACAGCGTTTAAAGTCAGAAATGAACGAAAAACTACACCAGATGTCGCAGTTGATTCATTCTGTCAGTTCTATGGATGATATTTTTCTGGAATTAAAAGTTCCCATGGAAGAAATTTTCGAAGCCGGTGGCGTGACCATTTTCTCAATAGACAACGACTCCAATGAACTCTATTCAAAGGTCAACCACCAAGGAATAATCAATGAAATTCGTCTACCGATATCCTCTTCGAATATTTCCGGATTCGCCGCGAAAGAAAATAGACTGATAAATATTACAGACCTTTCAGACATGGAAGAAATTCACAAAGCAGATCCAAATATTGATATCGACTTCTCACTGAATATCACTGGCAATGGCACCGTCAATTCCATTCTTTCTATGCCCATGGTCAAGGAGAGTATTCTGACAGGGGTCTTGCAGTTATCGAATAAAATTAATAATAAAGGTTTTAATGCTCAGGATGAAAATCATGCCTTTCAAGTCGCTGAAAGTCTTGCGTTGGCAATGCGGAACCTGCAAGTGTCCATGCGAACTCCATCCAAATATGCCTACTTGCTGGAAAACAGCTTGGTGACCGAATCAGAAATTGGCCAGATGATGAGCCGAGCCAGGAAATCTGACGTGGACATGGAAGATTTATTAATCAAAGAGTTGCACCTGCCCCCGCAGGACATTGGAAGATCACTGGAAAAATATTATCAAATTCCCTTTGTCGCCTTTGATAATTCACTGGAACTCCCTGATCCAACACAACTCAAGGTAAATAAAGAAACTCTTATCAAGCAATATTGGGTCCCCATTAAAATTGGTGACACAGAGTTAATTATTTTGATCAATGACCCGAAAAATACGGAAATGATTCAGGTCATTGAAAAACATTTTGAACAATTAAGAGTGGATTACCGGCTTGGCCTAAAGGTGGATATCCATAAGTTTATTAATGCTTTGTATTCCACCAAGCGAAAAATAAATATCATAGATGTCAAAAATAAAAACACCGATCCTTCAGCCTATAAGGATCCAAATAAAGAAAATACTGTTTTAATACAAGAACAATCTTCGGCCTCACAAAGCCAAATCGAGGGAGACAATATAGATATGGTAACGCAAACAGAAACAAAGGTTGGTCAGCCTCAAACATCAATGCCCGCACAAACCTCGGTCATTAGTGATGAATCTGTGATCAAACTTTTTGACGAAATTATTAAAATTGCCAGCGAGCACGATGTAACCGATGTGCACATTGAACCCGACGCTAAAGAAAGTAACATTCAGGTTCGACTGAGAAAAGATGGTGCTTGTAGGGTATTTGAAAAAATTCCAGGCAAACATCAAAGCCAACTCATTCAGCATATTAAATCCATATCCAAACTGGATATCAATCAAACACAACTCCCACAAAACGGTTCTCTGATTTGGGAAAAGGGAGCCATAAAGCTGGAATTGAAAGTAATAACCCTTCCCATGTTTGGGGATGCTGAAGATGTCACCATCAAAATCAAACCGCTTAGCAAACCTGTACCGCAGTATATTCCTCTGGATAAGATGAATTTTTCGGAACCGAACCTGAAACTCATCCAATCTAAATTACAAAAAAAATCCGGCCTGATTCTCGTGGTTTCCACAAAAGGCAATGGCAAGACTACAGCTCTACATTCTCTGTTAGGAAGCCTCAATAATGCCGATAAAAAAATTGTCACTGCTGAAGATCCTGTTGAGATCGTCCAAGCAGGATTGAGACAAATTCAAATTAACGATGCTTCTGGTTTGACTATGGCTTTGGCCTTGGGGAACATTGCATTGAGTACCCCGGATATAATCATGGCAGGCAACTTACCTAACGCCGAATCCTTTAAAATTGCGTTGGAAGCCGCAAAAGAACATCTCGTTTTTGCCGCGATAACTGTTGACTCCATTACCAAGCCCTTCGAAATTATGCGCGGTATGGATATCGATCAAATGGCGGTTTCAAAATCTCTTCTGATGATTATTAACCAACAACTGGTAACAACACTTTGCGAACATTGCAAAGAAAACTATCACCCCACCAAAGAAGAGTTCAATAGCCTGGCTAGTTTTTACGGAGAAAAATATTTTCCAGAACTGGGGGTCGAATACAAAGAGGACCTGCAGATTAAGAAACCTGTAGGATGTAAGAAGTGTCTTTATAGTGGTTACGGTAAAAAAACAGGGATCAACGAAATCATGGATATCACCGTGGAACTAAAAAAGTTGATCGCGGCAAAGGCTTCCTTGGAAGAAATTAAAAAACAAGCGGTTAAAGATGGCCTGATCGCATTAAATCAGGATGCTGTTTACAAAATCTTCAAAGGCGATTGCGATCCTAAACAAGTGGAAATTGCTTTTTTACCTAAAGAAGATTGATCACCCTGTAGACTTCACTTTTGCAGTGTTCAGTTCTTTCCACCTCCCAAGGCTGGCAAGTGCATTCTCAAAAATTTTTTGATTACGAAGTTTTTTGTCACGAATACGCATTTCTTTGACTTCAAATAAGCCAAAGTTGATATTCGTTGGCTGAAAACTGGAGTGCTTGCCTTTGGTAATGTATTTATACAACGAGCCCATTGCTGACTCCAAAGGCGGCGGTATAAACTCTTCCCCTTTAATTTTCTTCACTGCATTCAAGCTGGTCAATAGACCAATCGTAGCAGACTCCACATAACCTTCAACTCCTGTGATCTGACCTGCAAAATAAATCCCAGGGTGGGATTTCAGGTCCATGTCGGGTCCGATCAAGCTGGGAGAATTGATAAACGTATTTCTGTGGATGGAACCAAACCGAAAAAACTCCGCATTTTCCAATCCGGGAATTGTCTTGAATATTCTTTTTTGCTCCGGATAAGTCAACTTGGTCTGAAAACCAACTAGATTAAAAGCTGTCCCAGCCTTATTTTCGTGACGCAATTGCACCACCGCGTATGATTTTTTACCAGTTCTCGGGTCCGTCAACCCCACCGGTTTCATGGGTCCAAAGGACAAGGTTTTGGGTCCACGCCGGGCCAGTTCTTCAATCGGCATACAACCCTCAAAATAGATTGGCTTTTCGAATGAATGAAAGGCAACCTTCTCGCCCTCGTTCAATGCCTTGACGAAGTCATAATATTGCGCTTCATCCATCGGACAATTGAGGTAGTCATCGCCACCCTTGTTATAGCGGGAAGCGAAATAGGCTTTGTCGTAGTCGATGGTATTGGCATCTATGATTGGCGACAGCGCATCGTAAAAATATAAATACTTTTGCCCAATCAAATCTGCAATGCGGTTTGATAGCGCCTCGGAAGTCAGCGGCCCTGTCGCAATGATCACCGGTCCTTCATCAGGGATGTCTTGGACCTCTTCCCGTTTCAGGGTGATATTCGGGTGCTCTTGAATTTTACGGGTGATCTCTTGGGAAAAAAGGTCCCGGTCTACAGCAAGAGCAGACCCGGCGGGGACAGCATGGCGATCCGCAGAAGCAATGATGAGGGAGTCAAACTTTCTAAGTTCTTCTTTTAGGAGGAAAGGCGCGGAACTCGACTGATTATTTCCCAAAGAGTTACTGCATACCAACTCCGCGCAGGAATCCGTTTTATGCACCGGCGTGGACACAACAGAACGCATTTCATATAAAACAACCTGAACGCCGCGTTCTGCCGCCTGCCATGCGGCTTCCGAGCCCGCAAGACCGGCGCCGATGACAGTCAAAAATTTATTCATACTACCCGCCTTTAAGCTGCCGCATCGGTTTTTTTCTCACCGCATTTCGGACAAAGCTTTGTAGTCGGCTCGTCTTTTTTCCATTTCTCCACTAAAAAGGGATAATTGCAGCTTGGGCAAGGTTCTGCGACCGGTTTATCCCAGGATGTAAATTTGCAATCAGGATATTTGCTACAACCGTAGAAGGTCCTTCCCTTCTTAGTTCGTCGGGGAGAGATATCGCCTTCGCAATTATCTTCAGGACATTTAATGCCCATACTAATGGGTTTGGTAAATTTGCAATCTGGATAATTGGAACAGGCGATGAACTTGCCGAACCGTCCTCTTTTAAGAATCAGTTCAGAATCACATTTTTCACAATTGCCTTCCACCTTATCCAGTTCCTTACCCTCTTCGCCACCATTTAGATCAGAGAGGTCTTTGGTATTTTTACATTCTGGATATCCCGTGCAAGCCATGAATTTTCCGAAACGACCCCACTTGATGATCATAGGACTATCGCATTTTTCACACTTTTCATCGGTTTCTTCAACCTGACTTTTGATGTCCCTCATTTTCTTTTCCGCTTTTTCCAGATCCGCCTTAAAGGGTTCATAAAATGCCTTCAGCGCATCGATCCAGTCGGTTTTTCCAGCTTCAATGTCATCAAGCTGGTCCTCCATTTTAGCGGTAAATTCCGCAGTCATGATATCTGGAAAGTTTTCCACCAATAAATCTGATACCAGAAAACCTAATTCGGAAGGGAAAAGCCGGCGTTCTTCCGACCGGATGTAATCCCGATCTTTGATCACACTGATAGTAGAAGCATATGTACTAGGACGACCAATACCACGCTCTTCCAATTCTTTGACCAATGTTGCTTCGGAAAATCGTGGAGGCGGTTGGGTAAAGTGTTGCTCTGGTAAAATTTGCAACAGCGTTAAGACTTCCCCTTATCCAGTGCCGGTAAAGTACGAAT
>PVMS01019679.1_pt1 | contig 20784 bp, 20 predicted proteins | sample 1853461 | NCBI WGS metagenome assembly PVMS01 (sample SAMN08582032, study PRJNA380276) | Marine sediment metagenome, whole genome shotgun sequencing project. | isolation source: ocean sediment barecode stripped | collected 2017 | reverse complement strand
TTTTGTGGCTTCTGCTGAAGAAGAAAATTCAGGTCCGAATGGCTTGAACAGTATGTTGAAAATTATTCCTGAGATAGACTTTGCTATTGTAGGTGAGCCGACATTGATGAATTTAGCTATCGCTGAAAAAGGATTGTTGGTGTTGAATTGTACTGCAAAAGGAACTTCAGGTCATGCAGCGCATGGAATAGGTGATAATGCGATTTATAATGCCATTGAAGATATTCATTGGCTTCAAAATTTTGAATTTCCAAAAGTATCGGAAACATTGGGGAAAATTAAAATGACAGTTACTCAAATTGAAGCCGGAAGTCAGCACAACGTCATTCCTGCAAGTTGTAAATATGTGGTTGATGTCAGGGTAACAGACGCTTATAGTATCCAGGAGGTACTAGATATTATTCAAACTAATATAAGATCTGAAGTTAGCCCAAGATCTTTAAGGTTAAATTCTTCATCAATTCCAAAAGACCACCAAATTGTAAAGGCAGGTGTGAAATTAGGAAGAAAGACCTACGGTTCTCCAACGCTTTCAGATCAGGCTATTTTGAGTTGCCCTTCCCTAAAATTAGGGCCTGGGGAAAGTTTGCGTTCGCATACGGCAGATGAATTTATTTACATCAATGAAATAGAAGAAGGAATTGATTTGTACATTAAAATATTAGCACAAATTATATAAAATACTTTCGTGTTAGGAACGAAGTGCGAGTACACAGAAGGACAAGTAATTCAAATAAAAATAAACAAATACAACATAATAAAATGAAACTTTGGGATAAAGGATATTCAACAGATAAAAAAATAGATTTATTTACTGTTGGCAATGATAGAGAATTGGATTTGATCTTAGCAAAGTATGATGTAATTGGGAATATTGCACATGCAAAAATGTTACATAAAATAGGATTGTTATCTACAGACGAAAAAACTTCTTTAGAGAATGAATTAAAAGAAATTTTAAAAACCATTGAAGCAGGTGATTTTACAATTGAAGATACTTTTGAAGATGTACATTCAAAAGTTGAGTATTTACTGACTGAAAAATTAGGCGATGCAGGAAAAAAAATTCATACAGCTCGATCAAGAAATGACCAGGTATTAGTAGATGTTCACTTGTATTTAAAAGATGCCTTGAATGAAATTGAAAGTGAGATTGATGAATTATTCGATCTATTGATTGTGCTGGCAGAACAATATAAAAATGTATTACTCCCGGGTTATACACATTTACAGGTTGCAATGCCTTCATCTTTTGGCTTGTGGTTTTCTGCCTATGCAGAAACTCTAATAGATGATATTTATTTTATTAAAGCAGCGTATAAAGTGGCCGATCAAAATCCGTTGGGTTCCGCAGCCGGTTATGGCAGTTCATTCCCAATAGATAGAGATACTACTACCGAATTATTACATTTTGAGACCTTGAAATTCAATTCGATTGCAGCACAAATGAGCAGAGGGAAGCTTGAAAAATCAGTAGCTTTTGCTTTGAGTTCGGTTGCCGGAACTTTATCGAAAATGAGCATGGATATTTGCCTGTATATGAATCAGAATTTTAATTTTATTTCCTTTCCGGATGAACTGACAACAGGATCAAGTATTATGCCTCATAAAAAGAACCCTGATGTTTTTGAACTAATTAGAGGAAAATGCAACAAATTACAGGCCTTGCCATATGAGTTTACTTTGATAACTAATAATTTACCAAGCGGTTATCACAGAGATTTTCAATTGCTTAAAGAAGGATTGATTCCTTCCTTTTCAACGTTAAAATCATGTTTGGAAATGCTGACCTATTCATTGAAAAATATTCAAATAAATACGGCTATTCTTGAAGATGAAAAATACATTTATTTATTTAGTGTTGAGGAAGTTAATAAATTAGTTCAACAGGGAATTCCTTTTAGAGATGCCTATAAAATTGTTGGAGAGAACATCAGTAAAGGTGAATTTAAACCTAGCAAGAAGGTCATTCATACGCATAAAGGCAGTTTGGGGAATTTGTGTTTAGATGAAATAGTCAAAAAGAAAAACAACTGTTAATTAAATTGGCTTATTCTCATTTTCGAAACTTTGGAATTATTATTTTTCAATCCATTACAAATTTAAACCCTAAAGAAATTATTCCGGCAGAAAGGCCTGTATTTCTTTTGTAGTTACTGTATTTTAGATCAACATTCTTTAGCCCTAATTTCCAAACACGGCGTTTTGTAAAAATATCTGTATACGATATACCAAATCCAATCTGATTTGAATTGAATTCTGACAAATCGTAATCGGAAGTATAATACTCTTCGGTAGATTCATGTTGTTCAAAAGGGGCAAAATAATCTGCAGCCGTTTGGTTATAATATCTATACGAGGGGTATAAAGTTAATTCATTAACGAGAGTTCGATATAAGTCTTACCCAATTCTTTGAAGATTATCAATGTTGATTTTAGGTTTTGTAGGGTAGAATGAATATGTGATTAGACCTGAGATTAGATTTAGTATAAATTTAATTACAGGCATTCCAAATAACTTCATTTGGGGTAGGAGCGGTAATTTTAATAGTTTTTTTCGTTACGGGATGTGTAAATTTAATTTTACGAGCATGCAAATGAATACTTGCATCTTTATTACTTCGGTCAAAACCATATTTTAAATCACCTTTAATCGGAGAGCCAATAGATGCTAATTGACATCTAATTTGGTGATGGCGACCTGTTTCCAGGATTACTTCCAACAAATAATAATTATCCAAAGATTTTAATAATTTGTAATGAAGAATAGCCTTTTTACTTCCTTCAGTTTCAGAATTGTAGGATGTGGATTTATTGTTTTTGGGATTTTTTTTTAAAAATCCTGTGATCGTATCCATATTGCTGCTTGGTTGATTTTTAACAACTGCCCAATAAGTTTTTTCGACCTCTTTGTCACGTAACATCTTATTGAAACGTTCCAGAGCTTTTGATGTTCGAGCAAAGACTATGATTCCTGTTGTTGGCCTGTCAAGACGGTGAACAACACCTAAGAACACGTTTCCAGGCTTATTAAATTTATCTTTGATATATTCTTTGACGATTTCGCTTAAAGGTATGTCACCGGTTTTATCACCTTGCACAATGTCTCCGGATTGTTTGTTGATTACAATTAAATGATTGTCTTCAAATAATACCTTTAAATTGTTTTTTGTTGAAGCCATTTTAAAAGTTCTCAGCCACTTTTTTATTCAAATCATCAACAAAATTGAGCAATTCATCTTTTCCTGATTTATTCGTCGCTGAAGTTACAAAATGCTGTGGCATTGTTTCCCAAACAGTTTGGGTCATTTTCTGATTGTAATACTTCAGGTTTTTGTTTAATTCCGAAAGTTTCAATTTATCGGTTTTAGTAAAAACGATACAAAAGGGAATACCATTTTCACCTAAGTAAGTCATAAATTCTAAATCAATTTTTTGTGGTTCTAAGCGAGAATCAACTAAAACAAAGGTGCACACCAATTGTTGGCGTTGCAAAAAATAATCTTTAATAAAATTTTGAAAGATTTTTCTTTTGGTTTTGGATACCTGTGCATAACCATATCCTGGTAAATCAACCAAAAACCAATTGTCATTTATTTTAAAGTGATTGATAAGTTGTGTCTTTCCAGGTCTTCCTGAAATTTTTGCCAGCTTACTTTTGTTAGTAAGCATATTAATTAAGGATGATTTTCCAACATTAGAACGTCCGATAAAAGCATATTCAGGAATTTGATCTTTTGGGCATTTGGAAACATCAGTGTTGCTAATTACAAAATCAGCAGTTTTAATTTTCATCGGTTTAAAATTTTTTAGCAAAGAAAAATATGCAAAAAAATTAATGTCCATTTCATTGCTTAAAGATTTCTTTCCTTTAACCAGTTTTCAAGGATCTCATTAAATTTTTCCGGGTACTCCATCATCGGGGCGTGACCACATTTATCTATCCAGAACAAATTAGCGTCCGGTAATAATTTTTCAAAATCTTCTGCAACTTCAGGCGGCGTAACACTATCATTTTTACCCCAAATTACACATGTCGGAGTATTCATAGCAGGTAAATCCTTACCCATATTATGTCTGATTGCACTTTTTGCTAACGCAAGAACTCTAATCGCTTTATTTCGGTTGTTAACGGTTTCGAAAATTTCATCAACAACCTCTTTAGTTGCAACTTCAGGACTGTAAAATACTTGTTGTGTTTTTAATTTGATATACTCGTAATTCCCTCTTTTTGGATAAGTGTCCCCCATTGATTTTTCATACAATCCGGAACTGCCGGCAATAACAAGTCCGGCAACATTTTTTAAATTTAATTTAGTAAAATAAAGTGCTATATGTCCACCAAGAGAGTTTCCAAGTAATATGGCCCTGTCTATTTTTTTAAAAACCATAAATTCTTTCAAAAATTTTGATAAATTTTTAACATTGGTCTTTAAAAGAGGTAGATTATATATTGGTAATACAGGAATAATGACTTTATAGCCATTTTTTGAAAAATAGTTAAAAACACCGTCAAAATTACTCAGCCTTCCCATAAGTCCATGCAGTACAATAATAGGTTGACCCTCACCAGCTTCAGTATAACTAAAATTCCCTTCCGTAATAAGATTTTTGCTCATAGAATTATAAAATATTTCGCTATCTACAAAGGTAGTTTTTTTTTCTAAAATACGATATTTTTATAAATGTCAATGATTAAAATTTTAAATAGTTGTCTTTCAAAATTATAGCTAAAAATTAAGGAAAGGTGCAAAAAGTTATAAACAAAGTGGAATAAAGTGGTAGAAAGTGGGAAAAAATTTATATTTTTGAATTCATATCTATTTCACAATGGTAAGTTTAATTGGAACATATGAATGTAAAGCTGATGCAAAAGGAAGGATAGTTCTTTCATCTGCATTAAAAAAGCAACTCTCACCGATACTTCAAGAAGGGTTTGTTTTAAAGCGTTCTGTGTTTCAGCCTTGCTTAGAACTGTACCCAATGTCTGAATGGAATGTGTTAATGGCCAAGGTAAATAAGCTGAACAGATTTGTAAAAAAGAATAATGATTTTATCAGGCGTTTCACGGCGGGTGTGAAATTTGTTGAATTGGACAGTACAGGTCGTTTGTTAGTAGCGAAAGATTTACAATTATTTGCAGGAATATCAAAAAATGTAGTGCTTTCTTCAGCAGTTAACATTATTGAGATTTGGGATAAGGATAATTATGAAAATGCCATAGATGAAACAACAGGTAATTTTGCTGATTTAGCGGAAGATGTTATGGGTAACGTAACCGAAGAAGGAGATGAAATATCATAATCCTGTTTTATTAAAGGAAAGTGTTGAAGGTCTTAATGTAAAGCCAAATGGTGTGTATGTAGATGTTACGTTTGGAGGAGGAGGCCATTCCAGGGAAATATTAAAAGGACTGAACGAAAACGGGAAATTATTTGCTTTTGATCAAGACCTGGATGCTGAACAGAATACAATTGATGATCAAAGATTTACTCTTATAGCACAAAATTTTAGATTTATTAAAAGATATCTGAGGTTTTATGGAGTTAAAAAGGTTGATGGTATATTGGCTGATTTGGGCGTTTCATCTCATCAATTTGATAAAGCTGAGCGAGGGTTTTCTACAAGATTTGATGCCGACTTGGATATGAGAATGAATCAGAAAGGGCAATTATCGGCATTTGAAGTGGTCAATAGGTATGGGGAAGAACAATTGAGTAATGTATTGTTTCAATATGGTGAATTAAGAAATGCCAGAGCCATTGCTAAAAAAATTATTGAAGTACGTTCTGAAAAAATAATTAAGACAAGTTTTGAATTGAAAGAAGTGTTGAGTGAGTTTGTTCCAAAATCAAAAGAACATAAAATATTGGCTCAAATATTTCAAGGGATCCGAATTGAAGTAAATCAGGAAATAGAAGCTTTGAAAGAGTTTTTGTTACAAATACCGGAGATACTGAATGCAGAAGGCAGACTAAGTGTCATTTCTTATCATTCTTTAGAAGATAGATTGGTGAAGCGTTTTATTAGAAATGGCATGTTTGAAGGAGAGCCGGAAAAGGATTTGTTTGGGAATATTAAAGTTCCAATGAAAAAAGTTGGAAAATTATTGATTCCATCCTATCAGGAAATTAAAGAAAACAATAGGGCAAGAAGTGCAAAACTTAGAATAGCAACATTATCCTAAATGTCTAAGATAAAAAAAAGCATATATGATGTGTTAAAAGGGAACTTTTTAATTAGAGAAGATTCCTTTAAAAATTGGCGTTTTATTTTGTTCATCGTTGCATTGATGCTATTAATGATTGCAAGTTCGCACAGTTCTGATAAGAAAGTGATGGAAATCGCAGCTCTTAATAAAGAAATTAAAGAATTGAGAGCCGAATTTGTTGATACTCGTTCAATTTCAATGAAAATGAGATTAGAGTCAACAATAAGAAAAAAAGTTGGAGAATATGGTTTAAAACCAAGTGAAGGCCCTCCATACGTTATAAAAGTAACCTCAAAAATAGCTAAATAAAGTTGGCAACTACAAAAAAGAACATACTAAATAAATTGTATTTCGTATTTGTGTTTATTACACTTTTTTTGTTGGCCATAATCTTTAGATTGACCAATATTCAATATGTTGATGGTGATAAATACAGAGCCTTATCGGAACAACTTACCCTGAGAAACGATACCATTTTTGCAAATAGAGGAAACGTCTTTTCATCCGATGGTAGTTTATTGGCAACTTCCATGTCGCAATATGAAATCAGAATGGATGCGTACACAGTTGACGCTACCGACTTTGAAAAAAATATCAGAAGTCTTTCCGTGGAACTTTCAAAAATGTTAGGGAATACAGCAGGATATTGGGAAGGGAAAATCAGAAAAGCCAGAAATACTAAGAACAGGTACTTATTTATAACTAAAAAATTGGGGTATAATGACTATGTGAAAATTAAAAGTTTTCCAATTTTCAGGTTAGGCATGTATAAAGGAGGCTTTATTGCTGAACAATCAACAGTTAGAGCACATCCTTTAGGGAAAGTTGCAGAACGAACTATTGGCTATGACGATTATAGAGGTGCTCCGGGAATAGAAGGTGCCTACAGAGGTTATTTAAGAGGAAAATATGGTTGGAGATTGAAACAGAAAATAGCGAAAGGACAGTGGAAGCCCATAAATGATAATAATGAAAAAGAACCAATAGACGGAAAAGATATTGTAACTACAATAGATGTAAATATTCAAGACATCGCACACCATTCCTTATTAAAGCAATTGGAATATTACAATGCCGATCACGGATGTGTTGTTGTTATGGAAACCAAAACAGGTGAGATAAAAGCAATTTCAAATTTGGGAAGAACTTCTGAAGGGAAGTATTTTGAAAAACGAAACTATGCAGTATATGAATCTCATGAACCGGGTTCAGCATTCAAATTGATGTCCCTGGTGGCTGCATTAGAATCAGGGGCTATTGATACAAGTACGATTGTTGACACAGGAGAAGGCAAATACAAAATTTACGGAAGATATATCAATGATTCTAAAAGAGGAGGTTATGGAAAAATATCTGCAGCAAGAGCATTGGAAGTCTCATCAAATATTGGGTTTGCAAGGTTAATCGATGAAAATTTTAGTGAAAACCCAAATGAATTCATTGATTTATTGAAAGGGATGCATTTGAATCAACCATTGGGTTTGCCCATAAAAGGTGAAGGACAACCTGAAATTCCTGCTCCTGGTGATAAAAAGTGGAGTAAAAACGCTTTGCCATCAATAGCATATGGGTATAATTTAAGGCTGACAGCTTTGCAAACATTAGCTTTTTACAATGCTATTGCAAATGATGGAGAGTTGATAAAACCAAGGTTTGTTAAAGAAATCAGATCAAGAGATAAAAAAATAAAAACTTTTGAGAAAGAAGTTATAGATCCCAAAATATGCTCCAAAGAAACGGTAAAAAAAGTACAGGAAATACTCAAAAACGTGGTCATTCGAGGTACTGGAAGAAAATTGTATACAAAAGATTTTTCAATGGCAGGAAAAACAGGAACTGCTCGAACTGAATATTGGTTGGCAGATGATTGGGAATCTAATCGTCGTTATATTTCTTCATTTACAGGATATTTCCCTGCTGATAATCCATTGTATTCATGTACTGTGGTAATTCATAAACCAAAAGTTCAAACAGGCTATTACGGAGCGGATGTTTCAGGACCGGTTTTTAAAGATATTGCTCAAAAAATTTATACTTCCAATCATATTATTAATGAAATAGAAAACAGGGTACCAAATTTTAAAAGTATCCAGGAAAACTTTGATTCTTACTATACTAATTCTAACAAGGAATTTGATTCAATTCCGGATGTACAAGGAATGGCGGGAATGGACGCCATTTCTTTGCTTGAAAATTTAGGGCTGAAAGTAGTTTTTATAGGAGATGGAAAAGTAATTGAACAATCATTGAGTTCTGGGGAAGAACTTATTAAGGGGACTCAAATAATTTTAAAATTATCTTAATTGAGATTAGTTAAAGACATATTATATAAAGTTAGTGTTGATGCCATAAACGGCAGCACTGATACCTTGATAAATGATATTGTTTTTGACTCAAGAATTGTTCAGCAGGATAATTTATTCGTAGCGCAGCGAGGATTAAATTTTGATGGGCATAAATTTATAGATAAAGCCATTGAATCAGGAGCAATCGTTGTTGTATGCGAGACAATACCCAACAAGTTGAATCCGGATGCTACATATATTAAGGTTGAAGACTCAAATACTGCTTTAGCTATTATGGCTTCAAATTTTTATGACAATCCTTCTTCAAAATTGAAATTAGTTGGAGTTACTGGTACGAATGGTAAGACTACCATAGCTTCGTTACTTTATAAGCTTTTTTACAATGCAGGATATAAAGTCGGATTATTGTCAACTGTTAAAATATTAGTTGATACAAATCAACATGAAACTACACATACCACACCGAATTCAATAGTAATAAACAGGTACCTGAACGATATGGTTGCAGCAGGGGTCGACTACTGTTTTATGGAGGTGAGTTCACATGGTATTCATCAGAAAAGAACAGAGGGGTTACAATTTGAAGGTGGTGTATTTACAAATTTAACTCACGATCATTTAGATTATCACAAAACCTTTTCGATTTATAGAGATATAAAAAAATCATTTTTTGATGCATTGCCAAAATCAGCTTTTGCTTTGGTGAATATTGATGATAAAAATGGAGCAATGATGCTTCAAAATACAAACGCCAAAAAATATGGATATTCATTAAAGTCAATGGCTAATTTTAAAGCTAAGATTTTAGAAAATCAAATCACTGGATTATTACTGAATATAAATGGCAATGAAGTTTGGACCAAATTGATTGGAAGTTTCAACGCCTATAATTTGCTAGCCGTTTTTGGAGTATCCAATTTGTTGGGATTGGATTCTACAGAATCTTTAACAGGCATAAGTAAATTGGAAAGTGTTGATGGAAGGTTCCAGCATTTTGTTTCTGAAGGTGGCGTTACAGTCGTTATAGATTATGCCCATACACCTGATGCACTAAAAAATGTGTTGGAAACTATCAATGATATCCGAACTGGAAATAATAATATAATTACCGTTGTGGGTTGTGGAGGAGATAGAGATAAAGCTAAACGTCCTGTTATGGGACGTATAGCTTCTCAATTAAGTACTCAGGTAATTTTTACATCCGACAATCCAAGAACCGAAGATCCACAAACAATTCTCAACGAAATTGAGGCTGGAGTTTCTCCTAATAATTTCAAAAAAACAGTAACAGTATTAGATAGAGAGCAAGCTATAAAAACAGCAGTAAAGTTTTCCAAAAAAGGCGATATAATTTTAATTGCCGGGAAAGGACATGAGACCTATCAAGAAATTAATGGAGTTCGAAATCATTTTGATGATCTCGAAAAAGTAACCCAAATTTTAAAAGTTATAGAAAGTTAAAACAATGCTATATTATTTATTTGAATATTTAGAAAGTCACTACAATGTACCAGGAGCAAGCTTATTCCAGTACATTTCATTCCGTTCGGCAATGGCTTTTATAATTTCTTTATTGTTTTCAACTATTTACGGAAAAAGGATTATCAATTATTTGAAATTTAAACAGGTAGGTGAATCAGTTAGAGATTTAGGTTTAGTTGGTCAAGCCCAAAAAGAAGGTACACCAACAATGGGAGGTGTAATAATAATTTTTGCTACACTGATTCCTGTATTATTATTTGCTCAAATTGATAATGTATATATAGTGATTTTAATGGTAACAACTTTGTGGATGGGGTTGATAGGGTTTGTAGATGATTATATCAAAATATTTAGAAAGAATAAAAATGGTTTAAAAGGAAGGTTCAAGATATTGGGTCAGGTCTCTTTAGGAATATTTGTAGGAGCAATGCTTTATTTTCACCCAAGTGTTACTATGAAAGAAAAGTTGCCACAATCGGTAACTATTATTTCTGAAGATGGGAAAACCACTTTGTTTGGAGAAGCAAAGAAGTCTACTAAAACAACAATTCCATTTTTAAAAGATAACGAATTAGATTATGCGGCAGCACTGGATTTATTTGGTGAAGGAGCAAGAAAGTATGCCTGGTTAATTTTTATACCCATTGTTATTTTCATAATAACAGCGGTGTCAAACGGTGCAAATTTAACTGATGGGATCGATGGTTTGGCAGCGGGTTCTTCTGCTATAATAGTGTTAACCTTGGGGGTTTTCGCATGGGTTTCAGGGAATATTATTTTCGCTAATTATTTAGATGTGATGTACATACCAAATTCGGGCGAAATGACCATTTTTATAGCTGCATTTGTTGGAAGTTTAGTTGGGTTTTTATGGTATAATACTTATCCGGCTCAGGTATTTATGGGTGATACGGGTAGTTTAACAATTGGAGGAATCATAGCGGTTTTAGCAATAGCGGTACGTAAAGAATTATTGATCCCAATTTTAGCAGGAGTCTTTTTTATTGAAACGTTATCGGTGATTATTCAGGTAAGTTATTTTAAATATACAAGGAAAAAATACGGAAAAGGAAAGCGCATATTTAAAATGTCACCATTGCATCATCATTATCAAAAATCAGGCTATCACGAAAGTAAAATAGTAACAAGATTTTGGATTGTAGGAATTATGTTGGCAGTATTGACCATAGTGACTCTTAAGTTGAGATAATTTGGAGTTAAGAGATATGATTAACTCGAAAACAGAGTATAGTACATGAATTTAGTAGTTCTAGGAGCAGGAGAAAGTGGAGTAGGAACAGCTATTCTGGGAAAACAAAAAGGCTACAATGTCTTTGTTTCTGATAGTGGTACAATTACTAAAAAACACAAAGAAGTTCTTTTAAATAATGACATTTTTTTTGAAGAAGGTAAGCATTCTGAAAATGAGATCTATTCAGCTGATGTTGTGATGAAAAGTCCTGGAATTTCGGATTCAGTTCCCTTAGTAAAAGAGCTGAACTCAAAAGGAATACCCGTAATTTCTGAAATAGAGTTCGCATCAATATATACCAACGGAATAATTGTTGGGATCACAGGTTCTAATGGGAAAACCACCACCACTTTGCTAACCAACCATATATTGAAAAATGGAGGGTTGCACGTTGGAATGGGAGGGAATATTGGGGAGAGTTTTGCGCGGCAGGTAGCTGAGGAAAATTATGATTTCCATGTGTTGGAACTGAGTAGCTTTCAGTTAGATGGAATTAAAAATTTTGCACCACATATTGCAATTATCACCAATATAACACCTGACCATTTGGATAGGTACAATTATAAATTTGAGAATTATGTGGATTCAAAATTTCAGAATAACAGAAAATCAAACTGAGAATGATTTTTTGATCTATGATTTTGATGATAATGTAATTTCAAATTGGTTAGAAAACAATGAAGTAAAAGCAACTTTATTACCATTTTCAATAGAAAAAGATTTGGAAAAAGGAGTGTCTTTAAAAGATGATAAAATAATTATAAAATATAAAACAGAAGAAACTATAATGAGTATTTCAACTTTAACATTAAAAGGAAAACACAACACAAAAAATGCAATGGCTGCGGCAATGACAGGTTCATTGTTAAAAGTAAGAAAGGAGAAGATAAGGGAAAGTTTAGAAAATTTTGAAGGTGCAGAGCACAGATTGGAGCCTTTTTTGAAAATTAATGGTGTGCAATACATTAACGATTCTAAAGCAACAAATGTAAATGCAACCTTTTACGCGTTGGAAAGCATGATTTCTCCAACGGTTTGGATAGTAGGGGGTGTTGACAAAGGAAATGATTATTTGGATTTAATGCCATTGGTAAGAGAAAAAGTGAAAGCAATCATTTGTTTAGGACTGGACAATCAGAAAATTGTGCAGACTTTTTACAATGTAGTGGATTTAATAGTTGAAACAGCAGGAGCCGAGGAAGCTGTAAAAGTGGCTTATAAAATTGCTGAATCAGGAGATAGTGTTTTACTATCACCTGCTTGTGCAAGTTTTGATTTGTTTGAAAATTACGAAGACAGAGGATATAAATTTAAGAAGGCCGTCAGGGAATTATAAATAATAACAAAACCTGGGAAGCAATAATCGAACAGAGTTATAAATAACCAAAAAGAAGAACAGAAATAGACAATTGAAAAATTTTCTTAAAAATATTGAAGGGGATCGCGCAATTTGGGCAATTGTCACCGTATTGGCCATCTTGTCATTTATGCCGGTTTATAGTGCCAGCACCAATTTGGTTTATGTTACCAATTCAGGTACACCTGCCTTCCATTTATTTAAACATTTTGTTTTATTGTTTTTTGGGTTCTTAATTATTTATGGAGTTCATAAAATTCCTTACAGATATTTTAGTGGTGGTTCAGTATTGATGCTACCATTTGTTATGGGGTTACTGGTTTATACCATGGCTCAAGGAACTACGATTAATGGTGCCAATGCCAGTCGGTGGATTCAAATTCCATTTATTGGTGTTGGTTTTCAAACCTCTACTTTGGCGGGTCTTGTTCTAATGGTATTTGTGGCACGCTATCTTGCTAGAAACAAGGAAAGGGATATTACTTTTAAGGAAAGCCTTTGGCAATTATGGCTGCCGATTGCAATAACACTGATTTTAATATTGCCTGCCAATTTCTCAACAACGGCAATTGTCTTTGCAATGATATTATTACTGGTATTTATTGGAGGATATCCTATAAAATATATAGCAAGTATAGTGGGTATTGGAATTTTGGTATTGTCCCTGTTTGTGCTGACAGCTAAAGCTCTTCCTGATGCAATGCCTAACAGAGTGGATACCTGGATAAGCAGAATAGAGAATTTTTCAAATAAAAATGCGGAAGAAGGATATCAAGTTGAAAAAGCCAAAATTGCTATTGCGATTGGAGGGCTTAAAGGAAGAGGTCCGGGGAAAAGTGTACAAAAGAATTTTTTACCTCAGTCTTCATCCGATTTTATTTATGCAATTATTGTTGAAGAATATGGATTACTGGGTGCTGTAGTAGTAGTTCTTATGTATTTTCTATTGTTATTCAGAATACTTATTGCAGCGAAAAAAGCAACGACAATTTTTGCAACATTGTTAATTATAGGTGTTGGTTTGCCAATAATTTTTCAAGCAATGATTAATATGGCTGTTGCGGTGAATATATTACCGGTAACGGGACAAACCCTACCATTAATTAGTAGTGGAGGGACATCAATTTGGATGACCTGTTTTGCCATAGGAATAATTTTAAGTGTTACAACTGAAAAAGAAAAAGAAATTATAAATAATGAAGAAAACCCTTTAGATATTTTACATGAAGCAATCGGTTAACATACTATTAAGCGGTGGTGGAACAGGAGGTCACATATATCCTGCTTTATCTATAGCGAATGAGCTAAAAGGAAAATATCCTGGGGCAAATTTCTTGTTTGTTGGTGCTAAAGATAGAATGGAAATGGAAAAAATTCCACAGGCCGGATACCAAATAAAGGGATTATGGATATCAGGATTTCAACGAAAAATCACATTAAATAATTTAGCATTTCCCATCAAATTAATAAGTAGCATTTGGGAAGCATATAAAATTATTAAAAAGTTTAAACCTTCTATTGTTATAGGGACAGGTGGTTTTGCCAGTGGACCAACATTATTTGTGGCAAATAATAAAAGGATTAATACACTCATTCAGGAACAAAATTCATATCCAGGAATTACCAATAAGTTATTGGGGAAAAAAGCAGCTAAAATATGCGTTGCCTATGATAATTTAGAACGTTTTTTTCCTGTTGATAAAATAATTAAAACAGGAAATCCGGTACGACAGGATTTGTTAAAAATTGACGAAAAAAGAGCAGAAGCTCTTACCTTTTTTAATCTGGATAAAGGCAAAAAGACATTGGTAGTTATTGGCGGAAGTTTGGGGGCCCGTGCCATTAATAATTTGATTGAAAAGCAATTGGATTGGTTGGTAGAGAAAAATATTCAGGTGATTTGGCAAACAGGGAAACTATACTATAATGAATTTAAAAAATATAATGGCTTTGATGGTGTGCAAACTCATGCTTTTTTGAACAACATGGATTTAACATATTCAGCTGCAGATTTTCTTATCAGTCGGGCAGGAGCTGGGTCCATCTCAGAATTGTGCATTGTAGGGAAACCAGTGATTTTTATACCATCTCCAAATGTAGCTGAAGATCATCAAACAAAAAATGCACTTGCCATTGTAAATGAGAATGCAGCATTGTTATTAAAAGAGTCTGAGTTAAACATGTTTCAGAAAATGGTTGAAGAATTGATTGCCAATGAAGATTTGCAACATACTTTAAGCAGAAATATTAAAAAATTGGCATTGCCGAATGCCACAAAGGATATAGTAAAGGAAATAGAAAAATTAATAAAGATTTAATTGATATTGAACATAGAAAAAATACATAATGTTTATTTCATAGGTATCGGAGGAATCGGTATGAGTGCCATTGCTAAATATTTTAAAAGCAATGGAAAAAATGTTGCAGGATATGATCGAATTTCAACAAATATTACCAACTCGCTTCAGGAAAATGGAATGAATGTTCATTTTAATGACTCAATTAAATTAATCCCTAGTGAATTTAAAAATAGCGCAGAATGTATGATTGTTTACACTCCGGCAATACCTAAGAATCATTCTGAGTTCAGATATTTTACAGAAAATAATTTTATCATTCTAAAACGTGCGGAAGTTTTAGGAGAAATCACTAAAGACACTTTTTGCTTTGCCGTTGCAGGTACACATGGTAAAACGACAACGTCCACAATTTTAGGACATATTTTGAAAGATTCAGGAATTGATGCAACTTCATTTTTGGGTGGTGTTTCCGAAAATTATAATTCAAATTTGATATTAGGAGGAAATGATATTTCTGTTGTAGAAGCTGATGAGTACGATAGATCTTTTTTGAATCTTTCACCAAATATTGCTTGTATTACCTCAATGGATGCAGACCATTTGGATATTTATGGAGAACAAGGTGCTTTGGAAACTTCATTTATTGAATTTTCTGATAAAGTATCAGATACTTTGATCGTAAAAAAAGGATTGCAGATAAAAGGAATAACCTATGGCCTGGATGAAGAAGCAGATTACGATGCCAAAAATTTAAAAATTGAAAATGGAGCCTACATTTTTGATGTACAAACACCTTCAGATTATATTGAAAACATAAAAATAAATATACCAGGAAAACATAATGTGCTAAATACAGTGGCAGCTTTAGCAATGGCAAATAACTATGGAGTTTCACTTCAATCCATTGCTAAAGCTTTACTAACATTTAAAGGAATTAAAAGGCGGTTCACATATGTTATAAAAACTGAAAATATGGTATTAATCGATGATTACGCACATCATCCAACAGAGATTAATGCTGTTGTAGATTCCGTTCATGAATTATATCCGACAAAAAAGGTACTGGGTATTTTTCAGCCTCATCTATTTAGCAGAACTAAAGATTTTGCTGTTGATTTTGCCAATAGTTTGGCCAGATTTGATGAATTGATATTATTGGATATTTATCCCGCAAGAGAACTACCGGTTAAAGGCATAACAGCTGAGTGGTTATTGGATAAAATTTCAATTAAAAATAAACAAGTATCATCAAAAGAAAAATTAGTTGAAAATATTTTAAAATCTAAATCCCAGGTTATAGTTATGATTGGTGCAGGTGATATAGGAGATTTAGTTGATCTAATAAAAAATAAAATAAGTATTGAAAATTAACTGGAATTACATAAAGGCCTTGTTTTTAACTGCATTAGTGGTGTTTTTGTATGGATTTTCTCATCAAAAAAACAGTGTTAAAACAGTACGGGATATTGTGATTGAATTTGATGAAGGAAACAACCTTTTTATGAATTTCCAAATGGTTAATAAATTGTTAATACAAAATGGCAAGACAGTTAAAAATCAAGCAAAATCTGTTATAGATTTACACAAATTGGAGGCTCATGTTCTAGCGCACCCAATGGTAGAAGATGCATCTATTTTTTTAACCGTAGATGGTTTGCTAAAGTCTAAAATTAAACAGCGAACACCAATTGCCAGAGTTATAACTGATAATGACAGTTATTACGTTGATAAACAAGGTAAAACAATGCCTTTATCTACGAATCACTCGGCAAGAGTTATGTTGATTTCAGGTAATGTGAAGAAAGAAAACAGTAAAGAAATTCATCTTTTGGTTACAACAATTTTGAATGATGATTTTTTAAAAAAACAAATTATTGGCATTCATAAAACGCAGAATGATGAGTTTATTTTGAGTGCAAGAATTGGCAACCAGAAAATATTTATTGGAAAGGTTGAAAATTTGAAACAAAAATTTAAAAATTTAAAATCGTTTTATACCAAAACAATGACAGATAAATCGATAGATAATTTTATAGCTATTAATTTAAAATACAACAACCAGGTTGTGTGTACAAAACGGTAAATTATGGAACACAATGATATTTCAGTTGGATTAGACATTGGGACAACAAAAATTGTTGCCATGATCGGACGTAGAAATGAATATGGGAAAATCGAATTGCTTGGTACGGGAAAGGCTAAAAGTTTAGGTGTGCACCGAGGTGTGGTAAATAATATCACCCAAACAATACAATCGATTCAAATTGCTGTGGATGAGGCTATTGCTGTGTCTGGAATTAAAATTGATGAAGCAGTTGTCGGAATAGCAGGACAGCATATTAGAAGTTTGCAGCATAGTGATTACATAACACGTCCAAATTCTGAAGAAGTTATCAATGATGAGGATTTGGAAAAATTGGAACAGCAAGTATATAAACTTGTCATGTTACCGGGAGAAGAAATCATTCATGTACTTCCTCAAGAATTTAAAGTTGATGGTCAAGGAGAAATTTCAGAGCCTGTTGGAATGTATGGAGGGAGATTAGAAGCTCATTTTCATGTTGTAGTCGGACAGGTTTCATCGATCAAAAATATTGGTCGCTGCATTAAAAGTGCTGGGTTGGATTTGGCTGGAATAACATTGGAACCTCTTGCATCTGCTGAGGCGGTTTTAAGTACTGAAGAAAAAGAAGCAGGTGTTGCATTGATTGATATTGGAGGGGGAACATCCGATCTGGCCATATTTAAAAATGGAATCATTCGTCATACTGCTGTAATACCTTTCGGTGGTAATGTCATTACTGAAGATATTAAGGAAGGATGTTCAATTATTGAAAAGCAGGCGGAATTGTTAAAAACAAAATTTGGCTCTGCTTGGCCCGGTGAGAATAAAGACAACGAAATTGTTTCAATTCCAGGGTTAAGAGGTAGAGATCCAAAAGAAATCACATTAAAAAATTTATCAAAAATCATACATGCTCGAGTTATCGAAATTGTCGATCAGGTATTTTTGGAGATAAAAAATTACGGTCATGAAGAGCCGAAGAAAAAATTAATTGCTGGAATTGTTTTAACAGGTGGTGGAGCTCAATTGAAACACATAAAGCAATTGGTTGAATACATTACAGGAATGGATACCAGAATAGGATATCCTAATGAAAATTTAGCTGGTGATTCGGACGAAAGTTTATCAAGCCCGCAATATGCAACTGCCGTTGGATTATTAATGAACGGATTAAAAAAAATTGAAAAAGAAAAACAAAAAGAAAAACAAGAAGTACTGAATAAAGAAGAGGGGGAAGAAAATGAAAATCAAAAAATTGAAAAAAGAACAATTTTTGAAAAATGGACTGATAAGTTCAAAGATTTTTTAGACAATGCAGAATAAGAGAATAATAAAAGAAAAAAAAGAAACTACCAATAAATAAATATTATGAGCAATTCAGATTTTAGCAATATTTCATTCGATTTACCGAAAAATCAGTCTAACGTTATTAAAGTCATAGGAGTTGGTGGCGGAGGCGGTAATGCAGTGAATCATATGTTCTCACAAGGAATAAATGGGGTCGATTTTGTTATATGTAATACCGATGATCAGGCATTACAAAACAGTCCGGTGCCAATTAAAATTCAATTAGGAGTTTCATTGACTGAGGGTTTAGGTGCTGGTGCAAATCCTGCTGTTGGAGAACAGGCTGCATTAGAGAGTATTGAAGAAATTAAAGAAATGTTGGCAAGTAATTCAAAAATGGTATTTATTACTGTTGGTATGGGTGGAGGAACCGGAACCGGTGCTGCACCAATAATTGCAAAAGTTGCGAGAGAAATGGATTTGCTAACTATTGGAATCGTAACTAGCCCGTTCAATTTTGAAGGTAAAATGCGTAATGAACAGGCTCAAAAAGGAATTGAAAAATTGCGGGAGTATGTTGATTCATTGGTTGTAATTAACAATAATAAATTGAGAGAAGTTTACGGAAATCTTGGGTTTAAAGCAGGATTTTCCAAAGCGGATGAAGTATTGTCTACTGCATCAAGAGGAATAGCCGAAGTTATAACGCATCACTATACTCAAAATATAGATTTAAAAGATGCTAAAACGGTACTATCTAATAGTGGTACAGCAATTATGGGATCTGCTACGGCGACCGGAATAAACAGATCTGAAGATGCAATTTCAAAAGCGTTGGATTCACCATTATTAAACGATAATAAAATTACTGGTGCCAAAAATGTATTGCTTTTAATTGTATCTGGTTCTGAAGAAATTACAATAGATGAAATAGGTGAAATTAACGACTATATTCAGGCAGAAGCGAAATCTGGGGTTAATATAATTATGGGAGTTGGTGAAGACGAATCATTAGGTGAAGCTATATCCGTGACTGTTATTGCTACAGGATTTAATAAAGATCAACAACATTTAATTATAAATTCGGAGCCTGATATCATAATCCATGATTTGTTAGATGATCAGGAAGTAAACAAAGATTTATCGGATAAGAGAATTTCTGATGCAATAAGTGTTAATGAAGGAAAAATAATTTATGATTTAGGAGAAGAAATCGAAGAGGATTTTAACCTTATTCCAACTACAGAATTTATAAAAAGTATTGATGTGGTTTATGAGGAGATTCAAGTAGAAAATATGGATGATTTTGTAATTACTCCTGTATTAAATAAAAAGGAGGAAGAAGTTGTCAACGAGATGGATAAAGAACAAATTTCTTTCACTTTTGATTTACCTATCGCCGAAGCAAATAAAAAACAGGAGATAAAGGAACCGGAGTCTAGAATTGACATTGATAATATAGACGTTGTTGAACATCAAATTGTAAATCCATTAAAAAGGTTAAAGAAGACGATGTGTATTTCTCTCTGGAAGAATATACTGAATTAGAAGAAAAATTAACAAAAGCATCTAAACCCGAAACATTGGAGGATGAAGTTGAAGATGAGCTAAATTTCACATTGCATGTTGAGGATGAAATTGACGTAAATAATCAGGAAGTTATAGATTATAAAGAAGTTTCTCCTTTAGACTTAACAATTGCCGAATTGCAGCAGAGAGCATCAGAAAGAAGAGAAAAAATGAAAGATTTCAACTATAAATTTATAAATAAAGTAAATCAAAATATTGATGAAATAGAAAAAGAACCAGCATATAAAAGGATGGGTATTGAATTAGATGACACAACACCTTCATCAGAGGTCAGCCAATCCAGAACAACTTTAGAAATTGATGATAATGAAGATATTCAGCTTCGCTCAAACAATTCATTTCTTCATGACAATGTAGATTAATAGCTTTACCCCAGGACGATTGCCCTTAGACATGTTTTCTAAGTTTAGACTCGAAAATCTTAGCATTATTAAAGATTTTCGAGTTCTTTTTTTTTATCTTCGCAGAACTAAAATTGAGTGATTATGAGTTTACAAGAAAAGATAATGATAAAAATAAAAGAAGCTATGAAATCAAAAGACAAAGTAGCTTTAGAATCATTGAGAGCCATTAAATCTGAAATATTATTGACACAGACAAAAAGCGGAGCGTCGGAGAATCTTTCAAAGGATATGGAAATAAAATTACTTCAAAAATTGGTAAAGCAGCGAAATGATAGTGCCATATTATATAAGGAACAAGGGAGAAATGATTTAGCGGAACCTGAATTAGCTCAGGTTAATGTGATAGCACAGTTTTTACCGGAACAAATGAGTGAAAAAGATTTAAGGAAAGTTATAGTTGAGATCATAGAGAAAGTTGGAGCAGTATCAATGAAAGACATGGGACAAGTTATGGGATTAGCGTCTAAGCAACTGGCAGGAAAAGCAGACGGGAAATCCATATCGACAATTGTTTAACAATTGTCGATATG
>PVMS01175759.1_pt1 | contig 20805 bp, 18 predicted proteins | sample 1853461 | NCBI WGS metagenome assembly PVMS01 (sample SAMN08582032, study PRJNA380276) | Marine sediment metagenome, whole genome shotgun sequencing project. | isolation source: ocean sediment barecode stripped | collected 2017 | reverse complement strand
TCACTTTTACCGCGTTCGCCAGGATGTTCACACCTGCAAACATCTTCTGGCGCGCGTCGTCGCTAAAACGAACTTCTTTAGCAGCCATTGTATTTATCCTCTATAAACTTGAATTTTATTAGACGTGAATGAGTGACACTTAGCCTTCAATTACGGCCATGATGTCGTCTTCTTTCATCACCAAAAGCTCTTCGCCATCGACCTTGACTTCGGTGCCGCTGTACTTGCCAAACAGCACTTTGTCACCCGCCTTGATATCCAGTGGACGGACTTCGCCGGAATCCAGGATCTTGCCATTGCCTACGGCAATAATTTCACCTTTGATCGGCTTTTCGGTTGCAGCGTCCGGAATAACGATTCCGCCGGGGGACGTGCGCTCTTCTTCCATACGCTTTACGATGACTCGGTCATGGAGCGGACGAATCTTCATCGATTAGATCTCCTATAAACTATTGATTATTAACCGACTATTGCGGCTTTCCGGGTCGCGCTTGTTAGCACTCGACCCAAGGGAGTGCTAATGATAGGGACAGCGGCACAAATATCAAGGCGGAAAACGCATGAATTTCGAAATTTGCGCGTAGGAGCCCGCCACGGCCCCGATTTGCGGCCTGGTTCAATGACACATCGGCGGCTCAGGGTTATGCTTCGCATCCGCCTGAATCAAGCAGTTGACATAATCAGAAACAAATTGCCGTTACATCGGGTCTTACTACCTGGCAAACAGTGAACAGGACGTTCTTGAGATATGACCGCTATGCAAAGAACCGGAAAAATCGCGGGCCTGGCAGCCCTTTTCGCCCTCATGACAGGGCTGTCCGCCCACGCCCAGGATTTTCTGAAACCTGAGGTGGCATACCGCTATGCCGCCGTCGATACCGGCGACGTAATAGAGATCGACTGGGCCATCGAAGACGGTTATTACCTTTACAAAAAGAAGCTGTCGTTCAGCAGCAATTCCGATGCGATCGTGTTCGGCGACTACGTGCTGCCGGAAGGGCTGGACCACGAAGATGAATACTTTGGCGCACAGCAGATTTATCGCGAACGCTTTTACGTCAGCATTCCATACACGGTGGTCGGAGATCGCCCGGACAGTTTTGAGCTGCAGCTTAAATCGCAGGGCTGCGCCGACCTCGGCCTTTGCTATCCGCCACAGACCTGGGTCAGCGAGATTCCGTTGGTCAAGGTCGCAGCAACTGCAACCGCTGACGACAACAAATTCGACCTGGGCAGCAGCTTCGGTGCGAGCGGTGACTTCCTGCCGCCGGACGAAGCCTTCAAACCGTATCTCGAAGCGCGTGATGGCAATACGGTCGAGGTTTCATTTCAGATAGCACCCGGTTACTACCTGTACAAAGACAAGATATCCGCAAACAGCAAACTGGATACGGTCCGGCTTGGCCGAATCGCATTCCCAACAGGAAAAGTCCATTCTGACGAGTACTTCGGCGATTCAGAGGTCTTTTACGACGAGGTCTTCGGCAATGTTTCACTTGCGAGGGCAACGCCCGACGCAATGGATCTCGACATCGAGATCGGATACCAGGGATGCGCGGAAGGTGGTATTTGCTATCCACCCATCACACGGACACTCAGCGTTTCATTGCCAGCGGCTACAGAAGTATCAGCCCTGCCAAATCCTGCGGGGAGTGACGCGCCGCAGTCCGAGCAGGCGCGTCTCGCCGACCTGATTACCAATGCCAGCCTGTGGCTTGTGATCGCAACTTTTTTTGGCGCAGGCCTTTTGCTCGCGCTCACGCCATGCGTGCTACCGATGGTACCGATACTGTCCGGAATTATTGCGGGTGAAGGCGACAACGTAAGTCCGCTGCGCGGCTTCTCGCTGGCACTGAGTTACGTCATGGGCATGGCGCTGGTTTATACCGCGGCAGGTATTGCCGCCGCGGCAGTGGGCGTGCAATTGCAGGCTATTTTCAATCAACCGTGGGTGCTGGTTCTGTTTGCCGGGCTGTTTGTAGTGCTGGCTCTCGGCATGTTCGGTCTGTTTGAACTGCAAATGCCGTCGAGCATTCAAAGCAAGCTCGCATCGGTCAGCGGCAATCAAAAAACCGGAACGATGGTAGGCGCGTTCGTCATGGGCGCACTGTCGTCGCTTATCGTAACCGCCTGTGTGGCACCACCATTAGTGGCTACGCTCACCGTGATTGGGCAAACCGGCGACATGCTTCGTGGAGGCGGCGCCTTGTTCGCTCTAAGCCTCGGCATGGGCGCGCCGCTGCTGCTGGTCGGCGCATCTGCCGGCAAATTGTTGCCGAAAGCGGGCGCCTGGATGAACGCGGTCAAGAACGCATTTGGTTTCATGATGCTGGCGCTGGCGATATGGATGTTGTCACGCATTTTGCCCGGTGCAGTCACCCTGGCTATGTGGAGCATCCTGATTTTCATGTTCGGCGTTATTATGGGCGGGCTGACAACACTGTCACCGGAATCTTCGGGCGCGCAGAAACTTGGAAAAGGTTTCGGCCTGCTGGCGATCATTTATGGTGCCACCCTGCTGCTTGGATCACTGACTGGCAGCGATAGCCTGCTGCGGCCTCTGACGGGCATCGGCGGCGTAGCCGGCAACGGATCGGCAACGATAGCACAGCACAATGAGCTGACTTTTCAGCGAATCAAGACCACCGATGATCTCGACCAGGCGCTGCGCTCGGCGGCCTCGCAGGGCAAGACGACCATGCTCGATTTTTACGCTGACTGGTGTGTATCCTGCAAGGAAATGGAAGCCTATACATTCACCGATGCCGGCGTGCAGGCCGCCTTGTCGAATACGGTGCTTTTGCAGGCTGATGTCACCGCCAATGACGAGCAGGACCGGGCGCTCCTGAAACGCTTTGGTGTGTTCGGTCCGCCAACCATTATCTTTTTCGGCCGCGAGGGCCAGCAACGGCACGGTTATGAGGTGGTTGGATATATGAAGGCAGCGGCCTTTGCAGAGCACCTTGAATCGGCATTCGCCAGCGGCGACACTGTCACTGCCCAAACAACCGAGACTCATTGATGAAATTTTCGATTGTGGCCGGACTGGTCATTATTGTCGCCGCTATTGCCGGCTATCTTGTTCAGCAACAGTATTCTGTATCGCTCGAAGACCAGGCAACAACTCAGGTCTCTACCAGCGATCGGGTCGAATTCGTATTGCCGCACCTGGATGGCAGCGAACGCAGACTGTCAGACTGGGATGGTGAAGCACGCATCGTGAACTTCTGGGCCACCTGGTGCGCCCCTTGCCGGCGGGAAATTCCAATCTTGAAGCAACTGCAGACTGACAAGCCCGAGATGCAGTTGCAGGTCATCGGTATCGCGGTCGACTTCATGGAGGACGTGCGAGCGTACGCAGAAGAGGCTCACTTTAACTATCCCATCCTGGTTGGCCAGGAAGAGGCGATCGCCGTGGCCGAAGCATCCGGCGTGGAATTCATCGGATTGCCATTCACGATGATCATCGCCGCCGACGGTACTCTGGTTGCCACCCACATGGGGGAAATCATGCAGCCACACGTCGATCGCATCTCGGAGGTCATGCGTGAGCTTGCCAGTGGTGCGCTGGATCTCGAGACTGCGCGGAGCGAGCTGCAAAAGCTCTAGCCCGGACGCAGCATATCCCCTGATCCGTCGTGCCAGACACAAGTTATGCCACGATCTGCATCGATTGTGTCGCAAAACTTGCTCTATCTCCCGGAAACGTGTTTAAAATCGCTGCCATTCCAGCTAAATCGAAGCAGACAATATCGATGGCGAACTTCCTGCTAATGAACGGGCCGAATCTGAACCTGCTGGGAAACCGGGAGCCCGATGTTTACGGCAACACGAATCTCGCCGAGATCGAAAACCGGCTGCGCACGCTTGCGGCGGAATCCGGTCATGCGCTCGAAGCGTTTCAGAGCAATGCGGAACATGAGATCGTCGACCGGATTCAGCAGGCCGCCGGAAAGATCGATTTTATTTTGTTGAATCCGGGCGCATTCACACACACAAGCGTATCGATTCGCGATGCACTTCTCGCCGTCAACATCCCGTTTATCGAAATTCACCTGAGCAATATCTTCGCCCGTGAAGAGTTTCGTCATAAGAGCTACTTCAGCGACATTGCCGCCGGCTGTATTTTCGGCCTGGGCGTACATGGCTACGAGCTTAGTCTTGAAGCTGCCATCCGGAGGCTATGAGATGGTGGGCTACGAGCTTGGTCTTGAAGCTGCCATCCGGAGGCTATGAGATGGTGGGCTACGAGCTTGGTCTCGAAGCTGCTATCGGACAACTAAAGCAATCAAGTAACTGAAACATGACACTCAGGCTCTAAGGGACTGATATGGATATTCGCAAAGTAAAAAAACTAATAGAACTGCTGGATGAATCCGGCATTGCAGAGATTGAAATAACCGAAGGCGAAGATTCGGTACGCATCAGTCGCCATTCTCCGCATTTGGCTGCCGCTCCTGCTGCAGCGCCAGTCGCTATTGCTGCTGCGCCCGCGCCAATCGCGGCCGCGCCAGCACCACAAGCTGCGCAAGCGCCGGAGCCAGCCGCCGAACCAGAGGAGGAAGGATATGCGGTGACGGCACCGATGGTTGGCACCTATTACAGCTCCCCTTCACCAGGATCCCCGCAATTTGTTCAGGTGGGTGACCGTGTCAACGAGGGGGATGTCCTTTGTATCGTCGAAGCGATGAAAATGATGAACCAGATCGAAGCAGAGGTCTCCGGCACCATCAAGTCAATACGAGTGCAGAACGGCGATCCAGTCGAATATGGTCAGATTCTGTTCGTGATCGACCAACGCGGCGCGGACTGACTGGGCGACATCGGACATGCTTGAAAAAATTGTCATAGCCAATCGCGGTGAAATTGCACTTCGAATATTGCGCGCCTGCCGCGAAATGGGCATCAAGACGGTCGCGGTGCATTCCTCCGCGGACAATAACCTGAAGCACGTGCTGCTCGCCGACGAAACCGTTTGCATCGGGCCGCCTGCCTCTGCCGACAGTTACCTCAATATGCCTGCGATCATCAGCGCCGCCGAAGTCACCGACGCGGTGGCCATTCATCCGGGCTACGGTTTCCTGTCGGAAAACGCGGATTTCGCGGAGCGCGTGCAATCCAGCGGATTCGTCTTTGTCGGCCCGCCACCGGAATCGATCCGTACCATGGGGGACAAGGTGGAGGCCATTCGAACCATGAAGGCTGCGGGCGTACCAACCGTACCCGGGTCTGACGGGCCCCTCGGCGATGACGCCGAAGAAAACATGCGCATGGCAAGGGATATCGGCTATCCCATCATTATTAAGGCTTCCGGCGGCGGCGGCGGTCGCGGTATGCGGGTGGTGCACTCGGAAGCATCGCTGGTTGCGGCGATCACGGTCACGCAGGCGGAAGCGCGCTCGGCCTTCGGCAACGACGTCGTATACATGGAAAAATTCCTGGAGCGGCCACGCCATATTGAAGTTCAGGTTCTTGCCGACAACCACGGCAACGCGATTCATCTCGGTGAGCGCGATTGCTCCATGCAACGTCGGCACCAGAAAGTAATTGAAGAAGCTCCTGCGCCAGGAATTTCGCCCGAGCAGAGGACACATATTGGTGAGCGTTGTGTAAGAGCATGCCAGGAAATGGGTTACCGCAGTGCGGGCACGTTTGAGTTTCTGTATCAGGATGACGAATTCTTTTTTATCGAGATGAATACGCGCCTGCAGGTCGAGCATCCGGTCACCGAGATGATTACCGGGGTGGATATTGTCAGAGAGCAGCTAAGAATCGCCGGCGGCGACCCGCTGAGCTTCACCCAGGATGACATACGAATCTCGGGACACGCGATCGAGTGCCGGATCAATGCCGAAGACCCCAAGACATTCATGCCGTCACCGGGCCTGGTACAGCTGTGGCATGCGCCAGGAGGACCTGGCATTCGGGTCGAAAGCCATATTTACAGTGGCTACAAAGTGCCACCGTATTATGACTCCATGATCGGCAAGATCATTGCTCATGGAAACGACCGGCCTACCGCCATCGCCCGCATGAAAAATGCGCTCGCGGAAATTGTGATTGAAGGCATCAAGACAAACGTTCCGTTGCACCAGGAGATTTTTCAGCACGCTGCATTTCAGGCCGGCGGTACTGATATTCATTACCTCGAAAAACGACTGGGACTGTAGAGCGGCAGAACAGACCGACATGGACTGGCGCCAATTCACGATGAATCTCGATTCGCTGGAAGCCGAGTTAGTAGAGGATCTGTTTACCCGGCATGGTGCGCATTCGGTGACTTTCAGCAATGCTGGCGACGGCCCGGTGTTTGAGCCGGCGCCTGGCGAAACACCATTTTGGCAAGAAACAAAGATCACCGGGCTGTTTTCTGCCGACGCGGACCTGCTTTTGTTGCAAGACGATCTATTGCAGTCATTTGGCCTTGATGCTTTGCCGGCAAGTCATGTTGAAACGCTTGCGGATCGCGCCTGGGAGCGTGAGTGGCTAAAAGATTTCCAGCCGATATCATTCGGTGGCAGGCTGTGGGTTAGCCCGCATGGCATGCAGATAGAGGACGAAGACCCGATTGTTGTGTGGCTCGATCCGGGGCTCGCCTTCGGTACGGGTACCCATGAGACAACCGCATTGTGTCTCGAATGGCTGGCCGGGCTGGATCTCACCGGCAAACGAGTACTGGACGTCGGCTGTGGTTCCGGCATTCTGTCCATCGCCGCACTCAAATTGGGTGCAGCAAGCGCGGACGGAATCGATATTGATCAACAGGCTATAACAGCAAGCCGCAAAAACGCCGCAGACAACGACGTAAGCGCACAACTGCGATTGTCCACGGATCTGGCGGATTTCAACGGTGAATATGACCTTGTTATTGCCAATATTCTGGCGGGAACGCTGATCGAAATGGCCGCCGAGCTCAGTAAGAGAACCATGCACGGCGGTCTGCTGGCACTTTCCGGTATCCTTTCGGGACAGATAGATGAGGTATCCAGCGCTTTTACGGACTGGATCACACTCAATCCACCTGTTAAGCAAAATAGCTGGGCCCGACTTACTGGCACCAAACACTGAGAAAAAAGCGTGTATACACAATGTCCTGAATGCCAGACCGCGTTTCGCGTCACCGTACAGGTGCTGCAGAAAGCGGGCGGCCGTGTACGCTGCGGTGGATGTGGACATGCCTTTAGTGCGATCGACCACCTCTCGGAAGGTGTGCCGGGCAGTGCTTCCAACCCGTCATCGTCAGGCAAAGAAACGGGCAATGACTTTGATGCAAAGAGCAAAGCCTTGCTCGAGACTCTCGATGAGCTTGCCGGGCCCCAGGACGTACGGATCGAAGATACCGGAATCGAATGGCGCGTGCTTGACGAAAGTGAAGCGGCCGTGGAAGCAGGCGACACACAGACCTCGCTCGAACTCAGCGGCGGAACACCCGACCCCGACGAAGCGAATGCCGTGGAAGAGCAATCGGCACAAGCAGCAGAGCGACGCTACGACGACGACACGCAACTGCCGGACGATTTCGCGGACGAAGAAGACTCTCCGTACATTCCGGAAACCCCGCAGCGTCGTGAAACGGACGCTGACGAACAACAAACAGACTTCGACACACACCAGGTAGACATGGCGCTGGAAGGCGACGAAACCTGGGCAGACCTGCTTGATGATGACGAGGCTGAAGAATCCGACGAAAGCGGATTTGCTGCGGACTCGAAAGACGACGTGGCTCGTCAAATTGAGGCTGCCGAAGCCCGGCAGATTGCCGATGATTCGGCGCTGTTGCCGCAACTTGCTTCAGATCTTGCAGAAAGCCTGCAGGCCGAAGAACAAAACGCCGTTGCAAACATACCGTTCGAAATCGAGGAAGAGCTGGCGGCCATCCATAGCGAACTTACAGCCGTGGCCAGCAACGGCGAAAGTGATAGTTCGGCGCCCGATGACCTGGACTCGCAATTTAGTTCGCAAGCTGAAGCTATGGGCCTCGACATTACGCACAACGAGGAGCCCGAGGCGCCCGAGGTTGAGCAAATATCCGAAGACGAATCGCCGGAAGAGGAAGTTTCCGAAGAAGAGGGCGAACGCGAGTTTTCCACAGACGATATCGAAGAACATGCGGATGATGCGCTGTTGTTTGATGAAAACAACGAGCACCAAGAGGAAGACGATTTATCTGCGGAAGAAGAAGCCGATATCGTGCAAAAGCTGCGCGACTCTACCGGTTCATTTCAGAAACAGATTGAAGCCGCGAAACAGGCCCTGGATAGCGGCGACATAGACGAATACGAGGAACCGGAAGAGGACGCCAGGGTTGACGATCCGGATGATGAGCCGCTGCAACTCGCGGACGAAGAAGAACCGGATGCGGCAACCGATGAAACAGAGGCTGAGGCCGCGTTGGATGACGACGATATCCGATCGCAACTGTCAGCAACATACTTCGACCTGGATTCGAATGACTTGCCGGCGTCCGATCAGCCGGAATTGGACGATGACGATACATCCGGGAAGGACTCATTTTCACAGACCCTGATTCAGGCGGGAATCGACCCGTCGGCTCTGGACGCCGACAATAGTGAAACGATCATCATGGAAGGTGAAGAGTTTCGCGGCTCACTGGATGACGTGGAATACAGCACAGGGGAGAATAGAGCCGTCACCGGACTCGACGAGCAGCAGAGCCTGGTTGACACCTATATGCTAAACAAAGGGCAATCGCGCGGCGGACGGCGCAGGATCGACCCCGCCAGTTTAGGCAAGATGGCCGGGGTCGCGGCACTACTGGTGTTGTTGGGTGCGCAATACCTGCACGCCTCCCGACAGACGTTCGCGACCTATGGCGCTTTCAATCAGACCGTGGGCCCTGTGTATCGCGCACTGGGCCAACCCGTCACCCCGAAGTGGAACATTAAGGGCTGGCAATTCGAACGCACCAAAGGCAGCACCGATGACAATGACGAGGTTCTTACCGTGTTTTCCACGGTCAGAAACTCATCTGAGGACCCGCTTCCCTACCCGTTGTTGCACGTGTCGCTGACAGACCGATGGGAGGACATCATCGGCAGCAAGATTCTCGAGCCGAGTGAATACCTCGCTGGTGACATGGATCCACGCACGCCCGTGGCACCCGGGGAATCGTTCACCGCCGTTATTGCAATAGAGCGGCCGTCCGGGGAGGCGACCGGCTTTCAGTTGTACGTTTGCTACCGCGTAAGCCCCGACCACGTCCGCTGCGCAACCGAAGACTTCAAAGACTAGTTCTTCGTCGCGGCATGGCGGCAGCCGCTCGCTGCCCCGCTCTAAGGTACAATCCCCGAACTATGCAGATAGGCCCCTACAATATATCAAGCCCGTTCGTGCTGGCCCCTATGGCGGGAATCACCGATCTGCCATTTCGCCGCCTGTGCCGGGAGTTTGGCGCCGGCATGACCACTTCGGAGATGACGACAGCCGATAGTTCTTTGTGGCAAACGCAGAAATCCAGAAAACGGCTGGAAATGGAGATGGGTATAGACGCGGAGCCGAGGGTGGTGCAAATCGCCGGCAGCGATCCTGCGCGGCTGGCACTGGCCACAAAACTGGTGGTCGAACGCGGCGCGCAAATCGTCGATATCAATATGGGCTGCCCTGCGAAAAAGGTCTGCAAACGCCTTGCAGGATCCGCGTTACTCGAGGACGAGCCGCTGGTAGGTCGCATTCTCGACGCTGTGGTCGCGGCAACGGATGTACCTGTCACCCTCAAGATTCGAACCGGACCCGATCCTCGGCAGCGGAATGGTGTTCGCATTGCGCGGTTGGCCGCAAGTTGCGGCATCGCCGCACTGGCGGTCCACGGGCGTACGCGGGCGTGTCGATTCAAAGGTAGCGCAGAGTATGAAACTATCGCCCGAATTAAAGACGAAGTTTCGATCCCGGTGATCGCCAACGGGGACATTACGACGGTGGAGAAGTCGCTTGAAGTATTGAAGCTAAGCTCCGCTGATGCCTTGATGATTGGCCGTGCCGCACAAGGTCGGCCCTGGATATTTCGAGAACTGAATCATTTCCACCAAACCGGCAAACACGTTCAACCGCTAGAAAAAAATCAAGTCCGTGATATCATGCTCGACCACCTTGACGACCTGTACCAGTTTTATGGGGAGAGAACCGGCGTTCGGGTGGCACGCAAACATCTGTCCTGGTATTGCGCCAGCCTGAAAAATTCAGGCGATTTCCGATCCAGGGTAGTGCGCGTCGACAGTGCTTCTGAGCAAATTCGCCTAACGCGGAATTACTTCAGTCCTGGCAACGCCGGGGCTCGAGGTTGCCTTCTGGCCGCGTAGGAAATGCTTCAGAAGAACCGTTCTTAAAAGAATACGTTTTCCGGGAAGCCTTACAAAGTGGTCAGCAAAACAACTAATAATGATAAGCACCAAATGACCTTGAAGAACAGTAAACCGCTCCGAAAACACACGGAAGAAGCATTGAGCAGCTATTTCGCAAGCCTGAATGGCGATAGCCCGGGTGAGCTTTACGACCTCGTGCTCGGACAAGTCGAGCAACCACTGTTCAAGGCAGTTATGGACTACACGCGCGGCAATCAAAGCCAGGCAGCGGTCGTTCTCGGCATTAGTCGCGGCACGCTTCGGAAAAAACTAAAGATTTATTCTCTCTTGCGATAAAGGCAAGTACTCCTTCAAGGTGTGTCATCAATGTCCACGGTTCGCCGCGCGTTACTCAGTGTCTCCGACAAACGTAATCTGATCCCATTCGCCAAACGCCTCGATGCACTCGGCGTCGAAATTCTCTCCACCGGCGGAACTTGCCGGGAATTGCAGCAAGCGGGAATTGCAGCGATTGAGGTATCAACCAGGACCGGATTTCCGGAAATCATGGGCGGACGGGTAAAAACGCTGCACCCGACAATCCATGCCGGCCTGCTCGGGCGTCGCGGGACCGATGACGACGTAATGGCCGAACACGGAATCGAGCCCATAGACCTGCTCGCGGTAAACCTGTATCCATTCGAGAAGACGATCAGCCGCGACGATGCAACGTTTGATGATGCCATCGAAAATATCGATATTGGTGGCCCGGCGATGATTCGCGCGGCATCGAAAAATCATAAAGACGTTACCGTCGTTGTGGATCCGGATGACTACGACACCATCGCGAGTGCCATAGAAGACGGCACACTGGATGTAACGTATCGTCGCCGACTGGCAGCGAAAGCCTATGCACATACAGCGAACTACGACACCGCCATTACTCGCTATTTGTCGGCAAGCCTTGATGAGAGCCCGTTAGGCGACCGATTCCTGTACTCCGGCTCTCTGCTGCAAACACTCCGATACGGCGAGAACCCGCACCAGGATGCGGTCTTCTACCGCGATCAGTCGGCCGAACGCGGTTCACTGGCGGTCGCGAAACAACACCAGGGCAAAGCACTTTCCTATAACAACATTGCCGACAGCGACGCCGCGCTTGAATGCGTCCGGCAGTTTGATCAACCGGCCTGCGTCATCGTCAAGCACGCCAATCCCTGTGGTGTCGCCATCGACGATTCCATTTTCGCTGCATATGAAAGAGCGTTTTCAACCGATCCGACATCATCGTTCGGCGGCATAATTGCCTTCAACCGGACCCTGGATGCCGCCACCGCCAAAGCCATCATCGACAGGCAATTTGTCGAGGTTATTGTTGCGCCAGAAATCGAGGCTGAGGCCCTCGGCATACTTGCTGAAAAGAAGAACGTCCGTGTCCTTGAGACCGGTGAGCATTCTACAGCCACATCAGGGTTCGACTTCAAGAAGGTGTCCGGCGGACTGCTGATCCAGGGTAGCGATACAGGGTTTATCGACGCCTCGGATCTCAAAGTCGTAACCGAAATTGCACCGGATCAGAAACAACTTATCGACCTGTTGTTCGCCTGGAAAGTCGCCAAGTTCGTCAAATCAAACGCTATCGTTTTCTGTAAAGACCTGATGACGATAGGCGTTGGCGCCGGGCAGATGAGCCGGGTTTACAGTACGCGAATTGCCGCGATAAAGGCGAACGATGAAAACCTGTCCATCGCTGGATCCGTGATGGCATCCGATGCATTTTTCCCGTTCCGCGATGGCATCGACAGCGCGGCAGAAACCGGCATCGCCGCAATCATCCAGCCCGGCGGCTCCATGCGGGACGACGAGGTTATCGCCGCCGCCAACGAGCACGGACTCGCGATGGTGTTTACCGGGATGCGACATTTCCGGCACTGAGGATCGATTGACGAACATGGGCATGAAAATTCTGATAATTGGCGGCGGCGGGCGTGAACATGCACTAGCATGGAAGTGTGCGCAGTCAGCAAATGTCAGCGAAGTCATTGTCGCGCCCGGAAATGCCGGTACGGCACTGGAGCCCAAAGTCAGAAATGTCAGTGTTGCAGCGGACGACATCGACGCCCTGATCGACCTGGCTAGTACGGAAAAAATTGCACTGACGATCGTCGGCCCCGAACAGCCCCTGGTCGCTGGTATTGCAGACCAATTCAATGCCCGAAACCTGCCCTGCTTCGGCCCGGTCGCCGCAGCAGCCCAACTGGAAGGCTCGAAGGCATTTACCAAGGATTTCCTGCAGCGATTCGGCATACCGACGGGTGCCTACGAAACGTTTACCGATGTTGACCAGGCACTCGCCTATGTGCACAAAAAAGGCTCGCCTATCGTTATCAAAGCCGACGGCCTGGCGGCCGGCAAAGGCGTAATTGTCGCCTTTAGCATTGATGAGGCAGAGCGCGCCGTGCAAGACATGCTTGGCCAGGGTGCGTTCGGCGATGCAGGAAAACGTATTGTTGTTGAAGAATTTCTCGATGGAGAGGAAGCCAGTTTCATCGTCATAACCGATGGCAAGACGGCCATGCCGCTTGCCTCATCGCAGGATCACAAGGCGCGCGACGAAGGCGACCTGGGACCGAACACCGGCGGCATGGGTGCATATTCTCCGGCACCGGTGGTCACTGCAGAAATAGAACAACGAATAATGCAGCAAGTCATCAACCCGACGCTCAAAGGACTGGCCGAGGATGGAATCAACTACCAGGGCTTCTTGTATGCCGGCCTGATGATCACGGCCGATGGCACACCAAAAGTCATCGAGTTCAATTGCCGTATGGGCGACCCTGAAACGCAGCCAATCATGACTCGCCTGAAATCGGACCTGGCAGAAATATGCCTCGCAGCGATCGACGGTGAATTATCCAGCATGGAAGCCGAATGGGATTCGCGTGCCGCGCTGGGAGTGGTGATGGCCGCTGGCGGCTACCCGGGCGATTACGCAATAGGCAAGAAAATAACCGGCCTGCCGGAAGACGAGTCACGAGACAGCAAAGTGTTTCATGCTGGAACTGCGCGCTCAGAAAACGATATTATAACCAGCGGTGGCCGCGTGCTGTGCGTTGTAGGCCTGGGTGACACGGTCGCAGACGCGAGCGATACTGCATACTCGCAGGTGAAGACCATTAACTGGGATGATGTCTATTACAGAAACGATATCGGGCACCGGGCAATTGCCCGGGAACGATCATAGACAATCGTGTTAACCACGGCTGAAGCCACGCAGGCTATCGCCGCGGCAATGCCCGCCTTTGGCACGACAGTAGTCAGTTTGGATTTGTCGACAGGACGGGTGTTACGCCAGTCGGTGTGCGCGGAAAGAGACCAACCGCCATTTGACCGCGTGACCATGGACGGAATTGCCATCCGTTACTCTTCATTCGATTCGGGAAACCGGCAGTTCAGGATTCAAAGCCGGCAACACGCAGGCGAACAACAACATACGCTTTACGACGAGGCCGGCTGCATTGAAATAATGACCGGCGCCGTGTTGCCGGGTAAGACCGATTGCATCATCCCGGTCGAACGAATCGGCATCGAAAATTCAGTTGCAACGGTCGAATCTGGCTATGTTGCGAGTCCGAACCAGTTCATTCATGCGCAGGGATCGGACCACGAAAAGGATCAACAAATCCTCGAAACAGGTCACCGGATCGAAGCAGTGGATGTCGCGATTATCGCGTCCTGCGGCCTCAATTCAGTCCGGGTCAGCGAACAACCTGAGATTCGGGTGATATCCACCGGTAACGAACTGGTTCCCGCAGGCGCCCCCATTGCGACACATCAGATTCGTATGTCGAATGGACCTGCGTTGATCGCCATGCTGGAAAGCCACGGCTATGCCAATTGCAGTCACGACCATATTCCGGATGACCGCAAGGCGCTGAAGCAACGCCTCGCACAACACTTGCAGGAATCGAACGTGCTGATTCTCAGTGGCGGTGTTTCGATGGGGAAAGCCGACTTCGTGCCCGAAGTATTGGCGCAACTCGGCGTCAAAGTGATGTTCCACAAGATCAGCCAGCGCCCGGGCAAACCAATGTGGTTCGGCATCGGACCCGACGGTCAGGCCGTTTTCGCTTTGCCGGGTAATCCGGTTTCAACGCTTATCTGTTGCAGGCAGTACGTCCTTCCCGCCCTGGCAAGGGCAAGCATGCGCGACACCGCACCCGCGGAAAGCGCTTCGCTGGCCGAACCCTATCTATTCAAACCAGAGTTGACCTGTTTTCTGCCTGTAACGCTTGTGAGTGATTCCAGCGGGCAACTCATCGCTACACCCAGGCCAACGAACACCTCCGGCGATTTTGCGGCATTGAGCGGCACAGATGGCTACATCGAATTATCGAAAGACCGAACGGAATTTCCCGGGGGCTCTGTCTGGCCACTCCATCGCTGGAGCGGCCCCTAGACGAGCGCAAAAAACCGAAAAACCGGGGAAATTGGGGTCAGACCCCGGTTTTTCTGTAGTGGGCGTAAGCCGAGCGATTAAAACCTAAAAACCGGGGTCTGACCCCAATTTCCCCGCTAGCTGCCGATGTTTTGTCTAAGGAATAGTTCCAGCGCGCTCAGAACTTCGCGCCGGGCTGGTTCGTAACTCACAGCATGGCCGCCGAAGTCCACTTCGACGTACTTCACTTCCTTGCCGAGATCATCAAGCCGATCCGCCATGGTCTTGCCCTGGACGCGTGGTACGCGTGTGTCGTCTTTTGACTGAACAATTAGCATCGGGATACCGATTTTGTCGGCCTGGTGATACGGCGATACTAACTTCATGCTTTCGCCCTTGAGGCCCATGTGCTCAGTCCATGCAAGACCGCCAATATAGTCCTTATCGTCCGCGACCAGCCGTGCCAGGTCGAGAACGCCATTGATGCTCACCGCGCATTGATACATGTCGGGTGTTTTCACCGCACCCATTGCGGCGGCATAACCACCGTAAGACCAGCCAACGATGCAGATGCGATCGGGGTCCGCGATGCCTTGATCGATCAGCCAGCGGGCGCCGTCGGTAATGTCATCCTGCATCTTTCCGCCCCATTCCTTTTTTCCGGCCTCGCTGAAGTCGGATCCATAGCCGCTCGAGCCGCGGAAATTGGGCAGCAAAACTGCGTAACCACGTGACGCCAGAAACTGCGTCAGATATCTGAATGTCTGATCGGCACGCTCATACGGGCCGCCATGCGGAATTATAATCGTGGGAAGGCTTTCGGCCTCTTTCCCGGCAGGCAGCGTGAGGTAACCCGGGATCTCCATGCCGTCCCTGGCGGTGAAAGTGACCGGTTCCGCGGCACTCAGCAATTCGACCGGCAGGTTGGGCATCGCTTCACCAATGAAATCGAAACTCTTTGCGTCGCGATTCCAGTGATAATAGGCACCAGGGTCTGTCGCGCTGACTGAATACACCAGCACTTGACGGTGATCCGTCGACAAACTGACGATCTGGTTTGAACTGCCCGGCAATACCTTGTCCACCGATCGCTGCAGGATTGCCATTTGCTTGTCAAAATACTCGTGCTTCGGCAGATCAACCGTGTAACTGACACCGACCGGTTTTGCTGTCGCCGCGTCGCGAATAACGCCGCTAACATCGATGCGTTCGTGTTCGAAAACCGTTTCAATAAATTCGCCAGTGAGCAAATTCATTTTACGAATACAGTTTCGGCCGTTCTCGTCCGGCCCCATCATGAATGCGACATCCGGGTCTTCGGCAAAGGCGACCGGCGAAAATCCGGAATCCCACCAACTGGCCTTGGATCGACCTACCCACTTGCCGTCCGAATTGCGAAACCAGATCACGACATCCTTGCGCTGGTAACCCCAACCAAGTCGTACCTTCCCGTTTTGATCGGCAAGCCAATGCTGAATGCCCGGCAACCCCTTCTGAACGATTTTGTAGTGCCCCTTGTCAACATTGATGCGGCGCACTTCATTGCGATTGTCCCGATCGGCATCAACGCTGACCAGAATATGCTCTGGATCGTCCGGCAACCAGTCAACAATATCATCTTGAATCTGTGGCGGGGCCAACTCCACGGCGACACGCGATCCGGTTTCGACCCGCGTGGCATTTTCCATGATCGAGCGTACGCCGGTGCCGTCTTTGTTCACCGCAAGCAAACGAGTCTCTGTAACTTCGGTGAATCCCCGTTGGCTGGCAAAGGTCATCGAAAACACGAGGCGCTCGCTATTTGCCCAATGTACCCAGCGAAATTCGAGATTTTCGACCGGTGGCACGATCACGGTTCTGCCGTTCGGGCCGAGATCCTCTATGGCCAGATGCGTGCGTCCCTGGTGCGGCCGCAAATACGCAACATGCGTGCCGTCCGGCGACAGCTGGGCACCTTGCATAACGGGAAGCTGAGCAAACGATTCGACTGATATATCGGATGGCCGGGTCGGCGCATTGGCCGCGGCTGGCAGTGAAAACGGCAGCATCGTGAACAATGCTACAGCGAAAGATGATTTGATCATGGACCCCATATCCTCTGATTAACTGACTATCTGCAAAATTACCCCGGCGATCCGGGGTTGGCTGCTTACTGCCTGCCAACAGATTCTTGCTACATCGTTAGATTAGATGCACCAGAATGGAATTCGGTTGCATGCAAAACCTAAGGCGGAACGGGGATTCACTGAATCTGACAGCGAGACTCGAATGGAGTTCACCTGGAAACAGCGAAAATCTGGGCTATTTCACGCTTTCGCGGATTAAATCGAGCCAGGATCGGCTGTCGAAAGTATCAGAAATCAGGGCCAAAGCGCCGTGCTCTGACCCTGATTGTCTCTTAGCGTTTCATCGCCTCGAAGAATTCGGTGTTGGTTTTCGTATCCTGCAGCTTGTTCAGCAAGAACTCGACCGCGGCAAGCTCATCCATTGGATGCAGCACCTTGCGCAATACCCAAATTTTCTGCAGCTCTTCCGGCTCGGTCAGCAATTCTTCCTTGCGCGTGCCGGAACGATTGATATTGATCGCCGGGAACACGCGTTTTTCGGAAATACGCCGGTCCAGGTGAATTTCGGAGTTACCTGTGCCCTTGAACTCCTCGTAAATCACTTCATCCATTTTCGATCCGGTATCGACCAGTGCAGTAGCCAGGATCGTCAGGCTGCCGCCCTCTTCGATATTCGCGCAGCGCCGAAGAACCGTTTGGGTTTATGCAGCGCATTGGCATCCACACCACCCGTCAATACCTTGCCGGATGACGGTACAACTGTGTTGTAGGCGCGTGCCAGACGTGTAATGGAGTCCAGTAAAATAACAACGTCTTTTTTGTGCTCAACCAGCCGCTTGGCCTTTTCGATCACCATCTCGGCCACCTGAACATGACGACTGGCAGGCTCGTCGAAGGTCGAAGACACAACCTCACCGCGTACGGTTCGTGACATCTCCGTAACTTCCTCGGGCCGTTCATCGATCAGCAATACGATCAGCTCTACATCCGGCGAATTAGCCACAACTGCCGATGCAATGTTCTGCAGCAACATGGTCTTACCGGCTTTCGGTGGCGACACGATCAATCCACGTTGCCCTTTTCCGATAGGCGCGATCATGTCGATGATTCTTGCGGTCAGATCCTCGGTACTGCCATTGCCCTGTTCAAGCTTCAGGCGCTCGCGCGGGAATAACGGCGTCAGGTTTTCAAACAAAACCTTGGTACGTGCATTTTCCGGTGCGTCGTAGTTGATCTGGCCGATCTTCAGCAGTGCGAAATAGCGCTCACTGTCCTTTGGCGGGCGGATCTGGCCGGAAACGGTATCGCCGGTTCGCAAACTGAATCGGCGGATCTGGCTCGGGCTAACGTAAATATCATCCGGCCCGGCAAGATAAGAGCTGTCCGCAGAACGCAGAAAACCGAATCCGTCCTGCAGAATTTCCAGCACGCCGTCACCATAGATATCTTCGCCATTCTTGGCGCTTGCCTTGAGAATGTTAAAAATAATGTCCTGCTTGCGCAAGCGCGCAAAATTCTCAAGCCCCAAGGATTCTCCGAGCTCGACCAGGGCGGCGGCCGGACGGGTCTTTAGCTCCGTCAGATGCATAGCATCTTTGGCTGCCTCCAGATCCTCTGGCGAGATTATCTCGAGGTTACCGTCATCGTCGGGTAGTGCTCCGAATGACGCGGTCTGCGACGGCGCCGGTTTCCCTGGCCGCCTGAACTTTTTTGTTTGCCCGACTGCTTAGGCCGGCTTCTTGTTTGATTACCCAAGTACCCTCTCACAGATTAGTTTCCAAGAACTCCGTTAATTGCTTCTTCGACATCGCGCCCACTTTTTGGCCTTGAACGTTGCCATCTTTAAACAGCATCAGAGTCGGTATGCTGCGTATTCCAAATTTGTTTGGTATGTTCGGATTCTCGTCGATATTGAGTTTTACGACCGTCATGCGGTCCGCATAGTCCTCTGCTGCTTCGTCGAGCAGTGGCGCAATCGTCTTGCATGGGCCGCACCATTCCGCCCAAAAATCCACAAGAATGGCCTTGTCGGATTGCAGGACATCTGCCTCAAACCCGCTGTCATTGGTATATACGATCTTGTCACTCAACGGCTGAATCCTCCGAATTGATACGTGCGTCTGGCTGGATTTTGACTTTTGATATTGCTCGTTGCCCCCCGGACCAAACGAACATGTCGAATATGGATGACGCTGCCTGTTCATTCAGGCAATATGTCGCAGCTTTATCGCGGCTTCTCTTGGATTTCGATGATGGCGAATATGCTGGTGCAACGGTTGTCGCGCCGATATATGGCTAATTTGACCCCTTCGCGAGCCATTTTGCAAGCCCTAAACTCACATTTTTCTCAAAGCATTCTATGACTGATAACCATTTGAGCGACCTCAGGTTTGACTCCCTTGATCTGCATTCCACCCTGCGCGACGGTATTGCTGATGCGGGATTCGAGTTCTGCACCCCCATTCAGGCCAGCACATTGCCCATCGCGCTAAAACAGCACGACGTGGCCGGACAGGCACAAACCGGCACCGGCAAGACCGCTGTATTCCTGATCGCCGCATTCCAGCGCCTGCTGACCTCGTCCGTGGCGCCAGAAGGCGGTGATACCCGCAAGCAGCCGCGCATATTCATCCTTGCACCGACGCGCGAACTCGCCATACAAATTGCCAAGGATGCCGAGATCCTTGGCGGACATACCGGTTTCAAGATCGGACTGGCCTATGGCGGAACGGGCTACGAGCAACAGCGCCGCACTATTGAAGATGGCGTCGATCTGCTTGTCGGTACACCAGGTCGAATAATCGACTACTTCAAACAGGGCGTTTTCAAACTGGCCGAAGTCGAAGTGGTGATTCTCGATGAGGCAGATCGAATGTTCGATCTCGGATTTATCAAAGACATTCGCTATTTGCTGCGACGGCTGCCGAAACCTGAGAAACGGCTCAACATGCTGTTCTCCGCCACATTGTCGATGAAGGTCATGGAACTGGCATACGAACATATGAACGAGCCCGAGCTTATTCGCATTGAACCGGACAAGGTGACAGCTGACCGCGTACGCCAGGCAATTTTCTTTCCATCAAACCCGGACAAGATACGCCTGCTCGTTGGCCTGATCCGTGAAATGGGATCCGGTCGCATCATGGTGTTCGTCAACATGAAGCGGGAGGCGGAACGCCTACAGGCCTACCTGCAGGAAAATGGCATCGATGCCAGCGCAATCTCAGGCGACGTACCGCAAAAGAAACGGATGAGTTTGCTGAAGCGCTTCCAGAACGGCGAATTACCTGTTCTCATCGGAACGGATGTCGCGTCGCGAGGCTTGCACATTCCCGACGTGCGGTGCGTAATTAACTACGACCTGCCGCAGGATAGTGAAGATTACGTTCATCGTATTGGCCGCACCGCACGCGCTGGTGCCTCCGGCGATGCCATTAGCTTTGGATGCGAAACCTATGCAATCGCGCTCCCGGATATCGAGAAGTTCATTGGACACAAGATTCCGGTTGCCAAGTACAATCCTGACGATCTCCCTGAACTGAAGAAACCGCCATACTCAAAGAGCAGGAGCAGCCGTCCGCATCAGAATCGACGATCTTCCGGCAACAAAGGCGGTGGCAGGCACCGCGCGCGGCAGCAAAACAAAAGCGCCTGATCAGCCCGGATCGATCGCCAGCACGTCGGCGACCCGATCGACACTCCGGAAGTCCGTCACGTCACGTACAGGCCCACCCGATTCGGGCCTGGCGACCGCCACCAGGTGTTCGATGCCGAATTTGCGGGCACTCCTGAGAACCTCGAGATTGTCGTCCATAAACATGGTGCGCGCCGGATCGAAATTCTCACATGCCTGCAGGGATTCCCAGAATGGCTGGTCTTCCTTTGGGTGTCCGAGATCATGCGATAAATAAATCTCGTCAAAAAAACGCTTGACGTCAGTTACTTCATTCTTGATTTCAAGCGTTGTGCCGTGAGAATTTGACACCAGTAACAAACGTAACTC
>PVMS01040345.1_pt1 | contig 20830 bp, 19 predicted proteins | sample 1853461 | NCBI WGS metagenome assembly PVMS01 (sample SAMN08582032, study PRJNA380276) | Marine sediment metagenome, whole genome shotgun sequencing project. | isolation source: ocean sediment barecode stripped | collected 2017 | reverse complement strand
GCCGTTGTGCAGTTGCTTGAGTACGTTTCTGGAGAAAATATTAAATAACTCGTGGTCGCTCGAGTCGATACCAAAGATGAAGTTATTTTCCACCAGGTGACGGTATAAGTACTTCAGGTTTTCCGGCAGATTTATATTGGTGAAATCCCTGTATTCACCTGCCTGGTCGATCTCCGGGTAAACCAGCAGCCGGGTATGGTCCGGAAACAGCTTGCCGAATCCTTCCAGGATTCCGCCTTCAACCCCGACATAACTGCTTTCATCGAAGATTTGCCTGATATTAATGATGCCGACGACGATACCAATCTGTAACTTGGTAAACTGCCTGAAGTAGGCGCGCAGGGAGAAGTAACGCGTGTAATCGGTGATCATCACGCTGTAACCCAGTGAATTTAACAATTGCACACTGGCGATCAAATCCTCCTCTGACACCATCAAGTCATTTCCATGCATGTCATTCAGCGAAATTTCCGCCAGCGCGATGCTGTTTTCCATGGTTACACCCTGCATTTCGGTGAAGAACTTCAACCCCTGTTCTATCATGTCGACGTTGAGGCGGGTAACCGGTCTGAAGGTACCGCGAATGGTGAGGACATTTTTTTTATGCAGCATATCAGCCGGTATGACGACCGATCCATCCGGCTTGAACATAATTGCGCGGGTCTTCCAGCTGCGGATAAGGTGCAGGTTGATGGCGCGGTTATCGACCTCTTCGAAATAGGGACCGTGAAATTCGATCGAATCGATTTCGATACGATCCTGTTCGAGATTGTCGGTCAGTGAATCGATGATCTTTTTTGCATTTTCAAAGTAATAGTAGGCGGCGTAAATCAAATTTACGCCAAACGCACCCAGTGCCTGTTGTTGTCGATCCGCATCGTCATCGCACATACGTACATGCGCGACGATATCTGAAGGTTCAGCGCCCGGATACATCTGCACCCGAATGCCACACCAGGCATGACATTCGTTGTCGATCATGAAACTTTTTGTCGACACCGTCGCAGCATAGGAAAAGTAACGCGAGGCCATCGAACGGGAGTTACCGACTCGATCGATGACCAGATCAAATTCCTTTTCCAGCATCGCCTGCACTCTCGCTCTGCTCACATAGCGACCGTCTTCCTGTACGCCATAGATGGCATCCGAGAACTTCATGTCATAGGCGGACATGGTTTTAGCGATGGTCCCTGCTGCGGCGCCGGTCTTGAAAAACTGCCTGGCCACTTCCTGGCCTGCACCGATCTCGACAATTGTGCCGTATTTCTTATCGTCGAGGTTTATGCGCAGAGCTTTATCCAGCGTGCTGCGGTCGCTGGTATATTTAGCTTGAGTATTTCGGGTTTGCTTCATATTGAAAATCTTGATCCGATCGATGAGTAAAGGGGTTCCAGCCAGCAATTATATCTTCAGGTGTCTAGTTCAGGGCTTGATTGAAGTCAATTTACGCACAGGTATCGCTGATACAAAGCTGCTTTTTAACTGGTTTTGATATTCGTTTGTTTGAGCGGCCAGGTGTCACTGAGACGATAACCTTCGGGCCACGGATCATCGGGGTCGAGCATGATCTGGTGGGTGCCGGTAATCCAGGCGCGCCCACGAACTGACGGCACAATCGCAGTTCTGTCGGCGATTTTGGTTTCGCTCACGATGCTGCAGTCGAAGCGTGAATCGACGATCGATCTGCCGATCAATTTATCCCCGGTTTGCATCAGTCCCCTGGCATGCAACACGGCCATGCGCGCCGAACAACCGGTACCGCAGGGAGAACGGTCGAGCTTGCCCGGATCGATGACCACAGCATTGCGGCTGACCCTGGTCCCGTTTTCCTCGTAAATCGGCATTGCCAGTTCGCAGAACGAAATATGTGTCCAGTCGGGATTCGTTGGGTGACTGAATCCGAGCTGTTCATTCGCCGCTGCAGTTATTTTCGTTCCGGTCTGCGCCAGGTCGCTGGCTTCGTCGGGCCTGATTTCAAAACCCAGTGCGGCCGCATCGACGATTACAAAACTGTCTCCCCCATATGCGGTGTCGACCCTGAGGGTTCCCATTCCTTCAACTTCCAGCGATGCGTCGAGCCGGTCGGCAAACGAGGCCAGGTTATGTACCTCGATACTACGGGCCTTACCGTCTTCGCAATAGGCTTTTACCGGCACCAGTCCACCCGGTGCTTCGAGGACAAATTCCGTCACCGGTTCCTGCATCGCGATCAAGCCGCTATCGAGTAATACCGTGGCAACACAAATCGAATTCGAGCCCGACATCGGTGGCGTATGTTCGGGTTCCATGATGATAAAACCAAATTGTGCGGCCGGGTTTTTCGGCGGAACCAGCAGGTTGATATGTTTAAAAACTCCACCACGCGGTTCATTCAACACAAGATTTCTCAAGCTCTGATCGGCCTCTATCCAGCGTGCCTGTTGCCACAGGGTATCCCCCGGAGGCGGGGCAACCCCGCCGACGATAACATTGCCGACTTCACCCTCGGCATGGCAGGACACCATGTGGATAATCTGTTTGCTTCTCACGGTTTTCTGAAATGTAGATAAAAGTGGATCAACCAGGCGATCAGGAATACAAAATACAACGCCAGTGCCCAACCAATACTGGAATGCATACGTGGTTGTTGATCAAAGTTCGCCAGGATTGCCAGCTGTATCGCAAACACGGCAAGCGCCAAGTGCACGACACCCATTATCATCATTTGACGCCGCAAGAATTCCCTGGTTTGCTCTACTCGCTCGGGCGCCAGCCAGAATTCGCGGTTGGGGATTTTCATACCGAATCTGGTACGGGCTACGGACCACCGGGGTGCAAATACGAAGACAGCAATCAGCACTAGAACTATTGCCAGGTAAAGACCGAAGAAAAAATTCTTGCCTGACCAATCGTTGGGCGCTCCCAGGCCATCGAAGTGTGACGCCATGATGTCTGGCATTTGCGGGTAATAATATGCAATCTGGATTATCACGAGGGCGACAAGGCCATGAAATACGCGTCTTAACCAAATCATATTGATTAGCTGAGCGGGAAAATATTTACTCTAAAACACTGCATGCTTTGTGTCCAGCGTCATCGAGAAAGCGTTCCGTCACAGCTTTGATCGACCAGCAGTAATTCAACACAGGCATAAAAAAAACCCCGCAGCTTGCCGCGGGGTTTTAGCGGGTTTCAAGTCAACTTATTGGTACTCGAATGAATTGCTGGCCAGTACCGCGCGATCATCGTCAAGCACGTTTACAGTCCATGAACCGGTCCAGGCCGGGATCAGGGTCTTGCTGGTCCAGACGCGCCAGCGTTCTGCTTTAACTTCAAAGGTTTTTTCAAACATGACCTTATCGTTAAAGGTCCACTGGTGCGTAATATTGTGGCCTGACAGGTCATTCAATTCGGTGAAGAATGAAATCGACGTGTAGGCACTGCTGTCGATGCTATCCACCATGATTACCGGTTCGCGGTCCTCGATACCAATGGTGAACATTGAGCGGCTTACTTCACCGGCAAAGCTGCTGGAACTGAGAACAAGTGCCGTAGTAAGAAACAGGGATTTCATGGTCGGGCCCATTGAGGCCTCCTCGAGTCAAGGTACTTGAATAGAATATAGCACTAATTCTGGCGAATTCAGTGTCAGTTTTGAAGATACGGAACAGTTCTTTATTGACGGTTATTTACCTTGCATTGACGCAGTAACTCGATCATTGCGCTGGAACTCAGCGACAGAGTTCGATTTTTACGTGTCACTATGCCAAGCGGGCGCTGCACATCGAGGCCGCGCAGACGGTGGCTGCTCAGGTTTGCATCGACCATGCTCTGCGGCAGGATGCTCCAGCCAAGATTGGTCGACACCATTACCTTGATGGTTTCGAGGTAATTGGTTTCAAGAATAATTTTGAGTCGATCCTTGTCGGCGGCGAAAAGATTGTTGATGATTTTGCGCGTGAATGTGCCGAGCGACGGCAGAATTGCCGCATGTTCCAACAGCTCTACCGGATCAATATCCTGCTCGCCGGCGAGCGGGTGATCGACCGCCATGACGACAACCAGTTGATCGACCCAGACCGGTTCGCATTCGAGTTTGTCATCGGTGAGCTCGGGCAGGGTGACAATTGCAAGTTCCAGCTCGTTATTGGCGACCGCGGCACAGGCATCCTCGGAATCCATGAAATGCAGGTCGAGATCTACCTGCGGATAACGAATTTTGAAATCTCTTAATGTCCCCGGTAAGCGGTGTAGTCCTATGTGATGACTGGTGGCGAAGCTAAGCCCCCCCGTTGGCGAGTCCTGTTGTTGACTTAAACTGAAGCGATATGATTCCAATTCTTGCAGAATACGCTCGGCATGGGGTTTGAACGCCTTGCCATCTGGGGTCAGGATGCTGCGCTTGCTGATACGGTCGAACAGCTCCGTGTTGACGCTGATTTCCAGCTGGCGAATGCGTTTGCTGACCGCGGGCTGGGTGATGTGCAGCCGCTCGGCAGCCAGCGAAAATGACTCCAACTCGGCGACAGCGAGGAAGGCATTTATCTGGTTAATTTGCATTTGTATTCCTATTTGGAATCGAAATAATGAAAATTATGAATTAGAGTTATTTTAGAGGTAGGCGTAAAATTCAGCAAGTTTTTGTGCGGATAAATAAAATGGCTGGGAAAACTCTCTACGACAAGATCTGGGAATTGCACCAGGTGCGTTGCGATGACGATGGCACTGCGTTGCTCTATATCGATCGTCATCTGGTGCATGAAGTGACTTCACCGCAAGCCTTCGAAGGGCTCGAAATCGCGCAGCGTCCGCTATGGCGGAAGCGCTCGATTCTGGCGGTGCCTGATCATAACGTGCCGACCACCGGGCTCGAGCTGGGTATTACCGATCCGGTCGCGCGCCTGCAGGTAGAAACGCTCGACCAGAATTGTGATAAATATGCGCTTACCGAGTTCAAGATGGGGGATGTGCGCCAGGGTATCGTGCACGTGATTGGTCCGGAGCAGGGAGCAACCCTGCCGGGCATGACCGTGGTCTGTGGCGATTCACATACGTCGACCCATGGCGCGTTTGCGGCACTCGCCTTTGGTATAGGTACCTCTGAAGTAGAGCATGTCATGGCAACGCAATGCCTGATCCAGAAAAAATCAAAAAATATGCGCGTTACCGTCGCCGGCGCGGTGGCCGAAGGCATTACGGCGAAGGACATCGTGTTGCATATTATTGGCATCATAGGCACCGCTGGTGGTACTGGTTGCACCATCGAGTTTGCCGGTGAAGCGATCACCAGCCTGTCCATGGAAGGTCGCATGACCGTATGTAACATGACCATTGAAGCTGGCGCGCGTGCCGGTCTGATCGCCTGCGATCAGACCACGCTGGATTATGTCGAAGGGCGTCCGTTTGCACCCCGGGGTGAAATCTGGGACCAGGCGGTCGCTTGCTGGAGTGATTTGCATTCCGATGGGGATGCGCTGTTCGAGCGCGAAGTTTTAATCGATGCCGGCGATATTACCCCGCAGGTGACATGGGGAACCTCGCCCGAAATGGTCTGTGGTGTTAACAGTAATATTCCAGACCCGGCAAAGGAGCTGGATCCCATCAAGGCCGGTGGCATGCAGGCTGCGCTCGATTATATGGGGTTGCAGGCGAATACTCCTTTCGCTCAGGTTTTACTGGATAAAATTTTCATCGGTTCCTGTACCAATTCACGTATCGAGGACCTGCGCGCCGCGGCCACCGTTGTCAAAGGCCGCAAACTGGCGCCCAACATCAAGCTGGCCATGGTGGTTCCAGGTTCAGGACTGATCAAGCAGCAGGCCGAAGAAGAAGGTCTGGACCGGATATTTGTCGAGGCCGGGTTTGAATGGCGCGAACCGGGATGTTCGATGTGTCTCGCCATGAATGCCGATCGGCTCGAGCCGGGCGAACGCTGCGCATCGACTTCAAATCGAAATTTCGAGGGGCGCCAGGGGCAAGGTGGGCGTACCCATCTGGTTTCGCCGGCGATGGCCGCCGCCGCCGCGGTGAAAGGCCATTTTGTAGATGTGCGTGAACTTTAAGAGGGCGCTATGGAAAAATTTGAAAAGTTTACCGGAATAGTCGCCGGGTTTGATCGTCCGAACATCGATACCGATGCGATTATCCCCAAGCAATATTTGAAATCGATCAAGCGCACCGGTTTCGGCATAAACCTGTTCGATGACTGGCGTTATCTTGATCCTGGTGAACCTGGCCAGGACAACGCGAAGCGCCGAGTAAACCCGGATTTTGTACTTAACAAGAATCCCTATAAGCATGCGCAGATATTATTGGCGCGGGAAAACTTTGCCTGTGGTTCTTCACGCGAACATGCCGTCTGGGCACTGATGGATTTTGGCTTTAAAGTCGTTATTGCTCCCAGTTTCGCCGATATTTTTTACAACAATTCATTCAAGAACGGCCTGCTGCCGATCGCGCTGGGCAATGGCCTGGTGGATCAATTGTTCGCCGAACTGGAAAGCGCCGCGGATTATCAACTAAGCGTCGATCTCGAGCGGCAGGTAGTGACTACCGCCCAGGGTATCGAAATGAGTTTTGAAGTGGATGAGTTCCGCAAATCCTGCCTGTTGAATGGACTCGACGATATAGGGCTGACGATGCAGCGTGCGGCGGATATCAAAGCCTTCGAGCAACAGTATTATGCAAGCATGCCCTGGTTGAAGTAGGAATCATACGATGAGTGACAAAATTGCAGTATTGGCGGGTGACGGTATAGGTGTTGAAATTATCGCCGAGGCGGTTAAAACAATCGAATGCCTGCAGCATGACTTTGGGTTTAACGCGGAGCTGGAGTACGCGGCGATTGGTGGTGCTGGTTACGATCAGTATGGCAGGCCGCTGCCCGAGGCTACCCTGAGCGTGTGCCAGCAAGCGGATGCGATACTTTTTGGCGCCATTGGCGGCCCCGAGTACGAAGATCTGGAACGTGAATTACGCCCGGAAAAAGGCTTGCTGAGTTTACGTTCGTCGCTGGCGCTGTTTTCAAATTTACGCCCTGCGATTCTCTACCCACAGCTTGCGGACGCCTCCAGCCTGAAACCCGAGCTGGTCGCAGGCCTGGATATCATGATCGTGCGCGAACTCACGGGGGGGATTTATTTCGGCCAGCCGCGCGGCATTCGCGAGCTCGAAAATGGTGAACGCGAGGGCTTCAATACGATGGTGTATGCAGAACATGAAATCGAGCGCATTGCGCGTTCAGCCTTCGATATAGCGATGTTGCGTAACCGCAAGCTATGCTCGGTAGACAAGGCCAACGTGCTCGAGGTTTCCGAGCTTTGGCGCGAAGTGTTGAATCAGCTCGCCGGCGAATATCCTGATGTTGAATTGAGTCATATGTATGTCGACAATGCTTCGATGCAACTGGTGCGTGCGCCGAAGCAATTCGACGTCATCGTTACGACCAATCTATTCGGCGATATCCTGTCGGACACTGCGGCGATGTTGACCGGTTCGATCGGTATGCTGCCGTCGGCATCGCTCGATCAAAACGGCAAGGGGCTGTACGAACCAGTACATGGCTCGGCGCCGGATATAGCCGGCAAAGGCATTGCCAATCCACTGGCGACAATCCTTTCACTGGCGATGATGTTGCGCTATAGCCTGCAGCAAGCGGGACTCGCGGAGCAGATCGAAACCGCGGTGGGTAATGTGCTCAACCAGGGATTTCGAACCGCCGATATCGCTGACGGAGCGCATACTGTCAGTACGGCTGAAATGGGCGATGCCGTGGTGGCAGCGCTGCGCGCGTCTGCCGGATAAATTTTCAAATGGAGAGCAATCGATGAAAAGAGTTGGATTTGTCGGCTGGCGCGGCATGGTCGGTTCGGTATTAATGCAGCGTATGCGCGACGAACAGGATTTCGCCCGCATCGACGAAGCGGTATTTTTTACTACGTCTCAACTGGGTCAGGCCGGGCCCGATATCGGCAGGGAAGTCCCCCCGTTGCAGGATGCGACCGATCTCGAGCAGTTGAAAACGATGGATGCCATTGTCACCTGCCAGGGTAGCGATTATACGCAGCAGGTTTATGCGGATCTTCGTGGCGGTGGCTGGAAAGGCTACTGGATCGATGCCGCCTCGGCGTTACGTATGGAAGAACAGAGCGTCATCATTCTCGATCCAGTGAATCGTGCGGTAATCGACAATGCACTCGCCGTGGGACAGAAGGATTTTATCGGTGGTAATTGCACCGTAAGTCTGATGATGATGGCCATGGGTGGTTTGTTCGAACACGATCTGGTCGAGTGGATGAGTGTCATGACTTACCAGGCTGCATCCGGGGGTGGAGCTCGACATATGCGTGAGCTTATCGCCGGTATGGGCAGCCTCTATCAGAGTGTGGCCGAATTACTCGATGATCCGGCCTCGGCCATTCTCGAGATCGATCGCAGGGTTACCGAGCAATTGCGTTCAGCCAGCTTCCCGAGCGCACAGTTTGGCGTACCCCTGGCCGGTAGTCTGATTCCGTGGATAGATGCTCAGCTCGATAATGGGCAGAGTCGGGAAGAGTGGAAGGCCGGGGTTGAAGCCAACAAAATCCTGGGGCGTAGCGATGATGCGATTCCGATTGATGGGCTCTGTGTGCGGGTTGGTGCGATGCGTTGTCACTCGCAGGCATTGACCATCAAGCTGAGGCAGAATGTACCCCTGGACGAAGTTCATCAACTGCTTGCCGCGGCGAACGACTGGGTTAAGGTTTTGCCCAACGATAAACAGGTTTCCATGGAGGCGCTGTCACCGACTGCGGTAACCGGGTCACTCGATATTCCGCTAGGCAGATTGCGCAAGCTGAATATGGGCGATGAGTATTTGGCCGCCTTCACGGTAGGTGATCAATTGTTATGGGGTGCTGCGGAGCCATTGCGACGTATGCTTAATATTTTGCAGGAGCAATAGCATGGAGCACCTTATCGCGCTCTCGCATGCCAGCGGCATAGCAGCCGGGGCAATCCTGGAGAAACTTCCCGAAGCCGGCATCACGCCGGATTCGCTGGTTTTACTGGATTATGAGTCGAATGCTGGTAAGCGGTTGCCATTTGCCGGTGGCTACCTGAGCCTGCAGGATCAATCCAGATATGATCTATCAAGCTGCGCCCTGTTGTTGATGCCGCAAGCCGACGCCGAACTGGAGTCGGCTGCGCTGGGCCAGGGTTGCCTACTGCTAAGTCATGCGATCGCAAACGACTCGAAGGCGCTATTTGTTTCTGCAAGCGAGGCGCCACCCGACATTGCCTATACACAAACCAGCTTGCGGCTTGCCGGCGCTGAGCTTTCCAGCCTGTTGCCGGTTTTGCTTGAACTCAATCGCATCGAACCGATCGAACGCGTGAATATAACCTTGTTGCGCAGCGCCGAGTTTCACGGCACGGCCGGGGTTGAAGAGCTGGCGTCGCAAACCGTAAGTTTATTGAATACCAGGACCGTCCAGCCAGCTGTCTATGCACAGCAAATCGCCTTCAATCTGCTGCCGGAAACTGCCGATCCACTTATCGAGGCTGATATAAAGCACTTTTTGGGAAATAGTTCATATTCTGTCGCCCTGCAAACCGTTGATGTACCTATATTCCATGGTCTTGCGGCCGCGGTGCAGCTGCGGTTCGCTTCAGATATCAGCCTTGAGGACTGTAAAAGTCGATTGGCGGCGCTTGCAGAGGTGGTTGTAAAAGAAGGACTGTCTACCCCGTTTTCCGATTGTAATCAATCATTTAACTGTACTATAAGCCAGCTGGAACAGGCGCCGAATCAGCCCTCAAATCTTCAATTCTGGATGATTACAGATCCCATGAGATATGGATTAGCGAATAATTACGTGAATGTTACAGACTTTTTGCTAAAATCTTTTTTGTAATCTATAGTTACATGTACTTGTGAAAGTGCTTTCTTTAAAGTAATTTCTCTGACTGCAATCATAGGTGCATGGAATTTGGGCACTTTATATAAGAAATAAGGTTGGGGAGCTGGGAGACTATAACGTGCGTAATCTGGGATTAATCGTAGCATTGTGGTTGGCGGTTCTGCTGCCAACAAGCAGTTTCGCCTTGGGTCTTGGCGAGATTGAAGTTAATTCATTCCTCAACCAGCCTCTTAATGCCGAGATTCAAGTCATATCTGCGCGTCCCGGTGAAATCGACGATCTACTGGTCAGCCTTGCTTCCCGCGAAGCATTTACCCGTGCCGGACTGGCGCGTACGCGTAATCTGTCTGAACTGAGATTCGCGGTCAAGAAAAACGAGGAAGGTGATCAGGCCGTTATTCTCGTTACTACCAGGAGCGCCGTTAAAGAACCTTTTCTTAACTTTTTGATTGAAGCTGACTGGTCCAAGGGTCGGGTGCTGCGTGAATTCACGGTATTGCTGGATCCACCATTTTACGCGAATCAGCCCGCCGCGGTCGAAACTGTCAGTGAGCCGGTTGAGCAACCGGTTACCGAGGAAGTCAGTGTCAGTGAAATGGTGGAACAGTCCGGGGTCACTCCGATTGCCGAATCCAGCCCCCCCCGTTGAAACCGGCGAGACGATAACCGAACCCATCGCACTTACGGAAGATACCCAGGATACCCAGGATTTCCAGGATACCCAGCCAGAACCGGTCAGTGACGAATACGTTACAAGCCAAACGCAAGACATCATCCAGGGTGATGTTTTAGTCGTTAAGGACGATACACTTTGGAGCATCGCCTCGGCGTACAAAGATCAGGGTCATAGTATGTCGCAGGTGATGCTGGCGTTTCAGCGCGCTAACCCTGACGCGTTTACTGACGGTAACATCAATAACATGAAGGTCGGCGCTGTATTGCGCACGCCCGTTTTTGACGAGCTCGACGCGATAGGGCAACAGGAAGCCTATGCAGAAGTACTGGTGCAAAATGGACTCTGGGACGAATATGTTGCACGCGTAACCGGGGTTTCGCCCGCGCTAGTCAGCGAAGATGGCGGCGTTGAAGTGGTCGCCGAGGAAGGCGCCGAGGAAGGCGCGAGTGAAGAAGCCGGCGGCGAATTAAGCCTGCTGCTCCCGGGAGAAGGGGAAAGTGAATCTACAGGTATCGGTGATACTGGTGACGTCAATGCATTGCGCACCAGGCTCGCTATCGCCGAGGAAGATCTCGATGCATCGCGTATCGAAAACCAGGAACTGGAATCTCGAATTGCCGAACTCCAGGCCCGCCTGTCCAAGGTTGAAGAATTGCAAAAAATGGTCGAGATAGAAGACGATAGTCTCGCTCAGATGCAGGCAGATCAAATTGAAACTGCTACTGCTATGGAACAGGCTGAAGAGCAGGCTGCAACTGAATCCGTGACCGAGGCTATCGAGGCCAACGAAGAGGCCTTGCTGGAAGAGTTACTCGCCGAAGAAGCTGCCGCACAGGCTGAAGATCAGGCTGATATCGACGGCACCGCAGTTGAAGAGGCTAGTGAAGACACGCTGGTTGAAGATACGTTGACTGATGAGACATCAACTGAAACAGCCAGCACAGATGGGATGATGACCGAAGCAACGGAACCCGGAGTTACAGCACCGCCACCTGTAATCGTGAGCCAACCGGTCACCCGTGCACCCTCTATTTTCGACGGTATTTTGCCGCCCGATGTTATCGATATGATCTCATCGCTGGGGGGTATCCTGGGCGATCCTATTATTCTTGGTGCAATCGGTGGTTTTGTCGTTCTGTTGGTGATTCTGGTAGTACTCAAGCGCAGGAAAAGTTCGGCTGACGATGAATCTGGAATTAGTGCCAGTGGCGATGATGATTTGTTCGCTGCAGATGATGAGGACGAATTAACCCCGATTCATCTGCCCGATGGCGCCGAGCCCGATGAAACCGACATCAAGCTCCCCGACGAAGATAATGTCGTTCCAGCAGAACCCGAAGCCGAGCCAGAAGATGAATTTGCTGCCACAGCGATCATCTCGGCAGTCGATATGCCAGAGCCAGAAGCACCCGCGCCGGCGGAGGCTAAGGAGCAGGATGATGTCTTGAACGAGGTGGATGTTTACCTTGCATATGGACTTTATGATAACGCTGAGGATCTATTGAACAGCAGTTTGACCGAAAATCCTGATCGCGCTGATTTCCGCTCCAAGTTGCTAGATACCTATTTTGCGACCAAAAATGTCGAGGCTTTCAACAAGGAAGCCGATAAGCTCCAATCAATGGGCGACGCGGCCAGTGACTACTGGGACCGTGTGCAGATAATGGGTTATGAACTGGCACCTGATAATCCGTTATTTTCGGATGCCAGAGATAGCGGTCTAAGTGCCGCGGATCTCGAGTTCACCAGGCCCCAGGAAGCTGATTTTGATCTTGGGGTATCGGATGACGACGACACCAATTTCTCCGTAACTGATTTTCATCTGAGTGAAGATGATACCGGTAGTGATTTTAGCGAAACTTCGAATTTGGGTGAGCCGGATGAAATAGCCGAAACTGAACAAATCCCGCAGCTTAACGAATTCCCCGACCTCGACGGCGAAGATGACACTGGTGCGCCTGCCGAAGCCAGCTCCGATGCTGCCGAGGAACTGCCAGACGATGTTGGTGATGAACTCGAGTTTTCAATCGATGAAGAAACCAGCAGTAGTGATAGCGTAGAGGCGGATAACGCGGATGTGGAATTATTCGATGATCTCGATATCGATTCCGCAGCGGGTGACGAAACGGTTGCAACCGATGATGCCGAAGATTCCCTGGAAATGAAGTTTGATATCGATGAGGTCGAAGCTGCAGCGGTAAAAGATGAAGCTAATTTCATCGATACATCAGTAGTAGCGCCTGGTTCCGGTAGCAATGATGACGTTGTCGAAGATACCGCTGTGCTTGATTTGGGTGTCGAAGATACCGCTGTGCTTGACATAGATGGTGCAGATACCGCTGTACTTGAAATAGATAGTGAAGATACCGCTGAATTTGACATCGGTAGCGATGAGGCCGCTAACGCCACTGGAGATCTGAGTCTGGGTACCGTAGAGTTGTCGCATCTGATAGATGACGAAAATGAAGACATCTCCATTATCGATTTTGGTATTGAAGATTTCGACGAACCTACCGCTATGGTCGGTTCGATTGATGCAGCGGACGACTCAACCGACATGGCTAGCGACGATGGTGACAAGGTCAGAACAGGCACTTTTGCACCTGGTGATTTTGAAGAACCTACTGCGCTAGTCGGTTCAATTGCGGATATCGATGATATCGACGACCTGATGTTGCCAGACGATGTCGATGAAGTTTCGACCAAGCTTGATCTTGCACGGGCGTTTATTGACATGGGTGATACTGAAGGCGCACGCGGCAGTCTGGAAGAGGTTATGTCCGAAGGCAGCGAGGAACAAAAAGCAGAGGCGGCAGCGCTGCTTGAGCAGATTTAACCGAATAAAAAGCACAAAGGGAAGTTCTCAAGCCTGCTGTGAAAACAGCGGGCTTTTATTTGTTTGCACACTAGCAGGATGCTTTAAAGCTTTCTTGTATTAAGTAAAATGCAGCATATGTTGTTTCACGATATACATTGTCGCCGGGTTAATATTAGCGCCGGTTTTTGCCAGTTACCTGGCGGCACTTGAATAATGAAATACGCGATTGGTGTCGAGTATTGTGGAGCGGCCTATTGCGGTTGGCAGCGTCAGTCGCATTGCGAATCCGTACAACAAAACCTGGAATCCGCGTTAGGATTTGTAGCCAATCACCCGATTGAACTGGTATGCGCCGGGCGTACAGACCGCGGAGTACATGCAATCGAACAGGTTGCACATTTCGAAACCACTGCCGAGCGCAGCGAACGCGCCTGGGTGCAGGGCTCTAATTGTCGTTTACCGCGTGATATCCGCCTGAAATGGGCTGTTCCCGTGGCTGATGATTTTCATGCGCGATTCAGCGCCAGGGCGCGGGCTTATCGGTATATCATTCTTAATTCCCCGGTACCCAGCGCTATTTTTCACGATCGCACTAGTTGGGAGTTTCAAACCCTGGATCAGGCTGCGATGCACGAATGCGCCCAGATATTGCCTGGTGAGCACGATTTTAGTAGTTTTCGCGCCGCCGGCTGCCAGGCCAGGTCCTCGAGCCGAAATGTCCATGAAATTTCGGTTACCCGGCAGGGCGAATTGATTTTTCTGGATATCCGGGCAAATGCTTTTCTATATCACATGGTGCGCAACATTGCCGGTAGCCTGATTGCCGTAGGCAAGGGTGAGCAGGACGCTGCCTGGTTTGCCGGAGTTTTCAGAGCTCGCGATCGCAAGCTGGCAGCCAAAACCGCAGCAGCAGCGGGATTATACTTCCTGCAGGCCAGTTACGAGGAACAATATAAGCTCCCCACCATGCTCAAAAATCCAGTATTATTCTGATATGAATTACCGTACCCGAGTCAAGATTTGTGGGATTACAAGCGTGCATGATGCGCGCCATGCCGCTTACCGGGGAGCGGATTCGATTGGTCTGGTGTTCCATCAGCCTAGCTCGCGAGTGGTTGAAATAGAGCAAGCGCTGGAGATACGCCGGATATTGCCGCCATTTGTTACCGTGACAGCCCTGTTTCTAAACGAAAGCGCGGACTGGGTTACCCAGGTTGTCCAACAGTTGCGGCCCGATTGCCTGCAGTTCCACGGCAATGAACCGCCCGAGTTTTGCGAGACCTGGTTAACTCCTTATATAAAAGCCATCCCGATGGGCAGTGTCGGTGATCCTGTCGCCTATGCGCAAACCTATGCTTCGGCGCAGGGGTTTCTGTTCGACAGCAACGTTGCTGGACGACTGGGCGGATCAGGTGATACATTTGACTGGTCTAAAATACCTGCTTCATTCGAGTATCCGCTGGTGCTGGCCGGAGGCATAAATTCATCGAATGTGGCCGAGGCAATCTCCAGGCTGCAGCCCTGGGGAGTTGACGTCAGTACCGGTGTAGAAGTATCCAGGGGTGTAAAAAGCACCGACTTGATTGATGATTTTTTTCACGAGGTGAAACGTGGCGACGAATGTAAGGCGCGAAATTAATCCGCTAATTGAACGAGTCGGGTGGAGTGTTGCATGAACTGGTTTGAGATGCTTTTGCCATCAAAGATTCGTACCTCGGGTGGCAACGACAAGAAGAATGTTCCCGAGGGATTGTGGGCGAAATGTGACAATTGTGATGCCATAATTTATCGTGCGGAACTGGAACGGAATCAGGAAGTCTGTACCAAGTGTGACTACCATATGCGTATCGGTGCGCGCCGTCGGCTGGAGTCCTTTTTTGACGAGAATGAATGCAATGAAATTGCGGCCGATTTAGAGGCCGAGGATATCCTCAAGTTCAAAGATGACAAGCGCTACCGTGATCGACTGAGTCAGGCACAGAAACAAACCGGTGAGAAAGACGCATTGATAGTCATGCGAGGCACCGTAATGAATGTTGAAATGGTAGCTGTCGCCTTCGAGTTTCGGTTTATGGGTGGATCCATGGGTTCGGTCGTGGGTGAAAAGTTTGTGCGCGCGGTGAATACCTGTATGGAACACGGGTTGCCGCTGGTCTGTTTCACCGCTAGTGGGGGTGCACGTATGCAGGAAGCGTTGTTTTCGCTGTTGCAAATGGCCAAGACCAGTGCGTCCCTGACCCGGCTTTCGAAACGAGGACTGCCTTATATTTGCGTGCTTACCGATCCAACCATGGGTGGCGTCTCGGCCAGTTTCGCCATGCTTGGCGACGTTCAAATTGCTGAACCAGGCGCGTTGATCGGCTTTGCCGGTCCACGGGTAATCGAGCAAACAGTGCGTGAAACACTTCCCGAAGGCTTCCAGCGCAGTGAGTTTCTGCTCGAGCATGGCGCGCTGGATATGATTGTCGATCGCCGCCAGCTGCGTGACAAGATAAGTTCGCTGTGCACTATGCTGATGGGGCGTGTAGCTCCTTAATATTCCCTCCCCGGTTCCTCCAGACCCAAGCCAGATGGAATTAGATAGCCTCGACCAGTGGTTGGAATGGCAGATGGTTTTGCATGATAAAGCCATCGATTTGGGTCTGGATCGAGTCAGCAGGGTGGGCGAACGCCTCGGCCTCGATAAAATAGCCGGCCAGGTGATAACGGTTGCCGGTACCAACGGCAAAGGCTCCCGTGTCGCCGCTTCCGAAACCTGGTTGTCACAGGCGGGATATTCGGTTGCCAGCTACACTTCGCCACATCTTCTGTCTTACAACGAACGCATCAAGCGTGATCTGAAGCCGGTATCCGACGCTGAATTATGTGCTGCCTTTGAGGCAGTCGAAGCGGCGCGCCTGGCTAGCGCATTGACGTTTTTCGAATTTGGCACACTGGCCGCATTGTTCCTCTTCCAGCAATGGCAAGCAGATTTCGCGATTCTCGAAGTCGGGCTCGGCGGGCGGCTGGATGCGGTAAATATCATCGCTGCAGATCTGGTGCACTTGACGCCGATTGGACTCGATCATCAATCCTGGCTCGGAAACGACCGCGAGCAAATCGGTTTTGAGAAAGCAGGAGTTCTGCGTGCCGGGATACCGGTTGTGCTGAATGATCCCAATCCCCCTCGGTCGGTGATTGCGCAGATCGATCGACTTGACTGTAAATGCCTGCAATTGGGGCGTGATTACCACGCCACGCAACTTGATGATAATCAGTTTTTATGGCGTGGTCAGAATATGGAAATCGGGCTTGATAATGTTTTGCCCGGAGCGCACCAGGTACAAAATCTTGCCGGGGTTGTTGCCGGCCTGTCGCTATTGATGCCGTTGACGGGGTTTAGCCCGCGGCAGATACGAAGCTATTTTCATGGCACCTGTCTCGCCGGCCGCCTGCAACTGGTGGCAAGCCAGCTAGCCTGTCAGCTGTACGTGGATGTGGGACATAATCAGGATGCCGCCAGGGTTCTGGCTACCAGTCTCGCTGCCATAAAACCACGGCGTGGAAGAATTGTGGTATTACTTGGAATGCTTGCCGACAAACAGCCGGATCTTTTTGTCGAGGGTTTGAAACAGGTAGTTGATGACTGGTGGCTGCTGACGCTAAATGGTGATCGCGGACTTGGCGCCCGGCAGCTGGCGTCCCGTATCGAATCTCAGGTCGAGGCCGAAACTCTTTTCGATAAGGTTGACGATGCACTGGGTCATGCACTGTCATCTTTAGGTAATCAGGATATAATGCTCGTAACCGGTTCCTTCATAACCGTTGAACTGCTACTCCGCGCATTATCCGATTCCGGCGAACAAAACTAATATGGACCAAAACATTAAGAACCGTCTGGTGGGAATCATTGTGGTTTTCGCCCTCGCGGTGATTTTCTTACCCATGATTCTGGACGGCTCGGGAGTAAATAAAGAAAAATTCGAGATAGTTATACCGCCACAACCGGTGGTTAGCGCCAACCCGGAGTTCGCATCGAAAATTGTCGAATTAAACAAACGAGTCGATGTTATTCCTGTTCTCGAACCTCGATTTGCCGATGAAAACTCCACCGAGAACACGATTAAACGTGAAACTACCGCCGGTGGCGCAGCATCCGAAACCGTAGCCAAGGCCAGACCAGTGCAAGCTGAGGCCGATATAGGGCCCATCGCCAGGAGCGGTGGCGACAGTTGGGTTTTACAGGTGGGCAGCTTTCAGGATCGTGCCAAGGCTTTGGTGCAGAGGGATAAAATACGCAAATCCAAAATCTCGGCTGTCTTCATCGAACAGTTCGATACCGACAACAAATCCAGTTTCCGTGTCCGCCTCGGACCATTCATCAATCGTCAGCAGACCAGGGTGGCGCAGAACAAGATAAAGGCCAAGTACGACATCGATGGCATAATCATGAAGTATGAAAGATAATCGGAATTCCGTGGCATCGGTTGAGACTATGCTGGTAAGCAACCGCTGCTTTTACTGCTACACTTCCACGTTTGCTTAGACGAGGGCTACCATAACCATGAGTTGGCTTGATCTCCTGATCATTGGGATTATCGTATTATCGGCGCTAATCAGCCTGATTCGTGGTTTCGTCAAGGAATCGATTTCACTGGCGTCCTGGATAATCGCCGGTGTGCTCGCGTTTCGCTATTTTTCGCCGCTGGCGGAATTGTTGGAGTCGTACCTGACTGCGCCGACAATTCGCAGCATCACGGCATTTGCAATTTTATTTGTCAGTTCTTTGATTGTCGGCGCCATCGTTAATTTCATCATGAGTCAACTGGTTTCAAAAACCGGTCTCAGTGGCACAGACAAGACCCTGGGCGTAGTATTCGGCGGCGCGCGCGGGGTGCTGATAGTTACCATGATTGTGTTGCTCGCGAGTCTTACTCCAATGCCCGAGGCACAGTGGTGGCAAGATTCGGCGACGGTTGGATTTTTTCAGCAACTGGCTGAATGGATCAAAGGTATTATCCCCGCAGATACGGCGGATAAATTCGGTTTCTGATCAGGTAACAATGCTATAGGTAATTAGATATGTGCGGGATAGTCGGAATAGTTAGTCATAAGGAAGTTGCGCAGGTGATATACGACGCGCTACTGGTGTTACAGCATCGGGGCCAGGATTCAGCGGGCATTGTGGTCTGTGACGAGAACAAACTAAGCCTGCGCAAAGCCAATGGGCAGGTCAGCGATGTATTTCATACCCGTCACATGCGTGAATTAAGCGGAACCATGGGTATTGGACATGTACGTTATCCGACCGCCGGTTGTTCATCTTCGGCCGAAGCACAACCGTTTTACGTCAATTCGCCCTATGGAATAACCCTGGCGCACAACGGTAACCTGACCAATGTTGAAAGGTTGAAAGCAGAACTTTATCAGTCTGACTTGCGCCATATCAACACCGAGTCTGATTCGGAAGTACTGCTGAATGTGTTTGCACATGAATTGCAAAGTTGCGGCAGCCTGAAGCTCACCGCGGATGAAATCTTCACCGCGATAACCGAAACGCATAAACGCACTGAAGGTGCCTACGCGGTGGTTGCGATGCTAACCGGTAAGGGCATAGTTGGTTTTCGAGACCCGCATGGTATTAGACCCCTGGTTTACGGCAAGCGTGAAACCAGCCAGGGCTGTGAATATATGATCGCGTCCGAAAGCGTCGCCCTGCAAACTTCCGGATTTGAACTCATCGCTGACCTGCAGCCAGGTGAAGCGGTGTTCATCGATGTGGCGGGAAATATACATCAGCGACAATGCGCTGCTGCCGCAGAACTCAACCCCTGTATTTTCGAATATGTTTACCTCGCGCGGCCTGATTCGATAATCGACGATATTTATGTATACAAAGCCCGCTTGCGCATGGGCACCAAGCTGGCGCGCAAGATTTTAAAGCAAATGCCGCAACATGATATCGACGTGGTTATCCCGATTCCAGATACCAGCCGGCCGTCTGCGATCGAGCTTGCTTTCCACCTGGGCGTCAAGTTTCGGGAGGGTTTCATCAAGAATCGGTATATCGGCCGTACCTTTATCATGCCTGGTCAGCAAATGCGAAAAAAGTCGGTACGTCGCAAACTCAACCCGATCGATATCGAGTTCAAGGGTAAGAATGTGCTATTGGTGGATGATTCGATAGTACGGGGAACTACTTCCAGGCAGATTATTCAAATGGCGCGTGAAGCCGGTGCAAAAAAGGTTTATATCGCGTCTGCTGCGCCACCGGTACGCTACCCCAACGTTTATGGTATCGACATGCCTGCCGCAAATGAGCTGGTGGCTTTTGAGCGAAGTGAAGAGGAAATCGGAAAATTTATCGGCGCGGACTGGCTGATTTATCAGGACCTCGATGATTTGATAGATGCGGTACAAAAAGGCAATCGTCAGATTAAGAAGTTTGATTGTTCCTGTTTCGATGGCATCTATGTGACGAAAACCGTCGGTGATGATTATCTTAATAAAATCAGTATCCTACGTAATGACTCGGCTAAGGACAAGGGTGAGGAGCAGCTTAATGTAGTCGGCATGGACTTGCATAACAACGCCTGATGTTGTGGCAAGATCTAAAGCGTGAAGTTGCTGCCAAACTACAGGGAAATAGTGCCCTGGCAGATGAACGTCCATTCATAGTCATCGACTCGCGCCGGCAGCAACTACACTGTATCGATATCGAAGCGGAACATAACCGCAGCTATGCCGTGTCAACCGCGGCCAACGGCGTGGGCAATCGTCTGGACTCTTACAAGACGCCTTTTGGACTACATCGTATTTGTCAAAAGATAGGTGGTGGACAACAAAGTGGAGCGGTGTTTGAAGCACGCGAAACAACGGGGAGAATCGCCAGCGACCTCGATAATCGCGATCAAGATGAAATAACATCGCGCATATTATGGCTCGATGGTCTTGAGCGGGGCGTTAATCAGGGAGGGGTGTACGACACCTATGCCCGTTATATTTACATCCATGGAACCTCGGACGAAAAACGCATTGGCGAACCGGTTTCGGCAGGCTGTATCCGCATGAGAAACGCCGATGTCATCGAATTGTATGACGACGTTCTGGTCAACGACCTGGTTGTGATCAGATAAGACATTTTAGAAATATTCACCGGCACATGATGTCAATGTGACTCACGCAAAGGCGCGCAGAGGGCAAAGAAGTTTTCAGGTTATGCAGGTAGCGTCCTGGCGAGAATTCTATCGCTACCGTGCCGGTTGTCGCGCATGCTCGGTACTAACTGGATCATGCTCCGGGTTTGAGACTCTTGACAAGCTGCAATCATCGTCATAAGGTTCGGCTCCGGCGCTAATTTGTTTCTCCAAAATCGAAAAACTCGGGGAGGGGTCAGGTACGGAAAGAGTTCAGGACCACCCTCTTTAGCAAATTTATAGGTGGAATCATTATTAGATTCGCAAGCGCCTGCAAGCCGAG
>PVMS01072293.1_pt1 | contig 20845 bp, 17 predicted proteins | sample 1853461 | NCBI WGS metagenome assembly PVMS01 (sample SAMN08582032, study PRJNA380276) | Marine sediment metagenome, whole genome shotgun sequencing project. | isolation source: ocean sediment barecode stripped | collected 2017 | reverse complement strand
AGTGGGAGCGCTGAGGAGAAGCCGGCACGGACGCGTAGCCAAACCCGTCTGGCGTCCAGAACCGCACGATGGTGCGGATGCGGACGCCAGACCCCGTCAGACTCCGACGATGTCTTGGGGACGCACCGGGGCGCGGGTGAGCTCTCGTCCCGTGGCGTCGCGGATGGCGGCTACGACGGCGGCGACGGAGCTGATCGTCGGCGGCTCGCCGACACCCTTGGCCCCGTACGGCCCCCAGTGGTCCGGATCTTCGACGAGGCGGGTTTCGATGTCGGGCGCGTCCAGGAACGTTGGGAGCAGGTAATCGGTGAACGAGGCGTTGAGGATCTTCCCCTCGTCGACGACGAGCTCTTCCATGATCCCGAGTCCGATTCCCTGGAGGATCCCGCCCTCGATCTGACCCACGACCGACTGCGGGTTGAGCGCCTTGCCGACGTCCTGCGCGGTGTCGACCTTGACCACACGCACGAGACCGAGTTCGGGATCGACGTCGACGACGGCACGATGGATCGCCACCCCGAATCCGGCATGAGGGTTGCCCTGGCCGTTCTCATCGGTGGGGTACGTCGGCGGGTGGCGGAAACGGGTGAGGTGTTCGACCGGTCCCGCGGCGCAGACCTCGTCGAGGGAAGCGATCAGTTCACCATCGCGCCAGACTCCTCGATCGTCGAGGTCGTCACCTCCGTGGCGCTCGAGGATCATCGTGCGTACCTCGGTGGCGGCGTCGAGGACCGCCCTACCGGTGACCTGCGTCTGGCGTGAAGCCGAGGTCGAACCGGCCGAGTCGATCTGGGCGGTGTCGTCGAAGATCACCGCGACCTGGGCGATGCCCAGCGCCGAACGTGCGATCTGCTGCATCACGGTCACGAGGCCCTGACCCACCTCGACGGCAGCGGTGTGGACCTCGGCGCCTGCCGGTGTGACCACGACCCTGGCTTCGGAGAAGTCGTCGAACGCTTCGGAAAAGGCGAAGTTCTTCATCCCGAGGGCGTACCCGATCCCGCGTCTCACGGCCCCGATCGGTGTCGTGAGTCCGGTACCTCCGGGGAGGTGGATCGGGTCATCCGGAGGCGCGGCGAGAGACAGAGGGATGGTCTCCAACGCGTCGATGGTCTCGCGAACCGGGAGCGAGCCTTCGATGATCTGGCCGCTCGTGGGCATCGGGTCTCCGGATGCGAGGGCGTTGCGGCGACGGATCTCGAGGGGGCCCACACCGATGGCGGCGGCGAGTCGGTCCATCTGCGATTCGTACCCGAAACAACTCTGCACTGCACCGAAACCGCGCATCGCTCCATTCGGGGGGTTGTTGGTGCGCACCCCGTACCCATCGACGATCGCCGTGTCGACCTTGTAGGGACCGACGGCGAAGTACGCCGCGTTCGCGGTGACCGCGGAGGTCGTCGACGCGAACGCGCCACCGTCGAGGAGGATCTTCGCCTCGACCCGGACCAGACGTCCGGCGCGGTCGGCCTCGTGGCGGTACCACATGCGGGCCGGGTGGCGGTGAACGTGACCTACGAACGACTCGGCGCGGTTGTACTCCATCTTGATCGGGCGGCCCGTGCGCAGCGCGAGCATGCACGAGTGGATGTGGATGCTCATGTCCTCGCGGGCGCCGAAGGCTCCACCGATCCCGGTGGGATGGCACCGGAGCTGGTCGGGGGCGAGCCCGAGGCTGGCGTAGATCTGTTCGTGGTCGGCGTGGATCCACTGGCTGACGGCGTAGAGATCGATTCCGCCCTGTCCGTCCGGGATCGCCAGGCCCGCCTCGGTTCCGAGCGGCGCCTGATCCTGGGACCCCATCTCGTAGTAACCCTCGACGACGACCTCTCCGTGAACCTCGGGGTCCCCGCGGCGGATCCTGAGATGGCGGAAGATCTCTTCGCGATCGAGGGCTTCCTCCGGGTCGGACATGGGCTCCAGCACCTCGTATTCGACGACGACGGCGGCCGCGGCGGCCTTCGCCGTTTCCGCGTCGTCGGCGGCCACCACCGCGACCGGCTGGCCCCAGTACCGAACCACCCCGTCGGCGAGAACCGGTTGATCGACGTGTTCCAGTCCGTACATGGCTCGTCCGGGCACGTCGTCCTGGGTGAGCACGGTCTGAACCCCCGCCATGGCGAGAGCGGGGGCTACGTCGAGGCGGGTGATGCGGGCATGGGCATGCGGGCTCCGAACCGTGGCGCCCCAGAGCATCCGGTCGTCGTACAGGTCCGAGGCGTAGGCGAAGTTGCCGGTGAGCTTCGGGACCCCGTCGGGTCGCTCGATCGACTCACCGACGCCTCCCCGAACCTCGCGACGGGTCTTCACCTCGGTCGTCATCGGCGCTCTCCCGCGACGTTCTCGAGGGACCGGAGGATGGCGCCGTATCCCGTGCAGCGGCAGATGTTCCCCGAGAGTGCTTCGCGGATCACGTCCGGCGAGGGGTCGGGAACTTCGGAGAACAGATGGGTCGCGGCGACGACGATTCCCGGGGTGCAGAACCCGCACTGAACCGCGCCTCCGGCCTGCATCGCCTCCTGGATCGGGTTGAGGGTGTCGCCGTCGGCGATGCCCTCGATCGTCGTCACAACGGTGCCTTCGCAATCCGCCGCCATGACGAGGCAGGAACACACGAGCTCGCCATCGAGCACCACGGAACACGATCCGCACTCACCCTGCTCGCACGCATCCTTCGAACCGGGGAGCCGCAGCTCGTTGCGCAGGAGGGTGAGCAGGCTCTCGGGACCCGCGACGTTCGCGCTGCGGTGCTCACCGTTCACCTGGAGCTCGATGATCATGCTGCGAGACACCTTTCGAGCAGTCGCTTCGCGAGAACTCCGGACGCATGCCGTCGATAGGCCTCTGTGGATCGGTGGTCGGTGATCGGACGCACGCCGGCCGACACCAGACGGGCGAACTCGGCGAGTGCGGTTTCGGAGGGGTTCGGTTGTTGAGCCATGAACTCCTCCGCTTCGGTGACGCGGAGAGGAACCGGTCCGACCGAGCCGAGGGCGACCCGCACGGTTCCGTCGTCGAAGCGCATGACGACACAGTTGACGGTGGCGATGACCATGGCGCTGCGCGTCCCGATCTTGGCGAAGTGTTGGGCCTGGGGGAGACGCTCCGGCAAGACGACGCCGAGGACGATCTCGTCGGGCTCGAGCGCGGTGCGTTTGACTCCGACGAAGAACTCATCCCAGGCGACGATCCGGGTGCCGCGGGACGCTGAGGCGACCTCGATGTGCGCGTCGAGCGCGGCGATCCAGGGGAGTCCGTCGCCGGCAGGGCTCGCCGTCGCGATGTTGCCACCGATCGTGCCCGCGTTGCGGATCTGGGGTGATCCGACGGTGCGTGCCGCCTGGGCGAGTGCCGTGTGATCGCTGCGTTCGAGATACGTCCAGGTAGTTCCGGCACCGATCCGACGGGCATCGTCGGTTCGGAGTTCGTCGATCCGGCGCAGAGAGATCACCTGCTGCGGGCGTCGGTGGCCGAAGTTGACCTCGACCATGAGGTCGGTTCCGCCGGCGAGGAGGTCGGCGTCCGGCATCGCACTTCGGGCGGACAGCGCCTCCTCGAGACTGCTCGGCCGGACGATCTCCACGGTTCCTGCTCCCTTCCGTCCCCTCAACGCTAATCGGACGAGCCCGGGGTCGCGTCGCCGCGCTCCCGGGCTCTCCCATTCCCTGGACGGCGTTCGCAGGTGAGCGGTGCTCTCCGGTCGGTCGAGGGCTCTCGGGCGCCTACATCGTGAGCGCCATCACCGCTTTCTGGACGTGAAGCCGGTTTTCGGCCTGGTCGAAGACCCGACTCTGGGGCCCGTCGATGACCGCATCGGTGACCTCGATGTTGCGATCGGCCGGCAGCGGATGCATGTAGATGGCGTCTTCGTCGGCCATCGCCATCCGCCGCTCGTCGGTGATCCAGTCGGTGTACTTCTCGCTGATCGCTGCGGACTCGTCGAGGTCCGAGGTCGTGACCATGGAGCCCCAGCTCTTGGCGTAGACCACATCGGCGCCGACCATCCCCGCATCGAAGTCCTCGAGGATCTCGAACGATCCGTGAGCCTTGCGGGCGTTCTCTTCGGCCTGGGCGACGATCTCCGGCTCGAGCTTGAACTCGGGCGGCCGGGTGAGGCGAACGTTGGCGCCGTAACGCGTCATCAGCAGGATCTCGCTCTGCGGAACGCTGATCGGCTTCTGATAGCTCGCGGCGTACGCGTAGGAGACGTTGACCGTCAGCTTGCGCGGGTCGCCCTTCTGCTCGATGACCGTCAGCAGGTCGGCGAGCGCCTGGAACGGGTGGTACTGATCGCATTGCATGTTGAGGACGGGAACGCGGCTGGCCTCGGCAACGGCGCGGATGTAGGCGTTGCCGATGCCCCAATCGACCTGGCGGATTGCGATGCCGTCGTCGTACCTACCGAGGATGTCGCCGATCTCCTTCCACGTGTCCCCGTGGCCGATCTGTGTGGTCGTGCTGTCGAGGAACATGGCGTGACCGCCGAGCTGGGCCATGCCGGCTTCGAAGCTCGCCCGGGTGCGGGTGCTGGAGAAGAAGAACAGCATGGCGAGCACCTTGTCGCGGAGAAGGGCGTGCGACTCGCCCAGAGCACGTCGTCGCTTCAGGTCGAGGGCGACGTCGATGATCGTGTCGAGTTCGTCCTTGGTCCACTCCTGGGTCGTGATCATGTCTCGGCCGTGCAGGTATGTCTGCATCTCGATGCTCCTTGTCTTGGTTCGTTGGACGGTTGCTCGCGAGGTCAGGCTTCGGCCTCCCGTCGTATGAGGCGGAAGCGCAGGAGATCGTCTCGGAAGTACGACGTTGCCTGGACCACCGGTTCGTTGTTCCGGTCGTAACCGATCTCGTCGAATGACAGCAGCGCGGTACGCGGGGCGATCGTGAGACCGGTGGCGATCCGTCCGACCGCCGTTGTGGGGACGATCTCGGACAGGTAGTAACTCAGGTAGCGCCGGCAATGGTCTTGGAGGAACTCGTAGATGGGTCGGCGACAGTCTTCCTCGTCGTAGGGCGTTTCGACGTACGCCTCCGGGATCCGGTTGTAGGTGAGAACGACCGGCTCTTCGTCTTCGAGGATCAGCTTCTCCATCACGAGCACCGGATCGCCTGGCTCGATCCCGAGTGCCTGCGTGATCGTGGTGTCGGCGGGTTCGGTGGACATGGAAAGGATCCGAACCGAGGGCGTGTAGCCGTGTGCTTTCAGGACGGCCTCGTACGACCAGATCTCCTCGAGTCGTGATTTGATCTGGAGACCGGCGTGGTTGACGAACGTGCCGGCGCCCTGCTTGCGGTAGATCGCTCCCTCGCTTTCGAGACGCCCGAGGGCGTCGCGGATCGTGGTCCTGCTGACGCCGAGGTCGGTGGCCAGCTCGGTCTCCGGAGGGATACGGCCGCCGTCGAACTCGTCGTTGACGATGCGCTCTTTCAGGTGACGTCTGACCTGCTCGGTCAGGGTGGGGCTGCGCTTCATTCCTGGTCCTCTGGACAACGGTGCCGTCATTTGCCATAATCGTACGATTGCATGGTTGTATGACAACTCCCGAAATCGTACCGGCAACCGTCGAGCCTGTCCAGCGCGAAGCTGAGGCGACGGATTGCGGGGGAGTGTCACCGACCGAAAGTGGACGTCTCATCCCGAGGAGGGAAAACGCATGCGGAGTTTCGCCGGCCGCGACATCCTGTCGCTCAATGGGTTCGAAAGAGCCGACTTCGAACACGTCTTCGAGGTGGCCGATCGCCTCGAACCGATCGCCCGGGAGCGGCGCAACAGCGATCTGCTGAAACACAAGACGCTCTTGACCGCCTTCTACCAGCCGTCCACCCGGACGCGGCTCGCCCACGAGGCAGCGATGCATCGCCTCGGCGGTGCCGTGCTCGGGTTCTCCGACGCCAAGATGACCAGGGCCGGGGACTTCTACCAGGAGTCGATCAAAGACACCGTCCACATGCTCGAGTACTACGCCGACGTGATCGTCATGCGCCACTTCCAGCAAGGCGCTCCCCATGAGGCCGCCAAGTGGTCGAGCATTCCGGTGATCAACGCCGGAGACGGATGGGGCGAGCATCCCACCCAGGTGCTCACCGACCTGTACACGATCACCCGCGAACGCGGTGGCGTCGACGGGCTCACCTTCCTCCTCATCGGCGACGGACGGATGCGCACGATGCACTCCATCGGCTACGCCCTCACCCAGTTCGACGCCAAGGCGATTTTCATCTCGCCCGAGGAGATGGCGATCACCGACGAGTTCAAGGCCGAGCTGCGCGAGCAGAACCTCGACTTCGAGATCGCGGATCACGTCAACGACGTGATCGGAGACGTCGACGTCATCTACATGGAGCCGGTCGTCCAGGCCGACTACACCTCGGGACGCGACGAGCGCGGCGCCGAGTTGCCGACCACCGCGGACAACTACAAGATCACTCGCGAGCTCCTGGCCGACAAGGCCAAGTCGGACTCGATCATCCTGCATTCGCTGCCCCGGATGGATGAGCTCCCGGCGGACGTCGACGCCACCCGGCACGCCCGGTACTGGCAGGAGGCCTACTACGGCGTTGTCGTGCGCATGGCCCTCTTGGCGCTCGTTCTCGGCGCGGTGGAGTGATCGTGGCCAAGGCCGTCGTTGCCATCGGGGGCAACTCGCTCATCAAGGACCCAGAGCACGCGACCGTCGAGGATCAGTACGAGGCCGCGAAAGAGACCTCGCATCACATCTCGAGGCTCGTTGCCGATGGCTGGAAGATCGCCATCGTCCACGGCAACGGACCGCAGGTCGGTTTCATCCTGCGTCGGTCCGAATTCGCCGCAACCGAACTCTCCCTCCACGAGGTGCCGCTCGATGTGTGCGGCGCCGACACCCAAGGGGCGATCGGCTACGCGTTGCAGCAGAACCTGCAGAACGACTTCCACGATCTCGATCTCGACGGCGCCGTCGCGACGATCGTCACCCAGGTCGTCGTCGATAAGGACGATCCGGCCATGGAGGACCCGTCGAAACCGATCGGCTCGTTCATGGATGAGACCACTGCCGTCAAGCGGCAGGATCAGGACGGCTGGCAGGTCAAGGAAGACGCCGGCCGGGGTTGGCGGCGCGTCGTTCCGTCACCCGTGCCGGCGCGGATCGTCGAGGAGTTGACCATCGAGCAACTCCTCGACGCGGGCACGACGATCATCGCCGTCGGCGGCGGGGGCATCCCGGTCGTCGAGGACGCCAGCGGTCACCTGCACGGCATCGCCGCGGTGATCGACAAGGATCGAGCGGCTTCGCTGCTCGCCCGCAATGTCGGTGCCGAGATGCTGCTCATCTCCACAGCCGTGGAGAAGGTGGCGCTCAACTTCGGCACACCCGATCAGGTGGACATCGACTCGATGACGGTGGCCGAGGCCGAGGCTTACCTGGCCGAAGGCACCCACTTCGCGCCCGGGTCGATGGCACCGAAGATCGAGGCGTCGATCGACTTCCTGCGGGGCGGGGGAGAGGTGGTCGTGATCACCGATCCCGAACACCTCCAGCAAGCGGTGGCCGGCGATACCGGGACCCGGATCGTTCCGTGAGCGAAGCGGGACTCGACCACGTCCTCGGGCTGACCTGTGTGATCTGCAACACGACGTACCCGGCGGAGACGGCCGGGTACGTCTGTCCCGATCACGGCGCGGAAGGCATCCTCGACGTTCGTTACCGATACGACGTCGTCGCCGAGCACATCTCGAAGGAGAGCCTGGCCGCCGATCCGGATCCGACGATGTGGCGCTATCGGGCCCTCATGCCCGTCGCTCCCGACGCCGAGGTTCCACCGCTCACCGTCGGCGGCACCCCCATCTACGACGCTCCCCGTCTCGCCGCCGACCTCGGAGTCCGGCAGGTGTGGGTGAAGGACGAGGGCCGCCAGCCGACCGCGTCCCTCAAGGATCGGGCGAGTGCGATAGCGATCGTGAAAGCCCGTGAGCGCGGCGCCGAGATCGTGACCACCGCCAGCACGGGGAACGCCGCCGCCGCGTTGAGCGGCCTTGCGGCGAGCGTCGGGCAGGGCAACGTCATCTTCGTACCCGAATCGGCTCCCGAGGCCAAGATCGCGCAACTGCTCGCATACGGTTCGACCGTGGTCCTGGTCGAGGGAACCTACGGTGACGCCTTCGACCTGTGCATGGATGCCGCCGCCGCGTACGGCTGGTACAACCGCAACACCGGCTACAACCCGTACATGACCGAGGGCAAGAAGACCGCCATGCTCGAGATCCTCGAGCAACTCGACTGGGAAGCTCCCGACGCGGTATTCGTGAGCGTCGGCGACGGGTCGATCATCGGCGGGCTCCACAAAGGCATCAAGGACGCGTTGGCTCTGGGCTGGATCGATCGGGCTCCCCGGCTCTTCGGGGTTCAAGCTGCGGGCAGCGATTACCTGGTCCAGGCGTTCGAGAACGACGAGGACGTCCTCGCCAAAGCCCCGATCGCGGCGGACACGGTCGCCGACAGCATCAGTGCCGACCTCCCCCGGGATCGCATCAAAGCACTGGCCGCGGTGTGCGACACCGACGGCGCCTTTCTCCGGGTGAGCGACGACGAGATCCTCGCCGCGATCCCGACCCTGGCCCGGGGGAGCGGTGTGTTCGCCGAACCCGCCGGCGCCGCCGCGTACGCCGGGCTGGTAGCCGCCGTCGAACGTGGGCTGGTGGGTGCCGACGATCGTATCGTCGTGTTGAACACGGGAAGTGGTCTCAAAGACGTGGCATCTGCCCTCAAAGCCATGGAAACGGCAGGGACCACACCGCTGCACGTCACCCCCGACCTCGCCGCCCTCGAGGCCGCGCTGAAGACATCCGATCCCGAACACTGACCCACAACGGAGGAACCCCACATGATCGATCTCACCGTCAACGAAGCGGTCCTCGACGCCGCCGTCGACCAGGCCCGGGAACGGAACTTCCGTATCCCGACCTTTAAGCAGATGCGTGACCCCGGCCTGATTCCCGCCGCGGTCAAGGACCAGCTTCGCGACGTGGGCCTGTGGGACCTCGACCCGCTCAACCTCTACCGGATCACCTGGCACAACGAACCGGTGCCGTTCGGCGGGGGCTACGGCGACGTCGACTACATCGAGATTCCCTCCGAGCTCACGGGCGTTGACGCCCGGATCCTCATGCTCGTCGGCAAGTGGTTCCCAACCGGGGCCCACAAGGTGGGCGCCGCGTTCGGCTGTCTCGTCCCGCGCCTCGTCACCGGCCAGTTCAACCCGACCACGCAGAAGGCCGTCTGGCCGTCGACCGGCAACTACTGCCGGGGCGGCGCCTACGACTCGAACCTCCTCGCCTGCGAGTCGATCGCGATCCTGCCCGAAGGCATGAGTCGGGAGCGGTTCGAATGGCTCGAAGGTGTTGCCGGCGAGATCATCGCAACGCCCGGCACCGAATCCAACGTCAAGGAGATCTTCGACAAGTGCTGGGAACTGCGCGAGTCGGGTCAGGACCTCGTCATCTTCAACCAGTTCGACGAGTTCGGGAACTACCTCTGGCACTACTCGGTGACCGGACCGGCCATGGTCGAGGTCCTCGAGGCGGTCATGGGGCCGAACGATGTGTTCCGCGGCGTCACGTTGACGACGGGCTCCGCCGGAACGATCGCCAGCGGCGACTACCTCAAGCAGCTCTATCCCACGAGCAAGATCGGTGCGGGCGAAGCGGTGCAATGTCCGACCATGCTCGACAACGGCTTCGGCGAGCACCGGATCGAGGGCATCGGCGACAAGCACATCCCCTGGATCCACAACGTCAAGAACACCGACATGGTGATCGGGCTCGATGACGCCGCCACCATCGATCTCATCCGCCTGTTCAACGAGCCGGCGGGAACGGAGTACCTGTCGGCGCAGGGGGTGCCCGCCGAGATGATCGAACAGCTTCCTCTGCTCGGCATCTCCGGGGTCGGGAACCTCCTGTCGGCCATCAAGTTCGCCAAGTACTACGAGCTCGGCTCGAACGATGTCGTGATGACCGTCGGGACCGACTCGATGGAGATGTACCAGAGCCGTCTCACCGAACTCAACGAAGAACGGGGCGACTTCGGTCCCCTCGACGCGGCTGCGGCCTACCACCGGTACCTGCTCGGAACGAGCATCGATTACATGGAGGAGCTCGGCTACTACGACCGCGAGCGGGTCCACAACCTGAAGTACTACACGTGTGTCGAGCAACAGGGCAAGACCTACGAAGAGATCCAGGCGCAGTGGTACGACCCCGACTACTGGACGAGCATCCAGGCGATGGTCGATCCCATCGACGAACTCATCGAGCAGTTCAACGACCGAGTGGATCGATGATGTTGGGCGGGAGGCCGAGCGCAGGCATCTAGAGTCCTTCTCTGAGGAGCGGAACCCGGTCGCTACAGACCGGGCCGCGTTCCGGAGAGAGTTACAAAGAAGGGAGAGCCGATGGCTCGCAGGAGATGGTATTTCGCGGTGGCGCTGATCCTGGCGCTCGGGTTGGTTGCGGCCGCGTGCAGCAGTGACGACAGCAGCGACACGACCGAGACCACGGCGGCCGCAGGGGCCGCTACGACGGCGGCCGCAGGGGCCGATACGACGGCGGCCGCAGGCGCCGATACGACGGCGGCTGTAGCCGCGGGCGAAGAGTGCAAGGTGGCGTTCGTGCATGTCGGCCCGACCGCCGACAAGGGCTGGTCGTGGGCCCACGACCAGGGACGGCAGTTCCTCGAATCCAACATGCCGAACGTCAAGACCACGACGTTGGAGAGTATCCCCGAGGGACCGGACTCGCAGCGGGTTTTCGAAGATCTCGCCGCCGACGGCAACCAGTTGATCTTCGGAACGTCGTTCGGTTACATGGATCCGATGCTGGCCGCGGCAGAGAACTTCCCGGACGTCGCGTTCATGCACGCCACGGGGTTCAAGACCTCAGAGAACATGGGCAACTACTTCGGCGCCGCCGAAGAGGCTCGGTACCTCTCGGGCATGGCGGCCGGCGACCGGACTGAAACCGGGCTCATCGGCTACGTGGCGGCTTTCCCGATTCCGGAAGTGCTGCGCGGGATCAACGCGTTCACGCTGGGCGTGCGCGAGATCAATCCGGACGCCGAGGTCCAGGTGGTCTGGACGTCGACCTGGTTCGATCCGCCCGTCGAGGGTGACGCCGCCCAGGCGTTGCTCGACAACGGCGCCGACGTCATCGCGATGCATCAGGACTCTTCCGCTCCGGGTCAGGCGGCCGAGGCCGCCGGCGCCGGATGGGTCGGTTACAACAGCGACATGACCGAGTTCGGGCCGACTGCCTGGCTCACCGCCGCCACCTGGGATTGGGGTCCTTACTATCTCAAGACCGCCCAAGAGGTCTGTGGTGGCACCTGGACGGCCGAGGCGTTCTACGGCAACATGGCCGACGGGATGGTCACCCTTGCTCCGTTCGGTCCGTCGGTGTCCGATGCGATCGGGATGCAGATCACCGAGCGCCAGGGCCAGATCATCGACGGCTCGTTCGTTGTGTTCCCGGATCCGATCGTGGATCAGGACGGCAACGAGCGAGAGCTGGGCAACATCTTCGAGATGGATTACTTCGTCGAGGGTGTGGTCGGAAGCGCATCCGGCTGATCACCGATCGCAACTACGTGATGAGGGGACCCCGCGTCGGCGGGGTCCCCTCGCGTTTCGGGGGCGGGGCGGTGCACCGCTAGGGTGCCCCCCATGTCTGATGCCACGCGTCCCGATGACCTCGCGGTTGAGCTGCGCGACATCGACAAAGCCTTCTACGGGGTGCTCGCGAACGCCGACGTCGACTTCGAACTGCGTCAAGGAGAGGTTCACGCTCTGCTCGGTGAGAACGGCGCCGGCAAATCGACCCTGTGTTCCATCATCGCCGGGCTGTACCGCCCGGACTCCGGGGAGATGTATCTCAACGGGGAGTTGACGCACTTCAAGTCGCCAAAGGACGCGCTGGCCGCGGGCGTCGGCATGGTCTATCAACATTTCCGCCTCGTCGCCAACCTCACCGTCGCTGAGAACTTGGCATTGGGAAACTCGGACGTTCCTTTGCGGTTGTCCCAGAGCGAGCTCGAGGACGAAGCCCGGGAGTTGGGGGAACGCTACGACTTCCCGGTTGACCCGGCGGCTCGCATCTGGCAGCTCTCGGTGGGTCAGCAACAACGTGTCGAGATACTGAAACTCCTCTATCGCAACGCCAAGATCCTCATCCTCGATGAGCCGACCGCAGTGCTCACTCCCCAGGAGGGCGACGCCCTCTTTCGCACGATGCGTCTCATGGTCGATGAGGGCAGGTCGGTGATCTTCGTGTCGCACAAGCTGCATGAGGTGAAGCAGGTCTCTGATCGGGTAACCGTGCTGCGCGAAGGACGGGTGGTGGGCGGTACGGAGACGGCCGATGCTGAGCCGCGGGATCTGGCGCGGATGATGGTCGGCAAGGATCTGGAGTTGCCGACGCGATCGGCCAACGAAGCCATCGGCGAGACGCGTCTGTCGATCACCGGTCTCTACGTCAAGGATGATCGTGGCCTCGACGCCGTGCAGGGCATCGACCTCGACGTTCGTTCGGGTGAGGTCGTGGGAATCGCCGGGGTATCCGGAAACGGTCAGCGCGAGCTGGCGTACGGGATCGTCGGTCTTCGCAAACCCAAGGCCGGAAAGGTGTTGCTCGACGGCACCGATGTCACCTCTGCCAGCGTGCTCCGGAAGATCCGGCTCGGGATCGCTTACGTGCCCCAGAGCCGGCTCGGGATGGGACTCGCTCCCGGCCTCACGACCGAGGACAACCTCGCCCTCAAGCAGTACCGCAACCCGCCCTATTCGCGCGGCCCGTGGCTTTCGACCCAGGCCTTCCAGCAGCGTGGGGAGGAGCTGATCGAGGAGTTCGACATCCGCGGCGTGCGGCCCGGTCTCCCCATCAAGCTGCTGTCGGGAGGCAACCTGCAGAAGGCGCTGATCGCCCGTGAGGTGACCCAGGATCATCAGGTGCTCATCGCCCGCTCCCCGACCCGGGGGCTCGACGTCGGAGCGACCGCTTCGGTGCGCGACCAGATCCTCGCCGAGCGCGATCGCGGCATCGCCGTGTTGCTCATCTCGGAGGATCTCGATGAGCTCCTCGCCCTGTCCGATCGCCTGCTCGTGATCTACGAGGGCCGGATCGTGGGTGACATGCCGGCGACGGAGGCCACTGCCGAACGACTGGGTCTGTTGATGTCGGGACATACCGAGGAGCAGTCCGCATGAGGGAGACGGCGAGATGACACGTCGCCTCATCGTCGAGCCGCGCGGCCTGGCTCCTTGGTGGCTCAAACTGCTCGTGCCGGTCGGATCGGTCGTGGCGGCGCTCGTGGTCGGTGCCCTGTTCCTCGCGCTCACCGGCAACGACTGGGTCGAGGTGTACTCGAAGATGCTGGACACCGCGTTCGGATCCTCACGCGGGTTCAGCGAGACGCTCGTTTCGTCCGCCCCGCTCATCCTCACCGGCGTCGCCGCGGCCATCGCATTCAAGATGCTGGTCTGGAACATCGGGGGCGAAGGCCAGTTGATGATGGGGGCCATCTTCGCCGCCGGCGTCGGGATCTGGCTGAGCAATTCGACTCCGATCGTCATCGCCATCCCGGCCGTCATCGCCGCCGGAGCGCTCGGCGGTGCCGCATGGGCTTCGTTGTCGGCGATCCCCAAGGTCTATCTGGGGACGAACGAGATCATCACGACGCTCATGCTCAACTTCATCGCCCTCAACCTGATGAACTACCTCGTGTTCGGGAGCTTCAGCCCGTGGCGGGACCCCGAATCGACCCAGTTCCCCCAGGGACGACCGATCATCGAGAACGCCAGGATCCCGGAGTTCTTCAATCGGCTCGACTGGGGGTTCTGGCTGGCGGTCGTCGTGGCGGTCGTGGCGTGGGCGGTCATCGGCAAGACGCGATCCGGCTTCGAATATCGCGTCGTCGGTGACTCCGCCGACACCGCGCGCTACGCCGGGATCCGCGTACCCAAGAAGATCCTCGGCGTATTCCTGGCGTCGGGGGCGTCCGCCGGTCTGGCCGGAGCGATCCTCGTGACGGGCATTCTCGGGAAAATGGATCCGCGTTCCCTCGATCTCGGTCTCGGCTTCACCGGGATCATCGTCGCGGCCCTGGCCCGACTGAACCCGCTGGCCGTCATCCCGGTCGCGATCCTCATGGGGGCCCTCAACAACTCGGGGCCGGCACTGCAGTCGATCGGGGTGCCGACCGCGACCGTTGTGCTCCTCCAGGGCGCGATCCTGCTGTTCGCGGTGGCCGGCGAGTTCCTCATCGCCAACCGGATCAGGCGTCCGGAACGAGCGGACGCGGACGCTTTGGCGGCGGAGGAGGCGAGGGCAACGTGAACGATTCCGTCGCGATGCTCACCATCGTCGCTGCCATCGGTCTCGGCACGCCGATCGTCTTCGCCACGGTCGGGGAGATCCTCGCCGAGCGATCCGGCATTCTCAACCTCGGGGTGCAGGGGATGATGTTGTTCGGTGCGGTGGCGGGATTCTGGGCCACGTTCACGACCGGGAGCCTCTGGCTGGGTGTGATCGTTGCGATGATCGCCGGCGCCGCGCTCTCTTCGATCCATGCGTTCAACTCGATCACGCTGCGGGTCAGCCAGATCGTGTCGGGTTTGGCCCTGACGATCTTCGGCACCGGCCTGGCGATCTTCGTCGGTCGCGCTGGATCCGATCCGCTCGTGGGCCAACCTTCCCGGGAGATCTTCGAGCCCATCTTCGGCGGCCTCGCCGACCTACCGCTCGTCGAGCCTGTGATCTTCGGCCACGACGCGCTCGTGTATGTGTCGTGGATCGTCGTGGCGGTCGCGAGCTACTTCCTGTTCCACACTCGACCCGGCCTCACCTTGCGTGCCGTGGGCGAGGACCCCGCGAGCGCGGAGGCCGCGGGGATCGATGTCTCGCGGATCCGTTACGTGTACGTGATGATCGGCGGCGCTCTCGCCGGGCTCGGCGGCGCCTACTTCTCGTTGGCCCTGGTGCCCTCGTGGCAGGACGATCCCATCGGAGCGGCGGGGTGGATCGCGATCGCCCTGGTGATCCTGTCGAGTTGGCGACCGTGGCGGGCATTGTGGGCCGCCTACCTGTTCGGAGCCGCCGGCCGGATCAACTTCACGCTCCAGACGCTCGGTGTGGCGATCCCGGCGAACCTGCTGGCGATGCTGCCGTTCGTGCTCGCGATCATCGCGATGATCGTGCTGACGAGCGGCAAACGAGCCCGGTTCCTCGGCGCGCCCGCGGCCCTCGGTATCCCGTACTTCCGCGAGGAGCGCTGAGCCGAGGAGGCGATCCGGGTGTCCTGGATCCTATTGACCAACGACGACGGAGTGGACAGTCCCGCGCTGCGGCCCTTCGCCCGTGCTCTCGAGCGGATCTCTCCGGTGCGGGTCGTGGTGCCCGATCGGGAGCGGAGTTGGGTCGGGAAAGCGATCACCAGGTTCGACCCCGTCCGCGTCGAGCGGATCGACGCCGACGGACTGGAGATGTGGACGTGTTCCGGGTATCCCGCCGACGCCGTTCAACTCGGTATCCGCGGTCTGTTCGATGAACCTCCCTCACTCGTCGTGTCCGGGGTCAACGTCGGCTTCAATTTCGGCGCGGCGTTCCTGATGTCGTCGGGGACCGTCGGGGGCGCTATCGAAGCCTGGGTTTCGGGGATCCCCGGCATCGCCGTCTCGGCCGGCACGAACGGTGAGTGGAATGCCTGGAAGGCGTTCGTCCAAACCGAGGCGGCCACCGCCGGCTGGGAACGTATCGCCCGTCTCTCGACCGGCCTGGTCGAGCGGGTTCGCTCGTCGGGTCTCCTCGGGACCGCGGATATCACCACGATCAACATCCCGTTCGACGCAGACGCAGAGACCCCGGTGCTCCTCGCGAGCGTCGCCCGGGTCGGCTACGGCAACCTGTTCCAACCCGACGGTGATGGTGTATTCCGCCACGCCTTCAGCGGGAACCTTCGCGAGTTCGCCGCGGTCGAGGGAACGGACCTCGCCGTTGCCCGCAGCGGGTCGATATCGGTGACGCCACTACGCATGCCGGAAGCCGCCGTCGTCCCCGATCCCATACGACGAGCCTTCGACCCCTGACCACGATCGTCGTTGCGAACCCTGGGCTCGCAGCCACGCTGGTTGTCGCTCCCAGCCCAAAGTTCCCGGCCGCCCACCGAACCGTGGGCTGCCATCGACACTGGGTATTGTTACGATCCCTGGGGCTCGCAACGACGCTGGTTGTCGCTCCCAGCCCACGGTTCGCCGGGTGCGTCGGTGGGACCTCGGGTTCGATCGGCAGGCGTAGAGTGGCCTCCACGACGCGGGAGGAGGTGAGATGGGAAAGAGGTACACGAGGCTCACGACTCCGCTGGTGCGTGACGGTGGCGCCCTGCGACCGGCCACTTGGGATGAGGCGCTCGATCGGGCCGCCGCCGGGTTCGGACAGACGGTCGAGACCCACGGGCCGACGGCGTTCGGGTTGTTCAGTTGCTCCAAGGCGACGAATGAGATGAACTTCGTCGCACAGAAATTCGCCCGGGTCGTCTTCGGTTCGAACAACATCGATAGCTGCAACCGCACTTGACACGCTCCCAGCGTCGTCGGTCTGGCGACGGTATTTGGAGCAGGAGGCGGGACCAGTTCGTATGAAGAGATCGAGACGACCGATCTGATCATCCTGTGGGGTTCCAACGCACGTGAAGCGCACCCGATCTTCTTCCATCACCTCCTCAAGGGCATCGACAACGGCGCGCCCCTGATCGCGGTCGACCCGCGTCGTACCACTTCGGCGGCCTGGGCCGACCTCTGGCTCGGCATCGACGTCGGATCCGACATCGCTCTCGCCAACGCGGTGGGCCGCGAGATCATCCATGCCGGTCTCGTCGACGAAAAGTTCGTGCGCTCTGCGACCGAGGGTTTCGACGAATACGCCGCCGCCGTCGAGTCTTGCACGCTCGAATGGGCGGAGGGCATCACCGGGGTTCCCGGAACTGCGATCGCGGAACTCGCTCATGCCTACGGGAAGGCGCGGACCGCACAACTCTGCTGGACCCTGGGCATCACGGAGCACCACACCGGGGCGGACAACGTGTTCGCGCTCATCAACCTGGCGCTGCTGACAGGCCACGTGGGCCGCTACGGATCGGGCCTCGTTCCCATCAGAGGTCAGAACAACGTGCAGGGCGGTGGTGACATGGGGGCGCTTCCCAACAAGCTGCCCGGCTTCCAGGATCTCGGCGACGACGAGGCCCGCGGCCGGTTCGAGGCTCGATGGGGCACGGCACTTCCGGCGGAACCCGGGTGGCATCTGAGCGAGATGTTCGATGCGATGGATCGCGGTGACCTCCGCGCCCTGTACGTGATCGGGGAGAACCCGGCCCAGTCCGAGGCCGATTCGCCCCACGCCCGGCGGGCGCTCGAAGGACTCGACTTCCTCGCGGTCCAGGACGTGGTCCTCACCGCCACGGCCGAACTCGCCGACGTGGTGTTCCCGGCTGCTGCCGGGTGGGCCGAATCCGAGGGCACGGTGACCTCGTCGGAGCGGAGGGTGCAGAGGGTGCGCCGGGCGGTCGATCCACCCGGCGAGGCGAGGGAGGACCGAGAGATCCTGTACGACCTCGCGGCGCGCCTCGGGCACGACTGGGGGCAGCCCAGTGCCGAGGAGACGTGGGACGAACTGCGCGGCCTTTCGCCGATCCACGCCGGGATGAGTTACGAGCGTCTCGAGTCCGACGGAGGCCTGCAATGGCCGTGCCGCGACGAGCAGGATCCCGGCACCCTCTTCCTCCACGGGCGCCTCTGGGAAGATCCACCGCCGGGTCCGCCGGCTCCCTTCGTTCCCGTCGATTACTCCCCACCGCTCGACGAGCTCACCGAAGAGTTCCCGATTCGGCTGACCACGGGGCGTCACCTCGACTCGTTCAACACGGGAGTTCAATCGGGGGCGATTCGGTCTCCTCGGCGGATCGGTGGCACGATCGACCTGTCGCCTGAGGACGGAGCATCGCTCGGCATGAGCGAAGGGGACCGGGTCCGGGTGACCTCACGCCGCGGCTCTGTTGCGACGACCGTTCGGATCGATCCGGGGCTCCGGCCGGGACTGGCGTTCATGGCGATGCACTACCCCGATGACGTCGACACGAACATCCTGACCCTCGACACCTGGGACCCGAAGTCCGGCACGTCGGAGTTCAAGGCCACCGCAGTGCGCGTCGAGATGGTGGGTACATGAAGAGATCACGATGGATCTGAGACTCATGGCCGCGACGGCCACCGACCTCGAACGCGCTGCCGTTGACGGCATGCTCGGTGTCCCCGACAGCGGTTGGGACGGAGGGGAGCGCACCGCGATCGACGGTCGAGTCGCGGTTGGGGGACGGAGCGCACGAGCGCGCCGCGATCTCCTGCTGCCCGCACTCCACAGCCTCCAGGACGAGATCGGGTGGATCAGCGCCGGAGGTCTCAACTACATCTGTGAGCGACTCACGGTCCCGCCCGCCGAGGCTTACGGCGTGGCCTCCTTCTACGCGATGTTCTCGCTCGAGACCTCTCCGCCGGTCCAGATCGGCGTGTGCGACGACGTCGTGTGCCGAATCCGGGGCGCCCTCGACCTCTGCAGTTCCCTGGAGGACACCTACGGCGAAGAGGGCGCAACCGGCGCGGCGGTCGCGTGGCATCGAACCCCGTGTCTCGGGCAGTGCGATCGGGCGCCGGCGGTGCTCGTTCAGGTCGCCGCGAAGGGTCGTACCGCCGTCGTCGACGCCGTACCCGAAACGATCGCAACGGCGATCTCCGGTCAAGCGGTTGCGACTCCGACCCGGGCCGTCACGGCGTTGGGGGAACCGGTGCTCACCCGTCGTATCGGGTCCGGCAACGCCCACGATCTCGACGGCTATCGCAATAGCGGTGGCTACGAGGCGCTCACCATCGCCTTCGCGAACGGACCGTCGCACGTGCTCGCCGATCTCGAGGCAGCGGAACTGCGGGGGAGAGGCGGAGCCGCGTTCCCCACCGCCGTGAAATGGCGAGCCGTCGCCGGAGAGGAGCTCGGACCGAAGTACGTCGTCTGCAACGCCGATGAGAGCGAACCGGGGACCTTCAAGGACCGGGCCATCATGGAAGAGGACCCATTCGCCGTCGTCGAAGGTCTGACACTCGCCGGTTACGTCACCGGTGCCGAGCGCGGCTACATCTACATTCGCGGCGAATATCCGCTTGCCGAGCGGCGGATGCAGAGGGCCATCGTCGCCGGCCGCGAGGCCGGGCTGTTGGGTGGCGACGTCCTCGGGAAAGGGTTCAGCTTCGACATCGAGATCCGCCGGGGCGCCGGGGCCTACATCTGCGGCGAAGAGACCTCGTTGTTCAACTCCATCGAGGGCTTCCGGGGCGAACCGCGAAGCAAACCTCCCTACCCAACCCAAGCCGGGCTCTTCGGGAGACCTACGGCGATCAACAACGTTGAGACCCTCGCCGCCGCCATCGCCATCGTCGCGGGAGTGCCCGGTGCCGCCGAGGCGAAGCTGTTCTCCGTCTCGGGCAGCGTCGATCGTGCCGGTCTCTACGAAGCCTCGTTCGGCGTGACCGTCCGGGACCTGATCGCCGCCGCGGGTGGTGTTACCGGGGGGGGAGAGCCGGGCGCAGTGCTGCTCGGAGGAGCGGCGGGGCGGTTCCTGGCGGCTCCCGATCTCGACGTCGCACTCGGCTACTCACCGGCGGCACCGCCGCTCGGATCGGGTGCACTCATGGTGTTCGATCGGACGGTGGACATGAACGACATCGTCTTGCGGATCGCGGCCTTCTTCCGGGAGGAGTCGTGCGGCCAGTGTGTGCCTTGCCGGGTCGGCACGGTACGCCAGGAGGAGGCGCTTCGCCGTTTCGTTGCTGGATCGGATGAGCGGATCGTGCTCGCCGAGATCGCGGCGGTGATGCGGGACGCGTCCATCTGCGGTCTCGGTCAGTTCGCCGCAGAGGCGGTCACGACGGCGCTCACCCTCGGAGTCGTGGGCGCGGGGGCGCCACGATGAGCGAACACGGCACCGTCGAGGTCAGCGTTGATGGGACCGCGGTCGGCATCCCCGCCGGGACGTCGATCCTCGGAGCCTGCCGGGAGGCGAACGTCGACGTTCCGACGCTGTGTTATCTCGAGACGCTGACGCCGGCGAACACCTGCCGGTTGTGTGTCGTCGAGGTCGAGGGGTCCCGCACCCTCGCTGCGGCGTGTTCACGGTCGGTCGAGTCCGGGATGGTGATCGAGACCGACACCGAGCGTGTGCGCGCGGCCCGACGGATGGTGCTCGAGTTCCTGGCATCGTCGGTCGATCTATCGACCGCGCCAGAGATCAGCGAGCTCGTCGAGGAGTACGGAGCCGATCCCGACCGCTCTGGCCCGCAGGCGGCGGCGGTCGACCGTCCCGCCGTAATCGACAACGACCTGTACGTCCAGGATCTCGACAAGTGTGTGCTGTGTTACCGATGTGTCGAGGCATGCCGCGACGACGCGCAGCACACCTACGCGATCTCGATCGCCGGCTGGGGATTCGATGCCCACATTTCCACCGAGTTCGCGGCGCCACTTCCCGATTCGGCTTGCGTCTTCTGCGGGAACTGCGTCGCGGTCTGTCCCACCGGAGCGCTCATGGTGCGCAGCGAGTACGACATGCGCGGCGCCGGCACGTGGGACGAAGACGCCCAGACCGTGACCCGGACGGTGTGCGCCTACTGCGGTGTCGGGTGCAACCTGGACCTCCACGTCCAGGAGAATCGGATCGTCAAGGTGACCTCTCCCTTCGACCACGAGGTCACCCTCGGGAACCTGTGCATCAAGGGCCGATTCGGT
>PVMS01056112.1_pt1 | contig 20846 bp, 16 predicted proteins | sample 1853461 | NCBI WGS metagenome assembly PVMS01 (sample SAMN08582032, study PRJNA380276) | Marine sediment metagenome, whole genome shotgun sequencing project. | isolation source: ocean sediment barecode stripped | collected 2017 | reverse complement strand
TAGTGGGAAATTTCAGCTTCTTCTGAGCTCTGGCTTATCTTCACTTCTCCTTGAAAGCCGTTTTCTCCTTTCTTAGCAAAACACTTCTGCCAATAATACAGTAGTGAAGTCCCCACGCCTAGCTCATCGGCAACTCGATTTACACTTTGGTGTGATTCTATCAGTTCTAAGGCCATTAACTTGAACTCCTTATCATAAGTACGCTTTTTTCTTATCATGACTTTAAGTTATTTATTTTCCAAATACTTACTGTCCGATAAAAGGTAGCAACTTCAGATTATCAATGACCAAAATTCCAAACGCCGGTTTCAAGTACAAATAGCTGTTTGGTACTTGATTAATGGTGCTTGTAATTTATTTGTCTTTTGTTATTTGGTGCTTGGATGTTTATTTTGGAGTTTCTTCAATTCCAGTATTTCATCTCTCAACCGGGCAGCTTCCAGGAAATCAAGGTCCTTGGCGGCTTTTTCCATGGCCTTATGATTCTTAATGATTAATTTATCAAGGTCGGTTTTCGACATATAGGACACCACAGGATCCGCGGCCAGACTGGCATGCTCCTCCTCTACATAGTACTTTTTAACAGACTTCTTTGAGTCAGCTACCTGTGTCTGTTGCATAATGGATTCTTTTGATTTCAAAATTGTTTCAGGAGTTATTCCATGAGCTTCATTGTATTCATTCTGAATCCTCCTTCTCCTTTTAGTTTCATCAATAGATCTTTGCATGGATTTAGTTATCTTATCTGAATACATTATAACCCGACCATTGACGTTTCGGGCAGCCCTGCCTATTGTTTGTATTAACGATCGTTCGTTCCTTAAAAAACCTTCTTTGTCTGCATCTAGAATGGCTACCAAAGCCACTTCTGGCAGATCAAGTCCTTCTCTCAGCAGGTTTACTCCCACAAGTACATCAAAAATACCCAGTCTCAATTCACGTAGTATTTCAACCCTGTCAATGGTATTTACCTCTGAGTGAATGTATCGACATTTCACTCCTGCCCGTTCAAGAAACTTGGTCAACTCCTCTGCCATTCTTTTAGTGAGTGTTGTTACCAGTACCCGTTCACCATTGCCTGTGGCATTGTCAATTTCCTCCATCAGGTCATCGATCTGTTTCTTACTGCTCTTCACCTGTATCTGTGGATCCAATAGACCGGTTGGCCTGATTACCTGCTCAACTACCACACCTTCGCAACTGTGGAGTTCATAATCTCCCGGAGTGGCACTTACAAATACCACTTGATTCAACATACTTTCAAACTCATTGAATGTTAGCGGACGGTTGTCAAGTGCCGAAGGCAATCTGAATCCGAAATCTACCAAGTTTACTTTTCTCGAGCGATCACCACCCCACATGGCCCTTACCTGCGGAAGCGTAACATGGCTTTCATCTATGATCATCAGGAAATCATCAGGGAAATAATCCAATAAACAGAATGGTCTGTCTCCGGCGTCTCTCCTATCAAAATAACGTGAGTAGTTCTCGATTCCAGAACAATAACCCAACTCCCTCATCATTTCCATGTCAAATTCAGTCCGTTCTTTAATCCTTTTGGCCTCCAGTCTCCGTAGTTCAGTCTCAAAGTAGGAGATCTGAGCTACCAGATCGTCCTGAATTTCATGAATAGCCTGGTTCAACAATTCTTTTCCTGTAACAAAAAGATTGGCTGGGAAAATGGCGATCAGACGTTCTTCTGAAAGCTTCTTGCCAGACTGAGGATCAATTCGGTATATACTTTCAATTTCGTCACCCCAGAAAATAATACGATAGGCAAAATCCGCATAGGCCACGAAGATGTCAACTGTATCTCCCTTTACCCTGAAGTTCCCCCGCTTAAACTCAGCCTCTGTTCTACTATAAAGAATACCCACCAGTGAAAGTAAAAACTGATTGCGAGGTACGATGTCTCCTTCTTGTATGCGCAGTACACTTTTCCCAAATTCTTCAGGGTTGCCAATTCCATAAATACAGCTAACGGAAGCCACCACGATTACATCTCTACGACCACTCAGCAGTGAAGATGTAGCACTAAGTCTTAGCTTTTCAATTTCTTCATTAATCGACATGTCCTTTTCAATGTACAGATTAGTGGTGGGCAAATAGGCTTCTGGCTGGTAGTAGTCATAGTAGGAAATGAAATATTCTACAGCATTTTGAGGGAAAAAATGTTTAAACTCTCCATAAAGCTGGGCAGCCAGTGTTTTGTTATGACTGAGGACCAGGGTTGGTTTCTGTACATTTTGAATCACATTGGCCACGGTGAATGTTTTGCCGGACCCGGTTACACCCAGTAGCGTTTGAGCCGGCAGCTTAGCCTCAAGACCTTCGGTTAACTGTTGGATGGCTTGCGGCTGATCACCGCTAGGGTTATAATCAGAAATTAATTGAAATGACATTTGTTAAATTTATTAATTTCCGTATTACTTAGTCCAAATGTCCCAGGCTTTTTCGGCTTGTAACTCCAGCATTTCCAGTCCATTCTTCACCATTGCTCCCTGGGACAAACCACGCTTCATAAAGGTGGTGGAAGCTGGGTTATATACCAGGTCAAAAAGGAAATGTCGCGGTCCTAATTTATTATAATCAAGGTCGGGAGCAGTTTCAACTTGTGGCTGCATGCCCAGTGGCGTGGTATTAAGTACAAGTCTATGAGTAGCCAGAATATCACCAGTTTTCACCTGGTCATAGGTGAGTAAATCAGGCCCGCTATTTCTACTGACCACTTTAAAAGGGATTTCACAATCGGTTAGCGCCGCGATCACCGCCAATGAGGCCCCACCGGTCCCCAAAATTAAGGCTTTTCCTTGCCAGGATTTTGGCAACCAATTCAACAAAGAAGTTTTAAAACCATAATAGTCCGTGTTGTACCCAAACAATTGGTCTTTATAAATTCTAATCACATTGACGGCGCCAATGGCATTGGCTTCTGCACTTATCTCATCCAGAAAGGACATTACTTCCTTTTTGTAAGGAATGGTAACATTTAACCCCACCAGTCCCGGTGTACTTTTTACTAAGGGTAAAAAATCCTTAATGGTTTCCAATTCGAACAATTCATAGTGGTAATTGGTCAATCCCAATTTGCGGAATTTTTTCGTGAAGTAGGATTTTGAAAATGAATGGGAAAGAGGCCTGCCGATGAGCCCTAGTTGCTTATGAGGGTCAGCCATTTTTTAGGTAAATAACAGTTTTTTCGAGAATTACCACCAGACCTATACCTAAGACGAGAAACATAATTGCCTGCCATAAAAACGCTTCGTTGCCCAATGCCTGATAAGTATTGGGTAGAACGTTATCTTGAATCAGGGGTTTGACCTCCCCATGTCGATCGATAAAGGTAGAAACAGTTTGTTTCCATGGCCAAACTTTGTTAAGTGATCCGATCATAAATCCCGCAAGGATTGCTATGGTGATATCATGGTACTTGTTGAATAGCCAGCTTATTAATCTGGAAAAAGCAACCAATCCCAATAGGCATCCGGAGGCAAATACCAAGATGACTCCTAGATCAAGCTCCTTCAAAGCGTTAAGAATAAAAGTGTATTTCCCCAATATAAGTAGTATGAAACTCCCGGAAATTCCCGGCAGAATCATGGCACAAATGGCAATGGCACCTGACAAGAATATTGCCGGAGTACTATCCGGCGTTTCTGTAGGTGTTACAGAAGTTATAATAAAAGCTATCAGGCAGCCAAACAATAAACTCAGTATAATAATAACCCCCCAATTCCTGATGTCTCTACAGACAATCAAGGCGGATATCAGGATCAGCCCAAAAAAGAACGACCATAATTGGATGGGATGATTTAGAAGCAACCCGGATATTATATTAGCTAGAGAGAGTAGACTGACCAGTATTCCACTCAACAATACCATCAAGAATCGGCCATTGATCTTTGCCCAAAAAGGCAAAAATTTACCGGTTAACAGGAGTTTTAATGCTGCCAGGTCAATAGATTTAATACTGGCAATGAGTTCTTCATAAATACCGGTAATAAATGCTACGGTTCCGCCTGAAACTCCGGGAATAATATCGAAACCTCCCATCCCCATTCCTTTTAGAAACAGGAAAATATAATATTTTGGTGTCTTCATCTTCGGACTTATGGCTTTTCGCCGAATGGAGAATCATTCATGAAATGGTTGAAAGTATCTCCCCGCAGTCCTAATCTAATGGTTTCTAAAGGGATCACTTCGTTGGGAGCAATATTCCCAAGATTAACATTGGCCCCAAGAAGCTTTATAAACCATACCTGTTGTGATTTTTGAGGCGTCTCCCATATGATTTTTTCAAAAGGAATTTTCGTTAGGATCTCCTCAACGAGACCGCTTCTTACTTCGCCCGATGAGCGAAATAGTCCTACGTTCCCGGCCTCACGAGCTTCACCAATAACTTTCCAGGCCCCGGCGGCAAGCTCCTCCTGCATCAATTTGATCCACTTATATGGGGGAATGATTTTTTCGACATCCTTTGATCCGACCTCTGAAAGAACGGTTACTTGCGAACTTAATTGGTGTATATAGTCGCATTTCATCTGATGCTCCAATTCAATAGAACCATCGGACACCTCTGCGAAGGTCATTTCATACTTATCAAGGATTTTACGATAATCATCGAACTGGTTTCTCACTATGAATGCCTCAAACAACGTCCCTCCAAAATAGGTGGGTATATTATGTTCCTGGTATTTTTTTAGCTTTTCTTTTAGGTTAGGTGTGACATATGAGGTGCCCCATCCTAATTTCACAATGTCTACGTGCCCACCGCATAGCTCCAGGAAGTCATCAATTTCCCTTAAACTCAATCCCTTATCCATTACCATAGTGTACCCAAACTGACGTGGCTTTTTTGTACGCTCTGGTAGGTTACTTAGTTCGTAGTTCATTTATTTCTCAGGTCGGTACTGGTCAATGATTTTCAATAGCACCTTTTGGTTCTGGAGATTAGGATAAAATTCGAATAGCTCCTGATGCTTTTCAAAGTTCAAAATTAAACCATTTTCCAAATATGCCAAGCCCTCCTTGTATTTCCCGGCAGCTATGAAATAAGCCACAGAACGGTAGTACAAACTCGGTTCTGTAGGGTTTTCTTCTAAACCATTCTTGATTAGCTCCACACATTTAGAGAAATCTCCCTGTTCATAGTACAAAAAAGACCACATTAACCATACGTTGATATTCTCTGGGTCTAGTAAGGCAGCTTTTTCATAAGCTTCAAGACTTGAAACAAGGTTGCCAACATTAAATTCGGCATCGGCCAAAGCCATCCAGTAACCTCCATTATCAGGATTTAATTTGAGTGCTTTGTTAAAAAAATGAATTGCCTCATACCATCTTTCCTGTTGATGAAGACAACTTCCAATTCCAAATGCTGCCTCGTCGTAAAAGTTGTCCAGTTTGTAGGCTTTCCGGTAGTACTTAAGGGCAAGATCCAGGTGTCTGAGCTTCTCGTAGGTCTCACCCATGCAAAAATGCGTTTCAGCAGATGGTCCCTCAAGATCCACAGTTTGGCGATATGAGTCCAGAGCTTGACTGTATCGCTCCATGCTCATATAGGCATTTCCCAGGTTAAAGTAGGCTGAAGAAAAATCTTCTTTGATAAGAATTGCATATTGATAGGCTGATTCTGCTTCTTTATTTTTCCCAAGTTTGTGATATATTATTCCCAGGTTATACCAACCTAAATGAGAATAAGGATCATTATCAATGAATTTTTTATAATAACCAAGACTATCTTCCAGGGCTCCGGTTATATCAAGGCAATAGGCTAACTCATATAAGGCTCCATCGTGTTGCATGTTTTCCTCCACGGCCTGTTTATATGATATTATAGCCATATCAAAATCACTGGCATTTTGATAGGCCAGACCAATTTGAAAATAGATGTCATCCTTGTTCGATGAAATGGTAAGTGCCAGTTCCAGCACCTGCACAGCTTCTATGTATTCTTCTCTAAGCGAGAGGATATTAGCCTTCATAATTAGCAATTCGTCATCATTTGGTTGAATAATAATGGCTCCCTCGATAATGTCCAAGGCCTGGTTATAGCGCTCCAGATTAACCAATGCCTGACTTTTTAACAATATCATATCGACTGAGAACGGATAGAGTTCCGTCCCAATTAAACAAATTTTAAGTGCTTTTGAATAATATGACCGGTCAGTAAAATGATTAAACAGGTTTTCTATCTCCTCAATATCAAAAAAGTGATAAGCGCCGTTTTCCATTTGTTCCTGGAACAAGTGGATGAGGTCTATTATCTTACGTTGTTTTGAATTCTGCGCCATTACAGAAAGTTGTTTAGCAGGTTTAATTGCAAAGCTCGCTCAAAGTATTTTTGATCTACAGTTTCTGACATGGTCTCTAAATGTTTCTTGTTGTGACAGTCTGTGCCAAGAAAACTAATAAGCTTTTCATCGATTAAAAGTTCTGCCAACTTCCTTGCTGCCTTACTGTAGTATCCAGTCAAAGATATAGTGTTGATTTGAAGCAACAGCCCCCTGTTCATCAGGTCTTCAAGCATCTCAGGTCTGTTTTGTACAAAAATATATCTTTCAGGATGGGCCATAACTGGCTTCATTCCATTAGAAATGATCTGGAAAATCCCTTCGCGAAGATATGCGGGTTCATTTAAAAAGGAGGTTTCAAACAGTAGATATCGGTCTCCAAATGTTAACAACTCTTTCTTCTCTTCCAACATTTGCATTAAGTGCTCATCAAGATAGTACTCTGCCGCTGCTGCTACTTCCATATCAATGCCGGCAGCGTCTACTTCCGCCTGGAGAAGTTTCGCTCGATTTCTAATGTCCTCTGTGGTATTTGGGTAGAAATCGTTCATTACATGGGGAGTGGTAATAACTTTTTGATAACCCATCTTTGACATACTTCGAAGGATATCCAGAGACTCTTCCATAGTGCTAACCCCATCGTCTACACCTGGAATAAGGTGAGAATGTACATCAACCATCAAAGGACGTACACTTTTTTCGACTTTTCGTTTATGAAATAATGATATCACCAGGTGCCTTAATTTAAGCAATTACTCGTAATAACCTTGCCCATACCCATGTCCATACCCCTTTTTATTGGTAATTTGAACAGCATTTAATACAATGGAGAGATTTCTAAACCTATTGGTTTTCGCCACCCTATTCAAGGTATTAACAAAGTCTTTTCGAGAATAATCTGCCCGGATGACATAAATTGGTATATCCGCTTTTCTCATAGCCAATATTCCATCAGTTACCAGGCCTACCGGAGGTGTGTCCAGAATGATGGTATCGTACTGCAGCTTCATCTCCCCAAACAGATCATCCACTTCCTGACCCATGATTAATTCTGAAGGATTGGGAGGTGTAGGCCCTGCCGGCAGATAATCCAGGCCTTCCAGTTCAGTGGATAACACACACTCTTTGAATGAATGTTTATTAATTAAGATTGTCGAAAGGCCTTTATTCACCGGTCCCTGGTTAAAGGCCAAATGGATTTTGGGTCGTCTCATGTCCATGTCCACCAGGAGGACCTTTTGTTTAGACAAACTAATGATCCCTCCCAGGTTTATGGCCAGAAAGGTTTTGCCTTCGCCACTAACTGTAGAGGTAACCGAAATAATCTTAGGTCCCTCAGAGATTCTTAAAAACTCCATATTGGTGCGGATGGATCTTAGACTTTCACTCACAGGTGACTTGGGGTGGTTGTGAATGATCAACTTGCTCAAGTCCATCTTTTCCTTGTTGTATTCTGCTACTACCCCTAGTATGGGCAAGGTGGTGATCCGTTCAAGCTCAGTCTGGCTGGTTATTTTGTTATGCAGAGCGTAACGTATGCCAACAAAAAAGAAGCTGAAGATTAAGCCACTGACTACTCCCAAACCATAAATGATCAACCTGTTTGGTGAGACTGGAGTGTTTGGAAGAACAGCGGCCGATAGGATCACAAAATCGGTAACCGTACCTGCCTGTGCAACCTGGAAATCAGCCTTTAGTTGCATCAATGTAAGTGAGAATTCTTCGTAGAGGCTGAAGTTTCGCTGGTTACTGGTAAATTCAGTGCCTTGAGCAGGTAATGTTCTCAGACGTTTTTCCAAGGTTAATCTCTTGGAATTTACCACCAACTGTTCATTTTGAAGTTCTTTTTCGTATGCTTGTAAATAACTTTCCAGCTGCTCCTTGACCAAGGTAATTTCCTGATCGACTTTGATTACGGCAAAGGTGTTTTCATTATAAGATATTTTTAACAGTTCCCGTTTTTTCACTAACTCATCCAACATTGATAAGGCAGTATTGACATCCTCATTGTAGCTCGAAAACTGTAGTAATGGCTCTGGCTCCCCAGTTTGATTATCCACGGTGGACCGATACTGGCGTATGTTTGTTAGTTTCTTTTCAAGAAATACACTCTGTGAATCCAACATGGTGATAGCAGTAATCGTATTGTTTAGGTCATTTTGAACATCCGTAGTCTTGTTTCTTATGGTGAAGTTTTCGAAATAGCTTTCATAATCCTGAAGTCTACCTTGGGTAAGCAACAGTTGATTGTCCAGAAAATCGATCTTTTGTTGATTAGCCTTATTTTTTTCTTCTTTGGTATAGGTGAGATAGATCGTGTCAATAGCATTTACCAGGTCTCTGGCCTTATATCTATTATGGTCCTTGAATGAAATTCGGATGGTATTGGCGGTAAGATTAAGCGGCTCAACCTTTATGTTATTTTCAAGATATATCAGTAGACTGTTCAGACTATTAATTTTGAAGCTATAGAGTTGGTCCTCATCAACCTTATCTGGAAGACGGTTCATGGTGAGCCGGAATGAGAAATGTTCATTTTGTACGGTCTCGCCGAATCGACAGGCCTTGTCAGGAATTTTACTCTTATCGGGGTAACCTAGAATGAATTCATCTTTATTGCTGATGGCCACGGTAAATTGCTTGTCATAGGCCCAGGTATCCAATAAAGTGTATTCTACTCTAAATGGTGGGCTCCGATACTTTTCATCCTCTAGTATATTGCCGACAGCATAGTAACTTATGTCCAGATCCAGGGTTTTAATCACCTTATCGAAAAAGAGTTTGGATTTAAGTAACTCAATCTCACCTGATAGGTTGTTTATGTTTTGTTCATTATTGACCTCGAGAAACCCCACCATATTGGCATCGTTCTTAATATTGAGTTTTAAGTCCGAGTAACTTTCGAATAGTGGCTTGGTCCATCGGATTACCAGGTAAGCGGATAAATTAGTGCATAAGACTATAAACAAGATCCATAGCCAGCTTTTACTTAAAACGGCGTATAACTTTTCAATATCAATTTCCCCTCCTAAGTAGGAGTGTTCCCTAATGACATTATGGTCTTTATCGATATCGAAAGTGTAGTCAGTCACAATTTTTAGTTAACGATCCAGCGCTATCATCAAAGCTAAGACTGAAGTTAATAAGCTTAATACAGGAACAATAACCCTCAACGACTCAGAAAATGGTCTTATCACTGGCTCAACATATATAATATCATTCGGTTGAATCTCCAGGCTGGCCCTGGCCATTCCTTCTATAGTAGTTAAGTCAATTACTTGCACCTGTGGATTGGAGAGATCTCCGCGTATTAATCTTATATTGTTTCCTTTTGCATCATTATTTACGGCGCCTGCCAAGGCCAGCACTTCCAATAGGTTCATACCTTCGTTGTCCAACGGTATTACTTTCCCTTCTGTTGCCCCTAATACAATTACTCGTTTATTGAGGTACTTGGTCTGAACAAAAGGGGCCTTATAATAAACGTTGTATTTTTCTTCTAGATTGCTGTTCACCTCAGGTATAGTCATGCCTCCAAGATGTACACTACCGAGGATTGGGAGATTAACTGTTCCATCCGGCTTCACCGTATAAACCGGAGGTAAGGCTTCAGTATTCGTCTTTTGACCATCGTTAAAGGCGTTATTGGGATCAATCAACTGTTCTCCTTTATTAGTGTAGACCTCTATTTGCAGGTGATCGTTTGGACTTACCTGGTAATTTCCCTGGGTCTCAATTACAACCTTTGACAACTCCTCCATGTAATCATCATCAACTTTGAAAAGGATACTTTCCTTATAGCTTTTACATGAGCCTACAGTGAGAAGGATCAGAAGAAACCCACCATATTTAATAAACCATTTATTCAATCGCAAGGCAATCTTAACTTTCAACAAACACAAAGTAACAACAAATTATAATTTTTCCATTACCTCATTAAAGTAAGGCAATTCGGCATCCTTTTCCGAAACAATTGGATTTGTCACACCCCAGTCAATTTTAAGATTAGGGTCGTTCCAAACGATACCCCCTTCACTTTCCTTATTATACAAGTCTGTGCATTTATAGACAAACAAGGAGTTTTCCAGAGCCAGAAAACCATGGGCCATCCCCTCAGGAATATACAATATATTGTGTCTTTCGGCATCTAGAATACAACTGAAATGGTTGCCGAAGGTTGGAGAAGATTTTCGAATATCTACCACTATGTCAAGAACCTTTCCAATGGTAACACTTACTAATTTACCTTGCTGATGTGGTGGTTTTTGATAATGTAGCCCCCTTAAAACACCTTTGATAGAATATGACTGATTGTCTTGGACAAATGGACCGTTAATGCCAACCGACTGAAGCTTTTCCAACTGGAATGATTCCAAAAAGTACCCGCGAGCATCTCGATGAATAACAGGATCTATCTCCCAAAGATCGTGAATGCCCGTTTCAATAAATTGCATAAGGAGTTAGTTTAAAACTATTTTCTTGATGGCATTTAGATAGATATTAATCACCCGGTCTTCAGTAAAATGCTCTAATACCAAGTTGCGGCCAGCTTTACCCATTTCTTCCAATTGTTTAGTGCTTAACGCCTGCAATTTTTTCATTTTATCTCCAAGGTCAGCAGCGTTGCCCGGTTCACAAAGTAACCCGTTAATTTGATCTTTTACAACTTCTTTGCATCCAGGCACATCACTAGCGATAATAGGCTTTCCCATGGCCGCGGCCTCCAAAAGCGACCTGGACAAGCCTTCACGATAACTCGGTAGCACTACTGCATGTGATTTATTTAAATACGTTCTTACATCGGCTGTTTCTCCTAAGTATTCTACCTGTCCCATGCTGATTTCCCCCATTGGAATGCTCCGTTTGTGGTTGGGTTCAGAAGCTCCTAATAATTGACAACATACAGGAAGTCCCTCTTTTCGCAGTATCCCGGAAGCTTTTATGTATTCTCTTACTCCTTTTTCTTCAATCAGTCTGGCCATCATCAAGAATATAAAGGGTGGAGGTTTAGGGGGCGTTTGGACCGGACTAAACCTTCTTATATCTATTCCAGATCCTGGTATCAAATCATAATTAGTTTTGGAAAGCAGTTTCCGGTCCTTAAAAATCTCAAGATCAGATTGATTTTGGAAAAATATTCTTTGAGGATATTTGAATGCTGAGCCATACAGATATCGGGCGATGCTACTAGTTTTTCCAGGAGTGAGAAATACCGTTCCCAAACCACTTACCGTACTAATAGAAGGTATTCGCAGCCACCTCGCCACCATGGTCCCGTATATATTTGGTTTGACCGTGTAGTGCAGGATGATTTGGGGTTTGATATTTAGGTATAGTTTATAAATCCTTCGGATCAAATCCAGGTCAAGAAGTGGATTGCCTCCTGTATTCTTCATCCTTATAGGATGATAAATACACCCCATTGCCGACAACCGAACACTGTAATCATCTTCCGGAGCAAGAGCATGCACCTCGTATCCTGCTTTTTGCAAAGCTCTAACCAAACCTGACCGGAAGTTGTAAATATTCCAGGAAGTGTTCACGAAAATAATTACTTTCATGGATTTACTTTGGATGAGCTCTCTATGCTCTAACTTTGCCTTATATTGTCTAAGAATACACTAATTTTATCTAACGAACTCATAAAAATCTCAATATGGATATAGGAATGCGACATTTGCATGTCACCGTGGTGGTGATGTTACTGTTATTTAGTTTGTTTAAAACGATTTTGCTGGTTGCCAATAGAATAGAACTACTGGATAGAATACGGGCCAAGACCAAGGTTGTAGATATAATCCTGGGGATTCTGGTCCTGGCCACCGGGATCTTCCTAACTACGTTGAAACAAAGTGTTGAACCCTACTTGTGGACCAAAATAATACTGGTTTTGGTTTCTATTCCCATAGGGATCATTGGACTGAAATCCCGAAATAAACTGCTGGCAATCTTGTCGGTAATCTTGATCATCTATGTTTATGGAATTGGGGAAACCCACAGTTACAAATTTAAGAGAGACCCAATTGTGATCAGTAATAATGAACATGCGGGTCAGGAAATATATCAAATATTGTGTATCGAGTGTCACGGAGATGATGGCAGGAAGGGCCTGTTTAAGGCACCTGACCTAACCAAAAGTGTCTTAGACCAAACAGAAATGAGGTCAAGAATATTGCATGGAAAGGGAATTATGAGAGGCTATGATGCTGAACTCAATGCTGAGCAAGTGGATGCGGTTATCGAATATATAACCTCATTACCTAAAAATTGAAAAAATTATATCAAACAGCACCTAATAAGGAATCTGCGGTATTGGTGGCGTTGATCAACCACCATCAGACCAAGGAACAAGTACGAGAATATTTGGATGAGCTGAAGTTATTGGCCGCCACCCTGGGGGTGGAGGTAAAGCATAGTTTTACCCAAAAGTTGGAGCGACCAGATGTTCGAACCTTTGTAGGAAAAGGGAAATTGGAAGAAGTAAAAGCGCTGGTGGTTGCTGAGAACATCGACAAGGTCATTTTTGACGATGATCTTTCACCTTCACAACTGCGCAATCTTGAGAAGATTTTAAAATGTCAGATCTATGATCGCAGCCTGCTAATACTTGATATCTTTTTAAAGAGGGCACAAACATCCAGAGCTAAGACCCAGGTGGAGTTGGCCAGATACCAATACCTATTGCCCAGGCTTACCCGCATGTGGACGCACCTTGAAAGACAACGAGGGGGAACCGGAACCCGGGGCGGTGCTGGTGAAAAGGAAATTGAAACTGACCGAAGAATCATTCGCAATCAAATCAATGTATTGCGGAAGAAGCTAGATAAGATTGAAAAACAGCAGGAAACTCAAAGAAAGTCCAGACAGAATATGGTCAGGGTAGCATTGGTGGGGTATACCAATGTAGGGAAGAGTACTCTCATGAGACTATTGACCAAAGCCGATGTCTTAGCTGAAGATAAATTATTTGCCACTGTGGATTCCACTGTACGTAAAATGGTGGTCCACTCGGTGCCATTGCTAATTTCTGACACCGTAGGGTTCATCCGCAAGCTTCCCCATCACCTGATTGAGTCGTTCAAATCCACTCTGGATGAAATTCGGGAAGCGGATGTTTTGCTGCATGTAATTGATATAAGTCATCCATTGTTTGAAGAACAGACTGAAATTGTAAACAAGACATTATTGGAGATCTGCGGTGAGGACAAACCCACAGTTTTGGTTTACAATAAGATAGACCGAATCAATGTCCAGTTCGAGCAGCGTTATGAATTGGAGCCACCCGTCGATCTCGAGCTGCTAAAAGCTACGTTTATGAATAGTGAATCTGATACCGTATTTGTTTCGGCCCGAGCTCAACAGAATATTGATGAACTGAGAGAGGTCATTTATGATAAGGTGGCCAAAAAGTACTTCAGAATGTATCCCAACTATCTTAATTAATGAGTGAATGACTGCAGGAGTGCAGAAGTGAGTCACTGGATCCTGCCGTCAATTAATTATTCAATCAATAACATCAGCTGGCCATATGGCGGGCCTAGAAAGCCAAGCTCCTGAGCTAAATCGAGCCATAACTTTTCATTAATAGTGCAGATTTCTTAATTTCGCAATCCTTAAGATCTGAGATTTGACATCTGAGATCTGAGATCATTTGAGATCTTCCGGCCCCGTAGTTCAATGGATAGAATAGAAGTTTCCTAAACTTTAGATGCAAGTTCGATTCTTGCCGGGGCTACAAGGAACCATCATAAATAGTTGAATATAAGCTATTTGTGATTTTAATTTTGCAACAGGTCAAGTTATAGGTGATGTAAATTGTGCTTTATTGCGATCACTTCGAGAACCGGGCTGCGGGATTTCACCCAAAATCTGAACCTAACTTACCGACAAACCCCTATCATTGCCACATTCAACAAAGCCCAGATCAAGTTCAAATTAAAAAAAGAAAGATAGGCGAAACTTTAAAATGATATCTATTTATTATGTTTGTTGAATTTAAAATCATGTTTAATGAGTCAGCATAACACTTCCGATAACATAAGTAGGGACTCTAACGAGTATAAGTCTTACGTCGGGCCTCTCGATAGATATGATTTAGTTGGAGCCATGCAATTTAATCTTGCTACCTCTTTTGGATTACGAGATCACCATAAGCTATTAGATATCGGATGTGGCTCACTAAGGTCCGGCAAGTTAATGATTCCGTACCTAAGAGCTGGAAATTACTATGGAGTTGAGCCGAATCAATGGCTGATTGAGGAAGGATTTAAAAAAGAGCTTGGACAGGATATTCGTGAGATCAAATCTCCTACTTTTAGTAACACCGATAATTTTGAATTAGGTGGATTTAATGAAACTTTCGATTTTATTATTGCCCAATCAATTTTTTCACATGCCTCTGTGACTCAAATTAATAAATGTCTGAGTGAAGTTAAAAATGTCTTAAAACCCAAAGGAATATTTTTGGCCACATTTTTCTTGGGAAGAGATAACTATAAAGGGGAAGACTGGGTTTACCCTGGTTGTGTCAAATACACTGAAGACTTTGCTGTTAATTTAATCCGGGAAAGTGGATTTGAAACAATGCAAACTGAATCTCCTCACCCAAATAAACAAACCTGGTTTGCAATATATTTCCCTAAAAACAAGGCCGTATCTAAATTGGCTAAAACTATAAGTGGAGTAAATATGTCCAAGAAGGCAAAAAGAGGCTTTTTTGATTGGCTTTAAAAAGCGCCCCAATTGGTTCCAAACAACGATATTGTGCCACTGTGTGTTTTCCTGCCGCTCTCCGGTATGTTTGTCCTTGTAACTTTCTGAAGTGGCCAGGCTCAAGTTGGCGACCTGTTGCCTGAACTAAGTAAGTAGTTCATGCTTGAAGTACGATTTTTCGATAGGTTGATTTCTCTTGTAGATAATCCGATTAATTGGGCTGTTTAATTTCACCAGTGTTATTGTATACCTTAGAATCGCGTATGGGCGTATTTGTACGTGCATTACTGTGCTTAAGTTCGATTCTTGCCGGGGCTACATAGAACAACGCCAGTGGGGAACCCGCCCGCCGCAGTGATAACGAAGGTGCGGAGAGGTGTTTTCCCTCGGTTCTCACACTTACCTAAAATTACAGCAGGAGCATACAGTGTGAAGTGCGCCCTATAAGGAAATCCAACCAGGTGCGAAAATTGCTCTCTTTGGGAGTTGTTATTTGCTGCTTGTTTGTGCCACTACACTACCAGCCCATGCGGATCAATTACATACTTTTTAGCAGCGCCTTTATCAAAATCCACATATCCTTGTGGACCTTCATCCAGGCTGATAACCTGCACATTTACCGCATCGGCTATTTTGATCTTGTCGTATAGAATGGCCTGCATCAGGTTGCGATTGTATTTCATAACAGGACATTGACCAGTGGTGAAATGGTGCGACTTGGCCCAACCTAAGCCAATGCGGATGCTTAGATTGCCAACTTTGGCGTTTTCATCAACTGCTCCTGGGTCACCGGTAACATACAGACCCGGGATACCTATACCACCCCCTGCACGGGTCACTTCCATAGCGGCATTCAACACCGTGGCTGGCTGCTCCACGCTATGGCTATCGCCATGACCTCTAGCCTCAAATCCTACGCAATCTACCGTACAGTCCACCTCTGGAATGCCTACAATATCAGCAATCTGATCTGACAAGGAAGCGTCCTTTCGAAGATCTACAGTCTCGCAGCCAAAACTTCTGGCCTGTTCCAGTCTCTCTGGTATCAGGTCTCCAACAATAACCACTGCCGCGCCTAAAAGATGGCAGGAGGCTGCACATGCCAATCCAACAGGTCCGGCCCCGGCTACGTACACCACCGCCCCTGGTTTTACTCCAGATGTTACCGCACCATGATAGCCTGTAGGGAGTATATCTGACAACAAAGTGAGATCCCTAATTTTTTCCATAGCTTGATCACGGTCAGCAAACTTCAATAAGTTGAAATCAGCATAGGGAACCAGTACATATTCTGCCTGCCCTCCGATCCAACCTCCCATGTCTACATATCCGTAGGCGGCTCCCGCACGTCCTTCGTTCACATTCAAACAAATTCCGGTCTGTTGTTCTTTACAATTTCTGCATCGACCACAGGCGATATTAAAAGGTACCGATACCAGGTCTCCTACCTCCAAAAATTCCACATCCCTGCCTTTTTCAAGTACTTCACCAGTGATTTCGTGACCAAGTATCAATCCTGCTGGAGCGGTAGTTCTACCCCGGACCATGTGCTGGTCGCTCCCGCAGATATTGGTGGAAACGATTTTTAAAATCACGCCATGATGACATTTTCGATCTCCCAGGGCCAGTTCTGGAAAGTCTATGCTTTGAATTTCTACCACGCCTGGTTTGATGTAAGCAAGTCCTCTGTTTGAAGCCATTATCTTAAAGTTTTAGATTCTAGTTATGATATTTTCCAATCATCATTCCCTTTCGGAATACATATAAATTAAAGTAAAAAGATTAACTGACTAAAACTAAGTTAATAATAAAAAATGCTTGGGAGAGATTTCTTTGAAACAGTAAGTGATGCTCCTTTAATTCCTGTTGGTGATGAATGGATAATGGACTAATAAGACCCACTTCTATAACAAAATTGTAATTCGGTTCCAATAATTAACAGTTCGGTATGGTTTTTTTTTACTTCTCCTGCTTCATCAGGACCTTTATGTATGGAACTAATGCATTGTATGATGAAACGACTAATAGTAAGTACTCTGGTTTTATTTGTTTTCGCACCTTGCGTCTTGATGGGTCAGATTTTGATAAAAGGAAATATTTTCGATAAACAGGGTGATCCCATCATAGGGGCAAACATATTTATTGAAGGGACTTTTAGCGGCACCAGTAGCAATGTGGATGGAACTTTCAGCTTCGAAACGGATGAAGTTGGGGACCAAAAGTTGATCGCTAGTTATATGGGGTTTGAGGAAATCAGTATTCCTGTGGTATTAGATGATGATCCAATATCACTGCAGATTGAATTGAAGGAGACCATAAACAAAATCGATGCGGTCACAATTACCGCTGGGACATTTCGCACCGGAAGCGTCAAAAAAAGAGAGGTACTCAATGAACTTGATATTATCACCACTGCGGGTGCTACCGGTGATATTGCCGGAGCATTAAATACTTTGCCAGGGACGCAGACAGTTGGTGAGGAGGGTAAATTATATGTACGTGGGGGAGAGGACTATGAAACCAAAACTTTTATCGATGGAATGCGGGTGGTAAAGCCTTATCATACTACAGTTCCTCAAACCGCTACCAGAAACAGATTCTCACCTTTCATGTTTAAGGGTACAAGCTTTAGCACCGGGGGTTATTCTGCAGAATATGGACAGGGTCTGTCCTCAGCTTTGATCCTGACAACCAAAGAAAAGGCCGATCAGACCAGGACTGATTTGACTTTGATTCCATTTGGAGGAGAGGTTGCTCAATCTTTTTCAGGAGAGCGATCTTCGATTGCCGGAAAGGTTGGTTATTTTAATATGAACCCTTACTATGCTGTGATCCCCCAGGAAATTGACTGGATCCGTGCGCCGGAATCAGTGGACGCTAATTTGGTTCTTCGAAATAAAGTGGGTAAGTACGGAGTGGTCAAGGCCTATGGGAATTTCACATGGTCCAGCTCAAAATTAAATCGTTATGATATAAATGATCCCTCCAAAGCTGCGGCCCTTGGAATTGATAATTTATATGGATACCTGAACACCTCGTATAAAAACCAAATAGGAGAGAAGTGGGCTTTCTTTATCGGTGCTGCATACACTTCAAATCAAGATAATTACACTATGGATGACTATGAGGTGAAAGAAAACACCCAAGGAGGTCAGGTCAAACTGGCTTTTGCGGGCACCCTGAGTAAAAAAATTGAACTAAACTGGGGTATTGACTTCTTTCAACGCGATCATACTCAGATATATCGGAACCTAAATGATCATTCACCTAATAAATATGGCTTCAACGAACGAATACTGGCCACATTTGCCGAAGCTGATATCTACTTTTCCAATAATTTCCTTGCCAGGATCGGGCTAAGATCAGAGTACGGCTGGCTCAATCTATCACATAAAATCGATCCTCGTATTTCTTTAGCCTATAAAACGGGAGCCCATAGCAATGTTTCAATGGCCTATGGAAAATTTCAGCAAGCTACCAACGACGATCTGCTCAGGATAGTTAATGACCTGGATAATGAAAAATCCACCCATTATATCCTTAACTACCAATACCTAAATAAGGGTAAAACTTTCAGAATTGAAGGTTATTATAAAAATTATCAAGACCTGGCAAAATATGACCCGCTTGACATACATGATGTTTCCGGTTATAACAATAACGGAACCGGCTATGCCAGGGGAATTGACATATTTTGGAGGGACAGCTATGGCGGCATCAAAAATGCAGATTATTGGATTTCTTATTCTTTCCTGGATACCAAAAGGGAATACAGGGATTTCCCAAAATCGGCAACACCATATTTCTCTTCAAAACACAATATTTCAGTTGCGTATAAGCAATTCCTGCCAAAGTTAAGGTCACTAGTGAGTGGCACCTACACATTTTCCTCAGGCAGACCATATGATAACCCCAATTTGGTAGGATTCAACCAAGGACGAACAAAAAACTACCACGATCTGAGCGCTACCATAGCCTACATGGCTACAGAAAATATTGGGGTGTTTGTTATGTGCACCAACGTGCTAGGAGCAAAAAATGTGTTTGGATATGAATACGGTCCGGAGGTTAATGATGAGGGTGTTTATAATCGTAGAGCCATCACACCACCTGCCAGGAGATTTGTAGTCATTGGGGCTACCATGACATTAAGTAAGAATGGAGTTATGAATCAATTAAGATCATTATAAATCAAATTAATTAACATTATGAAAACGATAACCAGTATTATTTTAGTATTAGTACTAAGTCCGGTGTTCTCAATAAAAGGGAATAACTACGAGAAAGCTATGAAAAACGCATTGCATAATATGTCTCAGGCAGCATCGGTAGAAGATTTGTCGTTAGTTGCCAATCAGTTCGAACGTATTGCGAATGCAGAGAATGAAAACTGGGTTCCTGTCTATTATGCGGGATATACCCGAGTTTTAATAGCAGCTATGGAATCGGATGTACAGAAGAAAGATCCATACTTGGATGCGGCCCAACAACATATTGATGCGGTTGAAAACATGGAGCATGATGCCACTGAGAGAATGGCCTTACAGGGATTTTTGTACATGATACGAATGTCTGTTGATCCCGCACGTGGTGTCGAATTGGGTCAACAGTGTGCCATGATATTAAACCAGGCCTATATGATGAATGATCAAAATCCTCGGGCTGTACTGATGTTGGCTCAGTTTAATCTTGGTACAGCTCAATATATGGGGACGGACACTTCTGAAGCCTGTACCATGTTGACTGCTGCATTGCTATTGCTCGATCAATCCAAAGACCAGAGCGCTGACCCGTTTTTACCAAGTTGGGGCAGGGACATGGCATTGATGGTGCAAAACCAATGTCAGAAAAAATAATTACTTTTCGGTAATGGGTCGTTTTTGGATAAAGAATCGGAAGGTAATTATCATTACCATTTGTATGGGGTTCATGGGTATCCTGGTAGGGTATTTTATTTACGGTGGCAATGGATTCTCTTTTTATAACGTTGCTTTTAGTTGGTTTCAGGCAGCGTTTCTATTTTTTATTTTGTGGAGGGGAAATGTTCTGGTCGGGAATAAATTAGACAAGTACTATCCATGGCTTCATTATCCCATTAAGCGGTTTACCTACGGCATCATCGGCGCAGTGGTATTTACTTCAGGAGTGCTGCTATTAGTAGGAATTGTCATCAACGCATTATTTGATATCACCTTTGACAGTAATCAGATGTTACCGCTTTACTTTGCCAACGGGATAGCTGTTTTCATATTTTGCTTTATGGTGGCCTGGCAATTTTTGCTTTCATGGCAGAAGTTAGCCTTACGGGAGGAGAAAATGAAGAATGAACTATTGTCAGCCAAATACGAGTCCCTCAAAAACCAGGTAAACCCTCACTTTCTATTCAATAGTCTGAGTTCATTGTCATCTTTAATTAATAAAGATACGGTGTTAGCGGACCGGTTTGTGAAGCAACTCTCAATCGTATACAGATACGTGCTTGAAACCAGGACAAAAGAGGCAGTTACAGTAGCCGAAGAGTTAGCTGTATTGAAATCGTTTATTTTTCTGGAAAAGATAAGATTTGGGGAAAACCTATCAATTGAAATTAATATCAGGGAAGAGGATAAATCAAAAATGATTTTACCCTTGGTACTGCAAATGTTATTGGAAAATGCCATCAAGCATAATGCGATTTCAACAAATGATCCATTAAGCATCCATCTGTACGGAGAGGACAATTACATAGTGGTTGAAAACAATCTTCAACCAAAATCCATATTGCGCAACCAATCAGTAAAAGTGGGGTTGGAGAACATCAAGTCAAGGTATAGTATATTTTCTGATGAGGATATAGTAATC
>PVMS01097422.1_pt1 | contig 20851 bp, 26 predicted proteins | sample 1853461 | NCBI WGS metagenome assembly PVMS01 (sample SAMN08582032, study PRJNA380276) | Marine sediment metagenome, whole genome shotgun sequencing project. | isolation source: ocean sediment barecode stripped | collected 2017 | reverse complement strand
TAGTAAGGGGGGGATGCAGTGACCCTTAAAACTGATGGCGTTGTGTACAGGCGAAAGTTAATTGACTGCTCCAAAATAACCATCTACCCTTATTACACATAATGATAGTGTAACGGCCGTTTTAATGGCGTGTTGCAGAATGTTATCGAGCGTTTTAATGCTCGAAATTTATAACCCAGTAGCTCAGATGTGTAGAGCAAGTGACTATTGAAGGTCACAAGACCCAGGTTCGAGTCCTGGCTGGGTTACTATGAAAAGAGGAAGTAAAGCTAGAGTTTCTGTCGGAACTAACAGTAGTTTAGGCAAGGTAGGAGATAGAGTTGATCTTTCTGCTAAAGAACTAAAAAGAAGAGCAAGGGTTGCTCTCTTGTATTATGAGGAAGTTTATGGTATAACAACTAATATTGATGAAAAAAAGAAAAATAAAAGTTAAGATAGAAGCAGTTCTTGTGCTAGACGAGAATGATAGTGCTTTTGATTGGTCTCTACAGCAAATAGAAGACGATATTGACTCAGCAATGAGTCAAGAGTTTAAGTGGAAGTCTTTAGAGATTGAATCAAGCTCTAAGGTAAAAGAAAAAGCTGAAAAAGCTTATCCTAAAGGTACTTACAGGGACGGAGGAACAAAAATGTACATGTTTAGAGATCTAGAAATAGCTATAGATCATAGAATAAATACATCTACCCCGGGAAGATTTTATCTAGGTTATCCAGAAAGAGATAACTCTAACTTAATAGAAGACAAAGAGCTATTGTCTGCTTTAATCAAATGTTTTAGAAACAAAACCCTATAAATATGAATAGTGGATTATTAACAGATGGATACAAACTAGGACATATCCATCAGTACCCTAAAGGTACAGAGTATGTTTACTCAAACTTAACAGCTAGAAGCCTTAAGCATGCGCCTAAAGGAATAGAAAAAGTAACTGTTGCAGGTTCTCAAATGGCTGTTATTTTCTTAAAGAATCACTTTCAAGATAATTTTTTTAGAAAACCTAAAAATGTTGTTTGTAAGCAACTCAAAGAAGAAATCAGTGCTTATTTAGGTTCTCCTTACGATGTATCTCACTTTGAGAAACTACATGATCTAGGGTATCTACCAATAGAAGTTAAGTCTTTAGCTGAAGGTCAAGAAGTTAATCCTAAGATTCCTTTTATGACTATTCAAAACACAGAGCCTGAGTTCTTTTGGATAACAAACTTCTTAGAGACTATTATCTCTTCTATGATGTGGATACCTGTCACTTCAGCAACTATAGCCACTCAGTACAAAAGAGTGCTTACTAAGTGGGCTAAAAAGACAGACAAAAAAAACTTAGGTTTTGTTGACTTTCAAGGCCATGATTTCTCTATGAGAGGAATGGCTCCTCAAGCAGCAATGCTTAGTGGTGTAGGTCATGCTTTTGCTTTTAGAGGCTCTGATACTTTACCCGTTATTCATGCTTTAGATAAGTATTATTTCTCTAAGAATGGAGAGATAAACTCTGTAAATGCTACTGAACATTCTGTTATGTGCGCCGGTACTAAAGAGGACGAGTTAGGTACCTTTAAGTACTTGATGGAACAGTTCCCAACAGGGATCCTGTCTATCGTGAGTGATACTTGGGACTTATGGAAGGTTATAACAGAGATATTACCTCAGTTGAAGGATGATATCTTAGCTCGTGATGGTAAGATAGTTATCAGGCCTGATAGTGGAGATCCAGTTGATATCATCTGTGGATCATTAGACTGGAGTGTAGACACAACCATCCTTGGGGCGCCATTGAATCATGATACAGACATGATAGACTCAGAGAAAGGTGTTATACAGTTATTATGGGAAATATTTGGAGGAACTACGAATGAACAAGGGTATAGAGTTTTGGATAGTCATATTGGCGCCATATATGGCGACAGTATTACTCTTGATAGAGCTGAAGAGATCTGCAAGAGACTCGAAGCAAAAGGCTTTGCGTCAACAAATATCGTATTGGGCATTGGCAGTTACACATATCAGTATAACACTCGTGACACTTTTGGTATGGCCGTAAAGGCAACATCAGTAGTTGTTAACGGTGAAAGAAGAAGTATCTTCAAAGACCCGGCAACAGATGATGGTACTAAGAAGTCAGCTCGTGGATTATTACGTGTTGATCATAAAGTAACTGGAGAGTTTGTTTTAAAAGATGAGTGTACGGAAGAAGAAGAAAGAGGTGGTGAGCTTCGAACAATCTTTAGAAACGGTAGTTTAATGCTTCCGACTCTTTTAGAAGAAGTTAGACAAAGAGTAAACGAGAATGTACAACGCTCTTGATTTAGATTATGGGGCAAGATTACGAGGAGACTATCTGAAACACGGTAGTCTTTTTGTTGCTTTTGATTTTGACAACACAGTGTATGATTATCACATGGCTGGTATTGATTACTCAGAAATCATTAACCTTTTAAAGGAGTGTTACGAACTTGATTTTACTCTTATACTTTTTACATCAAATGAAGGTAGAAAGTTAGAAGATGCAGAGTATTTCTTAAAAAACATAGGTGTTAAGTACAGTTATGTTAATGAGAATCCTGCATTCAAAACAAGAAAACCATATTACAATGTCCTTTTGGACGATAGGGCCGGGCTCGTAGAGGCTTATACAATGCTACGAGAACTTATAGACGAAATACAAGATGAGTAATCAAATGAAGAAGTTTAAGGACGGTCAGATCAATGTCTCTTTAAGCAAAGAAATAAAAGGAGTAATGGAAGTAGCCATAAGAGGTAATACTTACGAAGACTTGTTTGTTGCAGCTGCTTACAAGAATGCTATTGACTTTTCTTACAAAAAAGAAACTCAAACTGTCTTAAACATAATGTGTTTAATAGGCCAAAGATCAGATAGAAGGTTTGGTTTTTTCGAGTCTTTTGATTTACAAGTAGTTACTGACTTCATTAACTCTTTAAACTATGACATAGTTCAGGTATTTCACCCTCACAGTGAAGCAGCTATAGGCATGATAAGAAACGGCATAGGGCTTTCTCCTTTAAAGTATATCGAAAAGTCTTTAGAAGATTTTGAAGATTGCTCTACTTTAGTTTCTCCTGATGCAGGTGCTTACAAAAGTGTAAAGGAATACGCAGAGCTATTAGGTGTTGATGTAGTTGCAGCCAACAAGATACGCGTAAACGGTGAGCCTAAGATAGAGTTTGCTTCTGACGTTAAAGACAAAAACTTATTGATAGTTGACGATCTAGCTGATGGAGGTAGAACTTTTGTTGCTTTAGCTAAAGAGCTAAAAGCTCAAGGAGCTAACGAAGTTAGGTTGTATGTTTCTCATGGAATGTTTCACTACGGTTTTGATGAGATCAAGAAAGAAATAGATCATGTGTATTGTAGTAACAGCTACAGAGATATCGAGGATGATTTTGTTACACAGTTTCAAGTAATACAGAATGGGAAAGATTGAAATGGACTTGTCGGAATACGACAAGATGCAAGAAAACAAGCGTCTTCTTGAGGCATCACTTGATAAAGAACGTTCTTTAGGTGATAGAATCAAGGAGCTAGAAGAGGAAAAACGTAAAGCACTGGAAGACTCTGCACATAAGGTGACTAAAATAACTAAAACAGTGTTGGAAGAACACACTGTTGGTGTTATAGACAGTAGAGGTATTGTTAGGTCGGGAATAGATCATAAACAAACCTTTATGAAGATACTTAGTACTGCTGCTGATGTTTTAAAAAACAGAAGTCAATCTAGCCCTGTTGATGCAGCTCATGATTTTTTAAGACGACACTTGTTTAAAACAATAGTTTCTGAATCTGTTCAAGACGAATACGTTGACACTAGTCAGTCTATTAAAGATCTTGAAAGAGAAATAGCGAAAAAAGAGTATGAGAAAGCTACAGAAAAAGTTCAAGCTGAAATCAATGAAAGATCTAGGTTAAAGAAAAGAATATCAGATTTAGTTAAAAACAAAAAAGGTTTAGAGCGGCAAATAGATGCCTTAAAGGTCGATAATAACAGTAAAGTTGGTTTCGAAACAAGTATTCAAGATCTTAAAGATAAAAACAAAGAGCTTTTGTCGGAAAACCTTGTAGTAAATGATCTTCTTGATAGCTACAATAAAGACATCGTTAGCTTAAAGAGTATTGTTTCAAAAAACTATGGTCTTTTTGGGTCTAAAAACAAGATAGCTGATATTGTAGCTTTTTGTAATAAAAAGTTTAAAGATTAAGATGAATAGAGTACATTGGTCATTTATTATTGGAGTGTGTGTAGGTTTTAACCTATACATGCTTCTTATGCATATAACTTATTAGTATGAAGTATTTAAAAATGTTTTACCGTAAGTACGGTCTTCCGTTTCTTATTGTACCACTTATAGTCACATTGATTGGATCAGGGTGTGTATGGTCTGATTGGTTTTTGCAAGAAGTAATGGGTACATCACTCACCTTTTTAGCAAAAACTCTTATATCATCTTTTTATCTTTTGTTGTTTATAGCTTACAACATTAGGAACTGGTACAGAGTACGAAACTCTGTAAAAAGATCAAATATCTATCATCACTGATTAGTTTTTTATATCTTACCTTATGAAAAAAACCAAGAAGAAAAACAGCGAATCAGAGATATTGATCATGTTTAAAAAATCTAAAACATCGGTTAATACATATTGTAAAGTTTACTTAACTAATCTAAAGTCCGGTCAAGGATCAAAAATATCATATGGTACAGAAAACTATTGTTACGGACTCATAAAAGAAGTAAAACTTTTAAGAGATAACGAAGGAATAGCTATAGGTATTACGTATATTGTTGACCCTTTAGACGGAAAAATATCTGAAAGACTAGTCAAGAAGAGACTATCTTCAGGTATAGAGTTCACTAAAGAGCCTATTAATCTTAAAAGAGAATGCAGTAAGCTAAAAAGACCTATAGATTGGTCAGTGCTTAATGAGTTACTTAAAAGAGAATACGACGAAATAGTGAGTGTTAACTAAATGGGCCCGACCGGTATTGACAGGTTGACGGAAGGTATACAGGGGAGCGTGATGGAATGAGACACGCTAAAAACGTTCCGACTTAAATAAACGCAAACGTAGAAAATACAACTGAAGACGTACAAGGTATGGAGTCAGTACTTGCAGAAGCGAAGGTTATCGCATTAGCTCCTAGAGCTGAAGTTGCAGTAGCAGCATAACCAAAGGAACTTAGCGCCTTAAAGACTGAGTGGTGGAAAGTTAACTTCGGTTGACCCTAGGTGGAGACCTTAAACTCATTCCCGATAACTGTATATGTGAAGCTTCGCTGGACCAGGGTTCGATTCCCTGCGGGTCCACGACTTAAGGTTGAAAGTCGATTTTACCAAGGTGGTAAGTGAAGACTAGAAGCTTTCGTCTAATGAAATGTCTTATGATTCTGCCTACTCCCGTTTGGGGGTAGGGAGATTGCTTTAATCATTAAAAAAAGTATTATGAAAAGTAGTTTTATTGTAGGATTATTGATAGTCCTTTTATGTTTAGCAGGAGAGGTGAAGTGCTTCATAAAAATGGTTTCTTGTAACTGGGAACCAGTAGGAAAAGCAGAGATTATTTACACTGGTGCTTTCTTTACGGGAGCAGGATCTATTGTTGGTTGGATCGATATTAAAGACAAGTAATGGTAAAAGTTTATTACGAAACAGAAAACGGAAGTGCAGCAGAGTTAATAGCTGTTTTTAACGACGAAGATACGTACGAAGCGTGCATTCCTATTTTAGAATCCAGGTGCCTTAAAGAAGGTTGGGACTTGATGACTGAATCAATCGACGAAGATGCTGACTTGGAAGAACAAATGGGAGACTAAAACAGCTCATCCCATTGTTTCTCTTACTAGGCCTATTATCAACAAAAATGGATACTATCAAGTAACTTCTATAGAGCAGATGAGTGGTGTTTATTTTTGGATGCACCCATCTACTAAGGCTCTTACGCACCAGTTCTTTTTTGAGAAAGATAGAGAGGCTCTTTATATGTCTGATATTATCAAACAAATAAAGAAGGGTTGTATATGGAAGAAAACTGTAGTAGAAACAAAGAAAAAGAAAAAAGAACTAGATAAAAATCAAAAAAGTTTATGGTAGTAAGTTTGACTAAAGATGACGCTAAGGAATTAGAGTGTCTTTGTGATGAAGCTGTTTCTAAAGGAAAAGAAGTATTTACTTTCAAAGGAAAAGAGTGGTATACAGATTACGCTAAGCATGTAGTTACTTACGTAAGACAAACGCTATGATCACACTCAGTGGTTTTGATAGTAATAACAAAAAGTTTGATAATCTCAAGTATATCAGACAGTTACGCGGGGTTGTTAAATGGAAACAATCTAAGGGTAAAGGAACTCTTGAGTGGGCAACTGGTGTCGGTAAGACAGTAGCTGCTCAAATCATTCTCAACAAAATGAGACTAACAAAGAATATAAAAGGAATCGTAGTGGTACCTACTATACAGCTACGTCAACAATGGGAGAAAGGTCTTAAGACTTGTTGTCCTAATGTAGATGTAGATGTTTATGTGGTAAACACGATAGCTTTGAAGCAGAAACTATATTCTTGTGATGTTCTTATTATTGATGAGATGCACAAGATGGCAGCAGACGAGTTCTCTACCATCTTCAACAAAATCAAGTATAGGTTTCCGTTAGGATTAACGGCAACTTTGGAGCGACTTGATGGGAAACACTCTCTACTTGTAGAGAAAGCTCCAGTCTGTGATACTATATCGCAGAAGGACGCTATAGATAATGGCTGGATAGCCGATTTTATAGAGTTCAATCTTGCTGTCCCTCTTACTAGAGCAGAGGTTAAGCAACAGGTCCAACTAGGGAACCAGATACGATTCTTCATGTCTAAGTTCGATAGTTTTGACCATATGATAAGTTGTATGCATCCAGGGAATGCCGCAAATTACGCTGCATATGGAGGTCATGATCCTAAAGAAGTAATAAAGTGGGCTACTCAAGGTTTGAGAAACATCCACAAAAGGAAGGAAATGATCGACGATGCTGAGCGTAAGATTGATGTGGCCGAGAAACTTATTAAACGTTTCGGAGTCCGCACAATGACGTTTTCTCAGTCTACAACTTTTGCTATCGAGTTAGCTAAAAGACTTGGTAAAGATGCAACACAGTACCATACTAAAGTACCATCTGCAGATGTGATGGTATCTAAGAGTAAAACCGTTAAGACTGGAAAAGGCGCTATTAGTCTTAAAAAAAGACTTAAAGACAAAGGTTGTAACTACATTCGTTGTACCGAAAAAGACGGACAATGGATTGTGTCATGGCGACAACCTGTCCGCAAAAGCGGTAGTCGTCTTTGTGAAGAAGGTCTTAAAGATTTTATTGATGGAAAGTACAAGTGGTTAGTATCAGCCAAGGCTCTAGACCAAGGAACCGATGTGGACGATGTTATAATGGGTGTTGATAGTTCTAGAAGTGAGAACAAAACACAACATACACAGCGAACAGGTCGTGTTGCTAGGAACTTTAAGCTAAAAGATGGCACTATTGCTACAAAAGTCTATGTAAACATATACATACCGGATTGGTCAGTTCCTGGTTCGAAAGACGAACAGAAGTTGATCAAGTGTCAAAATGGCGCAAATGTATATGAAGTAGATGATGTAGATGAGTTGATAGAGTCTTTGGAGAAAATCATTGAACAGCGAGCTTCGAGTTAACCCCTCAAGCATATGTTATTTGATATAGAAAAAGACCTGTTTTTGTTAAAAGAACTAAAACTCAATCCTAAGCAGCTATGTTTGCTTAAAATGTTAATCCCTGATCCTAGACTAACTGATCGACAAAATCAATCTCGTCTTTATAGACAAAACGATATGATGAAGGCAGCAAAAATGACTCCTACACATAATGACTTAGCTGATTTGATTTGTAGAGAGATAGTTTTAGCAGATGGTAAAATCGGATCGCACTTTAAGTTCGCCGAGATGGAGATTAACCCAAAGTACATGAAGCATTTGTCTCTAAAGATTAGCGGAGCACCAACACAGTTATTTGATGCTTATCCTGAATGGTTTACTATTCAGCACAAGAGGTTTAATGCAAAAGATGGTGGTCCAGTAGACTTCGCTCTTGATTACTTACGTGGAATCGATGGTGACATGGAAGAACACAAGAGGGTGCTAGATGACTTGAGTTGGGCTATAAAGAACAACGAAGTCAATAGTGGCATCATGAAGTTTGTAAAAACTAAGAGATGGATGGCGATAAGAGAGCTAAGAAATAACTTGAGCTCTAAAACATTTAGTGATGTAAACTTAGGTTAGTATGGAGAAAAGAAAAATAAGAGTTCTACAGAAACATACAGCCCGTACAGTTGCAAATCAGTCTATGGAATACGTCGATGGTAGACGTAAAGGCTTAATAACCTCATTATTGACCAAATACACTAGATGTAATAGGTACTTAATGGGTGGTATCGAGCTCAATACTATCATTGGTATTTCTGCAATGTCTGGAGCTGGAAAAAGTACATTATCTAAAACTATCAGGGATAGTATTTGGGAACTAAATCCTACAATGGACTTTAATCAGTACTTATTTAACTTCGAGATGGTAGCTCATGCCCAAGCAGCAAGAAGTGTAGTGACCATGGGTGATATATCCATGCATAAGCTATACTCAGTAGATGAGCCTTTGTCTGATGTAGAGTTTAATAGGCTGAAAGTTTATTATGAAAGTTTAGCTTCAAGAGAAGGTGTTTTCTTTATAGAGACACCTGAGACTGCCGATGTAATAAGAGATAGTTTACTTCATTACTACAAAACTGAGTGTAAGCCTTACAACAAGACCATGGTTTATGAGATAGATCATGCGCTCTTGACTAAAGGACAGCAAGGCGACACTGAGAAAGACAAGATAGATAAGCTTATGGCCGTTCTTGTCGAAGTAAAGAAGATTATTTCTAATGACGGAGGTAGCTCTGTAGGTATTGTGTTGAGTCAGATGAATAGAAACATAACTAGCATAGAGAGGATTAAGAACAAGGAAATGCATAGACCGCAAACTTCGGATCTATTTGGAGCCTCTTCTATCGAGCAAGGTTGTGACTATATTTTGTTCGCGCACATGCCTGGTAAACTTCATTTACAGTCTTATACTGAAGCTGACCTTCCTACTAAGATGGTCTACAACGGAGAGAATATCATGATACCTTACTTTGAACTAGTAAAAAATAGAACAGGTGAGAGTAACTTGACCATTCCTTTGTGGAACAAGCTTAAGAGGTTTGACTTCGATGAGATGGATATGGAGGTGTTTAAACAGCTACGTGCTATGCATCAAGCTGGTGAAAAAGTTGAATATAGAGACAGATTTTAGTATGGAATTACCTATTGGGCCAAGACAGGCCAAACGAACAAATCCGAAGAGTATGATCATCTTCGGTAAACCTAAGTGTGGAAAGACCACAATATGCGCGAACCTTACATTAAAAGGCAACTGGTGTATTCTTGAGTTAGAAGATGCCGGAGGTGATTTTGTTGATGCTACTATTGTGGAAGCACATGACTTAGCAACAATAAAAGACTTTGGTGAATCAGTTATTGCGGCAGGTAAACCTTATGATGGTATCATCATTGACACAGTGACAGAATTGGAGTCAATCATTATGCCATTGGCTGCTAATCTTTACAAGAAAACACCTATGGGTGCTACATGGAAAGGTAAAGATGTAAGAGAACTTCCTCGTGGCGCGGGCTACCTGTACATGAGACAAGCATTCTTTAAGATCAAAACTTTCTTAGATAGCTTAGCTCATAACGTAATCTATCTTGGTCACCTTAGCGATAAGATGATCGAGAAAAACGGTGAAGAAGTTTCTTCAAAGGAATTAGACCTAACTGGTAAAGCTTCTTCTCTTATGTGTGCTGATGTTGATGCTATCGCTTACTGCTATAGAGAAGACAACAAAACTATCTTGAACTTCGATGCTGGTAGTGACGCTGTATGCGGATCTAGATGCGGTCACCTTAAAGGTAAGCAAGTAGTTGTAGCTGAGTCACATCCTGATCCAGATGGTGGTGACGACATAGTTACAGTAGATTGGAGTAAGGTGTATCTCCCAGAATAAAAACACCAAAAAAAGTAGTATATTTATAACCCCAAAAAAACAAAAAGATGGAATTTAACTTCGCAGGATTATCAACAAAAAGAATATCAAAAGTAGATGTAAAAGTGTTATCGGGTAGCCGATTCAAACTTGGTACTGAAGCAATGGAGCTTTTAGGTATCACAGGTGACGACACTGTAAGATTGTTTTTAGACAAAGACATCACTTCTGGTAAGTTCTATATTGCTGGTATTCCAGTTCAGAAAAACGAAGAAGATAAAATCGTTACTCCTGGTTTATATGTAAACAAGGACGGTATCTTTTCTCAAGGTACATTAAATCACGCTTTAGGAGGAAAGCACACTGAGTTAGAGATCCTTAAGGATGAAGGTATCCAAAACGGTGAAGTGACTTATTACGGCTTAAAAGAAAACGTAAACGGTGCTCAAAAAAGAGACGAGATCGCTAGAAACTCAGCTGAGGCTTTAGCTCTTGAGAGTCAAACAGAAATGTTTGAAGAAGAAAAAACTGAATCTGCAGTTAACACATTAGATGCTAATGACGAGCAAGATGGTGCTTATGATTCTGTTGAAGAAAAAGAAGAAGAAGTTGTAGAAACTGTGAACCCTATCTCTGAAGCAGAGAATAGAGCTCAAGTTATCGCAAACACTAGCTTTGACGACTAATAAAACAAACTAGGTGTTGCCCCGGCCTTAATCGGGGCACTTTCATTTATTTTAAAAAAACACAAAAAGTTACATTATGAGTATATTACAAGACGCATTTCAAGAAGACAATTATGCAGCAGCAGGAGCTCCATTACTTAAGTCTGGTATTTCTAAGGCTAAGATCAAGGAAGTAAAAGACAGACTTGACAAGGAGACTAAACAGCCTACTGGAGACATCATTGTCACATTTGAAGGTGTTGATGATCAAAAGGGTAGAGAATGGGGATGGTTCTGTTTCGAGTCAGCTTTCGATGAATCTAAATGCACTGAAGATTGGCACTTTGACGCTTTAAGAAAGAACATACTACAAGTTCAGCACATTCTTTCTGCTTTCTTTGACGAAGAGAAAGTAAAAGCTAAGTTCGCTACAATCAAGACTCCTAAGGATGTTATTGCTTTGTTGAAAGCAGGATTGTCTCATGACATGGCTAAAATCGAGGCTGAGATTAAGTTGGTTTATGATGGAAAAAATAGACTTAACTTCCCTAAGGGCGGTAAGAATAAAGAAACTGGTAAGATTTTTATCACAAACTTTATGTCTACTGAGGTTGCTCCTCGTAAGATTAGTATCAACTTAAACTATGACAAACTTGAGCCAGAAGAAGCTCCTGAGTCTAATGATGATGATTTTAATACTTCATCTACGGTTGTTTCTGAAGATTTTCCTACTCCAACTCACCTAGCAGACAACGAAGATCCATTTGCTTAAATGTATATAACTGTAGACGATATATTTGCAAAGGTCACTGAAGCAGAAATATTCGAGAAATACAGTGAAGTACCAGTCGACACTATGGGGAAGTTTTGTTCTCCATTACGTGTCGATAAAAACCCTACTTGCTCATTCTTAACGGATGATGCAGGTAGGGTAATTATGAAAGACTTTTCTGGTCATTTCTATGGAGACTGTTTTCAGTTTGTCATGGCAAAGTACAACGTTACCTTTTTTAAGGCTATACGTATTATTGCTCAAGATTTTGGAATATCAAGAGAAGAAGAGGTGTTTACTCCTCAAGCAAAAAAGTCTTATTTAAAAGAAAACATGAAACACAGAAAACCTACTAACTACTACTACAAAGTAGATAAATGGAATAGTAGGAATGTTTCTTATTGGAGAGATAACTTTAGAGTTGAAGCAGAGATGCTAGACGCCTTTTGTATAAAGCCTATTAAGACTTTATGGAGAGGTGATGAGATCGTATATAGATGGCAGGATAAAGACCCTTGTTTTATCTATTATTTCGGCAAAGACGACTTTAAGATATACTATCCACTGAGAGATAAGTTCAAGTTTATAAGCCAAGCTAAAAGCATACAAGGATGGAATCAGCTCCCAAAGAAGCACAATATTCTTGTAATAACTAAATCAATGAAAGACGTCGTTATTTTCGGTCTACTAGGTATACCTGCTATAGCACCTCAGTCTGAATCAACATTGATAGATGATAAAGTTATGAAAGAAATATTTAAACGGTTTCGTAGTGTTTTTGTTGTTTATGACTTTGACTTAACAGGTGTTTCTTACTCAAACAGATTAAGAAGAAAGTATGAAAAAAAGATTAATCAGTTCTTTTTCACCAACGGAAGATTTGGATCAGCCGATTATGGTGGAAAAGATCCATCCGATATACTCAAAGAGGTATCGAGCTCTAGAAAAGATCAGATCGTTGCTTCGTCGAAAAAACAGCTTAGTATCTGGTCGACTTACACAAAAAGCTTCGACAGAAGAACTAGATCTTATAAATCACTCCATAGAAGTATTGAAAAGGTACTTGAAGACATGTTTGCGTGTAACCGTTTCTGAAACAACTATAGACGGCGAAACGAATATATCTTCCACAGGATTTGATGAAGATCATTTTAAAGGAAGTTATGACCACTTAAGAGACATGTCTGGTCGACCTATTTATAGGTTTGATGTGTTAGCTACTACTTATGGTAAAGAGTATCTTGGCACCACAAGTAATGAGTACTGGGGAGCTAATATAAGTAGTTATCACCAATCGTCTTTAGATTTATATATAGTTATCGGTATTAATAATATAGCAACGTCATTAGACAGCCTTTGCTTAATGACCGGAAACCATAGAAAAACCAATAACTATCTAAAGTCAAAGTTTAGAAAGATACCTTTAGAGTGTCTTTCACCTATTGAAATAAAAAACTACAAAAAAATAGTAAAAGAATATGTCGATTCAAGCAGTAGAAAGCCAATCAGTTTCGGTTGGTAAAGGTATAAAGAGAGGTATAGATGCTGGAGCTGAAGGAATGATCATGGAGATTGTTCAATCTTCACAATACACAAAGCCTATACCTAGTTGCGTAAGAGAGTTAGCTTCAAACGCAGTAGATTCACAAAATGAAAAAGAGAAATATCGTAAAATCTTTAGAGGCGAAGCACGCCCAGAAGATTATTTTATTGAGAGAGATGGGGCGTTATATGCAGACTCCAACTGGGATGCATCTTATTACAACAACGCTTACTTATCTGACAAAACTAAAGTAGAATTAGAGTATGTCGAAGGTAATGGTTTGGGTCACTGTGACAAGTTTGTTGTTCGTGACCACGGTGTGGGTATTGGGGGGCCTCGCCTTAAAGTTTTGGTTAATGTTGGTGTTAGTACCAAGCGTAATCGTACCGATGCTATTGGTGGCTTTGGTATTGGATCAAGGTCGCCCTTATCTACTGATGCTGATTATTATAATACTACTTGCGTTTATAATGGTCTAAAGATTAAGCTGAAGACTTTCTCTAACAAAATGGATTCTTTGATCGGTAAGTTTAACACTAGCGGAGAGAAGAATATTGAGATAGAAATGCCTGATGGTTCAACCATATATGCTGAGAAAACAGATGAAAAGAACTACACTGAAGTTGTTGTTCCTGCTCTAAAAAGAGAGAAGAATGATTACATAAACGCTGTGAAAGAGCAGCTAATGTTCTTTGACAACATAGACTTCAATATTATAGACGAATACGGTTCTTCAAGTCAAGTACGTTTTCAAGCAACTATAGAGTATGAGTCAGATGATATCTTGATCGCTAAAAACATGCCTTTTCAGTATCCTTTTGTTGTTATAACAAACGGTACGTCAAAGATATGTTATGGAATTATAGATTTTGATGTCTTAGGAATAGAGAGGAAAAGAGGTCCAGTTGGTATTAAAACAAACATCAGACAAGTAAAAATAGAAAATGGTGTTGAGACTGTTATCAAGTCAGGTGTAGATGTAATTCCTTCAAGAGAAGCGCTTCGTTGGAATCAAAACACAAAGAATCATATCTTTGAAAAGTTTGAAGCTGCACAGTTAGAAGCTTCTAAAATGGTGGAGAAAGAACTGGTGTCAGATAACTACTTTGATTGGGTTCATTCGTGCTCAAGTGTGTTCTATAATAATGGGAATAGTGTACTTAATTCACTATATTGTATTATAGATAAGAGTAAGATTATGACAACTTATGAGTTCGATAACGGACTAAAAGCTAGATACATATCTCCTTATGCAAACCTAGGAATTTTCTTCAATACTAGACAAGTAGGGACTACTTGGAAGAAAGGAAAACAGCAAATAGTACGTACTAAAGAAACAATGAGTGGAACAACTCTTTACTATGGTGAAGAAGGTGTTAGATGTCTTGGAACTAAGGATGAGTACATTATTGATTTAAAAGGTCAGTTCAATATGATGACAATGAAGGATGAGCTTAGTGGCAAGGCTACATCTGACATAAATAGTGCTCTTTTTGGAAACAAAGTAAAAGACTCTAGACTTATCGAAGAAGTTAAGGAAGAGATCTATGATTTAGTTCGTGAGAAAGGAGAAAACTATGAAGAAGTAGAAATAGATGAAAACTGGTCTTCTTCTATATATACTCATGTTGATGAAGGTAGTGATGGACAAGAAGTTGTGCAGCATGTACTGACTCCTGCAGAAAAACGTAAGTTAAACCAAGAGGTTTCTATTGGTTACTTAGCTAAAAAAGCTAACCTACCAGACAGTAACTACTCTAATCATAATGTCTTTGTTAGGAATTCAATGGATGTAAAAGTTGGTGCTTTAAAAAACATGGATCCTAAAACTTATTGGTATGCTACTAATGATGACAAAGACAAACTTCAGTTAACCGCTTTGTTAATGTCTCAAATAGACTATAGATCTCCTGCTATACTTTTACAAGAATGTAGAGGAATAAACTTCTATATAGTTACTAAGAAACTTGCTAAACATTTTGACGAATCAAGGCACATAAATAAGTTCTTTTGTAACGTAGAAGAAAGACAAGATGGTAAAATAGAACTTAGCTGGAGTCCTTTATTAACAAATTGGTACACTAGAAAGAAGTTGTTTCCTATTGTTGAACACAGAGAAGCTTACTGGGTTCGTGCTCACTACTGGAGTGATAAATTGTCAAAACACATAGAAGTATTTGATAATGATATGCGTGAAAGACAGATTATTCTACAAAAAATAGTTGATTCTTTTAACTTGCCTTATAATTATGTCCAAGATAGTGTTTACGTACCTGATCGCTTATTTAAGTACATGGAAGACGTATCTAATCAAGAGAACCTTGAAAAGTACTCTCTTCATGACAAAAAGATAGATGTTTTTCCGTCTTTAGGAAATGAAAACTTGACTGAAATGTCTAAAAAGTTTTCAGAATACATGGACTTAATGCATCCTTTCTTATCAGAATCAGGCGCAAACAAGCCGAATAGTTTTCACTCATCTTCAGAAAAAAGAAAAGAAGGTTTACAAGATGCTGCTTTATTTATAGAAGCTAAAGCGGCGCAAGAAAAGTATAGATATCCTGATTCGTCAGATATAGACACATTTAAAGAAGAGGACGAGTCTCTTGGGGAAAAACTCGATAACAATAACAAATAAAAAAGGTAGTATTTATGATTACAGTAAACAGAACAAAAGACTCAATAAACGTATTTTGTCAAGGTAAAGATTATGTTGTTCCTTTTAGTGAGGAAAACTTAAAGGCTTTAAACAAGATTTCTGACAAATCTGAAGAAGTTGAATCAATAGAAGATTTACATACTTTGATTGAAGAAGTAGTTTTTATGGTTCAAAACACATCTTCTAAGTTCTTGCAAGAAGAATGTGGTCTTTACAAGGATCCAAAAACAGGTTATTACCACGTAACAAACTCTAAAGGGTCAATTATCAAGACTCCTATTATGCCTAAGTTGGCAAACAGAATTGTTGAAAGTCACGGAAAAGGTGAATCAACTGATTACTTAGTAAAGTTTTTCTTAAGATTTGCTAGAAACCCTAAGTTTAGCTCTTCTTCTTTTAGAAGTTATGTTGACAACTACATGGCAATGACTTATGTAAGACCTGACGTTGTTAAAGAGTTATTAGAAGAAGGATACAATGAGTCTATTGCTAGAGAAAGAGCAACAGTAAATCAAGTAAAAATCACTAAAGAAGGACTTGTTAATTGTTACAAGGTTTCTAGAGAGGTTGATTGGAAGTTTGTAGCTTCAGAAGATGGTGAATCTGTTGAAAGAAAAAGCTTATATGGTAAAAGTTTTGACCCTTTAACCGGAAAAGTTACCGGAGATGAAAGAGACTCTATTGCTATCGAATCTAGAACTTTTTACCCTGCAATAATGGGAGTAGAAGGAGGAGATCCGTTTTATTGTGAAGGAGGTCAAGGACCGGGTACTTTAGGCCACATCATTAAAGTAGGATCTAATCACAGGTTAGATTCATGGTCGCAAGTAGACTGTAGAGATGGTAGATCTTGTGTTAAAGGTCTTCACGTTGGAGGTCTTGATTACATCGCTTATATCACTGGTGACATTCATAATGTATTCGTTGACCCTATGTACATAGGAGCGATTGCTGATGATGAAACTGGAGCAATGAGAGTAAAAGAATACTTTGTTCATTCTTCTTTCGTAGGAGTTACGTCTGGAATGTATCACTCATCTATTTACGCAGCTAAGAGCGATAAAGAATGGGAGTCAATGAAAGATGAATTAGTTAACGCTAAGAAGCAAGAGGTTAAGGATATCAAAGAGATAGACTAACAATAATCGGGGAGGATTTATTCCTCCCTGTTTTTTATGCACTCATATAAAGTAGAAATACCAGAGTATATTCGAGAAGTACAAGTATCGAAATCTCGTATGAAAAAATACTATGAGTTTGCTAAAAAACACCCAAAAGCAGAAATATATAAAGACAGAAAAAAATACGATTGGAAAAAAGTAAAGGGGTTTGGAGAACGAAAGTTCTTAGTAGATTTAAAAACAGGAGAAAGAGTTGTTGCTAACCCAAGGGCGGCAGGCACAGCTAAGTATGAAGTTATTAATGGTCAGAAGATATACAGCGGAATGGTTCATCCAACTATGAGAGCTAGAATATTCTCTACATTAAAAGACTTTCTAAAGCCTTTTATGCAAAAGCTACCAAAGATAGATGCACCAGTAAAGATACGTTGTGAGATTCATGATACTATTCGTGAAGCAAAATCAAAGTCTTTATGGGATCTAGATAACAGAGGTTGGCCATATATAAAAGCTTTTCAAGATTTATTGGTAGACCTCGAGGTTATTCATGACGACAATGTCTTGTTTATAACTGGATCAGGAGGTATTGAGTTTAATCCAGTATCTTCTAATGAAGAAAGAAAGCTGGTTTTTATTATTGAAAAAGAAACAGATAAAGCTGTTATCGCTAAATTAAACAAGGTAAAAGATGAAATGTCACGATTATCTAAAAGGAGTAAATAATACGTTTAAACATGACGACATGGCAAAAGAAGTTCTTCACTGTACTATGGCTATCCCTGAAGAACTAGGGGAGATCATGGGTTGGTTGAAGAAGCATTATGCTTATGGTAAGAGCAAAGATGAACGTTGGAAACTAGAAGTAACTCTCGAGCTAGGAGATTTGCTTTATTACACAACTAAACTAGCAGAGTTATCTAACAACTTAGAGATAGTAGAAGGTTTTTTCGAAGAAAACGTAGATGTAGAAGTCGGTAAACTTTCTCATGAAGTTATATACACTGCAAGAATGATGAGGGAAACATCATCTTTAGTTGAATGTTCTTCATTGTCTGATGAAGTAAAGACAAGTCTAATGAATATCATGTATTTTATCATGGTGTTCGCGCACTCTAACAAAATCGAACTTGAAGACATTATTGTTGAAAACCTTAGAAAGCTTGAGGTTAGACATGGTAATAGCTTTAATATCGACTCTATACTTGAAGAAGGAAGAGACAGAGAAGCAGAAGCAAATGCTGGCACCGTAATGGTTAATGATGACCCTATAGAAGATTTCGTCATAACTAAAGAAATGAGCATGAAGATTATGGCTCTAAGAAGAGAAAAAGGATTAAAGCAATATGAGGTGGCTTTAATGTGTGGGATATCTCCTACAACTATTTCTCAAATAGAAACAGGCTCTATCACTCAGTCTGAGCAGTTTAGTTTTGTTTTGGGTATAGCTAAAGCATTAGATGTAGATGTAAAACAAATAATCAGCTAACATGAGAATAAACACTAGAAAAGAATACTTTGAATACGATGCGTTATCGTATAGTATGCTCAAAGCATTTGACAAAGATCCTTCTTCAGTTTTGAAAGAAAACAATATATCAGGAGCAGCTATAGATTATGGTTCTGCAGTTGATGTACTCATGTTTGATGGAGAAGAAGAGTATCATAAACAGTTTTCTGTAATATCAGCTACAAAGCCATCTGATACAGGTTTAAAGCTTGTAGATTATATGCTTAGCAAAGACTCTGTAACTAGAGAAACAGCAAAGCAAGGTATTATTGATCTAGGTTTATGGAAGAACATGAAGATAGAAACTTCTGTCAAAAAGTATATCACTGAAGAATTCATGACTTATGCTGGTGAAGTTTACGATTCAGAAGGCAAGACAGTTCTTGATGTCGAAACCAATCAAAGAGTTGGTGAGGCTGTATATCACCTTTGCAATAATCCCTATTGTGCACCATATTTTATTAATACTGATGAAATAGAAGTGCTTACTCAGTTTGCTTGGGTGTTTGAACATCAAGGAAAAAAGTTTAAGTGCATGCTTGATGCTTTAGTTATTAATAAGAAAGACAAGACTATCACTCCTGTCGATTTAAAGACTACATCTGGTAGTTATTCTGATTTCAAGTTTAATGCTCTTAAATATCGTTACGACTTACAAGCTCAGCTTTACAGTCTAGGTGTTTTTGACTTTATACAAAAAAGCGATGCTTTCGGGTCTTATACTCTTAAGAACTTTATGTTTGTTGTTTCAGCTAAAGGAGCAGTTGAAACTCCTCATGTTTATATGATGGATCCTGAAATGTTTTTAACAAAAATCAATCAAAAGTCATCTGTCAAGTACAATGATTTGCTAGATATTGTTAAAAAGTTTAAAGAGCACTCTAGTCGTCACGACTTCGTTAACGATATAGAGATGCAAAAGCATGGCTATATAACACTATGAGACAGGTAGATGAAGATACTCGTAATGCTTGGAGATTTGGTTACGAGATTTATATATCTTCTAACACTAAGACTAAGAAGAGGGGTAACACCCTCTTTCTTTATCTTCACGATAATCTTATAGCTAGAAAAACTGATGGTGTAGTAGAGATTAACGACTGTGGTTGGGGTACATCTGTTACTGCTAGAAGGCTATCAGCCATAACTGGAGAGAAGGTCTCATTCAGTAAAAAAGAAGACTTCTGTTTCTTCAGAGGTCAACCTATTGATAAAAAATGGATAAAAGTATAAAGAAAGTGACTAGGAAGTCTATCGACATCAGAGAATCTGGTCGTAGTACAGACTTTATAAGTCCATCCTTTGGTTTTGGTTGCTTACTAAACTGTTCGTACTGTTATATGAAGCGTCATACTAACGACAACAGTTTAAGTGTAGCAACTAATACCAACTATATCCTCACCGCTATCAACAACCATGCTATTTGGCTAGGTCCAAAAGTTTCGAATCAGACTGATAAAGACTACTGGACTTACGACATAGCTTGTAACGAAGACTTTGCTCTGCATGCTAAATATCATCAGTGGAACCATATATTCAACTTTTTCAAGAATCATCAATCTATAAAGGCTAGCTTAGCTACCAAGATTGTTCCTGAAAAATTCCTTGAGTTTAACCCTGAAGGTAAGGTTAGAATACGGTTCAGTCTCATGCCGCAATCTATGAGCTCTATTGTTGAGCCTAACACTCCTCTCATTATTGACAGGATAAAGGCCATCGATAGATTTATAGAAGCTGGTTATGATGTTCATATCAACTACTCGCCTGTCATAGTGACAGAAAACTGGTTAGATGAATATGAAAACTTATTTAGGTTAGTTGATAATCATGTAAAAAACAAGAATAGCGTACTAAGTGAAGTCATATTTTTGACTCATAACGCCAAAAAACATGATCATAACTTAAAATCTAAAACACCAGGTGAGCACTTGTTGTGGAACCCTGACATACAAGAAGCTAAGACTTCTCAGTATGGAGGACACAACATAAGATATAAGCATGAGTTGAAAGCTGAGTATATCAAAAAGTTTAAATATTTACACAACCTTATAGTCCCTTGGAACAGAATAAGGTACATCTTTTGAAACATGAAAAAGAATATTAATGCAGAGATTATTGCTGATAGTGTTAACGAGCATGGTAATAGGATTACAACCTATGTCCTTTCTTATCCAAGAATTATCCATGCCGAGTTACTTACACACCGTTTATTCTCACGTAATGCTGCTAGTAGTCGTGCTATACCTGCGAGCAAAATGATCAAGGATATAGAGGAAAATCCTTTTATTCCTGTAGCATTTCAGAAAGCTCATAAAGGTATGCAAGGTACTGAGTATTTTGATGGTTCAAACACTAGCTCGGGAGAGCCTAATCAAATAAACCTTTGGTTAGAAGCTATGGAAGCTGCTGTTGATATGGCTAAAGAGTTAACAGATATAGGTACTACCAAACAATTAGTCAACCGTATCTTAGAGCCTTATCAATGGTACACTTGTATTGTT